>Ga0208542_1000004_pt1 | contig 66637 bp, 74 predicted proteins | sample DEB08_DNA_3_FD_185495 | JGI IMG/M metagenome (GOLD analysis project Ga0208542, IMG submission 185495) | Aqueous microbial communities from the Delaware River and Bay under freshwater to marine salinity gradient to study organic matter... | ecosystem: Environmental > Aquatic > Marine > Coastal ... | reverse complement strand
GTGTGGCCTCCGAAACGACCACAAACCCAGGCTACTACTACTGCAGTTACTGCCCCGAAGGAACGATTTCAGACGTGAAAAGGTACAACCGTGTCACCAACGTAACTTCCCTTTACGCGGAATGCTCGCAGTGTGGCTGGCGCTCGAGTTGGTACTTCAACATTTACCACGGCCCGAATGGCGCGCCAAAATGGAGCACTCCGCCAAGGGGTTTCGGCATTCCGCCAAGGGATGCCGGCAACTGAGCCTATTTTGGTCCTCACCACAACAACCCAACTGGGTCGGCCGTCCCCCCGGTGCTGCGGCACCGGGAGGGACCCAACAGTGTGATTAGCCTACCAAGGCAAGTGAACGAGATGAACAACGAAAACATCTACACGATGCTGCTGATGACGATTGCCCTCTTCGTGGGGGTGATGCGCGTCAGTGGTAAGGGCCCCAACAGGGTCCTCAACATGGGGTCCAACCACCCCCTCTACCTGTCGAAGAAGGTCCTCAGCTCGTGCATTCCCCGCGCGAAGTTTGACTCAAAGACCCTCAACGTCAGTGACGCGCTTCCCCGCATTATTGTCCCCAACCACGGACTGCTGGGAGCGAACAGCATGCCGGCCTGCTTTTTGCGCCGCATGCTCCGGGCCAAGGGATTTACGAAGCGTCAGGCTACTCACCTGTCTCGCCTCATTTTCCCTACCAAGCTGGTCCGACAAAAAGTCCGCAAGGACTCCCCGCTGTTTTGGTCCCTTCAGGACCGACAGCAGGCCCTCTGTGACCTCATCGCCCACCACAACCATGGTGGAATCCGCGACAAGGTCATGGGCACCTACAACACCTGGAACATGAACCTCAAGAATCTCAAGACTCAACTGAGTCAACAGAAGTTCCAGAGTTTGAGAGACTTCGAAAATGACGAAGACAACGTCAAGAACGCGAAGTCCCATCTTGCAGAGCAGAACCCTGACCTCGACGACAAAGAGGTCGAAAAGTGGGTCAAGGCCTATCTCCACGATTCGTGGAATGACAGCACGGCCTACCGGCTCTTGCAAGAAATTGAGGAGGCTGACGCCATCCTCAACCGTTTGTATGTGGAAGGGATGCGATACCCCATCGACCCCTTGCTGCTCAAAGAGCAGCCTCACCTGACAAATGGACTCCTCTTGTTTGAGGAGACTCGGACCTACTACTACGACGAGGTCCAATGCCTTGTGCTCGGTGATGGTGAGAATACATTCAACATCATCGCCAACAGCGCCTACTCCATGTACCTCATGGAGGGAGGAATCGTTTTCGCCACTGTCGGCCCAGAGCCTCTTCTGACCATTGACTTGGTCAAAGAAGAAGTTGAACACTGGGACCGAGTGCTGAGTCACCACCCACGCTTTGAAAGCTTGAAAGAGCTCATGAGCGGCGACACAGTCTGGACAGACGAAGACCTCGATGCACTGTGCTTCACCGCGACAATCACCGTGAAGGACCAGATGTCCCTCATCGACAACCTGCTCGGTGTAGAGGACTGCAAGAACGCAAATGCGAGCATTGAAGCCCTCCTCAACGAGGAGTGGTGAACCCAACAGGCAAACCCGATGCAGCGGTTATCCCCACCGCTAATTCAACCAGGCTCCCCGGCACTTCGGTGCCGGGGGGCCACATCATAAGTGTGATTAGGTCTACAAGTCTCAGAAGTAGAGATGTCTGAAGACACGAAGGAGGGTGTGGCCTCCGAAACGACCACAGAAGACGAAGGCGTGTACAACGCCGAAGGGTGCGACTGCGGCTGCTGCTGCTGTGTGTACTGGGTCTGCTACGACTGCGGCTGCTATGAATGCAAAGCCTGCAATGAGCGGTACATGAAAGCCATGTACGGCTCAGACGAGCAGTAATCGTCTGAATACACCACAACACGCCAATGGCGAGGCCGGTCCCCCTGGTGCTGCGGCACCGGGGGGGACCCCAACAGTGTGATTAGATGCAAACCAAAACAACTGGTATGTACAGTCGCTTGACGGCTGCAAAGGGAGGGACGCCCAAGGGCTCCTTCCACTTTCAGCAGCTCTGCAAAGCGATTCAGGAATGGGAGGACCAATACCCTCAGATGTCATTCAACGTCTGGGACGTCAACGTCCTCATTCCTGCAAAGCACCGGCAACCTACCTCTGGTACGTGTGAGCGGCTGCGACTTTTGGCTGCCTACGGCATCCTTCGAAAGATGGATGAGCCAGGCAAGCTGAACACTTTCCGGGTGGTTCAATGACTGAGCCACGAGAATGGAAAGATGAAGACGTTGGTACGGTCATCGAAAAGCTCGTCACTCCGAGCGGTACCTACCTCAACGTCGAAATTGTACAAGTGCACTGCCTAAGCTGTGGTGCAGAGTTCATTGGACCTGTGAGAGAAGCCGGTGGTTTCATCGGCGGACATGACTGCTATCACATGTGGCAGCTCAGGAAAGAAATGGACGAAGATGGCGGCATGACTGCATGAGTGAAAAGCGCAGTCTCTGGGGTAAGGTCTTCCGACCTCCCTCAAAACAGCCTGACCCTGTCCCTGCTCCCGCAGTAGACAAAGAAAAGGTTGAACGGACGAAGTGGCTTGCCCTCTACGTGGGCTCGTTGCTTCCTCCCGTTGACCCTGAGGAAATCAATGTGAGGCTCTTCTTGAGACTCATAATTCGAATCCTGAAAATGCCGCCTGAGGAGCGTTTTGCCTCCACACCGGCACTTGATGAAATCTTGGAGGAAGCTCTCAATGACGGAAGAGAAGAATCCAATTGACCTGGACACCTGGTTCACCAGCCACGTCCTACCCAACATCAAAAAAATAGAACGCGATGAAGGTAACTACTACAGAATCAACATCGCGCTCTGCTACAACCGTCACCATTTTCGAGACAACAACGGAGAGCGGGTACTTTTCTCGGTCTTCCCTAAGTGGCTGGATGCGCCCAACCTGATGCGCCCCAACTACGACCATGTAGTCAGATTCTTGACTGCACTCGAAAACCACATTCGTGAGATTGACCCCGATGATAAATCGATAGTCAGTCTGAATCTCTACCTATCTGGAGCGACCGGCCCTGTGCTTGCGTTCTACGAAGCGTACTATGGACCTAAAGCCCCCGGAGTCGCCTACTGGCCCCGGCCAATCAATTGGCTCCTGACTTTGTGCAGCTTCAACAGCCAGAACAAGGAATACGAGACTGAGCGTTCCCTTTTCGATAGCATCGCTACGATTTAGGTAAGCCACGATAAGTGACCGAAATGGACACAGAATACAACTACGTGATTTTGACACGTGGCGCCCCTGGACAAGGAAAGTCCACGTGGGTGAATAAAGTAGTCAAGGAGCTCAAGGAAACATTCCATGAGCTCTTCGGACTCACAACACCAGAGTGGGGGTTCCTAAAATACCGGCCCTCACAAACTGGTATAGCAATTGACACAATCTCCACCGACAATCATTTCACCAGTACCAACGGTGACTACAAGTTCGATGGAGGAGCTGTTGTCACTGCCCATGCTGCAACACAGCTTTGGGCAGCTGACCTCATGGTGCTAAGTCCAAGTTACAATAGACCACATCTTTTGTTTGTAGACAACACAAACCTGAGCCCAGGTGAGCTGTTTTTCTACATCCTGATGTGCGAAATTAGCATCAAACCCAAGTGGAGACCGCTAATCGTTGACTTCCGTAACAACCCTGTTCGCGAAAACCAACATGGCGTCCCACAGCACCAAGTTCAGCGTATGCTGGACAATTCTCGAAGGGATTTCCGGAAGGCTTTCCCGGAAAACATGGACAAAAATTCCACATGGGCTGTCGAGTCTGTCATTGAATTGCCAGACGACGACGGGGTTCTCTCAATGAACCCCGAACAAGCCTACGAAGCGATTATGTCCTTTGTCGAGAAGAGGAATGAGTCATGGACGAAGAAGCGAAAGCTCTGATGAGTGACCACTCCAAAAGATACGGACGGAAGATGCTCGAGCTTGAACTTGAGAATCCTCACACGTGTCATCCGAAAGGTGACGGCTGCTCCATTGACGGAGTAGACGGTCACGTTCAAGCATGGGGCTCGACCCTATTGCACACCGATGCCACTTGCAAGTATGCCCGAGGGGATGCTAAGTGGTTTGGTACAAACTCTCCCGACATCACTTGGGAGCTTACTGTCAAAGAATTGCGCGACCTCATTCGTGATGCTCGCGCGGCCCTTGCTTCCCTCAAAGAAGCCAGGGCTCCACTCTACAAGAAAAATGCAACCGACGACGGAGAATGGGACGACTATCCCTACGACTCTGTCTTCGTTGGTCCTCGCGGCCCCAAAGCCGTAGACATTCTCTCTACAGAGCTTACCAATGCTCTGACTTGGCAGCCCGCAAACGCGCTCGTACGCGTGGGCTACTACAAAATGGGAAAATATGACGCACCGCTTGTGGCGATTTACTGCAACAAGCTGCTTTTCTTGAGGTGGCCTACTAAGGTGCCTCGGCACCCCAAGGCCCAAGGTTACTCGATTCTTGACGAAAAGAGTACACATCTGAAAAAGTGACAGATAAGTGGAACAACTTAACCCACAAGAAGAGGTGATTTACACATCTCTAATGGAGAAGTTCGACTTCTCCGTTCACCCCTACTATTGGGATAAAACCAACCGTAGGCAGCTCATGTTCCTTTACCTGCTTTTCAGGATGGGACTTGATAGAACCATGCCCCAAGGAAACATGATTTTCTTCATGGGGCTTGAGCTCGATGGTAAGGACAAAGGTGGAGACTACCTCCGCTCAATTACCATCTCAATCACTCGAATTGCCAAGCTATTTTTTGCTACAGGAAATAACCCTGTTCGGCGCGAATACCGGACCAATTTCGAGACCTTTCCAATCTTGCAAGAGTTCTTTCATGCGAGAAGGGGACAACGCAGGGCACGCTACGCCCTGTACTTCCTGGTGCAAAATTTCAATGTACGTATGCAGCTCTGGGAAGCAAACCATCACCGAATGCTACCGGTACACAACCCTCTTTCGAAGGAGCTTTTTGACCTAATTGAAGCTCACCGGTACGAAAGACCACCACTGCCCGAGTGATGATAAGTGATTAGATGGCTGCAAACAAGCAACCGCAACTCCCCGATTTCTGGGGAGCAGAGATGGAAGTGCCCTCTGTCCCCGGACATTGGCCTGCACACACCGTCTCTCGAATGGGCGCGACCCCTGAGGCCGCCCTTGCCGACATCCGGGCCTACTACGGTCCAGCGATTGTCGCCCACTACCAGCAAGTGCTCGCAGAATGCGAAGCATGGCTGGAAGAAAACAAAAGCTGGCTCGAACAGAATCCTGGACGAGTCAGCATGGACCACGAGCTAAAGATGAGGCGCCGGGCATCAGCCCAGCGCACCATTGAGACGTGGTCAGTGGACAAATCCGGTGAAGCCGGTGAGTTCACAACCAAGGAGGAATTCTGATGGAAGAAGCACAAGCGGAAACCAACAGATGCGACTGCAAAGGGTCAGTAGCACCCTACTTCCTAAGGCCCTACTACCTCTGCTTGGAGTGCGGGGCTCAATACCCCTGCACTCCCGAAGAAGTTCAGACAGAACTTACACGGGTTAAGGCCCGGCTTGCGGAGATGGTCAAAGAGCCCCACGAGCTCGTGTACAACACAGACGAGCGCTTCACAAACGAAAGTTTTGTGTGGGGCCGTGTAAATACAGAGCGTACAAGGCACTTGCTTCCCCAAGACAAGTGCTTCAGCATAACGGCTGTAGATTTGCACCCTCTTTGCCCTGAACACGAGGAACCAATGGTTCTGGGCTCTTGCCCAGAATGCGACCTTGAAGAGGAATGAAGCATGCCCAAGCGATGGACAGATGAAAAGATTCAGAAGTGGCTAACGCTCGAACCAGACCCCGACGCCATAGTCGAGCGTTTGGAAGTGAGGGGCATCGTGGACACATCACGACGGCCCTACAGACACTATCTTGATGGCTGGATTCGGCTCCTCCGTATCACCCCACGAGAGGCCCTCCTCGAAGAGGAATGAAGCATGCCCTGGGGAATACCCCACTGCGTAGGCTTTGCCTACAACCTCGACCTAAACCTTGGAGAGGAAATCGAACTCATTGAGACCATCTCAGGAGTCCACGACGCAAAACCCCCATATCCATGGGTGCGCAACCTCTCCTCTTCCTCATCCCTGTGGCTTTTCCACGGGGAACACTGTGTAGAAGTCTACACTACAAGGCCACGTTCTGAACAAGACGGCTTTAGAAACTGCTACGGTACGTTGCGCAAGAAAAACGCATTCAAGTCACCAACGATAGCAGTATGAGGATAAGACATGGAATCTGAAATGAGTCCAGAAACAGAGCGCTTTTTGCAGCTCTGCTCCGAGTGGGATGCCCGCTCAGAGAAGGAAGAGAGGGAGTACAAGATTTGGCTCCCAGAATTCCACGAAAAGGTAATACAGGCAAAGGGCGGCTTCTTCGCCCTCCTGTACGCCTACTGTAATGCGGATAAAGACAACGACCCAGAGAATGGGGTTTATCGCTGCCTTTACCCGCTTAACCCCATTCCCCATGGTGGAGTTGCATTCGTAACCCGAGATGCAGAAACGCTTGAAAGGGAAGTGGAGAGATTCTTGGCGGAGCTCCGCCACCGTTATCTCTGAGACATAAGTGATTAGACATGACACACAAAGTAAATTGTCACCGTTGTGGGAAGGAGTTTCTCCGCACCCGCAATGACCCTCGCCACCGCTTTTGTTCGGCCAAGTGCCAACTAAGCAATTGGCAAAGGGAAAAGCGTGCCAACCTGAAGTTGGTCACGACAACGTGCGAGGTCTGCAACCGAGCGTTTCAGATTAAGCCGAATAACCTGCAAGGTAGAGTTTCTCAGACTTGTGACATCGAGTGTGCCACAATTTTGAGCGCCTACAAAAGGATGATTTTTACTGATGAAGAACTCATCAAACTGATGTACCTCAACAAAGGGTACGGAATGAACAATTTCATCAAAGAAATCGGCATGAAGGACGGGAGAGACAGGAGAGTGCTCGACATCATTGAGTTCGTCAAGAACCGTGATGGAGTAGACCTCTACGCTCACTTGCAGTCACCAGACGAACTGGTCACTGCTGGAGTAACTGAATACCAGAAACTAACTGGGAACACCAGGGCTCCAAAAGGCCAAGGACGTAAGCCAGGTGGTAACTCGTCCGTGCGCCAATCAAAACAAATCCCTTCCCAATGGCAACGTCAAGTTAAGTTCGCTGTGAAGCCCTTCAACTGGGGCGGAATGGCAACTTACGAAGAACGCACTCAGTCAGAAGACTGAAGTGATAAGTGAACAAGTAGTACTACCCTAACGCCCGCTACATAATGAGGCGAGGGAACTACTACCACACCACAGGTAGCCCGCTCCATCTGGAGAGAGCCTCGTGGTGAAGATGCTTAGTGCATTATCAGTGTGAAGCGGCAAGCTAACCCTTCCAGACCTGGGTACAAAGGCCCACCTCTGGGAGTATGCCGCACACAGTGCGAGTCAGGACCTGTCCGAACCTGCCTCAAAGAATAGGACCTTCTGGCCATGGCCTCTCAAGCCGTCAACCAGTCGTAGAGTAACCAGTAGAACGCTTCCGGGCGGAAAGCTGGGGATTCAAGGAATTGGGCTGAGTACGCGTTAAGCAACACGACTCCAGATTCAGCCCTCTTAGCTTACCTTCCTCAAAAGGGAAGGGAATGGAGTAATTGCACACCTGCACCCAAAGCTTAGCGGCGGAGGGGAAAGGTGACTGTGACGAAGAAGCAGCGAACTTCACAGTAAGCTGTCGATTCGAACCATGTGATTAGTGGCTGTGCAAGTAGTACTACTATGACGCACGCTACATAATGGCAAGAGGTCCACCTGAATACGGTGGACACCTGAAAGGTGCGTCCTGCACTTGAAAGATGGTGCGTCCTGTGAAAGCAGGGCTGCCGATTGCCATCGCCTGCACCCGCAGGTGCTCCGAAAGGAGGTACCACCGGAGGGAACAGCTGCACTTAGCGGCCCGTCCTTACTCACGTTTGGACTACCTCCCCCCGGTGATTAGTGCTCAGCCTCTCACCCCAACTCGGGGTGATGCTGGGAACACCCGAGCAGAGGCCATGCCTCTGCTCCCGCCCACATTTGGGCGGGTTCACGAGTGGATTCATTCACGAGTGGACACCCCGAGGGAAGAGGCGACTTGTCGCTCTGTTCGTGCTTCACGCATGGACTACCTCACCTTAGTGTGACTCAACCTTCCGCGAAGGCCTTTACGAGAGGCTGGTTGGACGAGAATCACAGGAAGAAGCAGCCCTCTTCGGAGGAGCCTGATGCATGGGTGGTCGCACCCTTGTTGATGCTGCCTATTCCTACCTGGAACCCCCTTCCCAAGGTGGAACCTGATAAGTTGGAAGCGAACTCAGTTGTGCCTGAAACATGGCCAAGGAGTCCGTGAAAGACGCTGCGAAGAGAGTTCGCGAGGGAGCCGAAAAGGAATTCCCTGACGAAAAGCTCTGAGCGCCCGCCACACAACACATCTTGTGACGGATAAGTCCAGGCGCGTGCCCATGCATGCGCCTATTTTTTTTGTGATTAGTACCCCAGCGTAAGGACCCTCAAGAGAAGTGGCACCACCACTGTGTCTCACCTACGCTGGGAGTGAAAGCTTGAGGGTCATTTGGGAAACATGGGTTCACAACCCGGGCGATTACCATAGGGCGCCGGAACCGGAAGTTCACCACACGACCGGGAAAGGAGACCCTCTCGCCAGTAGGCAGCAATGCCGTTCCGAGACACTGCAGGGTTCACACCCCTGTAGGGCTCTCGGTGTAGGGGTGTTGCCACACCCAGTGTGATTAGCCTCGGGGTACGGGGCAGGGAGCCCGAGGTAGCCTTGGTCGGCTGTTTCTCCTCCCTGTCCCACCCGAGTGCCTCTTAAGGAAGGGGCGATTAGACGGTTCATGAGCACGACTCAGAAAATCAAGAACCGGCAAGGGCTCAAAGTTGCACCCGAGCAACGTGAGCTTTTTGCTGCCTGCGTCCGCGACCTTGTCGGGGATGCTGGAAAGGTGGAAGTCTCGGACAGCTCGTCCAAGGGACTTGCCATCAAGTCTCGGCACTACGTTGCCGAAGGCTCGAGGTATGCTGACATTCGCGTTCGACTCACTGGAGCGAGCGCTGACATCGGCATTTACTACGAGGAAGACGGCTCTGTCTCAATTGCTTGGGACGGCCATGTCGTCGGACAAAGCAAGGCGCTCAAGGACAAGCTTGAGGGCCGCTCAGACAGGAACACGTTCGAGGCCAACCTCAACGCTTCCTTTGTCGCCCGCACCTTTGAACAGACTGCGCTGGACAACGGGATGATTTCCCACGGTATTCAGCGAGTGACGAATGAAGGTGGAAAGAACGGCCGGTTCGAGATTGAACTCGACACTGGCTTTGGTGGCGGACTCTTCGAAAAGAAGGAGAAGCAAACACTCGGTACTTCCCTCGGAGGTGGACTCTGATGGGGCGAGTGAAAATCATCATCAATGAAAACGGCGAAATCGACATCGAAGCAATCGCCGGTTTCGAAGGCAAGAGTTGTCAGGAGGTCATCACCTTCCTCGTTTCTCAGATGCCTGCTGGTTTCGAGTTTGAAACGCTCGAGACCATTCGACACGGTAACTTCGCGCAAGAGGTCCCAGTACCAAAGCAGAAGTACGTTCAGGAGAACAACTGAACAGCCGATAAGGGAATATGGAATTATCCCATTGAGGGGGTGAAAGCCCCCGATGAAATGAAAAATCGCTTCGCGCGCGCAGCTCGGCATAGTCCGAGCACGAGCTAAAAGCAAACTACGACACAACCTGAAACGATGACCCAACGACACAACTATCGCGCTCGCTCTATGCCGAGCTGCGCGCGCGAAGCGTTGGGATTGAGGTCGACTGTGGTACAACTTACAGCCACCCAACAACGACACCAAGTCCATCGACCTAAGTTCGAACTGACTTTCGACTAAGAAAGAGAGACACCAGTCTACAACTGAAGTCTCAGAATTCCAAAGTCCAGAAGAAGAAATTCCCTGGGCAAGTTTCGGAAGCTCAGAAACACAGGTTACTCGACTCTGACACGTGGCACAAATAGCAGCCACAGAAAATGGAATCCAGCGTTCCAGCAATGTGCACGCTTCAACAAAGTGGTCCCGAACAAAATCGGGTCACTGCGAGCCTGTCAGATACAATGAGCCGTGTCATGTGGCCAACAAGTCGTACAGCTCTACTGCAGCAGCACTGTCGTGACATGCTGCCCCGACAGCTGACAACTAAGTTGTCTTGGACATCACTCTCGTCAACCAGACTACCATGGTAACCATGGTACAAATGACGCGGGTACCCCCAACGAATGTTAGAACCAGAGTTGGATAATGTCCCAAGAGAAGACCCCGCGAAACGAAACGACACAATACTACGGTAAAACACGTGCTAAAACGCCTCAAAGGCCAAGTACCACGTGCTCTACAAGGGAATCATGGACCAAGCTAATCTCTCCAACGCTGACGAGAACTCGTCTCCTGGAAAGCAATCGAGTCCAGATGAACGCCCATTCTTCTACAGCGACGCACCGGTGCCACGAGCACTGGGAAAGCTTCGCGATAAACTGTCAGCTAACCGCAGGCAGAAGACAACAACTGGAGTGAACACTCAACCAGGTAACCCTGAGGACACCGACGTAAGAGACAAACATCTCTTGACACAATAACCCGGGGTAATAAGACACTGGAAGAGTTCTACTACCTCATCATGAGAATTCAGTACCCAACTACACCATCGCTCATCGCAGAGCATCACTGGCGTTACCAAATCCCGGGAACTTGCATCGATAAATTCTGGCGCCGAAAAATCGCCAAGAAATCGAGTGAACTTTTCCCGGCAGCCAGGAACAATTGTTGGCGAATTGACCACTTTGGCACATGCCAGAGACGGATATCCATGATTTAACCGAGTACGAACGTACTCGAGGTACTCGGAGAACCATTTCTCTGGTGCGAGGGACCCACTGTCTCCGAACCAGAGAAGACCATTGAGACTCCCATCTACTATCCAGTTGACACCTGTCAAAGGCATCAAGTATTCTTTTTCAGAACTACGAAGCGCTTTGACCACCCAAGGAGCTCACGTGTTGAGAACCTTGTAAAGAAGAATTCAACGAACGCCGGGCCGGCTCGGCCGGGATTCGCGAAAACTCCAGCCACGCAACTTGCGCACTATTGATGCAGTAAGCGTAGTTGGCGTTCATCTAACGCGTGCAGTACTACTCATTACCGCAAAACGGTACACTGCAAGCCTCCTCATCGTCATCGACGATGACCGAAAACATTGGCAGATGTCACTACTTGGTGCCCTCCAGTACCGACATCCATTGCCAAATTACGTAGAGTATATTGTGGCACATGCCACAATAACCACTGACCAATCCGCCATCGACCAGGGTATACAAAGCCATCAGATGGGGCCTCATCTAACGAGAGCAGTACAGCTCCCGCAATGAGTTCCGCGAAACATCGATTCACATCGATGGGCTCTGAGATTGGACAGCACAATGAGTTCATCCAAGCTTGGATGTAACCCAGTCTCCGATGAACACGAAATTCGACGTCAAGTTAGACATCGAACTCACTGTCATCAGCGGCCAACGCATCCAGACCACATAGGATGTAACGCAAGAGACATGTCAAAACCGAACAAGTATGACAACTCCATCATCGTAACCCAGGCGGACCGCCGACCAATCACTCGTAGTGTGAAGCTACACACGAGATTGGAATTACGACCCTACTTCGCCGCTGCTGCTTATTGAGCAGCGCGCAGAAGCTATAGGAGTATGACGACACGTGTCACGCATTCCGGGCTAACCCCTACATTCGCCCGTAGGAGGATTCGCCCGTCCATAGACCCGGAAGTTCCGGACGAAATGAAAAGTGATTAGGTATGTCAGAGAAAACTCAGACCTACATCGAGGAGGACCCGAATGCGGCTGTCCTCGCTCGAATCATGAACCTGCTGAAGTCAACTGAAGTGGGTATCGTGATTGAAACGCCAACGCAGGTGGACCCCGTCCACTCGCTTGTGCGCGCAGCCTGCACAGAGCAGGCTCGGAAGCTCGGCCCGAGGTGGAATAACGCACGACCTGAAATCGTCGTCTCCTCATTTTCCGACTTCCCGACGGAGTACCGGCTCATGCGGCCGGACACCATCAACGGTCCTGGAGGCCAGAAGATGCTCACGTACACCACACCTGTGGATGGAACAGAGCCTGACTTCAACCCAGGAATGGGCCACAAGCCCTACCCGTATGGGGACCCCATCGACGTGGACAGCAAGCTCCTCGAAGATGTCCCCAGCATGGACCAGGCGAACCACCCTGGTGCCAAGAAGCGTGCAATTTTCGAAGCACGCCAAAACCCAGAAGCAATCATGAACAGCCTCCTGAAGTCCATCAACAACTTCACCGAGTCTGTAAATGGGCGGGGCCGCATCTACGTGGTGCAGTCCGCTGAACGCTACCTGCATGCGCAGACCTTCTCTGAGATGGTCCGTAGCATCATCGACAAGTGCCGTAACGTCCTTCCAAAGGCCCTCGGCATTGTCTTCCTCGTTCCCCCTGGCTACGACCAGTTCCCTTCGTGTCTCCGCGAATCCATGTTCACCATGGAATGGAAGCACCCCAACAAGGACTACTGGCGCCAGACAACCTCTCGCTACATCGACGGCAAGCAAATCAAAATGCTCAAGTCCGAAAATGGCGAAATGGTACCGGGTATCACCCCGGAGGACCGAGAAACCCTTGCAACTTCCCTGGCCGGTTTGACCCGCGCTCGTGGTGAAGCTGCAATCCTGATGTCCTACACCAAGACTGGTGTCATCGACAAGGACATCGTGCTCGGGGAGAAGCGCTCGCTTCTCCGCGATTACGGCCTGACGCTCTTCACGCCAGACCCCGACGCCAAAGTCGGTGGTTTGCCGAAGTTCCACGAATACGTGATGATTGAGCGAATGGCCAGCCTGCCGGAGGCGAAAGCCTTTGGTGTGAAGCCCACCAAAATGGCGATTTTCGGTGGACCTCCCGGAACTGGGAAGTCCCTCGCCGTCAAAGGTCTCGCGAACGAGACCGGTCGCCCCATCATCCTGTTGGGCGCGACTGATGTTCGCAAGAAGTACGTGGGCGAAGGTGAAGCGATGCTCAAGACGGCCATTGACGTTGGTTCGTCAATGGGCGCAATCATCTTCATCGACGAGATTGACAAATTCTTCATGAGTGCCACTTCGAACGAAAGTGGTGGAGACGGCGGCAGCAGTTCGTCCCTCCTGTCAGTCCTTCTCACGGAAATCCAGGAGAACCAATCGGACATCATGTTCGCTTTCACCGCGAACCGTGTCCAGCTCCTCCCGGAGGAATTCATCGACCGCGCGGATGTCAAGTTCGTGTTCGGGCTCCCCCGAGAAGATGAACGCCGTGAAATCTGGTCAATCCACCTGCGCAACCGGAAGCAATTCCGCGACAACGGGTGGCAGTACCGTGACCCAGAGTCCTACCCCCTGGACTCCCTGGTCAAGCACTCAGATGGGGCCAACGGTCGGCAGATTGCCAAGGCCGTGGTCGAGGCGTTCCGCATCGCGTGGAACACCCGACAGGGAGAGCCTGAACTGGACGACTTCCTGAGCGCCCTTGAGCAGCACGCTCGCAACTCCACCCCGGAGGAAGAGCTGCGGCTCATCATGGACAATTGCCTGACGCGAGGTTTCACCCTCGCCAACGCAGATTCCACTGAGGAGTCGGCTCCTGTCGACTACGGCAGCGTCCGCATCTGAGCGGGCTCTGCAACCTTCACAGGCTTCTGCCTGATGATAAGTGACCCCGCATCGCGGGGCTTTTTTTGTGATAAGCATGACACAAGAAATTGTGGACAAACTTGCATGGCTTGTCGAGCATCGGGCAGAAGTTGCTCAGCTCAACAGGACCATCGAGTCACTTGAGAAGGAAATTCTCGAGCTGGCTAAACAGTCTGAAGTCGACGACAAGGTCGAATTCAACTACGCTGGACGTTCTTATAGAGCGTCCCTAAACACTGGTAGAGTGAGCCCTCGGCTTGACCAAGGTGCCACACTTAAGGCCGTTCAGGACTTGCTTCCAGAAGGAAAGAAGACTGAAGAAGAGGCCAAGAAGCATCTTGACTCCTACCGTGTTGAAAAGCCGATGAAAGACTCGGTTACAACCCGCGAAATTCGGGGTGAATAATTGCCCCAAATTTCTGATGTTGAGCGCATCTCAAAGATTCTGCTTGACAGCGAAAAACCACTTACGTACCATGGAATTTTAGCGAAATGGCCAGTAAGAAGGAGACCCGACAACAAAAGACTGCAACAGCTGCTATCAAAGTACAAGCAATTTGTACGAGTTGGTACGGAAATCCACCAAGAGAACACGCGGGAATACGATATTGCGACATGGACACACCAGAACCACTCCATGCTACAATCGTCAAGTGGTGAGTAGCAATGTACAGCAATGTACATCTACTGCCAGTAACTGGGGTGATTCAGTGATAGCGCGGGAACTCGCACATGCTACGCTGACACTCCGCAAAGAAGCCCGTTCCATGGACACTTACGTCAAGAACGGAGAACGCATCTTTCACCGACAAAGTGACGAGGAAAAAGCCGCTGATGAAGAGATTCTCAAGGCTGTCCTCGGAACGCTTGAAGGACACAACCTGACCCAGACCGCAACCTCCCTACTGATGCGTGCACTGCACAAAGTAGGACTGGAAGAAAAGCGAGAGGCGATTGAGAGCCTCATGGATTCAATGTCCTGATAAGCATGGTTGACCATATAACCATAGACGCAGCTTCGGCTTCAGTCACGCATGTGCGTGGCAAGAAGTTGGAGCAGCCCATATCTCTACAGGAATGGGCTCGAAACACGCAAGCCTACACAGCGCTGGTCAAGCGCTTCGTCATGGATGCGTACAAAGCACAGGAAGGGTTCAAGGAGCAACTTGAGCGCGACCCTGTCATGAAGACCATGGAATCGGCAATCGGGGCGGACGTCCTCGACCGACTCCAGCAAGAGCTGGGTTTCACCCTCTCGGTGGTCAAGACCACGAACAAGTGGCAAGTTCCTGTTGAGGAACACGAGGTAGAAGCTCCCCTTGGGGTAGTTGACCTCTTTGACTTGCGACGAGTTGAAATCGTCACAGTCTGCACAGCTCTACTCGAAGGACGTACTGGTAATCCCAAGTTCGTTCCTGTAGAGCGTAGAAGCGAATACGGGCTTGCTTTGAAGCAGCTCGTAAATCATGTCGTCGAGAAACTGTCTTTTTCCACGAGTTTCAACACTCGGGTAAAGGTAGTCAACGAGCACGACATCATCGACAAGCAAGAGACAAATCTCTATGCTCATTACCTGGACAACATCCGAGACATTCTGCTCCAAGAGGGCTGGAGGTCACTCGGACTTGAGGAAGACCCTCTCAATGAGAAGTTCCTCCCGGCTGGTGCCGGTGTCCGTGGTTGTTGGGACTGTCCGAAGGACGGTTCTCGCGACCATCCATTTTGGACCAACGGGGTGGATGCTTGACAGGCAAAAACTCTGGTAGCGGTTCAAAGGTCTGCGAAATCGACGGGTGCCGAGGAAAGGTTCCCAATGCGGTTCGACAGAGCCCCAAGTCCGAAAATCTCTGTGCTGTACACCAGTACTACGAGATGAAGGCAAATCGACAGGGTATCAAGTGCGGCATCATTGGATGCGTGCGAACTGCCTTGGCTGGTGGCTTGTGCAAGTCACACAATCCAGCAAAATACGGAGTGCGTGGTGACATGCTCTCCGAAGTGGCAGAGGAGCGCCTGGCGCACCTAAAGAAAATTCTCGGAGCGGTCGGAGTGAAGATTCCGGCGCGTGTCAAGCACATTCACGAAGTGGATGTCAATGACCTGAGATGTCTTTACTGTCAAAAGGAGGTCAAGTCCTCTCACGAGACACTTGCCCCTCACGCTTGTTTCAATTGCGCCTCGCGCATCCGCAAGCTTACGAACCAGTAACGGTTCAGATAAGCATGAATCCGTGGAAAATCATGGAACGTGAGATGGAAATTTTGCGAGTCGAGGACGCCCTCGGTTCACTTGGTTTCTATCAGTCCCTTCGACAGAAGGGGCTTAATGCCGGAGATAGCATCCCGGAGGAAGACAGGAGGAAGTTCTACGAATCTTACCTCAAGGGACGAGCCGTCCCTCACCTTGTCGCCCCCTGCTATTCCCGCACTGTCTCGAAGGAAGTCGTACATCAGTTCAACGAGCTGTTTCAGATTGCCCGACAGACTGTTGCTTCAATCATCGACGAAGACGCTTCGAACGATGACTTGCGAAGCAAGTGGAAGTCTGGTGACTTCAAACCTGGCGAGGACTACACCAAAGAGCAACTCCTGAAAGAGTGCGTCTACTGGTACCGCGCCCGACAGCTCCGGATGAATCGCCCGGACGTCACCCACCAGGACGTGTTTAACACCGTCCGCGGTGAACTCGAAGTCCTGATGGAGGACATGAAGGGATTCATCGACAACGTGGTCATGGCCTCGATGGTTTCGTTTGCTTCCTTCATGGAAGAGGCGGGCTACCGACCAATCGACGCGAACGCAATTGACATGAAAATCGTCACTCTCCACTCCCGGCTCGGCATCATCGTCGGGCCTCCTGAGGAAGACGGAGAAAAGATTCGCGACAATGACAACATCATGACCAAAAGGGAGAAGAAAAACACACCTTCGACCTTTGACCCCTCGTACATGTGAGGGAGATAAGCATGGGACAGTACACTCTGACCATTGAAGCGGCTACCTTGACCGAGCTCAAGGCTCAGCTTCGCCAACACCTGGCGGAGCTTGAGGGACAGCTGCCAGTGCAGACCCAGCTGAGGTTTTCGAAAGAAGAACCGGCTAAGGTCCAAGCACCTGAAACGACCCCTGTAAAGGAGGTCAGTCCCAAGGGAACTAAGCCCTGCCGAACGTGCGGAGCTGTCCTTGGTGACGACAATTGGTCCCCTTCCCTTCGAGCTGGCTACGTGTCAAAGAAGGGAAAGGTGCGACCAAATGACGACCCACAGTGCAGTCAATGCCGTAGGGGCGTCACCCAGCGGTGGCAAGAGCGCAACCGCACCAAAGGGAAAACCTCTTCACCAGCTGAGAAGCCGGTAAAGGAGGAAATTCTTGAAGCTCCAGCTGAAAAGCCGGAGAAATCATGCGTAGACTGCGGGCGGACTGAAACCCCGCAGTGGCGAAATGGTGGCAAGCAATGCAACGCCTGCTACTTTCGCGACAAGCGCGCAGAAAGGCAGAAGGAAAAGCAAGCCTTGGACCGCAAGCGGAAGGTAACGCTTCCCAAGGCCAAGGAAGGCTCAAAGAGAATAGAGACCGTGGCACCTGCCAAGGTCGAAAGCTCCAAGCCCACTCCTTCACTCGAAGGCTTCTTCGCTTTCCTCACGGAAAACTATGCCATCCGACTCATGGAAATGGAGGGAGTGCTCACTCCCCTCAACATCATGAAGGCGTACTACGAGGGGTTGCGCGGAGAAAACTGGGAGATGTGGTCAACGGGCCCCGCTGGGGCTCACATCCAGGCCTCACTCTCACGAGTCTTCGTTTCCCAAGAGAAGAAGGCACCAACTGTTTTCATGACCCAGGCGGTCGGGAACATGGTTGCCATCATTCTCATGGATGCGGACAAGCGGAAGACTTCGGTCCTCCTGTCCAAGACCGAACTGGAACGTGCTTTCTATGAGTGAGCACGAGCTTGAGGTCTACATCCCCACCCGTTTCTCGGAGTTGAACGACACCGAGGAAGGGCAGTTCGTGGAACTCATCGTGGACGTGGTAGACGGCACACTTTTCGAAACCATCGAAGCCCATCTGAGCTTCGGTGGCAAGGAATTGATGCTGAACCTCGTCTGGTCGCCCTCGCGCGCCCGCACGATTTCCTACACTGAACTCAACGGTAAGCCCATTGAGCCTTCGGAGCACCCCCTCTGGGGTAAGCGCAACGAACAGGCTGGGCTGTATCACGACTCCCTTCCCGGTGGATGCTACATCCTATACGGGCTTGAGGAACTGTGAGCCGATAAGACCATGGAAGAAAATGAAGAAATCATGGAGGAGCTGGCGAGTCGGCTCCACGTGGCGGCCAGTTTGCCGCCAGGTAAGAGTAAGCTCAAGCTCTACGCTAAGCTTGCTGAAGACTACGAGGCTGGGAAATACACAGCAGCACTTGAAGGGCTGCGAGAAAAAGACCCCGGCGCGTACGATAGGACCAACCGAACCCTTGAAGGGATTTTGTACCGGGTAGATAATCCAGAACGAGCACAGGTTTTCACCAGAAAGCCCTCGTTCAAGAGAAGAGACCGTGACAAGAAAGCAGAAGAAAAGCTCAAGGAACTGAGTGCAAAGCTGCAATTGGTTAGTCAGAAAGGAACCCCTGAAGTCATGAAAGCGAAACTCTACACGGAAATCGCCCTCGACTACAAGATGGGAAAATACGACGAAGTTCTTAGGATGCTTAGGCAGTCTCCGGAAACTCCTGGAGTCGGTCTAACGTCCAAGGAACGTCATGACGGAATTAAGAGCATTCTTGAAAACGTCACCAAAATTGTCAAGAAGGGCCTAAGCGAAACAGAGGAGGAAGAGTGATGCCAAATTGGTGTCAGAACATCCTCAAGATTAGCGGCCCTGAAGAGGCGATGAATGCGTTCCTCAAAATAGCTGAGGACCGCAAGTTTTGCCTTGAAACCTACTACCCTTACGAAACACCTGACGGGGAGTGGGACTATGGTTGGTGCGTCAGACACTGGGGCACCAAATGGGACGTGTCAGAACACGGCTCCGTTTTCATGGGAGCGCCTGGGGCAAATGCACCAGAAAGCTCTACCTACATGATGACCTACTTGAGAGCAAAGAAAGTCGAAGACGAGCCTTACCTCGAAACTTCGATTCGATTTCTCACTGCCTGGGGCCCTCCAACCGAAGGCATCCAGACAATTGGCGTGCGTAACCCTGCCCTTGACTTCGAGCTGATTTACTTCGAAGCAGGTCACGGCTATGCAGGCATTCTCACCTTCGCTCAAGGCGATGAATCCATGAAGGAGCTCGAACCTGAAGCTGCTGTTGAGCAGTTTGGTTTCGAGTACGCCTTCTAAGTGATAAGTGGAATCCAAAAAGGAACCCATCAACGGCCTCAACAAGGAGGCTGTAGCTGTTCTTGTAGAGCAGCTTACACGAGAGCGCGACGAGCTTGTTGACAAAAAGCGAGCCCTCGACGCTCTTCACCAACAGATGACTGAACAGCTCAAGGGGCTATTCCAAGAAATCTGCCGGGTCAATCGGCCCGAGGAAGTCAAAGCACTCGAAGAGATGCTGATGACTGCACCCGAAGAAGAGGAGGAATGAGCGCATGAGCGAGAAGGTTCACCATGTCCGATGTTGCGGCTGCAACCTGCAAATTGACGTGAACGGAAAAGTGTCGCGCCGCGAGGCCGACCACGACTTCGACAACATGCGCCAAATCCGTGAGGCCGCGAAGAATCACCGTTGGTTCTGTACGAACTACAAGGGTGAGTTTCACGTTACAGCAAACTGGTATGTGGACGTGATAGCATGATTTCCCAAGCCTTCTACGACTCCATTCTTGGATGGGACTGGAAACGACTCCAGTTCCTCCTACATCTCATCGTCGCCCTTCTTTTCGTAGGAGCGACAATTACTGCTGCACTCAAGTTGTAGCTGATAAGTGACGGACAACATCCCGAACAACGTACTGAGCGTTGAGCTCCAAGAGCGACAAGCTGTCGCCATGGAATCAATTGCTCAGAGCCTGACGACGCTCATTGGTCTCATCCAAGGCGTCAGTCCGGCTGAAATGAAGCGCAAGGCGCAAGAGCACAAAAAAGCTCGAGCGAATGCGCGGAAGAAATCTGGAGGTGGCAAGAAGTGACCTTGGAAGGGTACATCGACAATGCCCGTGCGCGAGGATGCTCACTTCACCACCACTCTTGTGAGCTCCCGCTCACTTATTCCCAGATTGTCTTGCTTCGTGGCTACAGCATTACCCAATTGAATGCGCAGACTGGACCCAACTACGATACACATCACAGTCGTACGACTGACATGTACGTAGAAGCCGGACCTGAAGGTACGGTCATCCAGTTTTGTGACTCCGTCGGTGATGCTCCTGGCGAGGTCGGTTTTACAGCTCCGGCTTACCGCTCCGAATCACGACACATCATGAATGCACGGTTCAACTTCTCCGCTGGAGATTACTGTGCTCCAGTCGTCGGGAGGAATTGCAACGCCTCTATGACCATTGGAGACGCTGGGTTCGAACTTGTGCCCAACGATGAAACTGAAATCCAACGAAAGTACGGCCACGGCCAATACCGACGCTATCGATGGGGTTACCAAGGTGACGCGGCTGCTTTCAGTAGCCTCGGTTACAATACCAATATCGGTGCAGGAATCCAAATTGCCCTAACACACACAAAGGGTAAGCCTGTCCACGGGTGGAACGAAAACCGCAATACAACTGTGGTACTTCCATTCTTTGGGAGTGCTCCATCTACACCTCGCATCGTACCTGCTGCTGAGGTGATTTTCAGTTATGACCAGTTCAAGACCATGCTCAACAAGTCAGGCCGTAAGGCTGAGTCTCGTGGAGCACTGTACTGGTCAATTGACCCAAGCTCTGGCCGTGTCTACGTCAGTGGCTACTACAAGGACGGGAGTGAATCTCTTCCTGGGTCATACGTCAGAGGTAACCTGTGGCTTGCAAACAAGTCCATCGATTACTTCTCATCTGCCATCCCCTACCGACCTTTTGGAGATGGTGTAGTCAACCGTTACAAGTCTGCCACACACGGTGGATTCGGTTTCGACATTTACGGACGCCCCTACGTCGTTTTGCGATGGCCCTGGGGCTACGTACGCTACTGCTATGTTCCAATGGAGCATGGTGGTGTGCCCAAAGAGGCTTTGCCAAGCGGCGGACAGAAGTGCCCAGATGCATCTGAACGCCCGCCTTACGTCGACTCCTGGGAGCTCAATTTCGAAGTAGCTCCTTACGACCCTGTACAGCGGACCATCATTGAACGGTGGTACCGCGCATTCCAGCAAGTCAACGGAGTCAAGGCAATCATGCCTGAAGTCCCGAAAAAGGACGAAGTCTACCGATGGTTCATCGCCTTCTGCCAGAATGGTGATGTGACCGAAAATGACGAACTTCTCGCTCACACCATCCTTGGGTGAGTGAAGATAAGCGATGGAAACAATCCTGAAGCAAAACCGACCAGGCTGGCGTCACGACCCGGCAGTCTGGCTTGGTGTGAACCAAGAGGCGAAGAAGAACATCATCCGTCTTCTCACGCGTGACTTCAAACCGGAGTCGACCGTAGAAAATGGAGTCGAGACCACACAAATGGTCGTTGACACTTCTTACTTCGACCAGCGTAACAAGACCAAAGTGGTGGCCCGACAGGCCCACCCGTTTTGGAGTGATGGACAAGACTCATTCAACCGGGTGGTCTGTCAGCTCCACGCTTACGGTTACATCAAGAAAACTCATCTCGAGGTCACCTATGGCCTTGTGGAAGAGATGAACATGGCCCATCAAAACTACTTGGTGAGGGCATGACGCTAATTGACAGGCTTGCTCCAGACGGGCCGGTCTTGTCAGAAATCAAGCATGAGGGTGTCCCGTACATCCCTGCTGAACACTTCCCCGATGGGAGGAGGAGGTACTTGAGTCCAATTGACTTTGTCATTAACGGACCCAAGGATGGTGAAAGGATGAAGGGCGAGGTCTACAACACACCTTGCTACATCACTGTCACCGAGCGGCATTACGAGAATGGTGGTACACTACCAGCCTACCTCACATGCCTTTACGAAGGTCCATTCAGCACCTTCACTGTCTACATCATCGTCCAGCAGTGTTCACTGGTGGAGAAGAAATTTGGCTACACCCCTAAGACAAACCCATACTACCGGTTTGTCGTTTATCCCGAATACTGGGAGAAGGGTGGTCAGAAGCAGATGACATATGTCCAAGGTGAAATTCACCTCGCATTCAGAAACACAATTGGCTTCCCAAACAGTCGGAGGCTTGACTGAAATGACACAAGACAGGAATGACGAAATTCGAGAGCTCATCAACGGGCGGCTCGAACTTGGTCGTCAGCGGTACGGACATGGAGTCCGCCCCAGCGACGACACAAGACAATGGGGTACGAAGGAAGACTCCTGGGCCGAGATGGCTTTGGAGGAGGCCCTCGACCTAACCATTTACCTGTGCGCGGAGTTGCTCCGCGTTCAAGACCAACGACGCGACCTGAACCTACTCACGGTTGGGCAGCTCCTCGAGGATGATTCTCTTAGTGAGGATTCAATCATGAGATACCTCATCGAGCTTCTCAGAGAGAAATCTCGTAAGCTACGGCAAAGGGAAGACGAAATCCTCACATTGAGAGAACAACTTTCCAAGTACGAGTAGCGTCGATAAGCATGGTGGACGAAAGCCAGCGCGAAAAGCGCACTTTGCCCCTTACCCGCATGTGGGACCAGGACATCCAGGTCTCCAATGAAGCGGGCCTTGGCCAATCGGCCAAGGTAAAGGCTGTTGCCGCGGATGACCGCGTCATCGCCAACTTTGAGGCGGCGCTTCACGAGATGAAGCTCCGCGTCGAATACCTCAAGCAGAACAACCTGGTTGGGGGAGACCACGGCAATAAGTACCTTCCAAAGGTGCAGCTCTGGCCGCACGAAGCAGGGACGATGAACCTCAAAATTTACCTCCCTGTCATTCCAGCCTCTGTGCTGGAAAGCATCGAAACTCCCACTGAAGCGTGAGCATCGCTCACTTCAGTAACTGCCACTTCTGTGGCTGATAAGCATGGAAACTTTTGAAATTTTCCTGAAATGCCCAAACTTGTTTGGTACGTACAGTGTTGGTTCGTCAATGACCGGCCACATCGACTACCGAGCAGTTGCGGGTAAAGCTGTAGTAGGCTTCAATGCGGCAAAAACGTATTCAAGCGGCCACTACTACGGCTCAAATAACGTGACGTTTTCTCTCTACGAACCAGTGGGAAGCAACGACGTTACGGTTACTGAAGACGAAGAGAAATTCGTCTTTGAAGCAAGGATTCGGCACACTGCGTTCCGAGTAAGTGAGGGATGGAATCAAACCTATTCTCACCGCCTTGCTATCGAGTACATCCGCGCAAAGGAGCGGGTGACTTCTGAACTGCAAAAGACTGTCACTGGGATAACTAACAAGAGTCTCGATTCGACATTCAATGATGAAGAGGTAAAAGCCATCTTCGCAGCAGAAACCAAGCTACGAGAAGAGCTACAGTTGCTACTGCAGACTGATAGCCTTACAAAGCTTAAACCCTACCCACTGTCAGCTACTGTGCATCAAAATGGTGCACAGGTTGTGTCTGTAGTCAATGTAGGTGGAGAGGTGAACACTACCAGACAAACCCCATCTGTGGATAGAGCGGGGTCATATGAACTTGTACTGAACTACGAACTCTCCAAAAAATACACCTTCGCTATCCAAACTGAAGCTCCCGCAGCATACACTGTTCGAGGTGTCCACAGTTACCAACAAGGTAGGCACTCAATCACCAACAATGCCAGTGCCGAATTGCCCTGCGAAGGACCTACCTCGCTTCGTCTGCGACTGACCCGTGATGGTGTCGGTGCCAAGTCAGACGATGTAACTTGCAAAGCCTTAACCATCACCAGGGCTGGCACTGCAAAGCGAAGAGCGAGGGGTGGATGGGGAGGGCCCTTTGTGGGTCTGAGCAGGATGTCTCACGACAACTCGACCGTACTTGAATTCAAAGCAAGTTCTGGTAACCCAGATGCCACCATTACGCTTCCAGCGTCTTACACTGGACTGCCCACGATTCAGGCTGCAAAGCGCCTGCGTCTACCAGTGGCGATTGGAACCTTCAAAGAAGAGTTTCAGCGCCCAGAAATCGATGTGAAACCGACACTAATCGGACACTTGAATTTCTACCGCATTGGAGATGCGCCTGTGCACATTTCCTATGCAACCAACATGGCCGACCTAATCATGCCTTCAATGGCACATGTGATGGTTTCGGTCAAACATGCCACTGTTGCCACGCAAAGCGAGGACTACGTCAGTGGTGAGCTCTGCCAAGGTGACTGCTCCGACGCGAATGAGTTGTCGGTAGGTCTTCCCCCTGGCCTCTACCTCGTAGAGCGTGAGCTACTCTGTGGACAAGGTCATGACCCAGGACGAAAAGAGTACACCTCTGGTTTTGGAGATTACTGCAATGAGCGACTTTCAGTCCTCACGCTTCTCTCCCGTCTGATGGTCTCATTCGACAACACCCGCATTTCATCTGTGGGTGCTGGCGAGACAGTCTCAACCGACTTTGGTTTTGACGACCTTGCCCTTTCCGGACTCGACCGTTTCTGAGTTCGTGATAAGCCATGAGCGAAAGCCATGAACATGTGAACCCCACCGAAGACGGTGGGGTAGTGCTGAGTAACCCTGACCTTGCAGGTCTTGGTTGGCTCATCAGCTACTGCGTCTACGACGGCAGTGTTGGCCTTGAGGAGCTTCGAAAGCACCTCACGGTTCAAGCAAGCGATGCGCAAAAAGCACTCTACAAGAGGACAGTACCCGAGCCGCGACGCGGTGGTAGTGCGTTCTCTCGCGCAGTGAAAGCGCTTGAAACCAAGCAGCAACTCACTGTGCATGACGACCCCGATACGCCACTTACCAACAACAAGGAAAAGATGCGCGTAAAGCCGGGGGGAGCCCACGGGTACCGCGTACAATGGAACATTGTGACGCTCCGTAGGAATGTTGAGTACGTGCTCAAGCGAACCCGACGTGGTTACGTCGAGGGACAGCCGCGCGTACAAGTGGTGGAGGAACCCCTCTACCGCATCCGCGTGAACTACCCAAGCCGGAAGTTCCCGCGCCAATGGCGCACGCAGTTTGTCAACTTCGTTTGGGGTATCGACAACGCAACGCGTCCTTCAGAAGCCGAGCTGCGACAGTGTGTCGTAGTGGAGCCGATGCAAGAAGGAAGTATGCCCAACAACGCACGCTTCATGCGCTTGGCCCAAGAGCGTCTCCGTGACGCCTTTGTCCAGGCCAGCACGAGCATCGACGACGACCTGATGCGCGCTTACGTGCGCACGGTTGTCACACACCGATGGAACGGTGTCCTCTCAAGCGGTTCAAGCGGAGCTTCGTACTTCGTTCACGACCCGTCGAAGACACTCCGTGACAGTATCGAGGCCCTTTCTGACGTTCTTGCAAAGTTCGCTGAGTTGGGCAACGGTACAAACCAAGAAGCCATGTGGGTCGAAACGACTCGACCCTGGTGGCAGACCAACGAAGAGGGAGAAGTAACCGGAAACTGGGAGAATGTCCCAACTGCCCGATACCGCTCAACCCTCACGAGCCTCGTCTACGGGTCCTCACAGGCCCAGATGCGAGACATTCGCAACTCCTTCGTCTCCGGACTCCAGAAGTCCCAGCAGAACTACTACCAAGCAGTTCGGAAGATGCTGCAAGAAGGAGAAGTTGACCTTGATGTCATCAAAGCCCTGCGAAAGCAGGTCGAAGGTGACTTCTCGACGGCCGTGAAGGTCGTCGGCAAGGAGAGCATGGAAGAAGCCCTCAGTGGCTTCTCCGCTTACGTTCCTTACCTGGCTGACCGCCTTTCTCAGGTACTCAGCCCCCAAGACGCAGAACGCGAAGAAGCCGTACAAGAAGCCAGTGAGCTCCTTGGTTTCGGAACGATGCTCGACCGCCTCTGAGGTGGATAAGGTGAACCTCACCCGCGAGGGTGATGAGGGGGAAACCCCGATGAAATCTACATACGCTTAGGTCTGGCACATGCCAGAAATGAGAGCCGCAACACTGCTGCACGCGTCGAGGAGGGACGCTTGATGCAGCGAGACTTAACTGGCGGCTTACGGCTTGGCCACCTTACGTAAAGGACCGGTCCAAATGCCCGGCCTTTATCGAAGGTCGCCCGCCGACGCACACTGTAAGAACGTGCCCTAACGACGCTAATCAACAGCTAACGACGCGATGCTATCGCAAAGTTCGCTGCATCTGCGCGTCGACGCGTGCGACTACAAAGAAATCAAACTAACACCGCTTAGCGGCGACTCTCAACCTGGCATGTGCCAGGGTTCACCACCCAGTGTGGATAACTGACACTACACGATGCAGTGCCGTCAAGAAAGACGGCACCCGCTGCAAGCTTACTGCCTCTCCGGGATGGATTCGATGCGAACACCATTCTTTCGGTGTTCTCTCTTTCCTACGAGACCCTGAGACAGTAACTGGAATGCATGCGGAGTACTTTCCGAAGCACCATCACCCAGCGTGCGACCGTACTGGTCAAAACGACTGTGATTGCCCGGAAAAGACCTCGGGGGAATTGTACCTCGAGGCATTCAACCGCTCGCTCCAAGCTTCTCTGGAAGATACTCCAGAGTACAAGGAAGAGTACAGACAGCGCTACGAACTACTGACAACGCTGTCTGGGATAGCCTATGACAACCTCTCTCATGAGGACATGTGGCTACCACCCGACTCCCAGTGGAGGCAGTTTCGCTTCCAAGTCTGGAGTCAACGTAGTAAGCGACTCATCTGGGTCAAGTGCTACGACAACTTCAGGAACACCAATGAGGGTAAGAAGGCCCTACTCAAGCGACTTCGTCAGATGAAGCCGCTCAAGGTGTTCTACATGACTTCCAAGTTTCTCAACCCGCGAGGCATTGGGCCAGACCCACATAGCCGAAGTGGGGGGAAGAAATTCAAGAAGAAGGGCATGATGCCCGTGTACAACAACCTGTTCCTTGGACAGGAATTGTATTTCGACGTGGACTTCAAGATGGATTCATTCGATGACTCCGCTGCCATGACCAAGCGTGTCGTGCAGTGGGTCTGCGACAAATTCTCCATCACTCCCGAAGACCTGACCATCGTATTTTCTGGTGGCAAGGGCTTCCACGTTATCTGGTACGGCTGGAACATGGCCGACCACGCACCGCAACGATTCAAAGACACCTACCATAGCCTGATGAGCAGGCAAAGAGGTGACTACATCTCACCACAGCTCCAAAACCTCCATCGGATGGTTAAGACGGGCTACATCGAAGAGTTGCAAGCAGCGGAAATCCTCGTCGACTACGAGGTCACCCGCGACCCCAGGCGAATCATCCGACTCCCTGGTACGTACCACCACAAAGGCCGGCGATGTACCATCATCCGCTACGAAGACCTCGACAGCTTCGTTGCCCCCGACCCAATCTGGTGAGGCGATAAGTGCCATCAAGAGATGAGCAAGACACCATGCGTGCAATTCAGCACATGGAGCTTCACCTGGCGAACATCGCTGCGAAGCTGGATGACCTTAGCGAAGCCCTGCAGCTTCTCTTGGTCCACAAAGAAAACAGGGAGGCGGGAGAGTGACCATTTACGCGCACTTTTCCATCCCTGATGAAGCCTATTTCTCAAAGGACAAGCACGGAGACACTGTTCTCGTCTTGCCTGTAGAACTTGGCGACACTGCCTGGCTCAGGTTTGACCTGGAAGGCACCAGTCACCACAACTCGGCGGCAATTGTCATCAAGAATCTCGAAGACGAAGAGAGCGTAATCACGCGCATCTCTGTTGCTGACCCCCGTGGTGCTTTCGTGATGTACACGGAAGCAAACGAAACAGGACACTACCTGTCTGTGCCCCATCCCGACGAGTCTCTCCCACATGTGGACGAACTCGAAGAAAGGGGACGCGGCTACTACAAAATGCATCTTCCACCCCTCAATCGAAAGGAGAAGGAAGAGTGACTCTCGACTTCGACCTGCTTGAGCAGCTTCTTGAGAACTTGTTCTCGGCAGGCTACAGCTACGCTGTATTCTCAGAATCCAACGACCACGCCAAGGCCGATAGGATTCACGATAAAGCGAGGGAGAGCATCCAATCCATCCTGGCGATGGTAATGGAGGACATGTAATGTCCCCGATAAGTGCAAACAACCTACACAGGATTGCGCGGCTACATCGAAGCACAACGCGACATGTACGCCCAGCATCACGTCTTCGGAGACCTCAAGGGGTTCTCCTTTACACATGCTGATATTCTTGGATGGTTCCTCGAAAAAGCAGAGGAATTCACCGGGAACAATCTTGAGCTCACAAAAGAGCTCAAGGATAGCACGCCCTGGTTTGCTCCAGAAATTAAGCAGTGCTATTACAACTCTATGATGTACCGAACTGAGCTGAAAGTCGATTACTTCCAGCGCTACTACAACTCTGTGATGTACCGAAGTCCCTTCCACGCGGATAGGGAAGTCAGTTACTTCGAGGGTTGGGCTACCAGTGTAATCCCAATTGCCCACGCGTGGAACGTCGTGGACGGGAAGGTAGCCGACACAACTTGGGAACTCATTCGAGAAGAGGATGCAAGTGAAGACACGTACCTCGGGATTCGAATCCCTGGGAGTTTCATCATGGAAGTCCTCGACAAGAGTACCCATTACCGCCAGGCCAATTGTGCCGGGCCCTTCTTGTACGACTACATCGCAGTTCAACTGATGAACGAAGCTGAGTACGAGCGGTACTTCCAATTCAACACAGAGGAAGAGTGACGGGTACTACACCCTGATAAGTGGAAACAATCAACCCACCAAAGGAGAGTGGGGTAGCATGGTGAGGAGGAGACTCTTCATCCACACCACCTTCGACTGTCGCTTCGACGGCGTTTGCCGTGACGACTGTTACCTACTTGCTGGCAAGTCCGATGAGGACAAGCAGATTCGACTGCCCGACGAATATTGGGTGAACGTCGTTGAGCTGGCCGGCCAATATGGGTTCGAAGAACTCTCGCTACCAATCAACCCACTCAAGGGGGTTACCGGAATTACGGACCCCCTTCACTGGCTACGCCTACTCGCCCCTGTGGCAAAGAAGTACGGCATGGTCATCAATGTGACAACCACCATGGAAGTCGCACAACACATCCTACCCTCTGACCAAGTGGACATCGTTGCAATTTCTGTTGACGAGTACCGAGTCGGAGAGGACTGGAAGAAGAAGGCCGACAAGCTAACACGTATCACAAAGTACCTGCGGCACATCGGGGTCGAGACCAATGCAAACATCAGTCTTGACCAATCCTTCGTCCGGACCTTTGTCCTCCAACAGGAGTACTGGTCCTTCATTCGAGAATCATTTGACTACATCACAGTCCTGATTCCGAAAGCCTCAGAGAAGGAAACCATCTACCAGATGAAGACCAGAAATCAGAGTTCTTGGGGACCTACTGGACTCTACTACCAAGGCGATTCGAAGTACTCGGAGCGCCCTCTCCTTCTCAGAGAAATACTCACTACTCCTGGCCTAATTTACGGGCACATCGAGTACCAGGGTATAGGGGACTGGTTGGTGAATGCCCCCAACTACACTCCAGAAACCTTAGATGAAGGTAGAGCATACACACTTGCAAGTCTCTATCACAACATCGTCAATGACAAAGCCTACCGCGACCATGAGTGGGGCTTTCCTCTTGAAGATGTAAGCCGCAGCGAGGAAGGAGTACTCGAACTAATCGAAGTACTGTTTGGGAACAAAGCCCAGACACTAATTGACTACTGCCTCGCTCACCGTGTAGGACACATCACATGCGATGCTGGCCACGGGCAACTTTCACTTGATGCCCGCGGATGGCTTGCTATCTGTCCCTACAACAAACATTTCCTGGATGTCTCAAACATTAAGTTCTTCGAGAGCTACTTGCGAGACACCATACCAGCTACGAGAAACATCTCCTACTGCGACCTTGTAGAGACTACAAGAGTCCAGATGGATTCGGCAGACGACTTCGTCTACTTCGCAGAAGACCATTACTTCATCGGTAACTGCGTCTTCTTCCCTCCAAGCTGAGATAAGCCATGGCACGGAAATCGTACCACGCAAACCGGGTCCTCTCGGAAGAGAGCAGGACCGCGGCGGAGGCTGTCAAGTACGCCTCTGAAAAGAACCAAGTTGCGACCGTCACCGAGACGGTTCGTGGCTTTGAGGTGAGTATTCCCAGCCCGTCTGGGGTCCTCGCTGCCCTAATGGAGAAGTCCACGGAGCTGCACGCCCAGTGCGCCCAGATTCTCCGGGAAATTGGCGACGCCGACGACGTCCGCACGCGCGGGCAGAAGCGCCGCCACTACAATCAGCTGATGAAGACCATCGTTGAATACCAACGGGTCATCGGGATGCTGATGGACAAGAACGTCGTCCGTGACGTTTGGACCACGGAGGAAACCGTTGAGGAAACCTCCGAAGAAGAGCCCAAGCCCAAGGCCACCAAGCCCAAGGCCAAGGCGAAGCCCAAGGCCAAGGCGAAGCCCAAGGCCAGCGGTACTTCAAACCGCAGCAAGCTTGAGAAGATGTCCTACAAGGAACTCCAGGCTTACTGCAAGAAGCGAAGAATCGGCTCCGGTGGAACCAGAGAAGCGCTCATTGAGCGCATCCTCGGTCGCCTCGGAGAGTGAACAAAGTGCAGCCCAACCTGACCCCGCCTCGGCGGGTTTGGGACAGGGGTGTCATCCTTTCACTGGAAAGTAACACGGTAAATGCCCCTGACGGGGAGTACACTGTGGTGGACGATTTTTTCTGCCACCATTACACCCAGTTCTACGACCTGTACGAAAGGGCTCCCCCGGTAATTCAACAAAGCCGGCCTGAGCAACCACCACGTGGAGAAACCCCTCAGTGCCAGTTTGTCTACTCAACCACCAGGGTTCGAGTCTCAGGCGGACTGGTCGACTTGGGTGCTCTACTTCAGGCAGCTGAAGAGCTCAAGCAACTCTCCTACTACTGGGGGGTTTTCCTTGAGCATGTTCAGTGGTGCACAAGTCCAGGCACACAAGGCGTGTGCGAGGACCGTATGTACCAAGACAGGCTTCTCTGGTCAGGTTGTGGGCGCTCGCCCACTCAACTGACTGACGAAGAACGCGCCATCTGGGATGAAGGCGTGCTCTACCTCAGCTGGGGAAGCTGAAAGCTTCATGTCCCCTTCGGGGGCTGATAAGTGGAACAGAAACCACCAAAGAAAGATGGGGTCAGCTCTACAGTCGCTCGACTGAAAATGCTGCCACCCATTCCGAAGAAGGTCAAATGCAAGTTCTGCGAGACCCTCTTCGATAACCCTATTCGCCTGGGCTCCGGTGTTGTCATCGTAACTTGTGACAAGTGCCGGAAAGACCTCAAGAAGGCCAGCCTGGCGAGACTGGAAAGGAGGGTGCAAGATGCGTGAGCTTCGCGAACGCTATGCTTGTGTCTCCAATGAACGATGGGGCCGAAAGGTCCCTTCATCTGATGGTTCCAAGGATTATCAGGTGAGCTACGAAAAGGTGTACGTACGCGGACGAGACGAAATTGTCTGGCGCTTCACCTGCGAATGCAAAGGCTACCAAGTGCACCATCGAACGTGCAAGCACATCAAGACTGCTATGACCGAATACTGCGGCTGGCAAGAGTGTGACTGGGAAGCCGAAATGGACTACTACGACGAAGATAGCGGCGAAGGCCTCTGTCCAGTCTGTGGGTCCAGTGCCTCTCCAATCTCAAAGATGAAGAACCTCTATCCCAACCAAGAAATGGAGGAATCTGAATGACAGTGAGGAAGAAGAGAGCCCCACACGCAAAACGAAAATGGTTGAGCCGACAAAGATTGGTTCTTGCCTGCATCGACCTACACGAAAGTGGAAAGAAGGATTTCTCTGCACACGACATCGACGCTCGACTTCGAGAGATGTCAGTTCGCAAGGTTATCGCATCTGGAAAGGCTGCCAGTGGAACACAAGGCGGCCTCCCACCAAACAAAATCTCTCAGAGAATGGCCACAGTGGTCAAGCCTGAAAACAACACTGGAATTTCTTTCAATGAGCCAGTAAGTTCAGGACCGAGGGAATTCGGTGGCGGCAATCGATGCCGTCGCTACTACATTTTTTGTTTAAAATCTGCAAAGGCCTATGCTGAGACCTGCGCAGATAGAGCAGAAAAATTCGACAAACCCGAGGAGTGGCGCTGATGCCACGATGCCTCAAATGTCGCGCTACCGTACCGAATACCTCTTTCAAGCAGGTCGTCAAGGTAGGGAGGCGCGACGTAGAGGGTTTCTACTGCGTACGATGCAGTAGGTCACAACCTGGCTTTCGTTCCCTGTACGATTTTGGGAGCTGACCAGGGGATAAGGCCATGGAAGAAAAAAAGAACATGGAAACTGGGTACGACCCATTTTGGAAACGACCTAGACACACCGGACTTGTTAAGCCGGGAGACCGAGTAATCGGTCAAGTGTACACCTCACAGAGAGGTGTTACTGGAATATGGGATGGGAAGAATCTACGCTGTGAACACAACAGACAACGATACCAATGCAAGGATTGCGGAGGTAGTCAGATTTGTGAACACAACAGAGCACGAAGCCTCTGCAAAGATTGTGGAGGTAGCCAAATCTGTGAACACAACAGACAACGAAGCTCCTGCAAAGACTGCGGAGGGAGTCAGATTTGTGAACACAACAGACGCCAAAACCACTGCAAAGATTGCGGAGGTGCTTCCATTTGTGAACACAACAGAATACGAAGCCACTGCAAAGATTGCGGAGGTGTCAGCATTTGTGAACACAACAGACAGCGACACCAATGCAAGGATTGCGGAGGTAGCACCATTTGTGAACACAACAGACGCCGAAACCACTGCAAAGACTGTGGCGGTAGTCAAATCTGTGAACACAACAGACGCCGAAGCCAATGCAAAGAGTGCGTAGGTGAATGTGTTCATGGAAACACAAGCACTACATGCCGACGATGCAAAACATCCTGATAAGTGAATGGGCCCAATTTGGGCCCATTTTTTGTCTCACATTTTCTCCTTAACGCTACACAAAGCGGCCAGTGCCTGGTAGCGTGGGAGCGTGTGAGTCCCTGGCTCGAACACACCGTAGAAGGTGTTGGCTGTAGCCGGGAGCTCCACCGTAATTTCGTCCTCCCCAATCAGCTCCTTCTGCGTCTCCTGGAGCCAGGAGATGTTCTTCAGGTGCTCTGGGCTCTGGACCCGGCAACATACCATGCCTGACTTACCGTGCATGGAACCTGGGATGCGAAGCACACGTGCCTTGTCAGAAGTCACGGTCTTGTCTACGAAGGAAGCGAAGCGCAGACGCGCACGAGCGAGAGCGAGGTTCAGCAACCTCTTCGCCTCCGCGTCCTTCATCTTCCGAATGTCCCCGCCCTTCAGAACGAAGTCTGCCTCAGCGCAGGCTTCCTTGAACGCTGTCCTCACCTTTTCCGAGGGCAGCGATTTTTTTTGTCCGTAGTTGTCTTTGGTTTCGTGCCAGGGCCAGTACATTTCGAGGGCTTGGTCGAATGCCTCACCTTCCTGCTTGGCCAGGCCGATGAAGTACGCAACGGAGTCGTTGAAGCGCTTCCCCCAACCACCCTGGTAGGCCTTGAGGTGCCAGGTGTTGCTACCCATAGCCGTAGAGCGGATGTTGAGGAAGTCACCGAAGGTGAACTTGTAGCCGGACACGTAGTTGACAAGCGCCTTACGCTCTGGCTCACCGAGGGAGAAGAGAGCGCCACCTGAAACGCGAATGTGCATGCCCTTCCCACCGGAGAAGGTAATCGAAATGTCTTCCTCGGCTACGCCGAAATCTTCGGTGAGAAGAACGTAGAGGTTGTAGGCGGAGCGCGAAGCGGCTGCAAGCTTTCTGACAGGTGTCATGTTGGCAGTCCCTGGAATGTCGCCGTAGTCAATATCGAACGCGAGGTCCATCGCTTTCTGGTCCTTGGCGCTCGTTTCCGAGTCGTCATTGATGGTGTCGCAGGCCGGGCACTCGTTGTACTCCTCAACCGAAGCCAAGGACCAGGTGTGGCCGCACTCCTGGCACGTCCTGGACTTCCTCTGGTCGCCCTTGGCCTTTCGTGCAGACGGGTCAAGGTAGCGAGAAAGAGAGGCGTAGAGAGCGGTGGGAGGGTCGCGTACGAGGGCTTCACGCAGCAAATCCAGGTTGTCAAACTGAAGGTGACGGCGCATGAAGGTGTCACTAAGGATAGCGAATTCCCTGCGAGGAACGTGGTCCACCTCAAGGACTGCCTTCTCGTAGTACTCGCTGACGAGCAAGTCAGCATGTCGTGACGGACGCATACATAAACACCCTGAAAGAGGTACTTAGGCATTCAGGCCGCAGCGAGCTCCTTGAGCTCCTTGATAATGGAGGTGGCCTCAAGCTTGCTGATGGGCAGGGTGGTTTCCGCGTCCTTCTTTCCGAGCTTTCCGAGCTTCTCGACAGGGAAGCCACTGACTTCTGAGAGGTAGTCAATGTCGAAGGCGTGGTCGAGGTCAGAGAGGAGCTTCATGATGAAGCCCTTCTGTGCTGGGGAGGCATCGCCGTCGTTGCCGAAGGTCCGTGGCTTGTGCTCGGGGTTCTTTTCCTGAATGACGTCACCGGCACGCTCAGCCCAAGCGGGCTTAGAGGAGGAAGCAGCGGCAGTCTTGACAGGGGCCTCGTTCTTGGTAACCTGCGTCTTGTGGTAAAGGTCGAGGCCAATTCCGAGGTGCGTAGCGACACGCTTGAGAGCGTCGGTAAGCGCCGTCTTGAGCGCGTCACCGTACTTCATGCGGGAGCTAAGCTCGCAGTTGCCGGCTTCCTGGATGGAACCGCGGCGGTCGAGGAGGTGGGAGCCGTTCTTTGCGTGCTCGTAAAGCGGGTACTCCGCCTGGATGACCACGATGACTTCTTCCTCCACACGCTCGTGGGAGAGGATGGTGATGGCAAAGTCACCGTTGAATGCCTCAAGGAGGCGGCGCTTCACGTATTCACCAGTCACGTAAGAGAAGGATGACCCTCCTCCACCGGACCGGAAGAGGATGTCCTCCTCCGGGGTTGGGGCGTTCACGATTTCAAGCTGCTCACTGGTAAGGCCCGTGCTTTCCATGTTTCAGAGCAGGTGAAAGAGGCACTTAACCATTCGCAAGGCCCATTTCTGGAAGTGAAAGTGGTCAGCTCTCAAACTCGTAGACGCCCTTCCGACGGCGCATGAAAGCACCCCACCGTTCGTGGCGCTTCTGCGTAGCGACGAAGCCAGTGAGAGCGACGACGAGAGCGTCGCGCTTGACCGGCTTGTGTTCCGCGAAGTAAGCCTCAATGTCCGAAGTGGTGTACTGTTCCTTGGCCTGGGAGGCGTGCATGTCGCACAGGGTTTCCCACAGGTCGTCGGTGTTCTTCACCTGCTGAGAGGTCTTCCCACCCTCGGCGGCGCTCGGAGCTTGGTCCATGAGCGTGCGAGACATGACAGCCAGAGCGAAGTCCGCGTGTTCCATGGTTGCAGTGTCGCAGAAGTCAAGCTTCGCAGCGGCACATGTCAGACGGTGCAGGGTGTTCACACGGCGAGCGTTCACCACGTCGTCATCAACCGCACTGAGGCGAGCCCGTGCCTGGTTCTTGGCGAGGTAGAGGAGAACATCTCGTGGGACCGTGATGTGGGTGTAGTCTCGAGCCATTGCGTAGTAGCATTGTTGGAAGCGAAGCGAAAGGATGCCTTCCTGTTCTGCGTTCTCGCGGAAGTGGCCGCTCATGTTCTGCAGAGCAGCCATCGCCCGCTCCTCTTCCTTCTGTTCGTCGCTCAACTCGTCAAGGAGGACAATCGGGCAATCGAGGCGAGACATTGTGGAGGCGGGCATACCGGCCTGCTGCGAGTAAGTCAGGTGGCTGTTTCGGTCGAATTTCGTGTTGTCACCCTTCTTCGGGTTGGCGACGAAAATCACTGGGCACTTGGTCGTGACCTTCCCACCACCGATGATGGACATTGGGACTTCCTGGAATTCGAGTGCGGTATTCAGCCTCTCGGTGAGGTTGCTACCCTTCGAGTCGAGGGCGTGGGCTTCGTCAATGAAGGCAATGCCACCAGGGGACACAGAAGCGAGGACACCAGGCTCGATGACGCGCTTTTCCGAACCGGAGAAGAAGGACTCCTTCGTGGACTGACCACCGACCAAACCGGCGATGGAGGCTCGCTCACCACTCGCCATGCGAGAACCAGGGGACATGGAGTGGGCCCACAGGGCCATTTCCGTCTTACCTGTGCCTGGGTCCCCGAAGAGTGCGACGTGAATATCGTAGCGCGAGGAGTGGTGCGAACCACCGGACTGCTGCAACATGAGGACCTGCTTGACCTCATCGCGCCCCTTGATGTGAGGGGCAAAGGAGCGGGTGAGACCTTCCATGCGCTCGGTAAAGGAGCGAGCCTGGGCCCAGGCGAGGACTTCGTCGCGCTCCGTTTCGCTCACGCTAATGTCGGCCTGAACCGAGTTGGACTCGATGCCGGTAACGACCATGAACACATCTCGGTTGCGGTCTTTCTTCGCCTGCTTACCCATCGGGCGCGAACGCACGTAGCCCACAAGGACGACCTCTTCACCGGGGCTGACGAGGTCTTCGAGCTCTTCCTGGAATTCGACCATCATGCTTGGCGTGTCAGACGACTGCACCATCGGGTCCTGGATGTGGGCGCGACGGATGGTAATGACGCGCGACTCAGGAGGTTCGAGGACGTTCCACTCGTAGTGGCCAGGCACGGTGCAGGGAATGGGGAAGAGCATTTCATCGCTGAAGGGGTGTTGTTCGACACGTTCCACATCTCCATCCTCGCAACGAGCGCACTTGAAAGCGGCCGTGAGGAACTGCGTCTTCGACTCAGAAAGCATCGTAATCTGAGCGTGAACGCGGACCAAGCGACCGAGCTCCTTAGCGCGCACTGCCTGACCAACAGTACGGTCGCGGTCTTCGGAGACACCAACGACCTGAACAGAGGGATGGCGGTAGTGGCGGTTACCCATGCGGTCGTGCCAGTCCGGGTCCACTTCGCGCATGTAGTCGGGGAGAAGCTCCTCAAGGAATTCGAGAATGCGGTCGAGGTCGTAGACGAGGTAGGAAGCGAGACCCCTGTAGTACGCGGTGAAAGAGGACCAGGAAGCGTAGCCGCAGCCGGCCTTACCAGGGAAGCGTTCATTGAAACGCGCCAGCACGGTGTCCTCCATTCCGATGGACATAGGAAGGTTGTAGCCCATACGGATTCCCTCGACGTCAAAGCAAATGGGAGAAGGGGTAACCTCGGAGCCGAGCTGCGTGCAGAGTGACATCATGGCACGCTCGCGCGTCGGGTAAGCCGAGTCCCACCGGTAGTGGCCCTCGTCCTGCATGCGTTGTGCGGAGGTGCGGGCTGCTTCATCGACCGACTCACAGGTAAGACCCCATTCGGAGAACAGGCCACCGTGGAAGCACAACCAAGCATGCAGGGAGCGCTTCATCTCGTAGTTGCGGTTCATGTCCGCTGCGTCGTCCTCGACTGGGATGTCGAGTTCCAACGAGAGGTCATCAAGACTTGGCTCGTCAAAGTCGAGCATGTCAAAGTCGTTCGTCATGTCACTCCTCCTCCTGCAGGGTCTGCCCAGACTGAGTGAGGAGCATGACCTTTCCGTTGTGAATGCTGTACCTGGCGTAGCGTGGGTCGGACTTCTTCTTCCTCTCCAAGACAGGCTTTACGAACACGTCGAGCCAGGTAATGATAGACGCTGCGTCCAAATCTGTGAAAACTGGAGACCCGCTGACCTTAATGGCCTGAAAGTCCTCGACGATTTGAGCTTTCTTAGGGAAGCCACGCGCCATGATTCGCGGCATGGCAAGGACTCGCTCGACGAAGAAGCCTGCAGCCCGTTCCTGCTCGGTAAGCAATGAGTACGGCAAATTGTGGGACTTGAGGAAGGAAGGTGTGTAGCCGCCCAGTGTGTAGACCTTCTGGCCCTTTCCGCGGTGTCCGACTGGCCGGTATCGCTTGGTGTGTACAGTGAGGTTCTCCTCGGCCTCCAAGACTTCGATGTAGCATCGCTTCCAGGTGGCGGAGTCAATGGAGGAAGGGACAAGGTCGTTCACCTTCGCGTGGTAGAGGGTGATGTAGCCCTCCCTTCGGATGAATTTCCTCACCTCCTCAACTGCGTCCGCGTGGCGAGTGACGCGGCGTGTGGGGAAGAGGGCGGAGCGGTAGGCAGCGACGTGCTTGCTCGGAAGTTTGTTCATCAAGTCAGTGAGGGACTCAAAGAGGACAAGGCGGTCAACGTGGCCCATTCCCTCAATGGCCCCCCTCACTTCATCGGTGTTCATGAGGCCGTCGAGAATGAATGAGGGTCTTAACCTTTGACCTTGAATCTTCACTTTCAAGTCTAAGCTCCGAGTTCAAGGCTAAATTCAAGGCTAACTTTTCCGAGGCGTTAGACTTGAAAAAACGACCATTTTCAAGGCTAAGTGTATCAAAATGAGTACCAGAACTTGACAAAACTCTCGCCAGTATATAAGCAAACGACGATTTCAGCTGCGCGAACACCCCCACCCCCTCGAAAACGGGGTCATTTTGACTTAGCCTTGAATGACTTCGACTTTCAAGTTCAAAGTTAGCCTTGAAAGTCTGAGAACGATGTACTGCGCCGAAGGTCATTCAAGGCTAACTTTGCCTTGAAACTCACGGATTCAACCCTAAGTTAGCCTTGAATCAATGCTTAACGATGTACTGCGAGCTTGTGAGTTAGCCTTGAAGTGGCACTTTCAACGCAACACCTTGCGCGTGCGGGGGCGCGCGAGGTTTTTCACGACTCCTTTCTCTTCTTCATGAACAACTTGTAGGATTCAGAACCCTCACCGACGAGGTAGTAGAACACCCTCATTTTGTTCACCTGATACTTCTTGATTCCGAGGTCTTCCATTCGCAAATACACAGCCTTCCTGTCGGCATCGCTGATGTCCGCTGGAATTAGGTCGAGACGCTTCATGTCCTGGTTGAGCACCCCACCCTCACTGAGGATGTGCTCGTAGACGCTCATGGCGTACATGGAGATGGGGTCGTCGTCGTTGTAGTCAACAACATCGAGGTCGAGCTCCAAGACCAATTCCTCTTCCTCATCCTCTTCGACTTCCGCTTCTGGAGGCGGAGCGGTGAACCCTTTCACAGAGCGAACTGGTTCATCATCGTCAGGGACAGAGAACGTCTTCAGTGGGCGACCGAGAAGCTCCTCTGGAGAGATGAGTTCGAACACGTTCGACACTTCCTTGACCGTCTCCTCATTCGCCCCCACGCGAGTGTCCATTTCCGCAATCGTCCTTTCGAGGAGGACGATTCGAGCTTGCAGTGCTTCAATGGTTCCGAGAAGTTCTTCTTGGACACGTGCCACGTGTGCACGCAACTCGCCTACATCATCCTTGTTTTCGACTGGAGGAGTAGTCTGTCCCAGCCCTTTCCAGATGTTCCCCATCGCTTCAGCGAGGTCGGTCATGCTCCAACTACCGCTTCGCTCGGAGGAAAAGGTTATGCGAACCGCACCTCAGCACAAAACGTGCCAGTCAAGCTGTTCGCGCGGCTGGAACAAGCAGAGTCAGCCCAGGCTGTCTCCATCCTCAAGGATGCAGGTGTTGACTTCGACCTTATTGACCCCAGTGACTCCGTTCCTGGGTTTGACGTAATGTTCTCAGTAACCGGTACGCGCAAGACACCCGTGTTGTGTGTAGACGGTGTAGCCTACAGGGGGTTGGAAGGTGTACGAAGACATCTTGCCCGATGATTTCGAGTGCCTAATCGGCAACTCGGACGATGATTGCGGGGCCCTCAACGGAAAAATCCGCTACAACGCTCCCAATTACACCTGCAAGACCTGCGGGTTGCTTGTCCATGTCGAGACCGACATTGAATCAGACACGGATTCTGACTACACCCCAGCAGGTGATGGGACAGATGGGGATGCTGAGGATGACGGAGAAGGGGCAGACATGGCTCCGGTTGATGGGGGAGAAAAGGAACTGAACCCGAGGGACCAGATGGCGGCGGCGGCCTACGACACCCTCCGAACAGTCATTGACGAAATGCTTCAGGCTGACCGTCCAGACTACAACTCCTACGTTACCTTCCTCGCTAACAACATTGACGAACTCGTTTCCTTCTACATGCTTTTCACGAAGTACGGACCCTATGCCCTCATCGAGCGACCACCTTCGCTCGTTGTTGCCATCATGGAATGTGCTACGGCTTTCATGATGATGGAAGACAAACGAGTCCGTTTTGCTGCCCTCGCGGACTTCCTCGGTCTACGTGAAAAAGAACTCCTTACTGTAGCAATCCAGTACATCGAGGTACACAAGGGGGAGGACTACGAAAAGGGACTATACCTTATCGAAGTCTACTACCACGCAATCGGTATTCCCGAAAACTTCGTGCGCCCAGCCAAACAACTCTGGCCACGGGTCAGTCAACCTATCGGCACCCTACTGGACCGGATAGTCTCGTACCTCGCGGCTTATGGTCGAGTCTCAGGAATTGACATTTCGATTTCAGAGCTTAATCGCTCTACTGCAATCTCTCGTGCAACCCTGGCACGTCTCGTAGAGCACTACGAAGAGGCTATCCGTAAAGCCACCGCTTGATGCCAACGCTTATCCTCAGAGCGTAGGACTTCTTGTTTCATGGACCTGACCTGGAACCAGTTCCGCCGACTCCACGACGACAAGACGCAGAAGGAGACCTCGGAGCTCTGGAAGAAGTTCAAGGCTGGGGAGTACACTCCCGAATTCGATGAGGAAAACATTGACTGGTACGATGAGTACAACGACATTTACAACCTCCTTTACGGCGGTTTCCCACTGACCCCAGAGCAAAAGTCTGAGGGACAGAAGAAGTTCAAGGAAGCCTTGTCCCACACAACTCCGGTGAAGGGCTACACCGCTTCGGCCACCGATGGTTGGACCCTCTGGCTTGGGCCGGAGCAGAATGCTCTCCTCGAAAACCACACCCAGAACGTGTGTTTCACTGTCACTCGCCAGTGGTGGCAGATGTTTGGAGTCGGTGCTACCAGGGTGGACATTCAGGTCTACAACGAAACCAAGCAGCTCCACGCGCTGAAAGAGCGCTTTACCCGCATCAAGCGTCTCATCAAGCGCTACCCGGTGCCTGGTACGGAGTTCAAGTTCTCGAACAACATTAACGACGCTCCGACTTACCAGGAGTGAATCTGGTGAACGAGCAAGACCTCATCGCGAGGCTGACTGCACTTGAGGCAGCGGCCAATGCAAAAGAAGCCGTTGAGTCTTTCTACATCGTTCATGACCCCTCGCACATCCGCATTTGGTGCCCCCGTACAGAGTGTCCAAACCTTGGGCGTAAGCTCATGGTCGAAACCCAGTCATTCAAGAAGTCCGAAGTCAGCGCTCTTGACGACGATGGTAACATCATCGTCTTCGATGAGGAAGATGATGAGGTCGTGGAGCAGAAGGTAGTCATCGACAAAGGTCCGAACAAGTCACAGTACCCACTCGGAATCGTTGCGGCGTTCAGGACCGAACGCGAAGCCGTCTTGTGGTGCAGCAAGTACTACAAGGCCAACCAGAAGCTCTTCGAAGGGATGAGCCACCCACCCGCACTCGAAATCATCGAGGTTGACCTAACCTGATGACTTAAGGACGGGGAGAAACCCCCAGTCTCATGGCGTCCGCCCCTATCCCCGCTTGCCGTGGTTGCGGTGAGAAGTTCACCACCCGTCGCAAGAAGAATGAAACGGGCTACTGCGGTAACTGCATTTGGGAAGGAAACTTCCCAGAAGAAGAGCACTGCAAAGCCCCGACCATCTCTGGTACACCTTGCCGCAAGCTCGGTAGGGAAAAGTACGGTGGGCATTGCAGTACACACAGAGAATCTTAGAACAAATCCTCGATGCCGTCGAAGTCGAAGTCGTCTTCATCAGGTTCTTCGATTGCATTGGCGATGTCAATGACTTCCTGGATGTCGTCCTCTTCGACCAGACCAAGTGCTTTCTTGAATTCCTGTTCGAGAATATACCCACGGTCTACTGCAAGTCGAGCAGCTTTCAGTCGAATCTTCTTCCCATCCATTCGCGTCATGTAACGCATCATGACTGCGGTGTGCTTGTTGGCTCCCATTAACCACCACGTAAGGAACCTTACTGATATGTGTACCATCATCGGGTAGGTTAGGTCATCGCTACCCTGGTGGTTGTAGATACGCATACCCCTGACTTCTTGTTCCATCTGTGCAACTACTTCTCGCGGCATGTCAGAGAACATTCCAATCTTGCGCATGCGATTTAACAAGTCAAAGTACGCAATCGTAGTTGGGTTGACTCGAATCGTCTTGTGCTTGTAGTCGGTGTAGTCGGGGTGCACTTCCGGAATGTCCCCATGCAAGTTTCGAAACAGTGTGACGAATTCCATCGAACGCTTCTTTTCCTGCGAAATGTACTCGCCCTTACCCCATTCGCTGTCGTCAAAATCCCCTTCTGAGTCTGTTTTGACGATGTCGTCTACCTTGTCACCTTTCCAGGCGACAAGGTTTCGGAAGCTTCGCTTGCGTCCTCTGGGCACGTGTCACATCTCCCCTGACATTTGTACGCTGTACCACGAACTTAACACTCACCCACGTAGTCACTTACCCCTTTCAGTCGTATTTTGCATCTACTTTTGTGTGTAGTCAAAGCAAAAACTATCATCTATACACTTGTGATTTTTCTTGACCACCATGCAGTTCCTTTATCCCCACGACGAAGGAGTCTTCCGTACATGCAGGCAACCGCAAGCATCGTCAAGGTGCGTGGACCCGATGGTGAAGTGCTGACAATTGAGAAAGCCGACGTCCTCATGGGGGACCTTGGTCTCTTCATCCGATACGACGAGGGCAAGAAGCTCGAGATGTACGTGTGGGAGAATGTCCTCTACATGATGTGGGACGACCTCGAAGCCATCAAGTCCGTTTGGGAAGAGATGCTCGCTGAGTTGGTCATGGATGCCTTTGACGATGAGGATGACTGGGACGACGACGACGAGGAGGAGGAAACTCCCACTACCTCCACTACTTCGGCACCTGCAAAGGATGACAGTCCTTCGGCTGACGACCCCAACGTGAACCCCTACGGCAACTGAGGTGAGAACCTGGTCGAAATCATTGAACCTGGCTTGACTGCTGCGCTTGAAGAAGAGCGTCAGAAGTTCGACCAGCTCTTCAAAGCCCTTATCGGCAACCCCTACCGAGGTGATGAACACCTCAACGACATGCGCATCGCTATTGTCCAAGTTGCTAAAATCCTCATGGAACACAACATTCCACTCGCGAAACCTAAACATGCACGTGGGGCCAGTGATGTCCTTCAAGAAGCGACTGCAGAACTCGCGATGATGCTCGGTTCAAACGCGATGGCCAAAGGCGTCAACATGGTGAACAAAGTTCGCTCGGATTTTCAGAAGGCCCGCGATGGCGTACCTTTTGATGCCGAAGAGATTGAAATCTACGAGGACACCGAAACTGGCGAATTTTTCTACTACGACGAAGACGGGGAAGAGGTGCTTTGCACAGAAGACGGCTTCCCACTTGACATGATGGAGGATGATGACTGATGGACGACTTCGACATGGACATGACAACAAGTGACGGGCCCCAAAGTGAGTGGGACCGACTGAGCAGTGAAGACCGCCGCGAATTGCTTCGCAACGTCTTCGATGATGAGGAGTGGTACGATGGTCCACCCTTTCACCAGGGTGGAAACTTCCACCCAGCTCTCGGTGAAATTTCCTCGAAGCTTGGATGCAAGACGGACGACATCAAGATGTACTACGCAGCGTGGCTGAAGGCCAAGGGCTTCACCGCTGACCAAATCAAAGACGCTCTCAGGTCCGCACCTAAGACCTCAATGTTCAGTGACGAGCCCCAGACAGTTGTTCCGATTCCCGAAGCCGTCAAGGTTGAGCCTTCCAACGCCTACAAGCAACAAATGGACAGGATGCAGGCAGAGGCTTTCGACGACCCAACTACGATTATGACGCCTGGTTTCATGCAGGTCCAACAAAAGGACAGCGGCGACCCAGTCGCCAACTCGATGAGCTCCATGATGCAATTCATGATGGCACAGCAACAGATTGCCGCCCGCCAGCAGCACCAGCAACAAATGATGATGATGGAGCAGCGTCGCCTCGACCAGCAGCGTGAAGAATCGCTCCGGCGTGAACAACAGGCCCGCGACCAACAGTTCTCCATGCAGCAAATGGCGTTCATGCGCGAGATGCTGCGTACCAAGGACAACGACGGCTTCTTCGACTCGGACATGAAAGCCATCTTCAAGACCAAGATGGTAGAGAACCTTCTCGACGGTGGTGGCGGTAGCAACAGTGCACTTGAGAAGGTTGCCGACCGGCTCCTTCAACCAGAAATCCTGGGAGCCGTTGCTTCTGGGGCAGGAGCCGCGATGAGTCGTGCCCAAGCACCTAAGGCAGTTGGCTATGACTCCCCCACTTTCGACCCCTACGCCACCGTGCCTTCACCAGCCCCTATCCAGCAGGTTCCCCAGCAACCTCCACAACAAATGATGAGCCCGACCCCGATTGGTATGTCAATGCCTCCATCAGGCCCAGACATTTTCTTCGGTGAAGAAGAAGAGGATGATTTTCTTGATGAGAGCCTTGTAGACGCACAACCTTCAGCCCAAGAGTACAAGGATGCAATCATGCAGCCCCTCCGTCAGCAACTCGGAGCAGCTTTGGATGACCCTAAGACACTCGAAGCAGTTCAGGCTCAGGTAGCAATCGCGGTCGATACTACGATGGTCAAGTACCCCAACCTTCCACCGGAAGGTAAGCTCGAAGAAATGACCAAGCAAGTCATCTTGATTCGCAACCTGCGCGACATCGCCCAAGGCATCAATGCCGCAAGTGGAGAACTGTCTAAGGGCACCTCGCCAGAGGCGGTCTACGGCTACATTGTCGGTCAACTGAAGCAGAACCCTGTCTTCTGGGACATCTTCAGTACCAACACCTACGACGAACTCATGGGGATGATTCATCCATTCGTCGAGACTGGTGGTGTGCGCTTTGACTACACTTTCCTCCAGAAGCCACAAAGCGCCCAAGTCTGCAGGGAAATCATCGCTCGCATCGCAAATGCTTGAGGTGGTCTTGTGGGAGAGCCAGTAAAGGGCCAGAAGTCCCGTGAAACCCGCAAGTGGCCGACATGGCTGTACCTTGCTCTTTTCCTCGGGCCTGCCAGCGTGACTTTTGTGCTGATGGCTTACGGTCTTTCACAGGAACTTCTGTTCTCGGCCATCACTGCCTTGGCTATCATGAATGGTTCCATCAACTCAGTGATTGCGTACATGACGATTCGTCTTGACGGGCACTCCAACGAGGCGCTCGAACATCTGGAAACCATCATGACTGAGATGGACAAATTGGAAGACACCCTCGATGATGCGAACAAGATGGTGACTGATTTCACCGGAGACCTTGACGAAGCAAAGGAACTTTTTGGCAAGGTTGGTGTAGACCTCAAAGACCTCGACTTGGATAGTGTAGCTGACGTTGTTGAACGAATCAAGGAGAACAAGGGTGGAATCAACTCCATTCTTGACAACCTTCGCGACGTAGACGTAGCTGAATACATCAATCAAGCCAAGCGCATCAACTGGAAGCAATTGCTCGGTGCAGCAGAAGAAATCATGGGATTCATCCAGGCACGAAATGGACCCACCAAGCCGCCCCTCACCATTTCCCCCACTCTACCCTCCTCACTCTCCGTCGAAGAACCCGATGAAGAGCCCCTTGACCTTCCAGAAGACGAAGACCTGGAGTGGGCGAAATACCGAGACTCTCAGTACATCCCAGACGACTACGACGAAGATGATGAAGAAGAAGACGAGATGCCAAGGCGTACTCTTGTTCTTGAACGCGAACCGCGAAAGAAGATGCCCACGCCCACGCTCAAGAGAGATTCAGCTCCTCGGCGCTCTCTATCACGACGTTGACGTAGGGAGCCTCTCCTTGAGCAACAATGATTTTGTCCATGACGACTTTGACAATTTCAGAGTCGCGGTGGTAGACTATTCCTTCCATCGCGTCTGCTACACCCTTGTACAGGTTGTCCAGGTCAGGACGTTTTAGGTGGTACTGAGCTGGACGAGGAGTACGTGTTCGGTATTGAGAGCGAGGAAGAGGGAAACCAAAGCGAGCACGGATAACAAGTGGACCATCTAACGGTTCAGTCAGGCCAGCCTGTGCCATCGCCTTTGTCGCAAAGTCAGCAACAAATGCCTTCCAATCCCTCGACTTCTTCGGGTCGTACGCTCTTGCAAACCCACCATGTGCGCTAATTCGAGGCCTACCTTGTGCGATAGGTTCTGCTGGGATTGAGATGTAGACTCTTACCACAGTTCATTCTACCCACTACCCTGAGGATAAGCGTTGGGACAGGGTTAAGTCATCGTTGCTCGTGCCAACCACATGGCCGACCGAATCCTCCGAGTCAAGTACTCGGACTCGGTTAGCCCACAGAAGCGATTTGAGTCGGTTTTGGGCTACTTACAGCGACTTATCGAGGATGGAATCCGTGATGAGTACGTGCGTCGGAAGGCTGTTGACATCGTTCACAAAGCAGGTGTTAGGCCCCATGATGAGCTCGGTGAAATCCGGGCAATCGTTACCTGGGTTCAGAACAATGTTCACTACATCAAGGACATTCACACTGTGGAACAGTTCCAGACAGCACGAAGGCTGTTGAAGGACGTAGAAGAAGGAAGAAGTGCAGCTGATTGCGACGACTTCGTGATTCTCGGAGCGGCGTTGCTTGGTTCCATCGGCTACCCCAGTGGTGCTTTGATTGTGGATTCAAACGCAGATGGTGTGTTTAACCACGTAATGCTCCTTACCCGTACTACAGCCCCTACCAAGGAATTCGGTACCAAGTGGATTCCAGCTGAGTTGATTTTCCCAACCTTCAAGCTCGGTAAGTCGGTACCAATTTCCAAAGTCTACCCACTTCTTGCTGACCCAAACAGTACTCGCATTCCAGTAATGCAACAACAGGTAAATGGTCTTGGACGAGGTCCGATGCATTCATCAGTACAACCCTCCTCAGACCTTTTGGGCGCACTGACCCCACGACCCCTGGTTTGGGCACAAAGATGGCTTGGGAGGCGATAAAGTGCACAAGCCGTTCATGGGTGTAGCAGAATCGGCCGATGATGGCCCGATTTTTGTAGACACTCTTTCCGGCTCTGGAGATGGAAAAATGGTTTCCAACTTTGGGAACTCTGACATGAAAGACTTCAGAACAGGGGACCATGCAATGGACATGGTGAACTCTGCTTCTGTTAGGTCAGAATTTGGGCTTGGTAGTACCAGTACTCACTCCTATGCCCCTACCCCCACCCCTATCCCCGCCGTGCGCAGCAAGCGCATGGGAGACCTGAACGCGAAGACCGGAGAATTCTGGGGACTCGCGGGATTGGCCTTCGCGGCGGGGGTACTCGGGAAGACATTGTTCGACCGCTACTACAAGTGAAGTGATTACCATGCGCACAACCCATGAACTCGCACGAATGAAGGCTCACTCTCTTGGGTCTGTTGCTCTTTACGGCAACGCTGGACAATCTCGAGAAGGTGGCATCTTTTCCAAGATGAACACCTTTGGCAACCTCGGCGCTCCCAGGGCAGTTAAGGCCCAGCGCGCACGCAACACGCAGTCAACTGCGCTGGTGGCCAAGGGGGACCAGTTTGCTGATGACTTCTATCTGCCAGGTCAAACCTCGACCAGTCCCTCCCCCGTTCCTTCTGGGCCAGTCTTTGTCCCTGGCTTTGACCGAGGGGAAGGCAACCTTGTGGGTAAGCCCTTGCAAACTTACGAAGAATGGGATGCTGGCAACCCCGCTCCCCGCACACAAGCAGAAAAAGAGCAGCGAGAGAGCGCGTACGCATCTTACCAGACTGCGTGGCAGGCCGCTAACGGTTCAAGCTCGAATGAGGGTGGTCTCGGTAGCATCGCCTACTTTGGGTCTGACCCAAGCTTCGTGCGCCGAGAAGGTGGCGTGATGGCCTCTGCTACAACTTTCGGAAACTTCGCCGGCCCGCCTGCAAGCATCCCCCACAGTCGCTATGTTGCCGGCGGTTCTATCGGAACCCTGGCTGCCATTGTGGTTGCCTACTACGGCGCGAAGAAGCTGAAGCTCCTCTGAGGTGAGCTTTGTGCTCGGTCAGCAGGGTGGACAGGCCCCGAACCCCGGGGAGCAAGAGGTCGATTACCAGGCCCTTGCTGCCGAGCTTAAGGCCCAGCTCGCCACTGCTAACCTTCGAATTAGGGCACTCAACGACGACAAGAAGAAGCTGATTGCGAGTGGTGCGAAAACCCTCGTCGAGCTTCAAGAAAAGAAGGCGAAACTCACCAGGATTGAGCAAGAACTTGATTTGCGTAGCAAGGCCTACAAAACCCTCCAGCGACAGTACGCACAAATTCAACAAGAGTGCGCAGCCATGCAAGGTCAGCTTGAAGCCGAGCAAAAGCGACTCATCAAGGAGCTCAGTGACTCGAAAGCTGAACTTGAAAAAATGCGAGTCATTCAGGAGGTTAGACAACCAGGCCCCATGAGTGAACTTCTGTCACTACAGACCAGGACATTGAAAAGTGTCGGCTTCGGTGGCATGACTAACACGCAGTCGATGGGCCTCGGAGGTCTTGCAGTTGTACTCGGTATTCTGGGAATTGTTGGGAGGGTTGACTGATGCTTGGTTTTTCCAGTGGCGGGTCCCCAAGCAGCGTGAACGACGTTCGATTCCTTCTCAAGACAGTTCAGCAAACCGATGCGATGATTGCCAAGATGCGCCTTGACATCGCTAACGGTGTTGTGGCGAACGAAGGTCAAGCCATGCTGCAGGTTCGCCTGTTGGAACGCGAGAACAACCAACGCAAGGCATGGCTCAATCAACACGGTGTCGCCATCAAGGCACTTGAAAGGCAAGCAGGCCCGATTACGCCTATGCGGGATTCGTTCATTACTCCTGACGGCCCAAGGCACCGTGGAAACCGCCGCGCCCCGATTACTTCGATTATCGACCTTCAGCGTCAGCGTGGTGGCTACGCTCCACGGGTAACGCCACCCACTCCTAAGGTTGACCCCGCTAAAGCAATCGGCAAGAAAGCCGCAGTCCCTCCCTCCTTCAAGCTTGACAAAACTACTGAGGCGATTACTCTCGCTACGCAGATTGCAGCTGAGAAGAACGCAAACATGGTGAAGCAGTCAGAGTACATGAAGCTCGAACAGCAGTACCTTCGCCAGGGCAAGGCCCTTCAAGCCCAGCGCGTGCGAAACAAGCGCCTGCAAGAGCAGTACAAGGCGCACCTCGAAGACGACAAGAAGTGGAAGCAGAAGCAGATGGCCCAAGTTACTCAAGCCCGTGCTAACGCTGAGAAAGCCCGCGAAATGGCCAAGCGCCGAGCCCAGCAGCTGACTGCAGCTCGTCTGTCTCACAAGGCTGAGCTCGAAAAACTCCGTAAGAAGCCAGTTACCGTTGTTGCTCAGAAGACAGAAACTCGCGTACAGGACGTACGTACTCCCACCAAGACTGCAGTTAAGGTAGCGCCAAACGAAGCCCCAGGTGGTAAGCAACTCACTGACGACCGCAACCGCGCAGCCCGCGAGGCCTTCTGGGTCAAGCTGCAAGGAGAAATGGGGAAGACGTGGGAGAAGCTGAAGAGGGACGCGAGCCTTCCACCCAACCAATTCGTCAAAGAAAACAGCTCTGGTTGGGAGTCCAGGGACCTCCTCCTCTCTCTCCAAAGCCTTACCAAGCAGCTCGTTATGGACGTGAACAACCTTGCCACTCGGTGGGTCAACGGCTCCATTTTGATGACTTCTGCAGAATTCCAGGCAGCCCTTGGTAAGCTCTATCAGGCCTTCCAAGCAGACGGAGCCCGCCTGATGGAAAGTGCGTTGGCAGTCGAGAAAGCCAACTCTCAGCCTAAGACGGTCGTTCAATCGAAGCCTGGAGACATCAACGTCCCACAAAGCACTGTTAAGGCCGCACAGGCAGTTGACAAGAGAGTCACCAAGAACCAAAGGCGCAACCAGCTCAGGAACCAGCGGCAGTTCAAGGCTATGGGTCAGTCCACCGAAAACCTGGGTGCCGCTTTCCCTGCGCTGCGTGCCAGCATGCAGGGAGTGTTGCGGAAATGAACACTGCTCTTCTCCACCGTCGGAGGTCCCCCTTTTCCTCCGCTCTCGGCTCTATCGAGTCTGCCCCCGAGATTCGCGAAGTTCGATTGGTCCAGGCGAAGGGACACGAGGGAAAGGTCATCGTAAAGGACGGCTACATGCCGAAAACCTCCTTCCCCATCTCCCCCGGTCGAGCGGTTTCTTTCCGAGCCAAGCTGAAGGGCGTCGGTTACTTTTGGGCATGTGTCACTGTTGATGGGAGGAAACACCTTCTGTTCGTCACGCCCGCTTCTGAGTACGTCGAGAAGGAAATCTTCCTTGAGGTTCCACTCCAAGAGCTCCAGTTCCACATTTCTCAGTCCATCCCCTCCAACTTTTCCACCCGTGCTCTCGACCCCGCTTCTCGTAAGTTCCTCCGTGAGAACCCCGACTCTTACCAAACTCTGGGATTCATCCCCCAAGAGCCGGCCATTGACGTAGGAGATTCTTCCTCTATGTGGAATGGACGTCTTCCTGACCACTCTTGGAAGTACGGCTACACTGGTACTCAGAAGAAAACCAGCGGCAAGCAAACCCCTTGGCAACCAAACTTCAATGGTGCTTGGGCTGGCACGTCTTCGCTTTACCAGTACACACCTGAGGGTTGGAAGACTGTCAAGGGAAATACCAGCTACATTCCAGTCGGTACACCAATGTGCATCGTCGGTCAAATTGCCGCTTACCGAGATACCATCACCAAGGGTGGACGCTACTTCATGTACGGGAGTGACGACTCTCAGTTTGACGCTAACAAAGTCCCCGGACGCACAGTTCGTTTTGTCGAACAGGGCGCGACAAACAGAGAATTTCACGAAGGGGCTAAGACCAACGAATACGCCGGGCTATACCCACCAATTCAGCCCAAGGGCGGTCACATACCTGCCTGGCGCCCACGACTTCCAGATGGGCGCTGCAAGGCCAGTAGCTTGGTCAAGTACTGTGCCTTGGTCGAGTGGTGGAACCCGGAAACAGGAGAGTGGAGCGCTCCCGCCGTTCACCCACCTTACGACCTCACACTGAACGAGCACAGTCGCTTTGCCGCCTACTTCCGCTTCCCTCGTCAGCTGCATGAGAACGATGAGTTCTACGACCGGACCCCACAATGGCAGTGGGAGAAGACGAAGCTGGCATACCCATTTCTTAACGAAGAAGGTGTCATGTACACGAAGATTGGCTCCCCCAATACCCCCACAGGGGAGCAACTTATCGTGGACAACTTTGTGGCGCGTCGTGCAAGCAGCGTCTACTACCCAATGTTCCTCCCCCCGCGAAAGAACGACGAAGACAAGTCACCTTTCTTCAAAGCCGGGAGGGATGAAGAAGATGAGTACCTTTTCTTCGCAGGTTCCGACTACAACATCGCAGCAGTGGACGCTCAGCGCTTTAGCTACACCTCGAACCCAGACATCCTGAAGGCCTTCTGGGAAGCCGGTCAGTTTAGGCCAGGAGGAAGGCTTCTTCTCATTGGCAAGGCCATGGACATGATGCCCACGATGTGGGTCTCTTCCAAGGAGCTGGACCCAGACAAGGGCGGGACCAGTCCATTTTTGCTCGTAGGTGCTGAGGTTGATGAGAACGTAGTCCGAGACCCTACCAAGTACCCACCAAACTCCCGGATGGCTGACCGCTTGAACTTCACGGTCTTCAAGTCAACTGACGTTGTCGGAAAGCGTCAAAATGAATTCAAGGAGAAGTGGGCAGAAGTTTTCCCAAAGACTCCCTGCACAGAGAGCATTATTTCGCTGATGCTCCGAGGCGACAAGCTACCAGAGCTTGAAGGAATCAACAACGAGAAGCTCCCAGGGTTCTTGGATGACGACCCCCTTCGTTACGAGACAACTTACGAGGGTGTCAAGTTCCGCCACCCCTACACCTTTGCCTTTGCAAAGATTCCAGAAGCATGGTACGGACCAACACTTGAATTTGCAGAAGACGGTACCCCTACTACGGATTTGCAAAATGTCTGGATTGGAGGAGCGAACATCTACATGTACGTTAAGTCCGAACAGGTGAAGCTGAAAGAAGAAATCGAGTACCAGAGGATGCTCATCGCCAAAGGTTACACTGCGGCTGAAGCTGCTGCTGGTAGCGACCTTGAACTCCCAATGGAAGACATTACTGATGCCTCCTATCAGCAGGTCCAGGACTACAACAATAGTCCTGAAGCCCAACCTACCGACGACGGAGGTCTTTTCAAGTGGCTCTTCAAGCGAAAAGACGTGCGCTACCGACACCAGAAGTACATCTTCGGTGGGCTCGGAGAAGTAGGTATGGTTACCGATGTCACGAATAGATACAGTGCAGACCACATCACGTCTCTCGATGGCCTGAGCTCCCGCAACGTCCAGCAGTATGGATTCAATGACCTTTTCATTGTGAACGGGATGGGCGATGGCCCTACGATGGTGGTCACCCCTCCAAAAGAGCCGACTTCCTCTTCCCCTGCCTCCATCAACACCTCTGAGCACTTCGGCTCCTCTTCCAAGCACGCCCTTATGGCACGTGCACAGAAGCACGGGAACCCGATGAAGTACTCTACGGAGTCTTCACTTGGTAGCATCGGTGTTGGGTTTGGGGCGCTTGATGACTTCGCAGACAAGCCAAAAATTGATGTTGTCCTCGGGGAAGGTAGTGCCGAAGGTCTGAAGAACGCAGCTCTCATCGCTGGGTTGGCTCTTGGTGCAGCCGTCTTCCTTCGCCCCTCTAACCTTGCTGGTTTTATGACCAAAGTCTTCGACATGAACGCTGCCCGACATCGTGCAAGGGCAGAGAAGAAGAGGGCAGACAGCGTCTGAGGTGACTACATGCTGGAAAAACCGACATTTGACCGTGAAGTGAATGCCTACCTGTTGGAAGTGGACGGGGTTCTGAAGAGCCGTGGCCTCATGTCAATGAAAGGTACAAGTGCGCTGGATGAAGTGCAGAAGGAAGTAGAGCTTACCCTCAGCAAGATGCGAGAAGCACAGGCAGCTGGCAAAGCCAACATGGCTTCTTTGCGTACGATGGCTAACGACAGCTCACGTCGTGTTACGGTCTACGCTGACCGCATTCGGTTCAACCAAACCTCAGGCCTTTCGGGAATCAATGACACGAGTGACGACCTCCTTTCTGACCCCGAATGGAAGGCTGCGTTCACCCAAGTCGCAGCTCGTGTTTCAGACTTTACCAACCGCTACTCGCGTCTTATCTCCAACATGGAGCCGGTTTCCCGTAGCAACGTAGACAAGGCCCTGGCAGCAATCATTGACAACGCTACCACCTCCTACAAGCAGTCACCCACGTCTGAAGCGGCCAAGTCCTATGTGCAGTTGTCCATGCGACAACTTGCGGCCCTTGACCAGCAGTTGTCCTCTCAGCTTTCTCAATCAAGTGCTGCAGAACTCACTGTGCTCGTTCGTCAGAAGGACCAGGAACGGGTGAGAATCCTGTCGAACGCTAAGCTCGTCGAAGGACAAGCATCCGCCGCCCAGATGAGCGTCATTAACGACGCCAACCGACGGGCGATGGAAACCCTTGAAGAAATTCTGGGCAACCAGTCCTCGTACGACGCAGGCATTCGGCAAAAGAAGTTCCGACTCGTCGATGGCGACCTCGACATGATGAGGAAGGCAGTAGAATCAATCCGCTTCGGTGGAAAGCTCGGTCAAACAAGGTACAGTGACAACTCACTGAGGGGGCTGAGTAGTCCACGTTTTCGGGACGCCTCCGCTGACTCGCTCGGCGGAGGCGCTTTTCGCTTCACGAAGGTTGACCTGAGTGTTGCTTCTCAAAAGGAGCTCTCCTACGCGGTTCGTAAGAACGTCTCTTACCTCCGCCTCTCCCGTCACCTTTCCCCTGAAGAACAACTTGAATTTACCAAGCAACTGAACGCCCTAAACCCCGAAGCATTTAGCGGGAGCGAAAACCAGCTCAACGAGTTCCGTAAGTACGCTACGTCATTGATGGAGAAATCTTCTGAAAAAAGTACACCTGGGCTTGGTGGGATTTTCAAGTTCGACACTCCCCAACAATCGTGGCCCAATATCGCACGACTGCCGATGTCCATGATTGTCTACCCTGGGGCCGCTCTTGGCTCCATGCTTTTGGTTGGACTAATTGCGTACAAGGTTCTGGTTAAGCCACCCGCCCCCTGAACAGCATCGTTAAATGAACTGAAGGCCTGCGAACGACAGAGGGGATGAAGAATGGTTCTGGGAACGAGCTCCGACGTCCTTGGTGAGGCCGTGGAAGAAGATGCCGATTACCTCGGTGCACTCTACAACGATGAAGGCCCTGACAACGACCACGCAGACTTCATGGCTGCTACTGGCCAAATCATGCAGAACCCACAGGTCACCTCTATCTTCGCCTCCCCCCGTGGATGGCGCGCTCTTCGCCTCCCCGGAGCGCGTGGAGCCGAGAGGCGAGGCCTTCTCAACTTCATGTCGCAACTCATCCCCTTCTGGAAGGGTGACACGATTCGTGACTCACCTTTCGCTACGATGGTCCCTGCTCGCATGTGGAACGACTACATCAACAACATGACTGCTACTGACGACGCGGTCGAACTCGCTGCACCCCATTCGCAGGCCGAGGAAATTTCTCTCATGCTCTTCTGCGAAGAGTGGGCTAACGACCCCGGCCACACGGCTTTCCGTCGCCGCTTGATGCAGCACCCAATGGTCACCGCAAGTGACGCAGTGATGAAGGGTAACCTCATCTACAGTCTTGCAGTTGGTGAACTGCGGCTCCGCAGCATTCCTCCTAACGCCCCTAACAAACTCCCCTACCGCCTGATGCTCGACATTCTCAAGTCGATTCCCTTTGACTCGTACTCCTACTACGAGCTGAACAATGTTCACACTGACGAAGGCCACCAGGTCTACACAGATTTCCTCAACCGCTACACTCCACTTACGGCCACAGAAGTGGCGATGGTGGAAGAAATGCGAGCAGGCGTTACCGGTGCCGGTCGTGGCTTTGCCTCGATGACTACCAACGTCAATGGTGACCCTGTAGAGGCATACGCTCTCATGCGGCACACCGTTGAAGCCTACGAAGTGGGCGACACAATGAGCGTTCGCGCCAACATCAATAGCTTGATGTCCCCACCCTACAACTACCGCTCTGCCGCAGCTCAGGTCAACATCACTGGGCCCGCTGGTGGAAACTTTGTCTCACCTTCTCAGATTTCCTACCTCCGCTTTGTCAACAACGGCAAGCCGCAGACTGGCCAGAATCACCCAAGCCACCAAAAGGCCGGGGGAGACATGCACGTCATACTACGCACCTACCTCAAGGCAGACGGAACACGCGATACCTGGGACGGTAGCAAGGGCTCTCTTGGAAACGAGAGTGCACAGGGCTACTACATCCAAATGTCACAAAATGGCCTCTTTGTCCAGCAAGTATGGGAAAACATCATCACCGGTGGAGAAAGTGGTAAAGTCTGGCGTCCTGTTGATGAAAACGCTTACTCGCGAGTAGTCGGTGGCTTCGTGCAAGCAATCGCTACTGGACGTGAGCGTGCAGACAGCAGTGATACCCGTGCGGACCGTGGCGACGGACCTGAGCGTGGTCGACGAGGCGTTCGCGGTGGCTCTGGTGGGTCTCGTCAGAACCCGGGTGTCAAGGAAAACTTCGGGAAGCCCAAGTTCAGCTTTGATGGTCCAGGAAAGGTCATCACCGCAGTTGCTGATACCGCTACGCTTGACCCAAGGGATATGCTGATTTACTCCCTCGTGTTCGCTTCTTCTACCAAGACTCTTCCCTGGCTCAAAAAGCACAAGGATGACCTCCTGAATGAACTGATGGCTGATGGTAGCATTACGTTCGACCTGAGCAAGGGTGTCACTAAAGCACTCAAGAAGGGAGGAGCTCAATTTGAGGCCATGAGCAAGGCCATGCAAGAAGCAGGGTACAAATTCCAGGAGTACCTCAGCGTTGCGAGATTCATGCTTTTCTCCCACAAGGGTACAGTCATGAACAAAGACGACATGCAAAAGATGTGGAAAGAAGGTGTTGAGAAGCTCGACAAGGTCTACCCCCGTAAAAACCCCTACAAGACAACTAAGCTTGTTTTCGATAAGACCTACGAAAACCCAAGTGGGCGCTTTGGAGCCGGGTCTACGCTCGGGCGTGGCAAGTACTTCTACATCCAAATCCTTCCTGAGACTCAAGTTGAATTCAAGGGCAAGGCCAAGACCGGAAAGGGCAAGCGTGCAGACTCGAAGCAGAAGAAGGGTGGCACTCGCGTGACTGACCCGACTGGCTTCGGTAAAATCCTCCCTGGCTCAATTGGTAAGGGGTACTACATCAAGACCGGAATCCACAAGCGTACTGGTACTGAAGAGCCCTGGCTGATTGCCCTCCCCCGTGAGCACTTCAAGACCTTCACTGACTCTACCAAGGGTGGTTCGAAGGGTCTGCGAACCATCAAGCCATTCAAGGCAAGTGAATCAGTCAAGAAGGCATGGAAGAAGTTCACCAAATACTACGGGCATCCTGTGTTTGCTGGTACGGAAGGCAACCCCAACTTCTTCCGCATCCACCGTGACCACAAGGGCGAGTACTACGACAAGCTGAGAAGCAAGCCCACGAAGAAGGAGTGATTAGATGGGATTCCTGGACGACAAGAACCAACGCAAGGTCTTCTTCACCGGTGCTGCCGTTGGGGCAGCTGCTTTCATGGGTGGCTTTGGTCGCTGGGTTGACTCCCGCGTTCCTGGCTACAAGGCATCTAAGTCGAAAGACCCCTACTACCTCGTGGTTCGTGGCGCCCTCATTGGAGGTCTTCTGGCCGTTCCCGGCGCCGCTTATCTTGTGAACAAGGGCGTGAACCTGGATGTCCTTGGCGCAGCTGCGCCTTCTCAGCGCCCCAGGTGGCATGATTTCACTGTCCCACAGTCAAGCACGCCAGAAGGTTCCATGTCGTTCAGGAACGACATCGATGGAACGACTTATTTCTTGCCGACCCCTCCGAAGAACATCTGAGGGGTGACGCGACGTGTTGGTCTCAATTCCACGTGAGCTGCGGGGAGCCTCTCTCGGGGCTGCGCATGCTTGGGTACGGGAGCAAATGGCGTACTCCAACCCACGTCCATCTATGGGTGACTACACCCTCCGCGACTCTTCTGGGAAGCGCGTTTCTCTTTCTGCTCTCGTAAAGGGGGAACTTAGCGAAGTTGACATCGTCGGAGCTGACGAGCTTGATGCGGTAAGGGCAAACCCCGCTCACCCCATGAGTCTCATGTCCACTTCTCCTCTCCCAGCCATCATGTACCAGCAGAACCTCCCCAGGGTTTTCGGTGGTGTGATTACCCCGGCGCTTTGGGCACGGGCAAAGGATGAGTACGGTCTCTTTGGGGCAGCTCAGCGCCTCTCCATCCTTCTTTCCCGCCCTTCTCCTCTCGAAGGACACAACAACTACTCCCCACGCACCCTCGCTCTTCTTGATGCCCGCCTTGGGACTTCTGAGCAACCTATGCATCGCTTTGTCCGCTCTAACCCTAAGTCTGGTGAGGTGCGAGGTGCAGTTCGGGGGATTGGTATTGGCAGCTACGAACGAGCTACGAACATCATGAACAAGACCAACATGCTTGGGGCCGAGGCTACTCAGAACATTGAGTTGGTCCGTGCCTTGGTCGATGACTACCTGGACGTAGCCGAAGTTGGAATGAAAGAAGACGAAGACGGAGCCCTTCTTTCAATGGCTGGCAAGATGAGCATGCAGTTCGAGAACAGCAAGGCGCTGTTCGACAACTTCGCCACGAACGTCCTGGCTCCCTACCTCATTTCCTCTACGGCCAACATCTACGCCATTGAGTACATCAACGAGTACATCATGCCCGCTACGCGGCTGATTATCGAGAACACTGGCAAGAGCAACAAAGACGCCATGCTGCGCAAGCTGGATTCTTACTACAAGCACATGGTGAAGTCTCTGGCAACTTCCCCTGCTGACTTCTACGCTGGTAAGGAAATGGCTCTCGTTGCCCACCCCGCGTTTTTGTTCAAGCGCGCTGGGCTGGTTCTTCTTCCAATCCCGCGAAGTCGTACAGACCGTACTTTCTACACCATGTCCCAGGTCGGTCAGCCTCTGACCTACACGGAAAGTGGCTTTGTCTCCAAAACCGACATGCCACGCGGAATGAAACCCATTGTTCGCGCCATCGAAAAGGGTGAACTTAGGCAGATGCGTGTGCGGGAAGGCGAAGACTACAAGCCACGCAACATGGAGATGGCTACCTACTTTGCCAAGTCCACCCTCGATACCATCTACAAAGCGGTCGATGCCCTCCGAACCAAAGTTGAACTTGAAGGTCCAGAAGGAACTGGAGCCTACAACCTTCTGTTGAGTGAAACTCGCCGCATGAGCCAGAAGAAGCTCGAAGACCTGTACAAGGACATCGAAGGAATGCCCGCTTTCTTCTACATGGACCTCCCTGGAATTCGTCCCATCCCTACCAACTGGCCGCAGCCGTTGATTTACGCGATGATGGAGACGCTTGGTGCCAACCGAGACCGCCTCACTGGCCTGAACAAGGAATTCAAGGGTGAGGACTTCCTCAAACCGGACGGAATTCACTTGGACATGGACGAAGTCGATGCTGATGAAGAAATTCCGATTCTTAAGGCCGCTATTAGGGCGTACGACGCCGCCGCAAGTGGGAGAGCCGCCTCTCAAGTCATCCAGGCCGCGAAGAAAGTGAAAGACAAGTACGGAATCATGTACGGGACAATCACAGAAGATGTCTTGAAAGACGAGGGAACCGCAGACGACAAGATGGCCAAGGCCACCACCATTAGCGACCAGTTCAACGACTGGCTTTCGAAACTCGAAAGCTCCGGACTTCTCAAGTCCAACAAAACCATCAGCGTCGCTACCAAGGACTACGGAGAAGCCCCATCCATCTACAAGATTGTTCTCGACATGGTTCACCGCTCGGTTACGTACTACAACTACGAGCCCACTCGCGATGAGGTTTGGTTCACGATTACCCTACTCTACTACTGCCTGCGGCACATGAGCCTCGATGAAGAAGTCACAACTTCGTTCTTTGGTGGCCTCACCAAGCTGATGAACGAAGCCCGAAACAAGGACCTGGAAGATTGGCTCAAGAAAGTGGAAACTTACGGCAAAGCCCCAGAAGGTGTTGCCTTTGACGATGACGTTCTTGCCCGCTATGTTGCTCTCAAGTACGCCCGTGACGCACTTGACGACCCAGATAGTGAGTCCTACCGAGCCATCTTCGGTATGGAGGCTGTTCGCGCCAACCCAGGTCCAATTTTCACAGGTCCTGAGATGAGCAAGGTCAAAGCATCTCTCGACAAAACCATCCGCGAGTACGAGCAAGCGCTTCACGCCAAGTACAAGTCTGATGTGGCAGAGAAGTCCTACAACTACCTGAAGGAGTACTTCGGTCCCGCCATGAGCGAGAAGGTGCGCGAAGGAGCTGGCCTCGCTGTCTTCATCGGTGACGAAGTCATCGACAAGGAAGTTACTGCCACCCTTACCATCGACAAGATGTACATCAAGGTCTACGACTTCCTTACCAAAGCCTGGGAGACTGTCTCTGAAATCATGGAAGCTATCGCCTCGAAGGACATGGAGAAGCTTTACGACAAAACGATGGAGCTCAACAACCACCTCGAAAACGCGCAAATCATCGTCAACCAACACGAAATGCTTGGTGGGTTTGCTGGCTTGCTTGACAAGACTTCCGACTACAAGACCCAACAGTACGCCCAGAAGGCTTCCGATACCTTCGCGTTGATTGCAGAGGACCTGAACAACCTCATGTACGGCGAAGAAACCCCGCGCTTCAAGGCCGAAGCAGAGAAGCTCAAGCCGTACGTAGGAGCACCTCCGTACAAGAAGCGTTACCCAGCGACTTTGGTTTCTGCCTTGATTGGGTTTGTGAAGGAGACAAAGGACCTCGTGGACAACTATGAAAGTCCGGCGGGTGGCGTCCACAGCTCTATCCCGAAAAGCAAGCATAGTGGGGCCAAGTTTAGTCTCGATAATCACATCAAATTAGGTACCGTCGAGTACAAAAAACTCGCCAAGAAGCTCTCGGCCAGTGTTCACAGCGAAGAGAAGTACGCGAAGAAAATGACGAGGGCGGAAATGGACGCCCTGGCTGTATCACTTTTGACTTACGACCCAGCAACTGTCGCCTCCGTTCTCAAGTCGGCCGGCACTCCCATCTACAGTGAAATCATTCCAAAAATCCACATGCCGCTTACGTCTGTTCTTGAAAGGCAGCTCAAGGAAAAAGCCGACGAGAGCCTGAAGGTTTCACTTGGGGACAGGGCCAAGGCAGGTTTGGGAAGTCTCATCACGACTGCCAGCGAGGGCTTTAGCGCTGTTGCTGGCGAGTACAAAGGGCGAAGAGAGGCGCAGTCCGCCACCGCTTTTACTATTGAAAAAGCGAAGCGGGAGAAGAAGGCCGCGGATATTCGTGATGCAGCTGCAGCTCGAGATAAGAGGGCTGCAGAGTTCGAGCGCGGGGCCGCCTTCATGGCACAACAGTCAGCAACCGCTCGCGAAAAAGCCGCAGAGCAACGGGCAGCAGCAGCAGACCAAGAGAGGACAGCTGCGTGGAAAGAGGCGCGTGCAGCTAAGGAAAGGGCAGCAGCAGCAGACTCAGAGAGGTTAGCTGCGTGGAATAAAAAGGAAGAGGCGCGAAATCTCGCGCGCGCCGCTAAACTGGAACAAAAGGCAGCCGAGGCCGACGCTGCGACCGCAACTTTGAGGGAAAACATCGCAAGGAAAGAAGCAGCGGAGGCTACCTCACAGGCCGAAAGAGACTTCAAGCTTGCTGAAGCAGCAGCAGCGCGTGACTACGCCGAAGCGGCAAAACGTGATGCAGCTACCGCTGAGCGAATTGCTAAGCGCGAAATTTACGAATCTCAGCTCACTGATGAGCTCATCGAAGAAGCAGGGCGCTTGGCGGAACGTAATCAGAGGCGTGCTGAGCTTGAAAAGCTTCGAAGGACAGGAGAACGGCGACGACGTGAGGCCTACGCGACAAAGCAAGCCAACAAGCTGAGGGAAGCAAGGCTGAAAGGCTTGAAGCTTGAAACAGACTCTGTAGCACAAATGTCTGCGGCTGCCGATTTGCGTCGGTACACTGCTGAAACCGATGCTTCAGCTGCTACGCTTGAAGAGAAACAAGCCGAGGCTCTCGCCCGCGCTGAGCAATTCTACGCTGAGGCTGCAAGCTTTGGGACAATTGGAGACGCTAAGACCGACCTCGCTGAAGAAATTCGATTACGCCAAGGAGAACTTGACCTCATCAAAGCCTCCTACAACGCTACCAACCGGGAATCGGACAAGCGGGAACTCAAGAGGCAGGGAAGGGAAGTTGAGGCCCAGATTCTTTCCCTTACGCAAGAGCTGCTCGCCCTCTCGGAGGTGTGAGTCTGACTACCTGCCCACACTGCGACTACACAGGCAACCCCGCCTACGCGACTACCTGCATGCAGTGTAGGCTTGAACTCCCTCGCTCCAACCCCCAGCCTGTTTCTACCCTCCCTCAGTACAAGCAAAAACAGAAGATGGCTGTCTTCGACCTGGACAAGACGTTGTTCGACTTGTCTCGTCGAGAACGCGTCGCTAAGCGAGCTGGTCACAACCTCGACACTCCTGCCGCATGGGCTGAGATGAACAAACCTCAGCACATCTCAAAGGACGAGCCAATCGCAGGTACGGTTCAGTTCGTCAACGACTTGGCCAAAGACGGCTACGTCATCGCTTACCTCTCTGGTAGGCCCAACAACCTCATGGGCCCTACGCGGGAACATCTTCAGCGTAGTGGCTACCCTGTGCACAAGGGAACTGAGACCGACTTGATTTTTCTTGCACCAGTTCCGGCCCGGTATGACCCCAGCATGCACTTCCAACGAATCGTTTCGTACAAGAAAGACATTCTGACACGTCTCAGCTCGCAATACGACCTCACTTTCTACTTTGATGACAGCCAAGAATTCCGCAACGCTGCCAGGTCCATTCGTCCCCGCATCCCCGCAGTGTACGCTTCTGTTGCCGATTACACTGGAAACCGCGCATATGCGCCGCGCGCGGACCGGGAAGAAAAAGCTGCAGCTGCGAATCCCGGCAGGTCTGACGAGGTTTTCCACCTACCAGCTATTCCTACCCTCAGCAAGGCAGAGTCTTCGCGCCTTACTTCCGCTGCAAAGCAGGCCTACAAGACGATGAAGGTTGAGATGAAAGCCTTCCAAATGGACGTACCTGGTGACGACTGGACCAAGCTTTCCGACGCTGAGCTTCCTGACACCAACCCACGTAAAACTGGGGCCAGTGCGACCCGTGCCATTGAGTTCAAAGACATGATTGAGCACAAGATTGACGCTCCGGACCACCGGGATGTGGAACCATTCGGCTACTCGATGAACCTCCTCAAGCGAATCAAGTCCTACAACCATGAAGGACGGGAATACATGGGTCTCCTGGATGCCAAGACGAAAAAGCTTCACGTTGGAACTGGGTTTGGCGTTGGTTCTGTAGGACCCGCAGACAGCGTCATCAACTACATTTACGACAATGACGTCCCTGTGATGTTCCACACTCACCCCACCCGCCGGAATGATTTCGGCTGGATTAAGGGATTTGACTGGTTCAACCCATCCCTCCCTGACCACGGTTTTACCATGTGGATGTACCTCTTCGGAGGCGTCGGCACCCACATTGTTTCCCAGAAGAAAGGCGTTCACTTCCTCCGTCCCTATATCCGCCCCCGCTCCAGGCTTGCTACTCTTGTCAAGAAGAAGAAACTGACTAAGAAGGAGAAAGAGGAAGTGGTCAAGCTCCTCAAGGCCGACTTTACCGCCATCTCCAAGCTTTACCGGACCTTTTGGAAACGAATGGTTGAGAACGGAATGGGAGGCGCCCAAATGATGGACTTGGAGCAAGCAGGCGACATCACTACGGCAATCGTCAACTCGGACCTGAAATCGATGAAGTTCCAGCACGATTACTTCACCTACCCACTGATGGCAGTTCAGTACAAAGGTACTGAAGACGGTTGGGAGGGTGAGTACAAGGGGATTCGCTCCAACCCAGTCTCCCGTCCTCGCAAGAAGCGAGCTTCAGACGGCAACATGAAGCGCGAGCCAGCCAAGCAGTACTTTGACCGACTCATGTCGGAGCTCTACAAAGAGTTTCCCGACAACTCTCAGCGTGCAGCGGTGGCGCTTTCCTACGTAGAGAAAGAGTACGGTCAGAGGGGCGTGAATTTAGTCACAAAGACCTGGGCAAAGAACAACCCCGGCGAAGGTGAAAAGGTCAACCTCCTACCAATTTACAGTGGCGCCCCAACTCAAACCTACAAGTCCCTTGGGATGGTAACGTCCGTTGTTCAGGTGGGACGTAACGTAATCAAAGACATCAAGGAAGGAATCCAAGACATCTACCGTGGCTTGGTCGGTGGACGTCAGAGCCTGACGGAAAAGCGCATGATGATGTCAGTCTTGCTCATGCACTCGGACCTTTCTGAAGCCACCTTGGCACTGGGTGGAAACGCCATCTGCAACCTCAAAATCGACTACGAGATTCCCTCTTATCAGGGCAACTCCAGAATGGACATCACGCTCATCGCTACGGCTGATGCGATTAAGATGGGTAGGGGTACAGTCAAGAGCAACCCAGGTGGAGCGACGGTCGAGCAGGCGAAGAAGATGTACAAGCAGTTCCACCAGACCGAGCCTAACAGCGTCACCAAGAAGAAAGTTGATTTTGGGGACACATGGGTTGGACTCGGAAAAGCGTGGTCTATTGGCTACCGTTCCCCCAAGGAAACGGGCTCCAAGGAGCAGAAGTACATTCACCACTTCGGGAAAGACGAGGACACCGGAAAGACGTACAAGGAACCTGAGCTGTACTACGTTGAGAACAAGGACGGCACCAAGATGATGGTTATCATGGGTGGCGACTGGTACATCGACGTAGACTCCGACGGAGAGGTTTCCTGGATTTACATCTGAGGTGATTAGGTGCTCGGTGAGGTAGAGAATCCCCCTCAGAAGTTCTGGGGACTCACGAAGCGCCAATGGGACATTATCGAGCTTAGCTCTGCTGGAATCGCAGTTCTTGCTACCCTTCGTGAAGCGATGGATGCCGTAGGGAGCAACGGCATCGCCGGTCACTTCAAGAGTAAAGGCCTCGTCCGACTGTCCAGGCTTGGGCTTGAAAGAGAGACGTGGACGACGATGAACACCATTGGTGCCGTCTTCGCTGCATTTACTCTGACACGTGCGACATACGAGAACTACAAGGGCAAAGGTGTGTTGTTCCAAGGAGACACGTGGGAAGCGATGAGAAATCTGAGGAGGAAATAAAATGACCAAAGTCTGGGATGCCGCTTCGGGTCGCTACATCGAGCGTAGCGAAAAGATGGTCAGAACGGCTGTCTTCATGTTCATCGGCTACAAAATCATCCAATCCTTCGACAAGTCTCAGGCATTGAGGCCTGCTACTGACTTGGTTTCTGAGGTCAAGCTCACTCACTATTCTCCTGTTGGCGCCATTGGCATCCAAACCGTCCCGGTGAAGAACAACCAAACCATCAAGGGTTCAATCGACGACCTCATCATCCGCTACAAGGTCACTGGTGGGTCCGCTACTACCAACACGGTCGTTCGCTTGAACGGCGTGGACTTCCAGACAATGGTCAACCCAAATGGGGCTGAGGTTACAGTCACTATCCCACGAACTAAGGTTGAGTCCGAAATGGGAACAACCGGCGACCTGCAAGTTGAAATCCAGGTACTTCCTGCCCCAGAGCAGAGCGGCTTTAGGTACAACAGCCTGAAGTTCCGCTACGCGAGGGCTTGAAGATGGCGAAGAAGAAGTACTTCGCCTTCGTGCCCGGCCCAGTCGTCGGTAAAGGCAGCAAAGAAGCCCGCGATTTTGCGATTCGAGCGACCAACAAGCTCGCACCGTGGGTCACAGACCACTACAAGGTCTGGCTCCGTGACGAAAGGAATTTTTCCCACCATCAACTCTTTGAGTACCACCTTCGGGGCGACCACTTCATTGGTCTGACACGTGATAACGCAGCTTACGATGACATCGGCCTCGGTCAAACTAACAGTGGTGGAAACCCCCGCTTTGTCAACAACCCCTCTCGTCCTTTGGGGGACATGTACGGGGCGCCAGCCAGTGAGTTTGATTTTCGCCAGGCGCTCATCAACAACCAGCCCTACAGAGGTGTAGGCGAGCAGACCCAGTTCTCTGTCTATCCAGTGACTGCAGAGCGAGACACCCGGGGAGCAAGCGACTTCCTCATCAAGGAGCTAATCAACTCAACCTCTCTTATCCACATGACCATGCAAGAGCTCGGGTCCATGACCTACTCCCTCCTTCCCTTTGCTGGTACACAAGTCTACGAAGCCACGATGGAGTACATCCTGGACTTCATTTGGGACGTGCTTACCGCCGATGACAGCATTCTTCGAATGGGGACGATTCATCCTATGGTTGAATACAATAACCCTGGGGCTGAGTACGAGGCTACCGCGCTGGCGTTGAATGTTACTGCGCTCGAACTTACTGGTAGCCCCATTCCACCAAGCTATCAGTTTCCCTGTTCAATTCCTCTTTACCTCGTGTCAGCCACTGTCCGAGAGTTGCAAGCAAGCGGAGTCCCTATTTACGCAACCGGAGACGTTCGAACACACCTCCAGAACCTCTTCATCAACGCCTACAGTGCATGTGTGACGATGCGCGACGACAACGACATCAGGGAACAAAAGGGGGAGGCGCGCTACAGGTCAAACAAGGACAAGTTCAACCAAACCTTCCGTGGTTTCCTCAAGTCCTATTTTGACACTGTTGTCTCGAAATACCCGCTTGGCACTACAATTACCCTGGCTAAGCCTGACTACGGAGGGGTCGCAAGAGAAATCTCTACCGCTACAGGAGTTTCTGTGGCCGCCATCCAAAACCACAATGAGTACGTCATCACTGCAACGCGCGTAGTCAAGAAGAACAAGAAGCTCAAACAGGAGTACCAACTTTCGACTACCCTTCCAGCGGCAGCTCGTTACAGGCCCACCAAGTACGTGTCTGATGTTGACGACAAACAGCCAGCCTTCGTTTTCAGCAGCGACCCCAACATTCGTCGAACTGTTGAGGTTGCCGCTCCGGTTGGCATCATTGGACGGGCCATGCTCACTCACGTAATTCACCTGAACCACATCGCATCTTACTTCGTTGCTCAGCGAGACTTCCGTCGCCTTAGCGTTGACGACGTCCCTGGTTCCTACGAAAAACTACCTACTGCTGGTACCATTACTGGTGGTCGAGTACCTTTCCCTCTTGATGTGCAGAAGCAGGCCAAGCAAGGACTTCTTGACTACTACGTGGAAATTCGTTTGGAATTCATGGCCGCCTATCTTGTTGGGCTCTACGACT
>Ga0208542_1000003_pt1 | contig 76255 bp, 72 predicted proteins | sample DEB08_DNA_3_FD_185495 | JGI IMG/M metagenome (GOLD analysis project Ga0208542, IMG submission 185495) | Aqueous microbial communities from the Delaware River and Bay under freshwater to marine salinity gradient to study organic matter... | ecosystem: Environmental > Aquatic > Marine > Coastal ... | reverse complement strand
GGCGGCGTCGACGGCACGCTGGGCATCCTCAGCGGATCCGCTCGCGACCGAGGCGATCACCTCACCCGTCGCGGGATCGGTAACGTCAAAGCGCGCGCTGTCCGAGGCTTCGACCCATGCGCCATCGATGTAGAGATTGGTCAGCCGGGGGTCGTCGAGGGGGTAAAGAGACACCGGTGCTCCTTCGGTTGGGCAGTCGAATCAGTACGCGTTGGTGACGACGAGCTCTTCAGCGGGGAAGAGCGTGAGAAGTTCGGCGCCGTCTTTCGTGACGACGAGTTCCTCCTCGATGCGGGCCGCGGAATGCCCGTCATCCGCCGGCCAGTATGTCTCCAGGGCAAACACCATGCCCTCCTGGACCTCGACCGGGCTGGTGAGGGAGTTCAGTCGGCTGATGACCGGACGTTCGTGCAGGCCGAGACCAAGCCCGTGCCCAAACTGAAGCCCGAAAGCCTCCATCTCTGAACTGAATCCGAACTCCTCAGCCTTCGGCCACAACTTGGCGATATCGGCCGTGCTGACGCCCGGCTTCACCATGGCGATCGCCGAATCGATGAGTTCCCGTGCCTTCTTGTAGGCATCGCGATGGGCCTGCGTGGCGCGGCCGACGGCGAAGGTCCGGTAGTAGCAGGTTCGGTAACCGTTGAAGGCGTGGATGATGTCGAAGTAGGCCTGGTCACCGGGGCGGATGTAGCGATCGGAGAACACGTGCGGGTGCGGGCTGCAGCGCTCCCCCGCGATGGAGTTGATGGCCTCCACCTGCTCCGACCCCATCTCGAGCAGGCGCTTGGTGGCGAGGGCCACCACGTCGTTCTCCCGGACTCCGGGCTTCAAGAATTCGTAGATGTCGTGGTAGACCCCATCGACCATGGCCGCGGCTTGGCTGAGGAGCAAGATCTCGTCACGGTTCTTGATCTGCCGCGCGTCAAGCATCACCTGCTGACCGTCCTGCACAGTGATTCCGGCAGCTTCGAGTTCGCGGAGGATGGGCATCTCGATGACGTCGACGCCGAGTGGCATGTTGGCGACGCCCTCTTCACGCAGGATGGCGGCGATCTCCTGCGCCGTGCCGTGCGGCAGACCCGATTGCGGAGCGATGGCGCCCTGGAGTCCGTTGTTCCCGCCGCGCGACTGATCGGGCACCAGCCAGGGGGAGTACAGGCGATGGTTCTTGGCGGCCGAACCAAAATCCCAGATCCACGGTTCGCCGGTCCGGGTGAGCAGCGCCCACCGCTCGGTCTTGTTATAACCCCAGGTGCCGATGTGTGTTGCCGTCAGGTAGCGGATGTTCGACCCCTCGAACACGAGAAGCGCGCCGAGGTCGCTGGCCTCCAGTGCTTGCCGCGCGCGAGCGAGCCGGTAGTCACGCAGCCGGTTGAAGTCGACGCGCTCCTCCCAGTCCACGCCGATGATGCCGGGGGCGGCGATGCTGGTCTGGGCGAACTCGGATGCGGGGCGGGCGGACATGGTGACCTCGCTCTCTGGGGTGTCGGGTCCCGGGGGACGCAATCGAGTGTAGGGGTAATCGACGCAATCGATTGCACTGATCCCGGCAATTGGCCTAGCCTCCCGCTATCGGATCATCCGACCGCCGTCTGGAGACTGCCGTGCCCTTCGTCGTTCGACCCGCCGACCGCCTCCCCGGCACCGCCTCCGACGGCATGCCCGTCGAGTGGGTGATTGCCCCTGATCGGCTGCCTGATCGCCGCTTGTCAGTCGCCGTCCTTCGCCTTGATCCGGGCGCGACGTACGACCTGCAAAGTCCGGAGGCGGGGCTGTGCTGGATCCAACTGTTGTCGGGAAGCCTTGATGTTGACGGTCAACAGACGACCGTCGATCACATCGTCATGGTGGCCCACGGGCGAGACTGCGCCATCGTGGCACTGGAGCCTTCGGTGCTGCTGCTCACCCAGGTGCCCCGGGCGCAGGACAGTTCGGGGGCGGCGGATCTGCGGCGGATTGATTGGTCCACGGAGCCAGTGCTGCTCAGCGAGCATGACTCGCGCCGCCGCATCTACCTCGCCAGCACGGGACTCTGGGGGACGGAAGCCGTCAAAGGCGAGATGATCATCTATCCGCCGGGCGCGATCGGGGCTGCCCATCACCACGAGGGTGCGGAGCACTTCCAGTTCATCGTGTCCGGCGCGGGCACCGCCGTTCTCGGTGATGATCGGGTGGAACTGGGCGAGGGAGACCTGCTGTACAACCTCGAGAACGAGGTCCACTCCTTTGAGAATTTGCGCGATGAGGACATGGTGTTCGTCGAATTCTTCGTGCCGGGGCGCAATCGAACGGTGTGGGTTCCCGGTGCGAGCGCCTGTGCGTGGAATCCCTTGGACACCGACGTCTTAGGCCGCCCCGCAGCGCGACGACTTCAGGCACACGTGCACGGTGAGGGAGAGGTCTAGGAGGGGCCATGGCGCGTATTGGATTTATCGGCCTGGGGGACATGGGTCAGGTCATTGTGCCCCGACTCCTGGCGGCCGGCCACGAGGTTGCGGGGTGGAATCGCTCACCTGGCAAGACCGCGGCGTTGGTCGCGCTAGGCATGATCGAGGCGCAGACTCCCCGAGCCGCGAGTGAGAATGCCGACCTCGTCTTGTCCATCGTGACCGATGCGGCGGCGGTTCGCGCGGTCGCGCTGGGCGGCGACGGAGTTCTCGCGGGCCTGTCCGAGTCGGGGGTCTACCTCGACATGAGCACGATCTCTCCAGAGGCGAGCCGCGAGATCAGCGCGGCCTTCACCGATGCTGATCGCGTCATGCTCGATGCGCCTTTGTCCGGAAGCCCGGTGACGGTCGAGGCGGGCAAAGCTTCGGTGATGGTGGGTGGTGATCGCGACGCCTACGAGCGCGTTCGACCGGTGTTGCTGGATATCGGGCCCACGGTGTCGTACATCGGGCCAAGCGGTACGGCGGTGCAGGCCAAGCTTTCGGTCAATCTGCTGCTCATGGTGGAGGTCATCGCCTTTGGGGAAGCCGTCGCCCTCGCCGAAAAGGGTGGCGTCGAGCGCGAGGCCATTGTCGACGCGATCTTGAACAGTGTTGCCGCGTCCCCGGTCCTGGGCTATCGCGGCCCCTTTGTCCTCGAGGGCAAGATGCCAGCGAAGCCGCTCGCGGATGTCACGCTCCAGCAGAAGGACATGACCCTTGTTCTGGAGCAGGGGAGACTTCTCGGGCTGCCGCTGCCGCTCGCATCGTCAGCCAACGACATGATGAATGCTTGTCGCGGCATGGGGATCGATCGCAATGACTTCGTGGTGGCGCATCGCGCCTACCGCAAAATGGGAGGTTTGTCGTGAAGCCTGAGGACGCGGTATTCCACACCAACCTCGCCGACATACCCTTGGTACCCGGTCTGCGCCGCGATGAGGGCTGGGTGGACATGCAGGTGCAGTTCCTGCTCGACAAGCACAATCTCGGAACCGATGACTTCCTCCTCGGCTGGACTGTCCTGCCTCCTGGTGCCATGCACGACCGACATCGTCATGCGCACTGCGATGAGTTCTGGATCGTCATCTCCGGCGAGGGAGTGATGTACTCCGGCGACGACGGGGTCACTGCCGCGCGAGCCGGCGACATCGTGTGGACACCACGCGGTCACTGGCATGGGTTCCGCAATGACGGTTCGGAGGATGCTGTGCTGGTGTGGGGGTGGCGTGGCGCCGGATCCCTCGAGGACTCCGGATATGAGGTGCACCCGGACCATGGCTGAACAGACATCGGGCGATGAGCGGGTCGATGCCGGCCTCGCCGCCCTCGCCCTGATGCGCCGCGACGCCGAGGATCAAGGACTCCCGCCGGTCGGGTGGAAGGTTGGCTTCGGGTCGCCCTCGGGGTTGGCTTTGTTCAGCCTCGATGCGCCCATCATCGGATTTCTCACCGAGGCCGGCGCGGTGCCCGCCACGGAGGAGGTCGACATTGCCGACTGGGTCGCTCCCGTCGTGGAGTGCGAGATCGCCGCCTTCGTGGCGCGAGACATTCCGCCGGGGACCTCAGCGTCGGAAGCGGTGGCGTGCGTCGTCTCGTGGGCTCCTGCCTTTGAGTTCGCCGACATCGACGATCCTCCGACGAATGTCGCCGACGTCCTGGCCGGCAACATCTTCCACCGGGGCTATCGCATCGGTGAGCGCTTTGACGGGACTGCAGACGCGGTGAGCGCGCTCAGCGCCGAGGTCGTCCTGAATGGTGAGCGCAGTGTTGTCACCGACGTCACCGCCCTCACCGGTGACCTTGGTTCGGTGATTGCTCGGACTGCCGAATTAGCACCCATGATCGGGCGCGGTGTACAGGCCGGCGATGTCATCCTCACCGGATCCATCATCCCTCCGGCCCCGGTACGACCGGGCTCGGTCATCACCTACCGCCTGTCTGACTCACCGACGATGGCGGCAACCTTCACGTGACCGCATTAGGACAGTCTTCGCGCGCCGTTCCCATCGCGATCCTCACGACGTTCGCCACCTTCATGTTGGTGAGTCTGCAGATCCGCGGAGTCGGCGAACTCGTCTCTCGCGGTGCCTCGCCCATCGCGGTGGCCGGGAGCACCCAACTTCTGCAAGGCCTCGTCACGCTGGGCTTGATCTTCGCCCTTCGTCCGCTCCGCGAGGGGGTCCGTCGGACCTTCGTGGGAGTCCGATCGGGGGAGATTCCCCTGTGGACGTTGGCGGGTGGTTTGGCAGGGGCACTACAGATTGCCGTCATGGGTCTGGTGTCGCCGATCATCGGCATCGCCGCACTCACCGTCCTGCTCGTCTCGGGGCAAACCGTCAACGGACTGCTGGTGGACCGAGTAGGGCTGACCCCCGGAGGTCGTCGCGCGGTCACCCCGACGCGCATCTTCGGTGCCCTTCTGGCGGTGCTCGCTGTTTCGCTGGTGTGGGTCGGCAACAGCACGAAGGCCGAGTACTCGGCTGAATGGTGGGCTGTCGTACTCGCGATTCTGGCCGGCGCGGGGGCCGCCATTCAGGCTGCGCTGAATGGCCGAGTCGCCAGCCTGTCGGGCCAGCCTGTGGTGGCTGCCGAGGTGAACTTCCTCGGGGGCGCCGTCGTCATGTGGCTGCTCGTCGGGGTGCTCGTGCTTGCGGGGTCCCGTCAATCACCGGTGCCCGATGCGGGATCGGCCTGGCTCTACGCCAGCACCATCTTCGGCCTGCTGCTCATCGTCAACATTTCCTGGGCCGTCAAGCACCTCGGGGTGCTTGTGCTCAGCCTGGTGGGCGTTGTCGGTCAAATCTCCGGGGCCATCATGGTGGACTTTGTGCTTCCCCTGCCCGGATCTCATTTCGCCTGGACCCTGTTGCTGAGCCTCGGGGTGTCCGTCATTGCGGTGGCGGTAGCGACCCTGGGACGACGTGCCGCGCTCGCCCGCGAAGCGCAATAGGCCCTCGCTAGGGTGAGGGCATGACGGCGACCATCCTCGACGGCAAGGCGACGGCCAAGGCTGTTAAGCAGGTACTCACTGATCGCGTTGCGGTCCTCAAAACCCGTGGCATCACGCCCGGACTCGCGACGGTTCTCGTGGGTGATGATCCGGGGAGTCACGCCTATGTCGGTGGCAAGCACCGTGACTGCGCCGAGGTGGGGATCGCGTCCATCCGTGTGGACATGCCTGGTGACTCCACTCAGGCTGACGTCGAGGACGCCGTACGAGCCTTGAACGATGACCCTGCCGTCACCGGATTCATTGTCCAGCTACCCCTGCCCAAGGGATTGGACAGCAATCACGTTCTTGAACTGATGGATCCGCTGAAGGACGCGGATGGGCTCCACCCGATGAACCTCGGTCGGCTGGTCCTAGGAATCGAGGCACCGCTTCCGTGCACTCCGCGCGGCATCGTGGAATTGCTCCGAACCTACGACGTACCGATCAATGGTGCCGAGGTGTGCGTTGTCGGTCGAGGAGTGACGGTGGGTCGCCCCCTCGGTCTACTGCTCACCCGTCGTCAGGAGAACGCCACCGTCACCTTGTGTCATACGGGAACGCGTGACATGTCCGCGCACATCGCGCGAGCCGACATCGTCGTCGCCGCTGCCGGTGTCCCGCACTTCATCACCCCGGACATGATCAAGCCGGGTGCGGCACTCGTCGATGTCGGCATCACGCGGACCGATGCCGGTCTACTCGGTGACATCGATCCAGCATGCGCGGAGGTCGCGGGTTGGCTGGCACCGATGCCGGGTGGGTCGGGCCCCATGACGCGGGCCATGCTGCTCGCCAACGTTGTTGAGGCTGCCGAGCGGTCCTCGGGTTGATCAGATGACGGGTATGGCTTCAGTTCATCCGCTGCGTCCTCGGCCGAAGCGTTGGTGGCGGCAGTGGCCAATTGGTGTCGTGCTCATCGGGGTCGTCGCATCTCTCGTGGTGGTCGCGCTGGACCACTTCCGCATCGGATCACTCATGCTGGCCGGCAGCCTCGTGCTCGCATTCGTCCTACGACTCGTCCTGCCGTCCTCACAGATCGGCATGCTCGCGGTCCGATCGCGCACAGTGGACCTCGTCGTTCTGGGGACTCTCGCACTCGTCCTGGCGGTCTTTGCGCTCTGGGTGCCACCGCCGCCGGCCTAGTGAGTGGATGGCTAGAAGTCTCCACCCCCGAAGCTACCGCCGCCCCCGAAGTCTCCACCCCCGAAGCCACCGCCACGACCGAAGTCGCCGCCGCCGAACGTGGTGCCGTCAGGGCCTGGCTGTCCCATCGGCGGTGCGGCCTGGGCGGCCGGGGCGGCAAACGTGCTCGCCAACATCGTGCCGATGAACAGTGCCGGCACGATGTCGCTCCAACTGCGGTAGTAGCCACGCGCGTAGGGAGCGTAGGCCGGGCCGCCCTGCCAATAGGGCACTCGCTGACCTCCCGCGTCGACCTCCCGCGGTGTCGGGCGTCCTCCCGAGTTAATCGTGTTCTCGCAGGCGGCACAGACCGGCACCGGGTGTGCCGCTCCGCCCTGGGGTGCCCAATCGATGTCGTCGACGCTCGGTCCGTGGCGGGGATCGACGAAGCACGGGGCCCGATGCGCCGGCTCCGGTCGGCCATCCATCCGCGCTTCGACACAGGCCAATGCGTATCGACCCTTTTCAAGTTCGCCGGTCGCCGCGGTGATATCTGCGTCACTGGAGGCCGTGGCTGTGGAGTCGCTCGCCGCCGAGTAGGCGTCCAACGCCTTCTGCAGATCCGCCCGCCCAGCCTCGTCAAGTCGGCTGTCGGTGAGGTCGAAGGAGCCGAGGCGTTCGCCGAGTTCGGTGACGTCCTCGTTGAGGACCGCGCGTACGGCATCGAGTCGCTGGGCCTGCTGCTTCTTCCCACGGCGGCGTAGGAAGACAAAGCCGATTCCGCCAAGCACTACAAGGACGACCAGCGGAATGAGGATGGGAATGCCACCCCCGGACGATGTGGGGGATGACTGTGCCCCGCTACCGGAACTGTTGTTTGCGGCGGCACTGTCGTTGAACTGCGCATCGACACCGGCGACAAAGGCTTGGAGGACGGCGTACACGCCGTTGGCACTGTTCTGCGCGAAGGCGGTGTCCGCGATCTGCCGAACCGAACCGGTGGTGGAACCGGCCCGGAAGGAATTGCCGGCCACCATGGCGTAGACACCGTCGCGTCCGACCGACGCCTGGATTTCGCTCAGGAGGGCGTCCGCGGAGCCGTAGGCCGTGACGTCCTCCTCGGGCAGGACCGCGATGAAGATCGGTAGTCCCGTGTCGGTGATCTGCTGCTGCAGCGCGGTCACCTGACCGGTGGTGAGGCTGAGTTCGGCCACCGGGTCGTTGTAGACAGCCTCGGCGCGCAGGATGTCGGCGATGGCGTCGATGGTCGCATCCGCGCGGGCTAGGGAGGAGCTACTGAGGATGGCGACGAGTGACAGGAGGGCGAGGACGAAGAGACGGCGCACCATGGATCGACACTACCCCCGATTGACGCGGTCGATCAGTCCTTGATCTCGCAGAGCACCGTGCCCGTGGGGACGGTGGCGCCCACAGTGGCGTCAAGCCCGGTCACGATCCCCGCCTTGTGGGCCGTAAGGGGCTGCTCCATCTTCATGGCCTCAAGCACCACGATGAGATCGCCTGGTGCGACCTGCTGCCCCTCTTCGACGGCCACCTTGACCACGGTCCCCTGCATGGGTGCGGCCACCGCATCGCCGGAGGCCGCCGATCCGGAGGATCGATCGCGCTTGCGGCTGGCCTTCGCCGGCCCGGACTTGTTTGTCGACGCGCCACCGAGGCCGGCGGGCAGCGTGACGGCAAGCCTGCGGCCGTCGACCTCGACCGTCACGGTTTCGCGTCCGGCAGATACCTCGGGTGCGTCGGCGGTTCCGGTGTAGGGCGGGATCGTGTTGTTGAAGCCGCCCTCGATCCAGCGGGTGTGCACGGTGAAGGGTGCGTCGCCCTCAGGAGCGAATGCGGGGTCGTCGACGACGGCGCGGTGGAAGGGGATGGCGGTGGCGATGCCTTCGACGACGAACTCCCGCAGCGCGCGTCGGGACCGCTCTAGTGCCTCCTGCCGGTCGCGTCCGGTGACGATGAGCTTGGCGAGAAGGGAGTCGAAGTTGCCGCCAATGATGTCGCCCTGACCGAAGCCGGCATCGACGCGGACCCCGGGACCGGCCGGCTCGACCCACTCGGTGAGGACGCCGGGCGCGGGGAGGAAGCCGCGGCCCGGATCCTCACCGTTGATACGGAACTCGATGCTGTGTCCGCGCAGCACCGGGTCGTCATAGTCGATGACCCCACCGTCGGCGATGCGGAACTGCTCTCGGACCAGGTCGATGCCAGCGACCTCCTCGGAGACCGGATGCTCCACCTGCAGTCGGGTGTTGACCTCGAGGAACGAGATGGTGCCGTCTTCACCGACGAGGAATTCGCACGTGCCAGCGTTGTAATAGCCGGCTTCCTTGATGATGGCCTTCGAGGCCGAGTACAGGGCGTCGACCTGTTCATCGGAAAGGAAAGGCGCCGGAGCTTCCTCGACCAATTTTTGGTGCCGACGCTGCAATGAACAGTCACGCGTCGAGACCACCACGACATTGCCGTGCTGATCGGCCAAGACCTGTGTCTCGACATGGCGTGGGTTGTCCAGGTAGCGCTCGACGAAGCACTCGCCACGACCAAACGCGGCCACGGCCTCGCGCACGGCAGAGTCGTAGAGCTCGGGGATCTCTTCCAGGGTGCGGGCGACCTTGAGGCCGCGCCCGCCGCCACCAAAGGCCGCCTTGATCGCCACCGGTAAACCGTGCTCCTGGGCGAAGGCGACGACCTCGTCGGCTCCGGTTACCGGATCGGGCGTACCGGGGACCTGTGGGGCTCCCGCGCGCGCCGCGATGTGTCGGGCGGAGACCTTGTCACCGAGTGATCGGATCGCTTCCGGTGGCGGTCCGATCCAGGTCAGCCCGGCGTCGATGACCGCCTGGGCGAAGTCGGCGTTTTCGGAGAGGAACCCGTAGCCGGGGTGCACGGCGTCGGCTCCGGCCCGGCGAGCCGCGTCGAGCAACTTGGCAATGTCAAGGTAGGTCTCCGCCGCGGTGGCGCCACCAAGCGCGTACGCCTCGTCAGCCATGCGGACGTGCAGGGCCTCGCGGTCGGGGTCGGCGTACACCGCCACGGAGGTCAGGCCGGCATCTCGGCAGGCGCGGGCAACACGTACGGCGATCTCGCCTCGATTGGCGATGAGGACCTTCTGCACGCGCTGCAGTCTAGGGACCCCCCTCTGGCAAGGTGTGGGCATGTCGCAACTGCCCCTGATCCTCGCCTCGGCCTCGCCGTCCCGGCGACGACTGCTCGAGCAGGCTGGGCTTGCCCCCCGCGTCTTGGTCAGCGGCGTGGATGAGGAGTCCATCGAGGAGCGGATGCGGCAGCAGCCGGTGCCGGAGGTGGCCCTTGCGCTCGCCCGGGCCAAGGCGGAAGCCGTCGTGACTACGGACCCGCTGCCGGAGGGCGCGCTTGTGCTCGGCTGCGACTCCATCTTCGAGGTCGACGGCGTACGGCTGGGCAAACCACCGACACCGGAGGAGGCCATGAGGCGCTGGCAGCGCATGCGTGGGCGACCCGGATTCCTGCACACGGGTCACTGGCTGATGGATACTGCGTCCGGTCGCGCTGTCGGCGAAGCGGTCACGACCGTGGTGCATATGGTGGACGCACCGGACGATGAGATCCGCGCCTACATCGCTACCGGCGAGCCGCTCAAGGTTGCCGGGGGATTCACCCTGGATGACCTCGGAGCTCCGTTTGTCGCCGGTATTGAGGGTGACCCCGGCAATGTCATCGGAGTTTCCCTGCCCGCCGTTCGCCGACTCGCGGGCGAACTCGGTCACCCGTGGCCGAAGGTCGTCGGCTGGTAACTGAGCGGGGGCGGGCCGCTCAGCGGGGCAATGACGAGGCGCGCCAGGCGCCCGGGCCGGAGCCGAGCCGCGGTCGCGTCTGGCGGGCCGGCAGCGCCCATAGGCTTCGGGGCTTGCGTGCCGGTGGGTCGATCGCGGCACGCAGGCTTGCCACGGCCGCGACGACCGCAGCAACTTCGGCCGGTGTCGCGGGTCCGTGAATGACGATCGGCTCGTCGGCGTCGCTCATAGCGGGATATTGCCGTGCTTCTTGGGCGGGCGGCTGGCGCGCTTGGTGCGCAGCGCCCGCAGGGCTCGCACGATCATCGGTCGCGTTTCCTCGGGGAGGATGACGCGGTCGATGTAGCCCCGCTCGGCGGCGACGTAGGGATTGGCCAGGGTTGCCTCGTACTCCTCGATGAGCCGAGCACGCTCGGCCTCGGGATCCGCGGCGTTGGCGAGTTCTTGGCGATAAAGGATGTTGACGGCACCCTGCGCGCCCATGACCGCGATCTGCGCGGTGGGCCACGCGAGGTTGATGTCAGCACCGAGGTGCTTGGAGCCCATGACGTCGTAGGCGCCGCCGTAGGCCTTGCGCGTGATGACGGTGACGAGCGGGACCGTGGCCTCGGCGTAGGCGTAGATGAGCTTGGCGCCGCGTCGGATGATGCCGTCCCATTCCTGGTCGGTGCCGGGGAGGAAGCCGGGGACGTCCACGAAGGTGAGGACGGGGACGTTGAAGGCATCGCACGTGCGGACGAAGCGAGCGGCCTTCTCCGAGGCTTCGATATCGAGCGTGCCGGCGAACTGCATCGGCTGATTGGCCACGACGCCGACGGGGCGACCCTCGACACGACCGAATCCGCAGATGATGTTGGGCGCGAAGAGCGGCTGCACCTCGAGGAACTCGTCGTCATCGAGGACGTGCTCAATGACCCGGTGCATGTCGTAGGGCTGGTTGGGTGAATCTGGGATCAGCGTGTTGAGTTCGCGGTCGTGCTCGCTGATGTCCAGGTCCGCCTCCACGTCGTACGTCGGCGGCTCGTCGAGGTTGTTGCTCGGCAGGTAGGACAGGAGCGCGCGCACGTAGTCGAACGCGTCGGACTCATCGTCGGCCATGTAGTGGGCGACACCGGATTTGGTGTTGTGGGTCCGGGCGCCGCCGAGCTCTTCGAAGGGGACGTCTTCGCCGGTGACCGTCTTGATGACATCCGGGCCGGTGATGAACATGTGCGAGGTCTTGTCCACCATGACGATGAAGTCGGTGATGGCAGGGGAGTAGACGGCCCCACCCGCGCACGGACCCATGATCAGCGAGATTTGCGGGATGACGCCGGAGGCCTGCACGTTGCGATTGAAGATCTCGCCGTAGAGGCCGAGTGACACGACCCCCTCTTGGATGCGTGCACCACCGGAGTCGTTGAGCCCGATGATGGGGCAGCCGGTCTTGAGCGCGAGATCCATGACCTTGACGATCTTCTCGCCGAACACTTCACCGAGGGACCCACCGAACACGGTGAAGTCCTGGGCGAAGACGCAGACCGGTCGACCGTCGACGGTGCCGTAGCCGGTGATGACGCCGTCGCCGTACGGCCGACTCTTGTCGAGGCCGAAGTTGTGTGAGCGGTGACGGGCGAGACCGTCGAGTTGTTGGAACGAGCCCGGATCGAGGAAGGCCTCGATGCGTTCCATCGCGGTGAGCTTGCCCTTCGCGTGCTGCTTATCGATCGCCGCCTGGCGCCGCCCGGCCGCTTCCGCGCGACGCTGAAGGAGTTCATCGGCCTTCTCGGCGGTGGTGTGTGGCGCATTCGCCGCGGGAGTCGAGGTCACCGTCGTACCTTAGCCGGGTGAGCGAGGACTTCGGCGCGGCCCGGGAACGTCGGCCGCTGAGCGAACTGCCGCCCCTGCTCGGTTGGGAGCCGTGGCCCCCGCCGAGAATCGTGGCGACGACCGGCTCCACGATGATCGACGTCGAGCGGATGGCAGGGCAGGGGGCCCCGGAGGGCTCGGTGGTGGTCGCGGAGGAGCAGACCGCGGGCAGGGGCCGTCGGGGCCGGCACTGGGAGTCGCCGCAGTACGCCGGCCTCTGGATGAGCCTGTTGCTGCGACCGGAGCGCTCTATCGATCGCGTCGGTTGGCTGCCGCTGGTGGTCGGTGTGGGGGTCGTCCGAGCCCTGCGTGCGGTCGCCGGCGTCGATGTTCGACTGAAGTGGCCCAATGACGTGGTTGTCGTGCGCGACGGTGAGGTCGGGAAGGTGGCCGGACTGCTCGCCGAGCGGCTCGCGGACGGGGCGGTCATCATCGGACTGGGCGTCAATGTCTCCCAAGAGGTGGACGAACTCCCGCTCGGCGGGACGTCGTTACAGCGTGAGGGGGCGCGGGCGTCTCGTGAGGATGTCCTTGCGGGGGTACTCGCCGAAGTAGCCAGTGCCTACCGATCCTGGCGCGATGGGGTGGATTTCGCACCCCTCTATGCCGAATTCTCGGCGACGATCGGTCGGCGAGTCCGAGTGCAAAGACCCGGTGGTGACGTCGTCGGCGTTGCTGCGGCCCTGGGTCACGGTGGGGAGCTCGTGGTGGTGGATGACGAAGGGGGCGAATACGCAATCACGGCGGGTGATGTGGTGCATCTGCGTCCCGCCAACGAGGCATTCGGCTGATCTCCTCGGAGCCATGTGTCACGATTCAACCATGGGTTATCCGACACGGTTGCTGGGCGATGGCGAGATCATCGAGTTTGAGATGAAGCCGCACTGGCGAGGACTCATCCTCCCCGTCATTGAGCTCATCCTCACGATCTTCATCGGCACCTGGCTCTATGTCTCGCTCGGCAATTGGTCGTGGAGCGCGGGCGGCTTCGTGGAGACCGTGGGGCGTCCCATCATCATCGGTGTCGGCGCGATCATCCTCATCGTCTGGGTGATCCGACCGTTCATGATCTGGCTCACAACGCAATACGTCTTCACCAACCGGAGAATCATCACGAGGGCAGGCGTCATCGCCAAGAAGGGCCGGGACATGCCCCTGGCCAAGATCAACAATGTGTCCTTTGACGTCGGGGTCATGGGTCGCATCCTCAACTACGGCCGACTGGAAATTACCTCCGCGAGTGACGAGGACCTCATCATCGACGACGTCCCCAACGTTGAGGTCATCCAGCGGGACGTCTACCGGCTCCACGAGGAAGACGACGAGCGGCGCCGCCGACGGAGCATTGACCAGGGCGGCGACCCGGTTCCCCCCAACGATGGCACCTGACCCAACGTCGGCACTCGACCGAATCATCCTCGGCGGTGAGCCGATCTACACGCGTGCAGATCTGTTGGAGCGTTCACGCGTCCCCGACCAACTCGCCCGCACACTGTGGCGCGCCCTGGGCTTCCCCGACACCGGGGGTGCGCGGGCGTTCACCGACATGGACCTCCGTGCGCTGCAGACAGTGGGGCGGCTCATTGACGAGCAATTGCTTGATGAAGAGACGGTGGTCGTCATCGCTCGAAGTCTCGGTCAGTCCACGGCGCGCTTGGCAGACTGGCAAACCGAGGCGGTGGGGCGTCTCCTGGCCGATCACGGTGAACTACCCGACATCGACGATGGCCTCGATCCGGAGTCCATGGATGCCATCGCCGCACGTGCCGGTGAGCTGATCGGACCGCTGGGGCAACTCTTGGACTACGCCTGGCGGCGGCAGTTGGTCGCTGTGCTGGATCGGCGGCTCGCACGCGCCGAGGTGGCGGCCGAGGAGGCTGTCGCCACCGTGGGGTTCGCCGATCTGGTGGGCTTCACCCGCCTCAGCCGGCAACTCGTCGATGCCGATCTCGCAGCGCTCGTGGAGTCCTTCGAGGCGGCGAGCGCCGACGTCGTGGCCGCGACAGGCGCCCAGTTGGTGAAGACCGTGGGCGATGAAATCTTCTTCGTCGCTCAGAGCGCCGAGATCGCGGTGGACACGGCACGGCAGTTGCACGATGTGCACCGTCTACTGCCGGAGGTGCCGCAGGTGCGCATTGGTCTGGCAACCGGACATGTCCTACGCAGGATGGGCGACGTCTTCGGCGCCACGGTCAACCTCGCCAGTCGGCTGACGGCGTTCGCCCGCCCAGGTATGACCCTGGTGGATGCGGCTACGGCCGCCGAGGCTCAGGAGTTGCCCGGCGTACGTCTGCGCCAGCAGGCACCGCGGCGGGTGCGTGGTGTCGGAATTGTGCGGGCGTTCGAGTTGGTTGAGGTGAGCAGCGAGCACGGACGCCGATAGCGGCGCAGCCCGGCTAGATCGGTGTGACGGCGTCCCGCTCGGCGAGTTCGCGATCGGCGTCATCGTCGGGGATCGCGGGGAAGACCCACTTGCGGTAGGACCAGAAGCGGAAGAGTGTGCCGAGGGCGAGCCCCACGACGTTCGCGCTGATGTTGTCGGCGAGGACACTGTCGAGGCCGAGTGCATAGTGGCTGAACCACAGGCAGGACAGCGCGATGATCATCGCGATTCCGTTCAAGCCGAAGAACAGCAGGTACTCCCGCCCCATGTGGGTGCGTCCACGGTGCCGGAAGGTCCAGAAGCGGTTGCCGAAATATGCGAAGGTGGTGGCCGCGATGACGCTGATGGCCTTGGCGGTCAGCGGCTTGTCATTGAGGGGTCCATCGCCTCCGGCAAACATCAAGATGTTGAACAGACCGACATCGATGACGAACGCCGACAGTCCCACGACCCCGAACTTGGCAATCTCCCGGGCAAGGACGCTCAGCGAGGAGCGCACCCGATCGAGCCACGACGTGGGCACGACGGAGTTGTTGAGACCTTGCTGGGACACAGCGTGAATCGTAGCCGCCCGGGGTGGGAGGTTGCTCCACCACAAGGGGGGCACGAGTAGGGTCGCGCTGTGAATCCGGTCACGGGTGCTCCGCGCGTTGGTCTCGTCGGAGGTGGACAACTCGCCCGAATGACCGCGGCTCCGGCGGCCGCCCTCGGTGTGGACCTGCGTCTCCTCGCGACGGATCGCGGGGAGTCCGCCGCCCAGGTCATTCCCGACGTCGTCTTCGGTAGCCATACCGACCTCGCGGCCCTCACCGCCTTGGCGGAGGGGTGCTCGGTCATCACCTTCGACCACGAGCACGTGCCCCCGGCCCATCTGCGGGCCCTGGAAACAGCGGGGATCGGCGTACAGCCGAGTAGCGCCGCACTTGTGCACGCGCAGGACAAGATCACCATGCGTGAGGCCATCGAAGCGGCCGGACTGCCAACGCCTGCGTGGCGGCACGACTTCACTGTCGATGATCTCCGCGGTGTGGGTGATGCGCTGGGCTGGCCGCTCGTGCTCAAGGTGTCGCGCGGGGGGTACGACGGTCGCGGCGTGTGGGTGGTCGAGGACGAGGCGCGGGCGCGCACGGTCATGGAGTCGACCGAACTGGTCCATGGGGCGGCGTGGCTGGCGGAGGAACTTGTGCCCTTCACGCGCGAACTCGCGGCTCAGGTCGCACGGTCACCGTCCGGTCAAGCAGTCGCCTACCCGGTAGTGCGCACCGTGCAGGTCGACGGGATGTGTTCCGAGGTCGTCGCGCCGTGTCCGGACCTACCCGAGGCGAAAGCCCTCGAGGCACAGCAGATCGCCTTGCGCGTTGCCGAAGCCCTAGGCGTCACCGGCATGCTCGCGGTGGAGCTCTTCGATGCGCCGCAGGGCCTGCTGATCAATGAACTGGCGATGCGGCCCCACAATTCCGGGCATTGGACGATCGACGGTGCCGTCACAAGCCAGTTCGAGAACCACCTGCGCGCGGTCCTTGATCTCCCCCTGGGCGACCCGCGATCGACGGCGCAGTGGTCGGTGATGGTCAACGTCGTCGGCCCACGCGATATCGAAGGACTACCTCCGCTGACCGATGCCTTCCGTCACGTGATGGCGCGTGACCCCGGTGTGCATGTACATCTGTACGGCAAGTCCCTGCGCCCCGGACGCAAACTTGGCCACGTCACAGTGGTCTCGGACGACCTTGCCGACGCCCTCACCCGGGCACATCATGCGGCCGACTACCTCATGGGAGTGATCAATGAGTAACTCACCGACCGTCGGGATCATCATGGGCAGCGACTCAGACTGGCCCACGATGGAAGCGGCCGCTCAGGCGCTGCAGGAATTCGGCGTGCTGTATGAGGCTGACGTCGTCTCGGCCCATCGAATGCCCCGCGAGATGCTGACGTACGCCGAGTCGGCGGTGGAGCGCGGACTCAAGGTCATCATCGCCGGAGCCGGTGGAGCGGCTCACCTCCCCGGGATGGTGGCGTCGCTGACGCCCCTGCCGGTGATTGGCGTCCCCATTCCCCTGACCCATCTCGATGGCATGGACTCGCTGCTGTCGATCGTGCAGATGCCCGCCGGGGTCCCGGTGGCCACGGTAGCGGTGGGCAATGCCCGCAATGCCGGGCTCCTCGCGGTGCGCATCCTGGCGGCGAACGACGAGGAGTTGCGTGAGGCGATGGTCGAGTTCCAGGAAGGCCTCAACCGCACCGCGCAGGAGAAGGGTGCGAAGGTTCGCGCCCATGACTAGCCACGATTCGCGCGTGTACGGCGAGCCCGAGACGGTCCGTCACGTTCTCGATGACTCGCACCTATGGTTCGTTGTTGGTCTGGGCAACAATCCCGAGCGGGACGCGTACGGCATCGCACGGCTCCTGCAGTCCCGCGGCAAGCGCATCGTCCCGATCTATCCGCGCGCCGAGGTCGTACACGGTGAACAGGGGTATGCGACCATCGCGGAGGCGGCCGCAGCCGTGGGCGCTCCGGACGTCGTCGACATGTTTGTACGCGCCGATCGCGTGGGGCCGTTCGTCGATGAGGCCATTGCTGTCGGCGCCAAGGCCGTGTGGCTACAGCTCGGCGTGATTGACGAGGAGGCTGCGCGGCGCGCGCTCGATGCAGGACTCGATGTCGTCATGGACAACTGCCCGGCGATCGCCTGGCGCTAGTCGCGTCTCTGGCGGAAGTGTGCCGCGAGGGGGACTCGGGCTAGGCGGACGGGCGGCCGAGGCCGCGGTAGGTCCAGCCGGCGGCGCGCCATCGGACCGGGTCAAGTGCGTTGCGGGCGTCAATGACGTGGCGCTCGGTCACGACCTCGGCCACTGCGGCCGGGTCGATATCGACGTAGTCGCGCCACTCGGTGAGCAGCAGAAGCACGTCGGCATCCCGTGCGGCATCCAGGGCGGTGTCGGCGTAGACCAGGTGGGAGAAGAGTTCGCGCGCGTTGTCCATCGCCCGTGGGTCGTGCACGATGACGTCCGCGCCCTCCGTGTGCAGGGCGGCCGCGACATGCAGGGCGGGGGAGTCGCGGACGTCGTCACTATCGGGCTTGAACGCTGCACCCCACACCGCGACGCGCTTGTCCCGTAGGCGCCCACCGACGGCCTCACGGGCCATGTCGACGGTGCGGCTGCGACGCCGCTGATTGATCTCATCGACCTCGCGCAGGAAGGTCAGTGCCTGGTCGACCCCGAGTTCGCCGGCCCGCGCCATGAAGGCGCGGATGTCCTTGGGCAGGCAGCCACCGCCGAAGCCTAGGCCAGCGCGCAGGAATGACGACCCGATGCGCGGGTCCATCCCGATCGCCTCGGCGAGCAGCGTGACGTCGGCACCGGTGGCCTCGCACACCTCCGACATCGCATTAATGAAAGAGATCTTCGTCGCGAGGAATGCGTTGGCCGACACCTTCACCAACTCCGCCGTAGCGAAGTCCGCGACCAGCATCGGCACGCCATCATCGAGAAGCGCACGGTAGACCGTGCGCAGCGTCTGCTCGTCCTCGGCCGACTCCACACCGATCACGAGGCGATCAGGATGCAACGTGTCCTGCACCGCGTGGCCCTCGCGCAAGAACTCTGGATTCCACGCGACATGCGCACCGGACTGGGCGAAGCGATCGCGCATCTGTGCGGCCGTGCCGACCGGCACTGTCGACTTGCCCACGACGAGCGAACCAGCGGCGGCGTGTGGGACGAGGGCCTCCACGGCGGACCACACCTGGCCCATGTCCGCGGCGTAGGAGCTCGCCCGCTGCGGAGTGCCCACGCAGATGAAATGCACCTCAGCACCAGCCGCGGTCGACACGTCCGTGGTGAAACTCAACCGACCCGACGCCAGCGCCTGTTGCAGCACCTCGGGCAGACCCGGCTCAAAGAACGGCACCTGCCCAGCCGCCAGCGCGGCGACCTTGGCCGGATCGGCATCAATTCCGACGACCTCGTGACCGAGTTGCGCCATACAGGCCGCATGGGTCGCCCCAAGGTAGCCGGTGCCGATCACGCTCAACCGCATGCGTGGAGCCTAAGGGAGGGGTGGGCGTAGGCTCAGATGCGCTCCCGCTTCGGCGGGTGATGGTGGCGTCCCGCTGTTGCGGGCCAAGGAATGGGAGGATCCGTGGCACTGGTCGCAAACCCCGACTTCTCGGTCTATGAGTTGCCCGAGGAGCACCGTGAACTGCGTGCCGCTGTGCGTGCGCTCTCAGAGAACAAGATTGCGCCCCGAGCCGCGGAGATCGACGAGACCGGTGAGTTTCCCCGCGACGTCTACGACGCCCTCGTGGCGGCTGACTTCCACGCCATTCACATCCCAGAGGAGTACGGCGGCCAGGGCGGAGACGCGCTCGCCGCATGCCTCGTCATCGAGGAAGTTGCCCGCTCTTGCGCCTCAAGTTCGCTGATCCCCGCGGTGAACAAATTGGGCACCATGCCACTGATGGTCGCCGGCGATGACGACCTGCTGCGGCGCTACTTGCCGAGCGTCGCTTCGGGCGAGGCGATGTTCTCCTACTGCCTGTCCGAGCGCGAGTCCGGGAGCGACTCCGCGGCGATGCGAACGAGCGCGAAGGCTGATGGCGACGGCTGGATCATCAACGGGCAGAAGAGCTGGATCACCAACGCGGGTGTGTCGGACTACTACACCGTCCTCGCCGTCACCGATCCCGATGCCGGAGCAAAGGGAATCTCCGCCTTCGTCGTCCATGCCGACGACGAGGGGGTGTCGTTCGGGGCGCCGGAGCGCAAGCTCGGTGTTCACGGGTCACCGACCCGCGAGGTCCTCTTTGATCACGTCCGAATTCCCGGTGATCGCATCGTCGGTGATCCGGGTACCGGCTTCCGCACGGCCATGACCACCCTGGATCACACGCGCATCACCATCGGTGCCCAAGCCCTCGGGATCGCCCAGGGGGCTCTCGACGCCGCCGTCGCCTATGCGAAGGAGCGCGAGCAATTCGGCAAGCCGATCGCGTCCTTCCAGGGCATTCAGTTCATGGTCGCCGACATGGCGATGAAACTTGAAGCTGCGCGTGCGCTGGTCTACAAGGCGGCCGCGATGAGCGAGCGTTGCGATGGTGACCTGTCCTTCTATGGCGCAGCGGCCAAGTGTTACGCCTCCGATGTCGCCATGCAGGTCACCACGGATGCGGTGCAGATCTTCGGTGGCAACGGCTACACCCGAGACTTCCCCGTGGAGCGCTACATGCGCGATGCCAAGATCACGCAGATCTATGAGGGAACCAACGAGATCCAGCGCCTGGTCATGGCCCGAGCCCTTCTGCGCGGCTGAGGTGGCTCTCGATCCGGTGCCGGACAAGCCCTCACTCGACCCGGTCCCTTCCAGTCGCTCCCGGGCCACTCTCGCTCGCGTGATGGGCGTGATGGACGCCAATAACTACGGCAACGTGCATGGCGGGGTCATCCTCCGAGCCGTGGATGAAGCCGGTGCTGTCTCGGCGGTGAAGCACTCCGACGGCCCGTCGGTCACGGCACTCATCGATCAGATGGCGTTCCGTGAACCGGTCAAACTCGGGGATCTGCTCACGACTCGCGCGCAGGTGAATTGGACCGGCACCACCAGCATGGAGGTCGGCGTGCGTATCACGGTGGAGCGCACGGGAGTCGAAGGGGAAATTCACGTCGGCACGGCGTACCTCGTCTATGTCGCCATTGATGCCGAGGGTGAGCCCCGCAAGGTCCCCCCGCTGCAGCCTGACGACGATGAAGACCGCCGACGGTTCGCCGAGGCGGAGATCCGCCGGGCCTCGCGGCTCGGTCGACGTCAGGCGATCGAGGAACTGCGCCGCCACGGCGCCGAATAGTGAGTGCCGAGTAGTCAGCTGCAAGCGGCTAGCGGTTCGATCGGGGAGCGCCGAGCAAGAAGCCAGCGCCCCAGGCGAAGTGCATGGTGGGGAAGACGACGGGCAGCCATCGTGCTGCTGATCCACGGAGTCCGCGGGCAGCGGATGAGGATGCGACGGCATCGGCCATGAGGTAGATAGCCGGCTGACTCGCCCCCAACGCTGCAAGGCGCGGTTGACGAGCGAGTACGCCTCCGGTCGCCAGCAGCACACCCACGCCGACCGCCAGCAGTGTCACCGGCGGTGCTAGGTATCGCAGCGACACTGTTTCGGGATGACGACGCGCCACCTCACGCCGCCACCGGCCGTACTCGAAGTATTGCCGGGCCAGGGTCTTGACCGAATTCCGCGGCCGATAAGTCACCCGCATGCGCGGCGTGAACCAGACCTGCCCCCCGGTCTGTCGGATGCGGTGGTTGAGCTCCCAGTCCTGAGCTCGCACCATCGACTCGTCGAAGCCACCGACGCGCTCCAGTGCCGATTTGCGGAAGCAGCCGAGGTAGACGGTCAGCGCCGGTCCCTCCTCGCCTCCGATATGGAACGCCGCACCGCCGACGCCAAACCACGAGGTCATGGCAGCGGCAACCGCCTGCTCGAAGTCGGTCACGCCCTCCGCGCCCATGATGCCGCCGACATTGTCCGCACCGGTCGCCTCGAGGGTCTCCACCGCGACGGCGACGTAGTCGGTCGGAATCACGGCGTGTCCGTCAACGCGAACGATGATGTCGTGGGCGGCCGCACCGATGGCGATGTTCAGGCCCGCAGCCGTACGACCGCTGGGGTTGCGTGCCACGGTGACCCGTTCATCATGTGTCGCGAGATCTGCTGCGACGTCGTCGGTGCGGTCGTGTGACGGACCGAGAGCGAGGACGACCTCCAGCGGGCCGGCGTACTCCGAAGCGAGGATGGCCGTGACCGCCTCCGCGAGGTGCCGCTCCTCGTTGAGGACGGGCATGATGACGGACACGCCCGGAAGCGATGCGGGGGTGGAGGGCGACACAGCGGTCAAGGGTAGCCTCAAGCATTCGCAAGACGGATCCGTGGAGGTGCGGTGCGTAGTCGAGCCATGATTGCGATCGCGGCCGTCGTGGCTGCCGGGCTGCTGGCAGCGCTGGGCTGGGCGCTGGCGTGGCCGACTTCGGCCATCGTCATCGTCGCCGTCGTAGGCCTGGGTGGGGGCGCCGCAGCAATGCAGGCGCTGTTATGGCTGCGCGGCATCGCCAGCCGCATGGCCCGTATCGACAACCGACTCGAGGCTATGCGCGCCACGGGGGATCGCCGTCACGAGATCATGCTGCGTTCCTTCCGCGAGCACCGGAAGTACGTCGGCGAGGCGGCCGCTGCCGCGCGCCGAGCAGACAACCGTGATGACATCGCGAAGGTTGCGGGCGAAGTGAAGAAGCTCCCTCAGGAAATTCGCGAACTGCGACACAACCTCACCCAGAAACTCGACGACCAGGTGGTCCTGCTGGAGGACTATCAACAACTCATGCGCCTGGTCCCCATGCCGCTGCCGATGCCGCGACCGGGTACCTGGGCCGCATCGGAGGACTACCTCCTGTGGCTCGCCGGATTCGTCCTGGAGCACCGACCGGGCCTAGTGGTCGACGTGGGGAGTGGTCAGTCCAGCGTGTGGATGGCCGGGGCCATGCGCACCGCCGGCTACACCGGCAAAGTGGTCGCCATCGACCATGACCCGGACTTCGCTGACGAGACGCGTGCACTTGCGCTGCGTCAGGGAGTGGCGGACTGGCTGGAGATCCGCTGCGTGCCCTTGGTGGATCACTCCATCGATGGCCGGGCGTGCACCTGGTACGAAGCCTCCGTCTTGTCGGGACTCGACGGCATCAACCTGCTGTCTATCGATGGGCCGCCCGGCAAGGGCAACCCGGAAGCACGCTGGCCCGCCCTTCCGCTGTTGCGCGACCATCTCGCCCCTGGGGCAGTCGTCGTCCTCGACGACATGATTAGGGCCGATGAGCAGGCCATCGCCGAGGATTGGCACGCGCGCTACCCCGAATTGAGCCGCGTGGACCTCGCCTTCGAGAAAGGCGCGGCGGTCTTCACTGCCCCCTGAGGTTTCGCGGCCCCTGACGTTTCGCGGCGCGGGATCGTGACCTTCGGGAGAACTGCGATCTCCCGGGCCGCCCTTCTTCATCAGTGCGGGCGAGTTCTGCTCAGTGCACGAGCCGGATGGCATCGCGGGAACTATCCGTCAACCAGCACTGTGGTTATGCGCAGCGGACCTTGTCTGCCGTCGTGGGGTCGGTGATCGCGTCGTTCTCACGGTCCACGTTGGTCTGCTCGCCGCCACCGGATTGCTGGTTGTTGTCGACTTGCGCCCCGATGACGACGCTCTCGACTCCCGCGTACGTCGAGCCGAGCACGATGGTGATCGTCGTTGCCGATTCGTCAGCAACGGTCGCCGCTCCCGGGAGTGCGGCGAGCACGGTGCGAGCAGCCTCTGCGAACGGCGCGTCATGACGGATCTCGGTCTGCACGTAGTCCGAACTCGGCGCGTCACCGATTTCGACGACTGTGTAGCCCTCGGCCTCCAACGCGGCGGCGACCTCGGCTGCGCGCCCCGCGACCCCGCTGCCGTTGAGCACGCGGACGGTGATCTCTTCGGGGACGACCGTGAGACCGTTGTCCACCTGCTCCTTGGACTTGCTGGCCGAGGCGGACTTCTTCGGCTTGATCCAGGGCTCGTCATTGGCCATGGACTGCCACACCAGCGGCGCCTGCTCGGCATCGACGAGGACGTTCTCGCCGTCCCCACGCTCTACCCAGGGCATGGTGAGGAAGGCGATATCGCCGGGGGCCATCCCCTTCACGCTGAGCGCGAGATCACGCAGCACGTCAATGTCAGCGAGCCCGGGATCGGTCGTGAGCCCGCGGGTCGCCGCGTCGAGGGTCGAGTAAAGCTTGACCGGGTTGAGCAGCAGGCCCGTCGAGGAGGCCTCGCGAATCATGGAGGACAGGAACGCCTGCTGCCGCTTGATGCGGCTGAGATCGCTGCCGTCGCTCAACGTCTTGCGCGCCCGGACAAAACTCAACGCTTGCTCGCCGTTGACCACGCTGGTCCCCGCGGGCAGATCGAGATCGCTCGACGGATCGAGCGCCGGCTCGGTCAGGCAGACCTCGACGCCGCCCATCGCGTCCACGACCTCCTTGAAGCCGGTGAAGTCGATGACGGCGAAATTGTCGATCGTGAGGCCGGTCATCTGCTCGACCAACTTGACGGTGCAGCCAGGACCGCCGATCTCGAAGGCAGTGTTGAACTTGGCCTCGAAAGCGCCGACGGTTTGGCCGTCGACGGTGCACTCCGGGAGCATCACCCAGGTGTCGCGAGGAATGCTCACGGCCGTGGCGAACGACCGGTCCTCGGACAGGTGCAGAAGGATCGTCGTGTCTGAGCGCTCGCCGGTGTAGACATCGGGGTCGCCGTACTTCTTCGAGGTCTCACCTGCTCGGCTGTCGCTGCCCATCAGCAGCACGTTGACCGCCGAGTAGTTGCCCTCTTCGTCGACGACGGGTGTCGGGACGAATTCGCGACCGGTGGTTTCGCTGATGTCCACAGCGGTGATGTTGCTCTGCAATTTGGACGAGGCCACATCGATGCCAACCCCGGCCAGCGTGAGAACGAGGACTGCGCTCGCGGCGACAGCAGCAATGACCCGGGGCCATCGCCGGCGGACCGGGGGTCCGCCTACCGGGCTCGAGGGCGCGGGGATGGGGGAGGGCGCAGCGGGTGAATCGGACACGCTGCTCCCTTCCGTGGTGGTGACTCCCAGAGTAGAGGCGACCGGGGCTCGGACGCCGGTTGACCCGGTCCGGTTCCCGGCGCGTCGAGCCGTTCGTCTGTGAATGTGATCAGAGTGACCTCTGAGAAGGGTGAGTCGCCTTGACACCGAAGGCCCCTGATGGGGCACCCTCCTATGGTGAGGAGTGTGGGTGCGGTGACGGCTGCCCTGGCGGGCTTCACCCTAGCCGCCGGACTTCTCACCGCACTCCCCGCCACCGCCGCTCCGGACGCCGAATCTTCGGCGAGCGATCCCATTCGAGCGACCGTCCGCTCAGTCCCCCTCGACACCATCGATCCGGCCGGACTCGTCACCTCCCCGTCTGCCTCGACACCGGTGGCCGTGGCCGGTGAGGACCACCCGGCCGAGGACCATGGCGACGACCATGGCGCCGCTGCGGCCGCCACTGCATTGCGCCCCGCGGCGGCGATCCCGGCGACCTCGACCAAACCGTTCGGCCTGGTCGGTCTCACCGCGGACACCCCGTTTGCTGAGGGCACACGCATCGTCATGCGCGTGCGACAGGGGGGCGAATGGCTGCCCTGGATGGAGGTCCCCGCGGCATCCGAGCACCTCCCAGACCCGGGCACCGATGAGGCGGAGCGTGCTCGTTACTCCACCGAGCCTGTCCTCACCAATGAGGCTGACGGAGTACAGGTGCGCGTCGATACGCCCACCGGCACCCTCCCCACCGACACCGAGCTGGTGATGATCGACAACCCCGAGCGCCCTTCGGACGCCGACCTCGTCGGGCAGCCGGTAGCTTCGACGGCCCGCAATGGGGTGAGCAAGCCCACCATCATCACGCGCGAGCAGTGGGGTGCCGATGAGTCGCTTCGCCGCGGCACGACCCAGTACTCCGACACGATCAAGGTCGCCTGGGTGCATCACGTGGTCTCCACCAACGACTACACCGCGGCGCAAGCGGCCCAGCAGATGCGCAACGTGTACAGCTGGTTCACCGAGGGCATCCAGGTCAATGACTTCGGCTACAACTTCATGGTCGATCGTTTCGGTCGCCTCTACGAAGGTCGTGCTGGCGGTGTCGATAAGGCTGTGATCGGCGCGCATACTTCGGGCTTCAACTCCGAGACGTTCGCCGTGTCCTTCCTCGGCAATGCCGACACGCTCAACCCCAAGCAGGTCACCAAGGAGAAAATCCTCGATTCCATCAGTGATCTCATCGCGTGGAAGTTCGAACTCTTCGACGTCAACCCCCTGGGCAAGGCGACACTGACCTCGGCCGGGCCCGGTCCCGGTCAGGGCACCACGTCGATGTACTGGCCGGGTGAGAAGGTCTCCATCGAGACGATTTCTGGCCATGGTGATATCGGCAGCACCTCATGCCCGGGAGAGTTCCTGCGGCCGACCATGGCCCATCTCCGGCTCGCGGTATCCGCCCGCCAGGGCCGCAACTTCTATCCGCCGTCCATCAAGGGCAATGGAACACCGTGGGGCGCTGGCGGGTCGATCATCCTCAACCCAAAGTCCAACGGACCCATGGACGCCACCCTCACCGTGTCCAATGCCTGTGGCGATCCGGTACGCACGATGTCCGCGTCCACGCCCGAAGCGGCAACCGTGACGTTTAGCTGGGACCAGCGTGACGACAAGGGCAAGCAAGTCCCACCGGGTCTTTACACCTTCAGCATCAGGGCCACGAGCAATGGCAAGGATCTCTTCCCGTGGGAGGGCACCGCACGGATCTCGGCCACGGCTGACTCGCCCCCCGATCCTTGTACGCCGCCCGAGCAGTTCACCATTGCCGGGACTGGATATGGCCACGGCGTGGGGCTGTCGCAATGGGGCGCCTTCTCGATGGCTGAGGCGGGGTGGAGCGCCGATCGCATCGTCCAGTATTACTACCCCGGCACCAAAGTGAAGTCACTCGACGATCAGTCTGACGTGCGGGTCAGCCTGCTCTACCAAAAGCCGGTGGCGCACGCCCGCGTGGAGGGCCTCTCTGGTTCCGGAGCGCAGATCGAGATCTCGCTCGGTCCGCGCAAGACCGTCGTCGTCGACGCCAACGCAAGTCTTACCTTCAAGAACGAGAAGAAGTACGTCAGCGTGCGCCAGACGGTCGATGGCAAGACGACAAAGGTCGGCCGTGCGCGCACGATCACTTTGCGTTGGTCGGGCACACGCGACCCCGGCCCCACCGGCTCGACTCCGGCGGTCCTCAATGTCGCCGGCCCGGATGAGAACTACGTCGACGAAGGACACCGGTACCGCTACGGCACGGTCGAGATCGCCCCGGTCAAGGCAAGCAGCGGCCGACGACTCGCCGTCGTCAATGTCCTGCGACTCGGCGACGAGTACCTGCGTGGCATCGCCGAGGTCGTGCCGACGTGGCCGCAGGCTGCTCTGCAGTCGCAGGTGATCGCTTCCCGCGCGTACGCGCTGTCGAAGCTTGAGGCCGGCATTCGCAAGGACTGCCTGTGCCACATGGACGACGGCGACGGCCCCTACTACGACCAGACGTTCAAGGGCTACATCGTTGAGTCGGGGTACGGCGGCGACAACTGGACGAAGGCCGTGGAGGCTACGCGTTCGGGAAGCCAGGGTCGTGTCGTCACCTACAACGGCGACCCGATTCCTGCCTTCTACACCGCGGCCACCGGCGGCATGACGAACTCCGCCCAGGAAGTGTGGGGCGGGGCTGGCTACCCGTGGGCAACCCCGGTGGACGACCATTGGAGCCTGGAGGCCCCCGGCAATCCCTACCGTCGCTGGAACGTCGTCATCAGCCAGGCGCAGGCCGAGGAAATCTTTGGTGTCGGTGACATCATGACCATTGATGTCACCAAAACCATGGAGTCCGGAGCCGCCAAGGAAGTGACGGCGCGGAGCCTGGACGGCCTGCGTAGTTCCCTCTCTGCGTCAAGTCTGCGCTCGACGTTGTCGATGCGCTCGACGTACATCACCGCGATCACTGAGCAGGACGTGGCTGGCGACGTACCGCTTCCCAAGGGGGGTGTCACGCTGCGGGCCAACCCCAAGGGTGACGTCAAGGACGGCACGGTTGTCACGTTGTCGGGGCAGATCAAGAACCCCAGCCCCGGCATGGTGGTCTTGCGTCAGGTCCAGGTCAACGGTGGCGAGTGGCAGGACCGCAATTCGGTGGTCGCTACCGCGGACGGGCGCTTCGCACTATCGGTCAGTGTGACCGGCGTCGGCAACACCTATGTGTGGCGTGTGATCGTGATGGACGGCGGGGTCCCGGTGGCGCGCAGTGGCACGCGCGCGTCCACCGTGCTCTAGCGCGCAAAAGCGCGAACGGCGTTCGACGCCATCACCGAGAGCAGCGACCTGCTCGACATGATGGAGAGTGCGCTACCGAAGGATCCGATCGAGAGCAGGCTGCCAGCGGAGCCGATAGAGCCGAATGACAAGACTGATCCCACCGATCCAATGGACAGCACTGAGTTGCGACTGGCAATGCACAGGAACGAATTCGTCGATCCGATGCTCCAGCGTGACGATGTGCTCATGACCCTCCCTCGTAGTACGTCGCGCCCTCAGTGGCGAGAAGCGCGTCCACATCTGCATCGCCGGTCTTGGTCGATTCATCGTTGAGGAGAACGACGGACCCGTTGATGGCCAGGGCCACCGGCAATTGAGTGAGGTGCACTTCGGCATCTGCGCAGCGAACCGCGAATCGGGCCCCCTCCGGGATCTCGCGTCGCTGTGCGAGGTCGGTGGCCCGGCGCATTACCTGGGCTGCCGTCGCATCACCGAAGAGCGGCCAGTCATCCGCCGGCTCGTCGTAGGGGATGAAGTCGTCTGGGTGGCTGCGGGCAGCGACCGCCGCCTCGATCACTCCGGGTGGCACCGGGCCACCATCGGGAAGACCGAAGGGGGCCAGAGACACCAGGACGATGTCCTGCGCTCCATCGCAGAATTCGAGGTATTCCCGTGACGTGACGGTGACGGGTTCGGTTGCGTCGGGGACGTATACCGCGCCTACGAAGGCACACGCCGCCCACCACACGGGTCGTTGCCAATGACACGGGAGACGGACGCCTACACGGTCCCCGGGTTCGACGTCGAGTTCGTCGCGAAGGAGCCCGGCTGCCTTCGCTACGGCATTGAGGAAACTTGTCGAAGACAGTTCCATGCGTTCGCCGGTGCCGGGGGCGAGGTAGGTGAGCAGGGGTCGACCCGGGTCCTGACGCTGTCGACGGATCAGGGCGGCGTACGGGGTCATAGGAGGCACGCTAGCCCGTAGGCTCGGGGGGTGCTGTCCATCACCGCGCCCGAGCAAGTGGCCGGGCTCGCGTGGTGGCCCTTGGTCGTCGTGGTCGTCGCACTGATCGCCTTCAACGTCGTCAACAATCGTGTCGCCCCACAGGACCACTACCTCCTGTGGGCCTTCGGCGGGTCATTCGGCCTGCTGGCCATCGGTGTCCTTGACGGCAACAGTTGGACCGACATGGGCCTGGGCTGGGGCTACATCATTCCGGGGTTGATCTGGGGTGTCGGCAGCGTCGTGGTGGTGACGGTCGGCTACCTCCTCGCGGCTGCCTTTCGCAAGGGTCGGGACGCGATGCACGATGAGCGAGTGGCGAGCCTCAGCGGGCCACGTCTGATGTTCCAGGCGCTCGTCGAAGTTCCATTCGGCACAGTGCTCTTCGAGGAAATTGCCTTCCGCGCCGTGCTGTTCTCGATGCTGGCGCGCCGCTTCGGTGTCGTCCCGGCGATCATCATCTCGTCAATCCTCTTTGGGCTGTGGCACATCCTGCCGTCCATCGGGACTCACGAGCAAAGTGCCGCCCTGGGCTCGGTCGTCGGTGAAGGGCGACGCGGGAACATCCTGGCGGTGGCGCTGTCGGTCCTGACCACGTCAGTCGCGGGAGTCGTCTTCGCGGGATTGCGACTCGTGTCCGGTAGCGTCCTGGCGCCGATGGGGCTGCACTGGGCGACCAACGGGATGGGCTACTTCTTCTCGTGGACCATCATTCGATTTCGAAACCGACGCAGGTAGGAAAACAGCGAGGGAGCAAGGGTGTCAGCAGAGGATTCACGCGACACGGTCGCGGCTGAGGAGACCACGAAGACGGTCACCAAAAAACGTGGCTTCTGGACGCGGTTTATCGACTCGCCTCTGCCGCCGAGTGAGATGACGCGGGCTCAGCGGCGGTACGACTCTTTCTCTTCACTGCCGATGTTCTTTGTGGCCATGGTGTGGCTGGTGTCGAGTTTCTTTACCTGGGCTCCGTCACTACAGCCCCTCTACGGCTGGGAGGGAGTCAAACTCAGTCTCTTCTCTTACGTCATCTTCGCGATCGACTTCGTCATCCGCTTCGTTCTTGACCCCCACAAGCGAAACTTTCTCAGGCGCAACTGGCCCTTCCTCGTTGCGCTGCTCTTTCCGCCGCTCCGCATCCTGCTGGTCATTGCTGCAGTGCTCCGTGTTGCACGGGACCGTAATGGCCTGACAAAGATTGTCGGCCTCTACGCCGTCTACGCCGTCCTCTTCGTGGTGATCTTCGGCGCGCTATTCACTCTCCTGTTCGAGATCAACGCGCCCGGTGCCAACATCACGTCGTTTGGCGATGCGGTCTGGTGGGGTTTCGTCACGGTGACCACGGTCGGGTACGGCGACTTCACCCCCGTCACGATCGGTGGTCGGATCATCGCGGTGGGCATCATGTTCACCGGCGCTGCCGCTGTCGGCGCCGTCACGGCGGCGGTCGCCTCACGATTCATCAATACCAACCGATCCTCGAACGAGGATGCTGGCGAGGACGCGAAAGACGATCACGACGCGCCATCACAGAATTCCCATGAACCACAGGAGCCACAGCAGACACACCAGTCAGAGGGAACTTCCTCGGAGAGTGAATTGATGTCACGCATCGTCGCTCTTCAGCACAGTGTCGAAGAGCTCGGTCGGCAGTTGGCCGGTCGCGACGCGCAGACCCCGGGTGAATGACACCGCACGCTCCTTCTCCTACGATGACGAAACCACGTCCGCCCGCCGAAGGAGTTCTCCACATGGATTCGCACGCCGCACATCTCGATCCGAGTGATGCGGCAGCGGCGCTTTCGGAGCGGGATCGACGCATTCTGGAATTCGAGCGCCAATGGTGGAAGTACGCCGGTGCCAAAGAGCAGGCCATCCGAGACCTGTTCGACATGAGTTCCACGCGCTATTACCAGATCCTCAACTCCCTGATCGATACGCCAGCGGCACTCGCGGCCGACCCCATGCTGGTCAAGCGGCTTCGCCGAATGCGCGCTGCCCGGCAGCGCGTGAGGTCGGCCCGCCGACTCGGCATCGATCTCGAATCGCGCTAGCCCCATGGTCTGGCGCGTCCCGGAGGTCACGCCGACCGAACCCGCGGGACTGTTAGACGAACGACAAGCCCTTGACGCGCAACTTCGCTGTCAGCGTGAATCCCTACAGGAGAACTGCGCCGGACTCGATCACGAGCAGCTCTCCATCCGCCCGGTGGCTACCTCACTGATCTCCCTGCTCGGGATCGTCCGTCACATCACCGATGTCGAACGCTGGTGGTTCCGAATGAACGCGGCGGGGGAGCGGCTGGACTTCCGCTATGACCCGAACCTTGACGACAGTGACTTTCGTGACCTCGATTCGGTGTCGGCCGAGGAGGTCTTCACGACCTACTGGGCTGAGTGCACGGCGGCGGACTCCGCGGTCGCCGGTCTGTCCTTGGACGACACCTTCATCAACGACAAGCGGCAGGCTCGGCTGGATCTGCGCTGGGCCTATCTACACATGATCGAGGAGTACGCGCGGCACAACGGACAGGCGGACATCATCCGGGAACTGATCGACGGGCGGTCGCACCGCTAGGTCGCCCGCACCTGCTCGTCCGGTGCGGTGGTGACGCTGGCCAGGGGTGGCCGTTCAAGTCCTTCGACGTCGTGCTCGACCGGCTGGAGGTGCGCCCCTTCCCGCACAAACTGCACGATGCTGCCATCCTGATCGCCCCGCTCATTGCCCAGTGGTGCGTCGAGGCGGGCCAGTGCGGTCTGCCAGATCTCCGCGGCCATGCGTCCAAGGTAGGCCTCGCCATGGTGGCGATGCCGCCGCTCGCCGAGATCCACCTGGGCGATGGCGTCGAGGCCGCGATGTTTCGCCGTATCGAGCAGAAGGGCGATCTCGACACCGTAGCCGCACGGAATGGGAAGTGACTCGAAGAGCGATCGGCGGATGGCGTACTCGCCAGCCAGTGGTTGCACGATCCCGGACAGTTCGGGCCAGTGCAGGTTGATGAGCGGGCGGGCGACGAGTTCGGTGACGCGGCCACCGGCCTCGGGCACTCCGGCGAGCGTGCGCGCGTAGGCGGCCTTGACCAACTCGACCTCTGGGTCGACCAGGAGTGGTCCGACGAGGGCCGAGAGGTGGGCAGGCTGGAACGACAGCAGATCCGCGTCTAAGAACACGACGATGTCCGCGTCGGTCGCGGCGACACCGCGCCACATTGCCTCGCCCTTGCCCGGCAGGCTCGGGATATGGGGATAGATCTCATTGGTGGCCAGGACCCGAGCTCCGGCGGCACGAGCGACGGACCCGGTGGCATCGGTGCTGTCGGAGTCGACGACGAGGAGGTCATCGATCAGGGGATGGCTCCCACCCATGGCGTGCTGGTGAATCTGCCGGACGAGTTCGCCCACCGTGGACTCCTCGTCGCGGGCCGGGATCACGACAGCCACGGTGCGGGTGCCTTTGATGCCGGCGACGTGGGCGAGCGGCCACTCAGCTGCCGTGCTCGTACGCCGGGATAGCCAGGCGCGAGCGAGCGGATGCACGGAACTAGTCTGCCGTCCCGCAGTGAGGAGTGCGCGGGGAGTCCGAAACGGGCGCTTCGGTCGCACCGTGGGTCGCGGGGGCTCGGGGACCGGCTGCGGCGGGGCCGAGTCAGTTTGCACTCTCCGGGTGAGAGTGCTAAAACTGTGTTAGCACTCGACGACCTCGAGTGACAGACCTGACCGATGAGAGGCCGCAGGATGCGTCCTCGTCCGTCGCGGGCATCGGTCGCCCCCGCAGGAGGCGAAAGCCTCCGCACGTTGTTCCTGGGAGGAACTCCACCCCATGGCAAAGATCATTGCATTCGATGAAGAGGCCCGGCGGTCGCTCGAGCGTGGCATGAATGTCCTCGCTGACGCCGTCAAGGTGACCCTCGGCCCCAAGGGCCGCAACGTCGTGCTCGAGAAGAAGTGGGGCGCTCCCACGATCACCAACGATGGCGTGTCCATCGCCAAGGAGATCGAGCTCGAGGACCCCTACGAGAAGATCGGCGCAGAGCTGGTCAAGGAGGTCGCCAAGAAGACCGACGACGTCGCCGGTGACGGCACGACGACGGCGACCGTCCTCGCTCAGGCGCTTGTCAAGGAAGGCCTGCGCAACGTCGCGGCCGGCGCCAACCCGATGTCCCTGAAGAAGGGCATTGAGAAGGCAGTCGATGTCGTCAGCCAGCAGCTGCTCGACATGGCCAAGGACGTCGAGACCAAGGAGCAAATTGCTTCCACCGCCGCGATCTCCGCGGGCGGTGACATGGAGGTCGGCGAGCTCATCGCCGAGGCCATGGACAAGGTCGGCAAGGAAGGCGTCATCACCGTCGAGGAGTCGAACACCTTCGGTCTCGAGCTTGAGCTCACGGAGGGCATGCGCTTCGACAAGGGCTACATCTCGCCCTACTTCGTCACCGATCCCGAGCGTATGGAGGCGGTCCTGGAGGACCCCTACATCCTCATCGTCAATTCCAAGATCTCCGCGGTGAAGGACATGCTCCCGATCCTGGAGAAGGTCATGCAGTCCGGGAAGCCCCTGATGATCCTCGCTGAGGACGTCGAGGGTGAGGCGCTGGCCACGCTGGTCGTCAACAAGATCCGTGGCACGTTCCGCTCGGTGGCCGTCAAGGCCCCCGGCTTCGGTGATCGCCGCAAGGCGATGCTGCAAGACATCGCGATCCTCACCGGCGGGCAGGTCATCTCCGAGGAGGTCGGCCTCAAGCTGGAGAACACCGGCCTGGAACTGCTCGGTCGCGCTCGCAAGGTCGTCGTCACCAAGGACGAGACGACGATCGTCGAGGGTGCGGGCGATCAGGATCAGATTGCTGGCCGGGTCAACCAGATCCGCAACGAGATCGAGAACTCTGACTCCGACTACGACCGCGAGAAGCTCCAGGAGCGCCTTGCCAAACTGGCCGGCGGCGTCGCTGTCATCAAGGTTGGCGCGGCCACCGAGGTCGAGCTCAAGGAACGCAAGCACCGCATCGAGGACGCCGTTCGCAATGCGAAGGCAGCCGTCGAGGAGGGCATCGTGCCCGGCGGTGGCGTCGCCCTCATCCAGGCGATGGTGGCTGCGACTCCGAAGATCGATGCCCTCGGTCTCACCGATGAGCAGGCGGTCGGTGCCGACATCGTCCGTCAGGCGATCAGCGCTCCGCTGCGGCAGATCGCGTTCAACGCCGGCCTCGAGGGCGGTGTGATCGTGGAGAAGGTCAAGGAGTTGCCCGCGGGCCACGGCCTAGATGCCGCGACCGGCGAGTACGTCGACATGATCGCGGCCGGCATCATCGATCCGGCCAAGGTCACCCGCTCGGCGTTGCAGAACGCCGCGTCCATCGCGGGCCTGTTCCTCACGACCGAGGCGGTCGTGGCGGACAAGCCCGAGAAGGCGGCCCCGGCGATGCCGGGCGGCGACATGGGCGGCATGGACTTCTAGGTCCGTCGAACACCAGAAGGGGTGGTTCCCAAGGGAACCACCCCTTCTGCCATGTCGGGGGCGCTAACGTCGGGAAGTGACTTTCACCGGATTCCCACCCGCTGCGTTCGCCTTCTACGAGCAACTCGCTGCGCATAACACCAAGGCCTGGTGGCAGGACAACCGATCGACGTACGACGACGCGATCAAGGCGCCGATGACGGCGCTCCTGGAGGGGCTGGAGCCGGAGTTCGGTGAATTCAAGATCTACCGACCGTACCGGGACACCCGGTTTAGCAAGGACAAGACTCCGATCAAGGATCACCAGGGCGCGGTCGTGATGATCGAGGACGCCGTCGGTTACTACGTACAGATCTCTGCGGCCGGACTCATGGTGGGCGGTGGACTGTATGCCCCCGCCCCACGCCAACTCGCCCGGATGCGCGCCGCTATCGACTCTCCAGCCTGCGCGACCTTGGAGTCCGAACTGGCGAAACTCCGCCGAGCGCGTCCGTCCTGGGACATCGACGGGGCGCCGCTCAAGACTCGTCCCAAGGGTGTCGCCGTGGACCACCCCCGGCTGGAGCTGCTACGCATGACCCGGCTGATCTTCACCCGCACGTACGTCGACGAGTCGTTGCTGGCCTCACCCAAAATCCTTGCCACCGTGCGCCGGGACTGGCGGGCTATCACGCCCACGATGGATTGGCTCGCCGACCATGCGGGTCCCGAGGGGGATCCCGGCAGCGATCCCCTGCCGTAGGCTCCCCCCATGGATCCGGAGGACGTCCACATCCAAAGATCCGGCGACAACCGGGCGACATGGTCCGACCTCCATGGAGGAACCGGGGACATCGACGTGCAGAGATATTTCGAGCGGCGAATGCCCTGGCCGATCGAGGTCGAAATGTGGGTCATCCCGGTGGGGGCTTCCGAAGGGCCCCACATCCACGACGAGAACGACCCCGATGGATATGCCGATGCACGCGAGGTCTACCTCGTGGTGGAGGGCCAGGCGCGGGTGACGCTCAATGGAGTGGAGTACGACTTCGGCCCTGGCGATGCCTTTGTGGCCGGATCGCGCGTCTGGCGGGGGATCGCCAACGTCGGTCCGTCGCCGTTGCGCATCGTCATCGTCAACGACCCTGGACCCCTCTTGGCCGACGCGAATTCCTAAGCGGCGCCTCGCTTGTCCTGAGACCGCTGTGGCAGGCTCCGCGGGTCGGCAGTAGCGGCACGTGAACCACTCCATGCTGTCCAGGCCCGCTCCGCGGCCGTGCCGACGATGTCGGTGATGCGATCGAGAAGCGCGGCGTCCGCGACGAGAGGGGGGGATAGTTGAATCACTGGTTCGCCGCGGTCGTCTAGTCGGCACAGCAGTCCGAGGTCGTCCATATGCTTGGATAGTTCGCTACGAAGCAGCCAGTCGGCCTCATCGGCATCGAACAGTTCCTTGGTCTGACGATCCTTGACCAGCTCCAACGCCCAGAAGAAGCCCATTCCGCGTACGTCGCCGACCATCGGGATGCGGCGGAGTTCTTCGAGTCCAGCCTCGAATCTCGGCGCGAGGTCGCGAACGTTTTCGAACACGCTATCGCGCTCGTAGATCTCCAAGACCTTGTCAGCGATCGCCGTGGTCAACGGGTGCCCGGAGTAGGTGAGGCCATGCATGTAGGTCTCGCCACCGGTGACGAAGGGTGCGCTGATGCGGGGGGTCATCAACACGCCGCCAAGCGGTGCGTGACCGGCGGTGACTCCTTTGGCGAAGGTGACGATGTCGGGCCGGCCATCAAATAACGTCGAGGCGAACCATTGCCCGACTCGGCCGAAGGCGGTGATCGTTTCGTCCGCCACGAGGATGATTCCGTAGCGGTCGCAGATATCTCGGAGCCCGGCCCAGTATCCCGGAGGCGGAACGAACGCGCCGCCGGAATTCTGCACCGGCTCGGCGATGATCATCGCGACCTGGTCAGGTCCGGCGAAGTTGACGGCCTCCTCGACCTCGGCGAGCAGTGCCGCCGTCAATGCCACGGGATCGGCGCCGGCCGGGTGGCGGTACGCGTTGGTGTTCGACACGAAGGTCGTTTGCACGGCCATCGGCTCGAATGGTGTCCGACAGTCGGTAAGGCCGGTGAAGCTGAGAGCGCCCATCGAGGTGCCGTGGTAGGCGAGTTTGCGCGCGATCGCTTTGGTGCGTTGCGGCTCCCCATTGATCGCGTGCCACTGGCGAATCAACTTCCATGCCGACTCAACGGCTTCGCCGCCGCTGTTGGTGAAGTAGACGCGATCCATTCCCAGCGGTGCCGCGTGCCCGGCGAGTCGCGTGGCAAGGCGCGCGGCAGCCGGATGGGCCAGGTACCACGTTGGCGTGTAGGGCAGGATCGCCAACTGCTCGGCAGCGGCAGCGCCAACCTCGGCACCGTAGGAGTGACCGAGGTTTGTGCAGAAGAGGCCGGAGAGGCCGTCAATGAAGCGCCGCCCACGATCGCTGACGACCTCGCAGCCTGCACCGCGGACGATGACCTTGCTGCCGGCCTCGGCGTACTCGCCCATGTCGGTGAAGTTCAGCAGCAGGTGATCTCGGGCCTGCTGACGTGTTGTTCCGGTGCCCTGTTGCTTGGCAGGGTCCATGGCTTTCACATCCCTTGATCCTGAGTAATCGTTCAGGATCCAGGGAGGTTAACACCCTGAATGGCCGTTCAGCAAGGTTCGGTGCCGCGTGCCGGGTCGCAGTTGTGTCGCAACCGGGTGCCGGACGCGGGGTGTCACACGGGCATTCGTAGTTCGGTCACAGCGCCCTGCCACCACAGATCGGAGAGGCGTTCGGGAGTCATTCCACGGTCGCCGAGTGCCAATTGAATGGCCAGTCCGTCCATGAGGCTCGCCAAGCGCATGGCCGAGGCGTCGGTGTCGGCAGGATCAAAGTCACCGGTGGCCTGACCCTCACTGATGACCTCTCGAAGGGCCGATCGCCACCGTCGATCCAGCGACTCCCGCGTCGCTCGGGCATCGTCGTCATGCAGGGCTCGCACCCACAGTTCAAGCCAGAGGCGCCAGTCGCCGACCGCCGGCCCCATGCCGGCCGCGAGATCGGCCATGTGGCGCAGGCGTTCAACGGGTCCGGCCTGCTCGCGCAGATCTCGATCAAGGTCCTCGTAGAACTCGTCCTCAAGGAGGGTGAGGGCGGCGTTGAGGGCTCCAGCGAGGGACCTGAAGTGATAGAGGATCAGTCCCTGCGAGGTGCCAGCAGCATCAGCGATGTCGGAGACACGTGTGCCAGCGAAGCCTCGGTCACGCACGACGTCGACGGTGGCGCGCAGGATCCGGTCTCGCCGTTCCTCCGGCGCCTTGGCCGACAATGCGTCCTGTGCCAACGGACCTCCCTGACCGACACCAGTCTGAACGGACGTTCAGGTAGCCTGGCTCTCATCACCCATTCTCCCAGTACCAGGAGCGCCATGGCCACCGATCCCCGGTACCTCGAACTTCAGGCCCGAGTTGCCGCGTTCGTTGACGACGTTCTCATTCCCCTGGAGGTCACGGCGGAACTTGCTGGCGGCTCGCTTCCGGCCGACACGCAGGCGCACATACGCACCAAGGCGTTCGACTACGGCGTGAACGGAGGCCCACATTCGGTGGAGCATGGCGGCCACGGATGGTCGACGACGGAGTGGTTCCTCGTCGAGGAGCAACTGGGCCGGACCACGAACGGAGTTTCGTGGTTCATCCCGAACGCCTACAACGTGTGGAAGCACGCATCGCCGGCTCTACAGGAGCGGTGGCTCATTCCGGCCTTGCGCGGTGACCTTCATGACGCGTACGCCGTGACCGAAGCCGAAGCCGGCAGCGATCCCTCGGGGATGACGACGACGGCACGCCCCCTTGATGACGGTCGATGGGTCCTCAACGGGGAGAAGTGGTTCGTGACCTTCGGATCGGTTGCCGCAGTCATTGTGGTGATGGCCTATGCCGAGGTCGATGGCAAACGTCTCCCCACCCTCTTTGCCGTGCCTTCCGACACTCCCGGGATCACCACGGTCTCGGACGTCCCCTTCACGCACACCTACCCGCACGGCCACCCGACGCTCCGTTTCACTGATGTGATCGTGAGTGACGGCGACGTCATCGGCGCCGTGGGAGAGGGGGAGGATCTGCAGCGCATGTGGTTCACCGAGGAGCGCCTAGGAATCGCGGCGCGGTCCGTCGGCGCGATGCAACGGCTCATCGAGGAGACGATGGACTGGGCGACGGGACGCGTGCAGGGTGGCGCTCGGCTGATTGACCACCAGGGGGTGAGTTTCCCCTTGGCCGATAGTGCCGCCGACGCAGCTGCCGGACGCCTACTCGGGTTGGAGGTAGCGTCCATGGCTGATGCGGGCGCGGATCCCAAGTTGGTGCACGGCAAGGCCTCCATGGCCAAACTCTTCTGCTCCGAAGCGGCCAATCGGTGCGCCGATCGGGCGCTGCAGATCTGGGGTGGCCGCGGGTATATGCGGACCACTGCCGCTGAGCGCTTTTGGCGCGAACTACGGGTCGATCGAATCTGGGAGGGCACCTCCGAGATCCAGCGTCTCATCGTGGCGCGCTCGCTGGAGCGCCGCGGCGTTCAAGCGATGCTCACGTGAGTCGTTTCGACCGGCTCTTCTCACCTCGATCTGTTGCGGTGATTGGCGCAACAGATCGCGAAGGAACCTACGCGCACAACACCCTGCTCAATCTGGCGCGGGCCGGATTCGCCGGGACGGTGATCGGCGTACATCCGACGCGTGACGTTGCTGCCGGCATCCCTTGTGTGCCATCGCTGCGAGCCGCCGGCTCCGTGGATGCGGTGGTGGTTGCCACCCCGGCGCAGTCTGTGCCCGCCTACCTGCGTGAAGCCCGGGAACTTGGATGCGGTGGCGCCATTGTCTACGCGGCGGGTTTCGCCGAGGCTGGGAACGTCGGGCTACAGGCTGACCTCACTGATGCCGCCGACGATATGCCGGTCATCGGCCCAAACTGCAATGGACTTGTCAGCGTGACGGCGCGCGCGCCTTTATGGGGGGACGCGGTCAATCTCCCGCAGTTGCCGGGTGGTGTGTGCCTGGTTTCCGAGAGTGGAAATGTCGGTGTTGTCGGAATGGCGCATCGCGGCGGGCTGGGACTCCACACGGCGGTATCAACCGGAAACGCGGCGGCGGTGAGCACTGCCGAGATAGTTGAGTACCTCGCGGCGCAAGAAGGCATCGGTGCCATCGCCCTCTATCTCGAGGCTGATGGGGATGGCGCCGCGTGGTGTCGAGCCTTCGCCGCATGCGCTGAACGTGACGTTCGGATCGTGGTGTTGAAGGTCGGCCGTAGCGCGAAGGGTGCGGCAGTCGGCGCCGCACACACCGCAGCCATCGTGGGGGACCACGGGGTCTTTGCCGCACTGGTGCGCGAGGCGGGCGGCGTACTTGTGCGGCAGCCGTTGGAGCTGCTGGAGACGGCACGGGCTCTTGCGCTTGGCCGTCGTGATCCGCGGGGAGTCGGCATCTTGACCTGCTCTGGTGGCGACGCGGGCATCGCGGCCGATCTCGCCGAGGACTTCGGGGTACGGCTTGCCGAACTGTCGGTTGAGACGAGCGAAGCCTTGCGAGAGCTGCTTCCCCCTGCCGCGACCGTTGCTAATCCGCTCGATCACACCGCGCTTGTGTGGGAGGACACCGAGGCGATTTCGGCGTTGACCGAAGCCGTGGGACGCGATAGCGGCGTCGGCCATCTCGTGTACATCCAAGATGAGCCTCCCGGCCTGCCCCAGGCCACCGTTGATGAGTGGCGGGCGACCCGTGCCGGGGGTGTCCTTGGCGGGGAGCGGTCGGGCCATCGCACCTTGTTGGTCGCAACGACCCCGGGACAGGCGGCCGATGGTGTGGTGGCGGGTCTCGACAACGCGCTGCGTGCGCTTGCCGTGCTTCAGGAGCGCCCACCCGATCCTGAACGTCTTCGAAGCATGGCCGATATTGCGCGGCATGCGGACAGTCGCCCGGCACTTGCCGAAGATGTCGCGAAGTCACTGCTGGCCCACTATGGCTTGTGTGTACCGAGAGGGCTGGTTGTCGACACGGCGTCCCAAGCGGTCGACGCCGCATACGGGCTCGGGCTGGATGTCGTGCTCAAGGTGGTGCGTGCTGGCCTCCTGCACAAGTCGGAAGTCGGTGGGGTCGTTCTTGATGCGCGCACACCTGATCAGGTTCGAGAGGCGGCAGACGCACTGTTGTGCTTGGCGCCGGGCGACCGGGTCCTTGTCGAAGAGCGGGCACCAGCAGGACTCGAAGTGCTTATCGCCGCACAGTCTCACGGGGTCGTCCCCACTGTCACGATCGGACTCGGCGGTCTGTGGGCGGAGGCGCTCGCGGACATCGTTGTGGTGCCGCTGCCGGCCGATGCCCGGCGTATTCGACGCGCGATCCGCGACCTACGCGCCTGGCCATTGCTTTCGGGAGCGCGCGGCGGACCTGTGTACGACGTGGACGGACTCGCCGAAGCGGCAGCGGTAGTGAGTCGGGTGCTCCTTGAGGAGGAACTCTCGATCGTCGAAGTGAATCCGTTGATCCTTGGCACCGCGAAATCGGTTGCAGTTGACGCCGTGATCTCCTGAAGTGGCGATGTCGTTGCGAGCCGACGATCCGCGGCCCTAGACTTTCTGAATGGCCAATCAGTTTGCCCCCGCGCCGCTCTCGGACGCCGACCTTAATCGCTCGCTTGCGCCCTTCGGCGAGAGCCGAATGTTGCCGCCCGCGGCGTACACGTCAGAGGACGTCTTTGCCTGGGAATCGGAGCACTTCTTCCGCGGCTGGCAATGCATTGGTCGCAGCGATGACATCGCTGAGGCAGGCATGCAGCGAGCAGACAAAGTGGGTGACACCACCGTGCTGCTGGTGCGCGCCGAGGATGGCGTCCTTCGTGCTTTTGCCAACGTATGTCGCCACCGCGGCCATGAAATCTTGCCGTGCGGTGGATCCACCAAGGCTCGGGCCATCACCTGCCCCTATCACTCCTGGTCCTACAAACTGGACGGTGAGTTGTTCAGCGCCGCGGGCTACGGCGGCTTCGGCGACTTCGAGATGGCTGACTTCCCCTTACGGCCCATCGCGGTTGAGGAGTGGCACGGCTGGGTCTTCCTTGATCTGTCTGGGCTGGCCGGCCCCCTGAGCCAACACGTTGCCGGTCTTGAAGAGCGAGTCGTGCAATACACGCCCGAGCGACTCAAGGTCATGGGACGTCACGAGTATGTGATCGAAGCAAACTGGAAGATCATCATCGAGAACTACCAGGAGTGTTATCACTGCACATCGATTCACCCGGAACTGTGCCAGGTGAGCGCCCCGGAGAGTGGCGAAAATTGGGCGCCGTCGGCCGGTGCCTGGGTTGGGGGTTGGCAGGACCTGCGCCCGCACGCCATCACTATGTCACTCGACGGGCATAGCGACGGTGTGTTCATTCCAGGATTGAATGAGGTTGAGCAGCGTCGCATTGACTACATCGGCGTCTTTCCTAATCTCCTCATCAGCCTTCATCCGGACTATGTGATGACCCATCGCATGGTGCCGCTCGGTCCAGGACAAACATGGGTCGAGTGCGCATGGTCGTTCCCACCCGAGGCACTTGAACTGCCCACGTTTGACCCCAAGTACGCAATGGACTTCTGGGATATCACCAATCGTGAAGACTGGGCGGCATGCGAATCGGTGCAACGGGGCATGGAGAGCGGTATGGCCCAGGCCGGACCTCTCTCTCCGGAGGAGGACGCGATCTACCAGTTCGTCACCATGGTGGCACGTGGGTACCTTGGCCAGCCGCTGGCGGCCAAGTCCGAACCCGCCACAGCCTGACCCCCCCGTTTGTCACCCAGAACCGTGTTTTGCGGCCAAATTTGGCTACGTAATCCCCCTTCTGGGTGACAAACCTGGGTCGTCAGTCCCGCAAGATCTTGCGGATGTGTGCCAGGAAGGGCGCCGGTCGGCTGACCCCTTCAACGTACGTCACGCGGACAAACTGGTGTCCGACGCGCTCGAGGTCTTGTTGCCGCGACTTCTCCTCGAGCCACCCGCGTTCTTCGGCGTACTTGAGCATGCCGTCCGCCTCGATGATCAAACCGAAGGTTCCGGGGGGCGTGTGCGGCAGATCAAGACCGAGATCTCCGCGGTAGTGACGGCCACTAGCGCCGACAAGGGGAACCTGCGTTGTTGGTCTTGGCAGCCGCGCCTCGATGATGCGACCGCGCACAATGCTTTCGAGTGGGCTTTCTGCACCGGCCTCGACAAAGGGCAGCGCGTGGGCAACTGCTTTCATGCCATGGCTGCGATGGATATCGGCTAACAGGCTCGCCAGCTCAGCTCGCACATCGGCCTCGACACGTCCGTCGAGCACCTCCATACGCATCGCTGCGTCAAGGCTCACCAGTGCAAAGGGAAGCGGGAGTCCGCGCGCGAGATCTATGGCCGTACGCAGGGGCGTCGTCATGAGAATGCCATGTGGACCGACCATGACGTGATGCTCCGGGACATTCCAGCGACGCGCCCGAGCGAGTAGTCGCCGCCCTCGCTTGCCCGGAGACCCGTTGACAAAGACGATCTCCGGTTCCTCGGGATTTGCGACTCGGTGAGGCGGCGTAGAAAGGCTGAGTAGAGCTGCCGACGTCGTAGCGCAGGCGGCAGCACCGGAATTCTCGGCTTGGAGCACCTGCAGTCGGGCCACCGCAGTGGATCCGATGGCGTAATCGAGCCCTGCAGCATGCCTACGGGATCCCTCAGGGTTGATGACGTACCAACCCTTTCCGATGCGCAGGAGCCCTCCACGGTCGCAGGCACGCTCAAGGCGCTCAGGAGATATGCCGAGATCTGCAGCGGCAACTCGATCAAAGGGGTGGTGGCTGAAGGCCGCGTGCAGTTGCGGCGTCGTCCGATCCGGGCGCTGGGATGCGGGAATGGTCATGGTGCGACCGTGCGCCGTGGATGCGAGTGGAGAGGCTAGTGGGATGGGTCCTGTGGATAGGCGCACACCGCAGGCGCTGTGGCTAAACCCGCCTGACCCCCTCCGTTTGTCACCCAGAACCGCGTTTTTCGGCAGGAATCGGCGGCCTAATGCCGGTTTTGGGTGACGTACCCGGGGTGGGGGTTAGGCGGATTCCATCGCGCCAGGGGGCAGCAGGAGCATGGCATCGGGCCGACAGTGCACCTTCACCTTCTCGCCGGCAGCGTGGTGACCGGAGTGTTCGCTAGGTCGCCGCACGACGAGTTCGTCACCGGTGGACAGCCTTACAAGCACGTCAGTCGTCGCCCCCTGGTAAACGGTTCGGGTCACCGTGCCGTCAATAGCGCCCGATTCCTCGGCTGTCGGCTCAAGGAGGAGCCGCTCGGGTCGTACAACGAGGCGCATGTCGGCCCCGGCCTCCGCGTGGCCACGGCAGCGGAGTACGTCGCTTCCAATTCTGACGCTCACCATTCCGCTTTCACTGCTGGCGACGACCTCAACGCTCAGCACATTGGCGCTGCCAAGGAAGTCAGCCACGTACGCGGTGGCCGGGGCGTCGTACACCTGCGCCGGTGTTCCGATCTGCTCGATCAGTCCCCCTGCCATCACGGCGAGGCGATCGGACATGGTGAGTGCCTCTTCCTGGTCGTGCGTGACATAGATGAAGGTCATGCCAAGACTTTCCTGGAGTGACTTCAGTTCGATCTGAAGGGTCTTGCGCAGTTTTGCGTCTAGGGCACCGAGCGGTTCGTCGAGGAGAAGCACGCTCGGCCCGAGGACGATGGCACGTGCGAGAGCGACCCGCTGCTGCTGGCCACCGGAAAGCTGCCCGGGCTTTCGCTTGGCGTACTTGCCCATTCGAACCATTTCCAGCGCCTCTGCCACCTTGCTCTTTGCTTCGGCCTTGCCCACGTTCTGATAGCGCAGCCCAAATGCCACGTTGTCGGCGACGGACATGAACGGGAACAGCGCGTAGTTCTGGAAGACCGTATTGACGGGTCGATCGTTGGCCGGAATGCGGGCCACGTCGACACCATCGATGCGAATTTCGCCTGACGTGGGTGTCTCGAAGCCGGCAATCATCCGCAGGGTGGTGGTCTTGCCGCATCCTGAGGGCCCCAGGAGGCTGAAGAACTCACCAGCCGCGATGTCAACGTCGATTCCACGAACGGCGGCGACATCCCCGTAGGACTTGTGCAGGTTCATTACTTGGACGCTGCCACCGCTCACTGGGCCTCCTCAGGCTCCTTGGGGCACTCACGCGCATCCGCACGATGTGCATCGCATTGTGCCGGTAGGTGCGGAATTTCTCCCGAATATGCCGAAGTACTTGCGAACAACTGAGTGGTGGTTCAGTCTAGGCACCATTCGCGCAGGCTGGCCCGCAAATGGAGGAGTCCCCATGACGAACCGCCCCCGCCGCCCCGTATCGCGTCGCCAAGTACTCCAGGCTTCCGCCTTGGCCCTTCCGGGGGCCTGGGCGCTGTCCTCGTGTGCGCGGGAGCAGCCCATCGGTGCGCCAAGCTCCAGTGCATCAGCCGGGGATGCTTCTTCGTCGGCTGGCGCCTCCGCTTCACCGTCCGCGACAGGAATCCCGATCGCCTCACCGCAGAACCCGGTGAAGTGGCCGATCAACCCTGGCAATGAGCCCATTGCTTCGGACCTTGAACCTGAGCCCAACGCGACTCTTCGCCTGTACAACTACCCGGACTACGTCTGGAATCGAGTCCTGAAGAATTTCCAGAAGGAGTATGCCGACTACAACGTCACCATCGAGTTGTCGACGTTTAACGACCTGCCTGAGGCGCTGACGAAGATTCGCAGCGGAAGCGTTCCCTACGATGTGGGCTTCCTGACATATAACTACCTCGGCAAATTGGTTTACGGAGACTTGATTCGTCCGTTGAACCACAGCTACATCCCCAACATCGTGGATGCCTGGGACAGTTTCCAGAATCCTTGGTACGACCAGGAATGGCAGTACACCGTTCCCTATACCGTGTACACGACCGGTATTGGCTGGCGGTCCGATTTGATTCCCGAGGACATCGGCGCTCGACCGGATCCCTACAACGTCTTCTGGGACACCAAGTACGCGGGGGAGCTCGCCGTCCTTGACGATGATCGAGAAGTTATCGGCATGACCATCCTTCGCAATGGCGGGACCGACGTCAACTCGGCTGATCCGGCGACGTTGGGCGCAGCACGTGACGCGATGCTGGAGATGCTCTCGCTAAGTCAGCCCCGGGTAACCATCACCGGTTACACCGACATTCCCGAGGGCACGCTGTCACTTTCGCAGTGCTGGTCCGGCGACATGATCACCGGGCAGTACTACATGCCCGAAGGTGTCGATCCCTCGGTCCTGCGCTACTGGAGTCCGCCTGAGGGCAACGGCCTCATCGGCAACGACTTCCTGTGCATTCTCAAGGGTGGTGAGAACCCTGTCCTGGCACATCACTTCCTCAATTACATGCTCACCAATGATGTGGCGCTGGAGAACTTCGGCTGGGTGGGATACCAGCCGCCCATGAAGTCGCTGTCGCCGGACACCATGGTGGCCGACGGATGGGTTCCGGAAAACCTCGCCTCCGCGGTCGTGAGGCAAGAGTGGTTCGACGTGGGCTACCCCTTGCTGGAGTTGCCGCCCGCGGTGGAAGCGGAATACCAGGCCATCTGGCAGCAATTCAAAGCTGGAGCCTGATCTTGGGCGGACGGCTCCAACGGCTGCTCTGGCCAATTCTCGGCCTGCCGTCAATCGTCTGGATCGTTCTTTTCTTCCTTGTTCCGCTGTACGTCGTCTTCTGCGTGTCCTTTGGCGATGTCGACCCGATCTTCCGGACGCCGATTCCGATCTGGAACCCGCTCGAGTGGCGCTTCGATCAGGTAGCGGTCGTGTGGGATCGCCTGGTCGGACCGGACAACTTCTACCTGCCACCGGTGCTGCGCACGCTGTACTACGTCATCATTGCCGTCGTCGCCTGCCTCGTGATTTCCTTCCCGGTGGCGTATTTCGCCGCCCGCTATGCGGGCCGCTACCGAGCACTCGTCCTCGCGCTGCTCGTCGCGCCATTCTGGATCTCCTACATGATGCGCATGCTGGCCTGGATCAACCTGCTTCAACCGGACGGCCTCGTCAACGCGGTCATCACCATGGGTGGCATCGTGCCACTCGACGTCAACTGGCTCAGTGGCAATCCCTTCACGGTCGTCATGGGGCTGATCTACGGGTACGTGCCGTACATGATGCTTCCCCTGTTCGCCGCACTCGATCGCATCAATCCGAGTCTGCTGGAGGCGGCTCGCGACATGGGTGCAGGCGGCTTTGATCTCTTCCGACGCGTTGTTTTGCCCATGAGTATGCCGGGCGTTATCGCTGGCACGCTCCTTGTGGCTCTTCCCATGATGGGTGACTACTTCACAACTGACATGCTGTCGAAATCGCCGAGTACCTCCATGGTCGGCAACCTCATCAACCTGTCGATCGCCACGCCGGGTCAGTCCGGACAGGCGGGAGCTTTGCTTATCCTGCTGCTTCTGGTCTTGCTTCTGCCGATGGTCTGGTACACCCGCAGCACGGCGAAGGCGGAGGTTCGGTCATGACGGTGTCGCCCGCTCCCGCCGAGGCAATTCTCGAGGAGTCGCAGCCGGGGGGGCGCCGATCGCGCCTCAGAGGGTCGTCCGACGCACGTGCGTACGGGCTTGCGACCATTACGACGATCTACCTGCTGTGGTCGCTCGTTCCTGTGGCGATTGTGGTGCTGTTCTCCTTCAACGCGGGCCGCTCACGGAGTACCTGGCAGGGTTTTTCGACCAGGTGGTACACCTGGGATCCGGATGGCTCGGTCCTCAACGACGAGTCCATCAGAATCACCCTGATGCACACGATCGTGCTCGGGATCGTGGCCACCGTCATCACGGTGCCGCTCGGTGTGCTCCTCGCCCTTGCGCTCGATCGCTGGCGTGGGCGGATTCCCGCAGGTGCGAATTTCACCGTGCTCATTACCTTTGTCATCCCTGAGATCGCCCTAGCGATCGGGCTGCTCTTCATGGTGACGTACCTCGCCACCCCCTTCGGTCTCGGGACAACCGCCCAGGTCGTCGGACTCGTGACATTCCAACTGGCCTATCCGGTCGTGATCTGTCGGGCTCGTCTCCTCACGATCGGCACTCACTACGAGGAAGCCGCCCGAGACCTGGGAGCCACGGCACTCGGCGCTATTCGCCGAGTGATCTTGCCGATGCTCTTCCCAGCCATCCTCGTGAGCGCCATCATTGTCTTCGCGGGCGTACTCGACGATTTCGTTATTGTTCGCTACCTATCGTCTGGTGCGGCGACCGAGACCACGTCGATGCGTATCTATCAGACTGCGCGAGCCGCACCGACCCCGGCGCTGAATGCGATGGCCACCATCATCCTGCTCGTCTCGACGCTCGCCATCGTCGCGGGCTGGCTCTTCTACCGACGGTTGAATCGCCGTAGCGGGTCATCCACCGATCTCGGCTCGTTTGCTGGGCAACTCTGACGCTCCTAAGGAGGAGATGTGACCACCCTGCCGAGCCGTGCTCGGTTCGTCATCGTCGGCGGCGGCGTGATTGGTTGTTCGATCGCCTACCACCTCACCAAGCTCGGGATCAGTGACGTTCTCCTCATCGAGAAGGATGCGCTGACGGCCGGAACAACCTGGCACGCGGCGGGCCTGATTACCAGCGCTGGTTTCCACGACGAGACATCACTATGGATGTGTCGCTACTCCCGCGATCTCTATGAGCGGCTCGAGCGAGAGACTGGTCATTCGACGGGTTTTCGGCCCGTCGGTCACCTCTCTGTGGCCACGACCCCCGAGCGCATGGAGACGTTGATCCGCGAACGCGACTTCCAGGTCGGCTTCGGCGTTCCGAATCAGATCGTGACGCCGGAGGAGATCGCCGAACTGTTCCCGCTGGCGAAGGTAGACGATCTCGTGGGGGGGTCTTACGTGCCGGATGAAGGGCGTGCTGATCCCGTCGGAGTGGCAACCTCCATGGCGAAGGGCGCCAAGATGGGCGGAGCCACCATCGTGGAGGGGGTGCGCGTCACCGGGTTCTTGCACGAGGGGGATCGCATAACCGGGGTCACTACCGACGCCGGCGATGTTGCGGCAGAGACCGTGGTCCTCACCGCGGGCCTGTGGACTCGGCAGTTGGCCGCCAAGGTCGGCGTCGATGTGCCGCTCCAGGCCGCCGAGCACTACTACCTGCTGACCGAACCCATGGCCGGGGTCCATCGTGACTTGCCGATCATCGAGGATCTCGACTGCTACGGCTACTTCCGCGAAGAGGGCGACGGCATGCTGGTGGGACTCTTCGAGCCCGAGGCTGCTGGCTGGCACCCCGAGGGAGCACCGGAGGAATTTGCCTTCGGCACGATCCCGCCGGACTGGGAGCGCATGACACCTTTCCTCGAACGTGCCATGGAACGCATTCCCACCTTGGCCGATGTGGGTGTGCGCACCTTCTTCTGCGGCCCGGAGAGCTTCACGGCCGACGCCGCACCCATGCTCGGTCCGGCGCCTGAGGTCGATGGCCTGTGGATTGCGGCGGGGCTCAACTCCGTGGGCATCCTGCTGGGTGGGGGCGTCGGCAGCATCATGGCGCGGTGGATGACCGATGGCGTGTGCCCGGTTGACATCGCGGGCTACACCGTCGAACGAGGTCTGCCGTTTCAGAACTCCCAGAGATTCCGATCCGAGCGCATCGTTGAGCAACTCGGCGTCCTCTTCGGTGATGGTGGGTACCCGACCTTTCACAATCACACGGCACGTGGCATCCGCCGCTCGCCACTCCACGATGTGTGGGCGGCTCGCGGTGCGCACTTCGCGGACTCGGCCGGCTGGGAGTTCGTCGAGTGGTTCTACCCCGAGGGCGAGTCGGAGAAGGAGATTCCCTGGACCTGGTCTCGCGGCTTTTGGACTCCATGGGTTGCCGAGGAGCACCGCACGGTGCGGGAGGCCGTCGGTGCGATGGACATGACGTTGATGTCCAAGTTCCTCGTGCAAGGCCCAGACGCTGCGGCGATCCTTGATCGACTGAGCGCGAACGCTGTCGCTGGTCCGGTGGGCCACGTGACCTACACCCAGTGGTGCAATGAGCGAGGTGGTATCGAGGCTGATCTCACGGTGACGCGAATGGCTGAGGACCGATTCATGGTGATCGTGTCTGATGTTACGCATCGCCGAGTCGAACGCATGCTGCGCGATGAGGTGCGCGAGGGCGAGTTCGCCACGGTTACGGACATGACGGCGGCGTACTGTCTGCTGACCATCCAAGGACCGAACTCGCGCGAATTGTTGCAGCGTGTGAGTCCCCATAATCTGTCCGAGGAGGCCTTCCCCTACCTCACCGCGCGCGAGATTGAGGTCGGCTACTCGAGGGTCACCGCCTTGCGTGTCACTTACGTCGGCGAACTGGGCTTTGAATTGCTCATTCCCAGCGATCAAGCGCTCTCGGTATGGCAAGCCATTGACGCCGTGGGAGGGGACCTCGGCTTTCGGCCTGTTGGCCTCGCCGCCATGCACGGGTTGCGCCTGGAGAAGGCCTACCGCGACTACGGGGTGGATATCGATGTCACCGATACCCCCGTCTCGGCCGGTCTCGCCTTTGCCGTGGCCTGGGATAAGCCGTCGGATTTCCGCGGCCGGGCAGCACTGGAGGCTGTTCGTACCGATCGCACGAGTCGATTGGTTCCGTTGCGCCTCGATGATCCCGAACCGCTGCTCTACGGCAGCGAGCCGGTGCACAAGGACGGCGTACGCGTGGGGCACCTTCAGGTGGGCGGGTTCGGTCACACTCTTGGCACGTCGGTCGGGCTCGCCACCGTGGACCATGCTGAGGGAGTCACCGCCGATTGGCTGTCGAGCGGCGGCTTCGAGGTCATCGTCAAGGGACAGGCGTACCCCGCGACCCTGCAGTTCCCCCCCTTCTACGACCCCGAACGCAAGCGGGTGCGCTAACCGAGATGGAGCCCCGCCACGCCGTCCTGTTTGAGCCGGTGACGATCGGACCCAAGACGCTCCCCAATCGCTTCTACCAAGTCCCACACGCCACGGGGTTTGGCGCCATCAAGCCACGGACCCAGGCGGCTTTCCGCGGCGTCAAAGCCGAGGGTGGCTGGGGCGGTGTCTGTGTGGAGTACGCGCCGGTGTCTCGCGATTCTGAGGAGACGCCCGCAGTCTCCGCTGAGATCTGGGATCAGCAGGATCGCGACAATCTCGCCCTTACCGCGGATGCAGTTCACGCACATGGCGCGCTGGTCGGCATCGAACTCTTCCACGGTGGCGCCTACAGCGTCAATGGTGCCTCCCGGGCTACACGCATTGCGCCGAGTGCCCGGGGAGTGGAGTTGACCTGGGGTTCTGGCGCGCGCGAAATGTCGGCTGAGGACATCGCGCGAGTGCAGAGGGACTTCGTAGCCGCTGCGATGCGGGCTCGGGACGCTGGCTACGACATCGTGTACGTCTATGGGGCCCACGGATACCTGCTCACCCAATTTCTCTCTCGAGCCACCAATCATCGGACAGATGGGTACGGCGGATCGCTGGCCAACAGGGCCCGATTCCATCTCGAGACAGTCGAAGCGGTTCGCGCGGCGGTAGGAGCGGACTGTGCCATCGCGACCCGCATGTGCATCGACGGACGCGACTCCATTCCGGGAATCCACATTGAGGAGATGCTCGAGGTGGTGAGCATGCTGGACCCGGTCGTGGATCTCTTCGATGTGAATGTCGGATCCTGGCCGGAGGATTCCGGTACGTCGCGCTACTACCCGGAAGGGCATGAGCGGCCATGGGTCACGCGTGTGCGCGAGGCGACGAGCAAGCCGATCGTCGGCGTGGGGCGCTACACCAGCCCCGACCTCATGGCCTCGCTCATTCGGTCGGGGACCGTTGATCTCATCGGCGCCGCGCGGCCCGCCATCGCCGATCCCTTCCTTCCGCGCAAGATCGCGGAGGGCCGGTATGGCGAGATTCGCGAGTGCACTGGCTCGAATATCTGCATCCTCAAAGAGGAAACTTTTGCTCATGTGGGCTGCGTGCAGAACCCAACCGCTGGTGAGGAATACCGCCGTGGCTGGCATCCGGAGGAATATCCGCCCATGGATGATCCTGACCGAGCAGCGCTTGTGGTGGGTGCGGGCCCAGCAGGAATGGAATGCGCCCTCACCCTCGCTCGCCGAGGTCTACACGCCGTCCACCTTGTGGACAGCGAGTCTGAGATCGGGGGACACCTGCGCTGGGCACGTCAGTTGCCCACCCTGGGCGACTGGGGACGCATCATTGATTGGCGCGCGATCGGGCTTCGTCAGCAGCCGGCCGTCGAGATCATCACGGGACATCGAATGACAGCCGATGACATCGTCGACTATGGCGCGGACATTGTCATCATCGCGACGGGTTCACGCTGGGCGGCCGACGGATCGCAGCCGGGCACCACCGAACTCATCGAGGGTGCTGCGGCAGCCCTGACACCGGAGAGCATCATGGCGGGGAAGCGACCCATTGCGGGAGCCCCGGTTGTCGTCTATGACGCTGAGGGCTACTACGTCGGACCTGGAATGGCCGAGTTGCTGGCGCTCGAGGGCTACGACGTTCACCTGGTCACCAACCATCCCGTCATCTCCCCGGTGTCCGACGCGACCTTGGAGGGTGACTTCCTCCGACGCCACCTTCACCAGTTGGGTATTCAGCTCGTCCCCGGGGTCACCGTGACCGCGGTGGACGACACCGGTGTACGCGGAGAGACCCTGCTGGGTGAGGACTGGGAGCTTCCCGGCGGCACGCTTGTACTCGTGACCCACCGCCTACCCGACGATGTACTCGCTCGTGAACTCCGGGAGCGAGGCGTTCGAGTGCACGTGATCGGGGACGCACTCCTTCCCGCGATCGTGTCCGAGGCCGTCTTTGATGGCCATCGACTCGCCCGTGAAATCGACGGGCCGCATCCGGACCTTCCGCTCCACTACGCGCGTGAGCGGCCGCAGAGGGCGGGTTGACCGATGGACCGGCTGGCGGACACCACGCTCACAGTTGCAGGCTTCGCCGAAGACGCCGAAGCTGAGCCGAACTCCAAGGCGCAGGTGGTCATCGTTGGCGGAGGCATCATCGGAGCCAGCATCGCCTACCACCTTGCGCTAGAGGGCATCACTGATGTCGTCGTCTGCGAGCGCAACACCTTCACCAGCGGGACCACCTGGCATGCGGCCGGTCTCATCGCCGGAGCTCGCGGGACGATTACGCTAACCGGGTTGGCCTCCTATGGCCGTGGTTTCTACTCGACGTTGGGGCAACTCAGCGGTGTGGATGTGGCCTTCACTGCACCAGGATCTCTGAGTCTTGCCCGCTGCTCGGCGCGCGCGGATGAACTCGCCTACGCGCGTGATATTGCTGACCACTGTGGCATTGAGGCACACCTGGTCGACCCGGCGGAGGCGCAACAGTTGTGGCCATTGCTCGAGGGCCGGGACATCGTCGCCGGCCTGTACTTCCCCGGCGATGGCTATGTCAATCCTGGCTATGCCGCACTGGGTATGGCCAAATTGGCACATGACCTCGGGGTGACAGTCCGTGAACACTGTGCCGTAACCGGACTGCAGGTGCAGGACGGTCGCATCACCGGCGTACGCACGACCCGTGGACCGATTTCCGCGTCGACGGTGGTGCTCGCGGCCGGTCTGTGGACCCGAGACCTCGCCGCGACCGTTGGTGTCGCCGTACCGCTTTTCGCGGCGGAGCATGTGCACGTTCGCTCCATGCCCCTGTCGGAGGGCGTCAGCGGCCTACCGGTCCTCAGGGACGTGGATAACAGCTACTACATCCGTCCCGAATCCGACCGACTCTTGCTGGGTGCCTTCGAACCCCGTGGGATCCCGAGACCGACCTCAAAGATCGCACCGGGCGGACATGCGACCTTCGATCCCGATTGGGCGCATATCAGTGCTATCAAGGAGGCGGCTGAGCGCGCCGTCCCCGCGCTGGCGACGGCAGGCTACGACCGGTTCATTAATGCTCCGGAGAGTTTCACTCCGGACACCACTTTGATCATGGGCGAGGTTCCACACGTTGACCGGCTCTTCGTTGCCGCCGGGATGAACTCGCAGGGCATCATCTACGCCCCGGGAGTGGGTCGCGAACTGGCTCGCTGGATTGCGTCCGGTGCACCCTGTTTCGACTCCAGCGCCGTTGATATCGCTCGCTTCTCTCCGCACCAGGCCAATCGTCGATACCTGCACAGCCGAACTCGCGAGAGTCTGGGACGCCTGTATGCCATGCACTGGCCGGGCTACCAGTCACACACTGCCCGCGACGTCCGAGGCACGCCACTGCAGATGCGGCACCGCGCAAGGGGTGCCGTGATGGGTGAATTGAACGGGCTTGAACGCCCTTTGTGGTTCGGGTCACCGGAACTCGAGCAGGCATATGACTTCCGTCGCCCCGGCTGGCATGAGGCGGTCGGGCGCGAACATTCGGCGGTCCGTGATCGTGTGGGACTTCTTGATCTGAGCGGCTTCGCCAAGTTTGAGGTGGCCGGCCCAGGGGCGCTGGAATGCCTTCAACATGCGACGACTGCCGATGTGGGTATCCCCATCGATCGCGCGACGTACACCCTGTTCCTCAATAGAGCGGGGGGAATTGAGTCCGACGGTACTGTGACCCGCCTGGCCGACGACCGGTTCCTTGTCGTGACTCCCACGTCAAGTCGTGCTCGCATGCTCGGCTACCTGTCCCGTCATGCGCGAGTTCACGGCGCAGTCGTCACCGATGTCACCTCGGCCAGCGCGGTGTTGGGCGTCTTTGGTCCGCACAGTCGCGACTTGCTCAGCCGCGTGTCTCCCGAAGACTGGTCAGATTCAGCTCACCGCTATTTTGGCGGTCGGCGCGTAGAGATCGCGGACGTCTTCGCCTACGCATTGCGCGTGAGTTTCACCGGTGAACTCGGCTATGAGCTCTACTGCGAGACCGACACCGCGATGAACGTGTTCGATGCCCTCGTCGATGCTGGTGATGATCTGGACCTGGCTACGGTGGGCTACTTCGCGTTGGACTCGCTTCGGCTCGAGAAGGGCTACCGGCACCTCGGCCACGACATCGGACCAGTCGACAATCCGTTGGCCTCGGGATTGGGCTTTGCCGTGGCCCTGGACAAGGCTGCTGACTTCACTGGACGACGGGCCTTGGCAGATCTTGAAGCCGAGCGATCAGCCAGCCGCGTTCTGCACGTTTGCCTGGAGGATCCGGACGTGCGGTTGTGGGGGGAGGAGTCGATCTACGTCGGTGGCGAGCAGGTCGGCCACATCACGAGCGGGACTTTTGGCTACACCCTTGAGCGGTCGGTGGGGCTTGCGCGGGTGATTGGGCCAGGCTGGTCCGACGATGTGGATGTGAGCGTTCGCGTGCGCGGGACCTTCCATCGGGCGAGGGCGAGCCTCACCCCCTTCTACGACCCTGGAGGACTGCGACTTCGTGGCTAGACCACCGGTTCCCCACTCCCCATGGCAGGCTATCCGCCATGACGCATCCGACCGGGACCTGGACGCTTGAGTCTGGCCCACGCATCACTCTCCAGACCGAGAAGATCGGTATCTCTTCGCTCGAGGTCACGGCCCCGGTCACCGGTGGACGGTTGCACGTTGTTCAGTCAACGGTGGCGCTCCGACTCGAGATGTCGCTGGCGAAGTTGAAGGCGTCGAACTTCCTCATGCAGGGTGCCGCGCGTGCGCTAGTCAAGCGCTTCGACGGGGATCTGCTGATCTTCGACGCTGAAGGTGAGGCTGCGTCGATGCCGTGGGCGGTTGCCGGCAACGCCAAGGCCGGCCAGGTCGACGTCCCGATGGCTGTGGACGCGACCCCGCAGCCGGGTGACTCCCCGCGCAGCCTGCTCCTTGGCGGCACCGTGACGATGGATGACATCGAAATCCCGATCCCCGGACTGTCCGGGATCAACTCGATCACCTTCACCATCGACGGGAAGGTCGGTCTCAGCCCTGCCTGAGGTGGGCTAGGCGCGGTCGAGATCCTCGGCGTCCATGATTCGGTAGGCGTACCCCTGCTCGGCAAGGAAGCGTTGGCGGCGCTGGGCGAAGTCTGCGTCCACCGTGTCGCGTGCCACCACGGTGTAAAAGCGAGCCGTTTTGCCGTCCGCCTTGGGGCGTAGCAATCGACCCAGGCGTTGCGCCTCCTCCTGGCGGGAGCCAAACGATCCGCTCACCTGCACCGCGACCGACGCCTCGGGGAGGTCGACGGAGAAGTTGGCGACCTTGCTCACGACGAGGATGCGCACCTCCCCCTGTCGGAAGGCCTCGAATAGACGCTGCCGCTCGGTGGCACTGGTCTCGCCCGTGATCGTCGGTGCGTCGAGGTGCTCGGCGATCTCGGCAAGTTGGTCGAGGTACTGACCGATGACGAGAATCTGCTCCTCGGGGTGGCTCGCGACGATGGACTCAACGATGCCGTGCTTGGCGGGAGTCGTCGACGCCAGTCGGTAGCGGTCGTCGGGCTCGGCCGTCGCATAGACCAGGCGCTCGTCGTTGGGCAGGGAGACGCGGACCTCGACGCAGTCCGCGGGAGCGATCCAGCCCTGCGCCTCCACCTCTTTCCACGGCGCATCAAAACGTTTGGGGCCGATGAGAGTGAAGACATCGCCCTCGCGACCGTCCTCACGAATGAGTGTCGCGGTGAGACCCAGTCGCCGCCGGGACTGAATGTCGGCGGTGAAACGGAAGATCGGCGCCGGGAGCAGGTGCACCTCGTCATAGATGACCAGGCCCCAGTCGCGGGTGTCGAACACTTCGAGATGGGGGAAGACACCCTTCCGCTTGGTGGTCATCACCTGGTACGTCGCGATCGTGACGGGGCGAATCTCCTTGCGAGCGCCGGAGTATTCGCCGATCTCCTCGTCCGTGAGGGTGGTGCGGGCGAGTAGCTCGGACTTCCACTGGCGCGCCGACACCGTGTTCGTGACAAGGATCAACGTTGTGGCCTGGGCCTGCGCCATCGCCGCCGCGCCGACGATGGTCTTGCCAGCGCCACAGGGTAGGACGACGACACCGGAGCCACCGGCCCAGAAGTTCTCGACGGCATTACGCTGGTAGTCACGCAGGTGCCAGCCGTCCTCGCGCAGCGCCATCGGATGCGCTTCACCGTCGACGTAGCCCGCGTGGTCCTCCGCTGGCCACCCCAGGGTGAGAAGGACCTGCTTGAGATGCCCACGCTCGCTGGGATGGACGATCACGGTGTCATCGTCGATGCGTGCACCGACCAGGGGTGCGACCTTTTTGCTGCGCAGAACTTCTTCGAGCACCGGGCGATCGGTGGTGATGAGTACGAGGCCATGTGCAGGGTGCTTGGCGATGGTCAGGCGGCCGTATCGGTCCATCGTCTCGGCGATATCGACAAGGAGCGAGTGCGGCACGGCGTACCGGGAGTAGGTAAGCAGGATGTCGACGACCTGCTCGGCATCGTGTCCAGCCGCGCGCGCATTCCACAGGGCAAGGGGAGTGATGCGATAGGTGTGCACATGCTCAGGGGCCCGTTCGAGTTCGGCGAAAGGCGCAATCGCGCGTCGACAGTCGGCCGACGATGCATGGTCGACCTCAAGCAGCAGCGTCTTGTCGCTTTGGACGATGAGTGGACCGTCGGTCATGGCGTTCCCTGGTCGAGTACGGCCTGACACAGGGCGGCGAGCAGGGCAGTGCGTTCGGGCAGGGCCGACACACTGGCCCATTCATGATCGGCATGAGCGCCATCACCGACGGCGCCGAGCCCATCGAGGGTGGGAGTGCCGATGGCCGCGGTGAAGTTGCCGTCGCTCGCGCCACCGACGGCGCGCGCGCCAAGACCGGTCAGCCCCATCGCGGCGGACAGGCCGACGGCGAGGGCAGCAAGGTCGCGGCCGGCGGACTCTTCCATTGCCGGACGATTGATCCCGCCACCGATGATGGCCACGGCAGCCTCGGGATGGGCCGGCTGCCAGCCCCGCATGAGGTCATCGATGCGGCGCTGCTCATCGGCGGTCCATGCGCGAACGTCGATGCCGATGACCGCGCGGTCGGGGACAGTGTTGTCGGTGACTCCCGCCTTGGCGGTCGTCGGAGTGACGGTGGTGCCCTGCTCGGGTGCGGCCCAGGTGACGGCTTCCTGCACCAGCGCGGCGGCCTCGACCAGTGCGTTGATCCCGCGCTCGGGGTCGAGTCCGGCGTGCGCTGCGCGTCCGATGATCTCCACGATGTACCAGGAGGTGCCCTTGCGGGCGAGTTTGAGGTCACCGTCAATGGCGGCTTCGAGTACGAACACAGCGTCAGCATCAGCGGCCAGGGTCTCGATGAGGTCCCGCGACGTCCCGGAACCGATCTCCTCATCGGTCGTGAGCAGCAGGCCGATGCCGTCATCGGGAGCGGCTTCAAGCAGGGCGGCGGCGGCGATGGCCTGGACGACGCCCACCTTCATGTCGAAGACTCCCGGTCCACGCATCGCGTCGCCATCCACCCGCCAGGGCAATCGCTCCAACGTCCCGATGGGCCACACGGTGTCGAGGTGTCCGAGGAGGAGCACCCGCGGACGCTCCGGCCCCCACTGCAGCACCGGGCGTCCCCCCACGTCGTGAACGCGTGGCGATGAGCCAAGCCAGCGCTCGACAAGGACGGCGGCGAGGTCGACGCAGCGGCGGCAGGAGTCCAGATCGGCACTGGGGGACTCCAACTGCACGAGTTCGGCCACGGCTGTCACGAGGTCGTCCTGCCGCGCCCGAGCTTGGGCGAGGAGGTCCACAGGGTCGACGGTGCGCATCGGACCATCGTGCCGCATGACGGCCGATTCGGCTGCATCGGCTAGCGTCGCTCCATGGCCTTTGCCCCCGAATCGATTCGGCGTGCCTGGGCGGCTGCCCGGACAGCGCAGGAGGCCTCCGCCGTCGTCATCGATGTGGCCGAGAGCGCCGCGGACCAGACCCATGTTCGCGAGGTGCTGGACCATGTGTGGCCGGGGGAAAGCACCCAGGTCACACCCAACCTGCTGCGTGCCCTGGTGCACTCGGGGTCCTACTGCTCGATCGCGCGCGATCGTGAGTCAGGCCGACCCCTCGGTGCGGCTCTCGGGCTGGTGGGGCGATCCGAGGAGGTGTCGGGTGGGGTCTTCCTGCACAGTCACATGGCCGGAGTGTGGGAGAACTCCCGGGATCGGCACATCGGCACTGCCCTCAAGTTGCACCAGCGCGCCTGGTCGATGGCCGAAGGGATTCCGGTCGTCGCCTGGACCTTCGATCCACTCGTTCGACGCAATGCCTTCTTCAACGTAGTGCGTCTCGGCGTACAAGTTCGCGAGTATCACGAAGACTTCTACGGCGTCATGACCGACGCGGTGAATGCGGGTGATCGATCGGACCGCCTGGTGGCCTGGTGGGATCTCGACTCATCTCGGGCATCGTTGGCCGCTGCCGGGGAGTTGCGTGCTCCGAGTTCGGCGGCGATGGCGGATATCGCGCGCGCGTTTTTGGTCGACGTCGACGGCGAACCGGTCACACGCGCGGCACCGACTGCGGTGGAGTCGGTGCTCGTGCATCTGCCGTCGGACGTGGTAGCGATACGTCAGGCAGATCCGGAGCGCGCGCTGCGGTGGAGGTTTGCCGTCCGCGCTGCGTTGCAGGCGGCGTACGACGTAGGCCTGCGCGTGTCGATGGTCACGACCGAAGGGGCCTACGTACTCGAACCGACCGAAGGGACGCAGGTGTGAGCCGCATCGATCTCATCCGACTACGTCGGATCGATATGCCGCTGGTGCGGCCCTTCCGGACCTCGTTTGGCACGCAGACCGCCCGCGATGTGCTCATTGTCGAGGTCGTCACCGAGGGCGGCGTGAGTGGCTGGGGCGAGTGCGCAGCCATGGAGTGGCCGGGATATTCGGCGGAGTACGTCGACGGCGCGGTCGACGTACTCATCGAACACCTCGTCCCGCGAGTGCTCGCCGACCGCACCCTCGATCCGCAGCGGGCGCACGATCAATTTGCGCGGCTCATGGGTCATCCGATGGCGAAGTCAGCCCTCGAGACAGCCATCCTCGATGCATGGTTGCGCGAGCAGGGGCAGTCGCTGGCGGACTATCTCGGTGCGGTTCGCGATGACGTCGACTGTGGCGTCTCTGTCGGTATCCCGTCGAGCATTGACGCGCTGCTGACAGAGGTCGCGTCCTACGTCGATGCTGGCTATCGGCGCATCAAGCTCAAGATCGAGCCGGGTTGGGATCTGGAGCCCGTACGTGCGGTGCGTGAGGCGTGGCCGGATATGCCGCTGCAGACCGATGCGAATCAGGCCTACACGCGCAACGACGCGGCTCTCCTCGGCACCATGGACGATGCCGATCTGCTGCTCGTCGAGCAGCCGCTCCCGGAGGATGACCTGCGCGGCCATGCGCTGTTGGCCGAGCAGATCAGCACACCGGTCTGCCTCGACGAGTCGATCATCTCCACGGCGGTTGCTGACACGGCGATCGCGTTCGGTGCCACGAGCGTGATCAATATCAAGCCGGGTCGGGTCGGCGGCTATCTCGAAGCGAAGGCCATTCACGACCTGTGTCTCGACCGTGGTGTCCCCGTGTGGTGCGGCGGCATGCTCGAGACCGGCATCGGACGTGCGGCGAATGTGGCGCTCGCGGCCCTGCCCGGATTCACACTGCCGGGTGACACCAGCGCGTCAAGCCGGTACTTCGCCACCGACATCACGGAGCCGTTCGTGCTGCAGGATGGTCGACTGCGGGTGCCGACCGGTCCGGGAATCGGGGTCGACCCGATCCCGGCGCTCCTGGACGAGTTCGGGACCTGGTCGACCGTCCTCGACGGCCGCTAACCCCCACTCGCGGGAGGGGGGTCTAGTCGGCGAGGCGGGCGGCGCCGAGGCGGGCGACCGCGACGCTGCGCACCTGCCCGGTCACCCGATCAATCGCGGTCAACGTGCCTCCCGACATGCGCAGCGGCTCGACAAGGTATTCCTCATCCCCCTGGGACACCCACACCGGCAAGGCCTCCCCGATGGCCTGTCGCAGGACCGCCACCGTGTCGGCCGCGGCCATGGGATCGAGTCCGACGCGCTCACTCGATACCTCGCCGCTGGCGTCCAGGAGCGTCGCGATGGCGGCGCGGATCAGGGCCGGTGTCGCATCGCGCCGCGTGACCGTCGCGGGAGGTGGCGGCGTTGGCGCGCGTCGGCCGCCAGGGCGAGGAAGCACGGTGTGGCCGTCATGATCCTCGGCGACCGGGTGCAGTCCCAGCTCGCGCACGAGGGCGACGGCATCCTCGATGCGACCGCGGATGGCGAGCACGGTCGACGCGATCGCCGTGAATCCCAACTCGGCCGCGCGCGGATGTGCCGTGATGGTGGCGAGGATTGCGGGGTCGTCGCATCGCAGGTACGCCGTCGCGAGCCCAATACGCACCACGCCGTGCGCACGGGCCGCGTCTTCAATGAGGTAGGTCAATGGCTGCGGGAGCGGTGTCCGCGATACCCCCGCGAGGAACTCCAGCAGGGTGGTCGCATCGCGACCCGCGTCGATTGCGCGCCGGATTGAGGCATTGGTGAAGCGGTAGACCGTGGCCCCGCCGGTGCTCTCTACCTCCGCCATAAGGCGCAACTCCCGAGCCACGTCAGGAATCAGCGGGCCGGGCGCGACGGCGGTGAGGTCCGCCTGGACGAGGATGTGATCGAGGGGCGCGGGAAGTGCCTGGGCCGCCGTCGTCAGCGGATCGGAATCCAGGAGTCCAGCGACGGCGGCGCCCAGGGCGGCGAGGGCGTGGGCGCCGGTGAATCCCAGGGTTTCCAACTCCGCACTGATTGCCGCGACCCGTGTCGCGCGCACGGCTCCCGCATGACGCGGGGCCATGAGGTCGACCCCGCGCACGACTTCCTCCACGTGAGCCGGGGCAACCCCGGGCCCGAGTTCGTGCAGGACGCTGAGCACCTGCTCGCGCAACAACGGCAGACCACGCCCACCCATGTCCTCGGAGAGGGCATTGCTGCCGTCGTCAACTCGATCGGGTGACTTCGCCATCGTGAGGTAGGTGCGTGCCACCGTGATCCACTGCTCGGGGAGCGAGGCGTCATGCCAGGCGTCGTACGTCGTCGTAGGACGCCATCGCTCATCGAGATCACCATCGCGGCCGATCAGCCCCGCGGTGTAGGCGATCTCGAGTAGGAGGGCGGTCCGATGACTATCAAGGTCCAGCAAGCGCGCGGTCGCGGCGAGGTCTCGCACACCGAGGCCGCCTTTGCGTAGCACTGCGGGGGCGTCGTCGCCTGACCAGGCCTCGGCGATCGCGGTAATGCCCATCACGGTGGCGAGCGCGTGCTGACCCGCCGTGCGTTCCACCCGCACCGGATCATGCTCGACGGTGGCCAAGGGTGTCGGCGGCCATTCAAGGGCGTAGCGCGGCTCGCTCTGCAAGGCTTCGCGCACCGTGCGCACCAGGCGCAGGGCCTCATCGTCGCCCCACAGCAGCGCGAGGTCGCGCAGGTGATCACATGCGTCGGCAGCCTGCCCCGGAACGGCGTCGGCGATCACCGACCTGACGTAGTCCCCCGTGGCCGGCTCCTCGATCCGGGAGAGGGCATGGGCGGCGGCCAGCGTCGGAGCATCGAGCCGGTCGAGTGCACGGGCGACCGATGTCGAACTCGCTGCCCGTGCCGCCAGGGCGGTGATGTCGGGCGGCACGGGGTGCAGCAGGTCCGGGCGCAGCGTGAGCAGACGGGCGAGGTCGTCTTCGGGACGTCGCCGCAGATCGTCGGCCAGGCTGCGCGGAGTCACCCGATGACGTTACCCCTAGGCTCAGGGGGTGGGATTCGTCGGCTTCGACCTCGACATGACCCTCGTTGACTCCGCCGACGGCATCGTTGCCTCCGTGCAGTACGTGGTGGGGGAGTACGGCGTCCATGCCGACGGGGACGAGATCCGCTCGACGATCGGGTTGCCCCTCGACCACGTCTTCCCTCGCTGGCTGCCCGACGAGCCGTACGACGTGCTGCTCGCGGCCTACCGCGCGCACTACCGCGTCAACGGAATCCCCCTGACCGTCCCGATGCCCGGGGCCGCCGCCGCGATCGACGCGGTGCGCGCGGCGGGCGATCGCGTTCTCGTAGTGACGGCGAAGTACGGCGCGGTCGCCGAACTCGCGCTGAATGCGGCAGGACTTGATGCCGATGAGGTGGTCGGTGACCTCTTCGCCGAGGGCAAGGCCAGTGCTCTGCGTGAGCATGGTGCCTGGGCCTACGTCGGAGATCACCCCGGGGATGTTCGGGCCGCGAGGGCCGCACAGGTACACGCGGTCGCGGTCGCAACAGGTCCGACGGGCGCCGCAGAACTGTTCGAAGCCGGTCCCGATGTGGTGCTCGCTGACCTCACCGAACTGCCGGCCTGGCTCGCCGCTGCGCGCTAGCGGGTGTCGTGGCGGCGGCGACTACGCGCCGACACCACCAGGCCGAGCAACACCAGGGCCAGCCCTACCCCGGTGAGCATGGAGAGGAACCACCACAGCGACGGCAACTCCAGCGAGGGGAAGACCAGGGGCAGCAGGGCCACGAGGGTGCAGGCCAGGCCCACGATCATCACCACGGCGCCGATGCGCAGGAGCCGGTCACCGGGGGCGGACTCCAAACTCATGCAGCCACCCTAGGGGGGCCAAGCCGTAGCCCGGCGACTAGCCTTGGGGGGCTAGCGCAGACGGACAAAGGAGATGCCATGCCGACCGGCAAGGTCAGGTGGTACGACGTGGACAAGGGCTTCGGCTTCCTCGCCTCGGACGACGGTGAAGATGTCTTCGTCCACGCCTCTGCGCTGCCCGCGGGAGTGACCTCGCTCAAGCAGGGAGCCCGCGTTGATTTCGGAGTTGTCGATGGCAAGCGCGGCAAGCAGGCACTCAGCGTGACGGTCCTTGATCAACCGGTGTCCGTGGTCAAAGCGGGACGCAAGCCCGCCGAAGACATGGCGGTCATCTTGGAGGACCTCATCAAGTTGATGGACGGTGCGTCGAACCAACTGCGCCGTGGTCGCTACCCGAGCGATGAGCATTGCCGCAAGATGGCCGCGGTCATGCGCGCCGTCGCCGATGACTTCGACGTGTGAGGTGCCCGTGCGAATCCGAACTCTCGCCGCCATGCCCATCCTTGCCGTCGCCGCCCTCGGCCTTGTCGCCTGCGAGAAGCCGGCGCCGGGTATTTCGGTGACATCGGGTACGACGACCGCCTACCGCGAAGCGCTGTGCTGGTCCTTTGACGGATCTGCCCTCTCGGCCGAGAACTGCGCGCAGGACCTCGTGACGAACGCGGTCGATGGCGGACAGGCCGCACGGATACCGGTGATCCCGGGGACCACGATCGGAATCAGCGTCGACCCTGTGGTCGCGGACACCGGCTGGTACCCGGTCATCGGCACGCAGAAGTTGACCGAGCAGCCGCTCACGACGACCTACTACCGATTCACCTACCCCGACCTCCAGGAGGTTCCTGCGAGTGGGGTGCCGCTTCAGGTGGTCGCGGCCGACGGCGCCGACACCGTCGGCCTGTGGGTCTTCGCCCTGGTGCCAGGTCGCGGGGTCAGCTGATGAGCGTCGACAGCGTCCTCGCCAAGGCCGTGGACCTTGCTCGCGCTGCGGCGCAGGAGGTGGCCACGGCGAACTCCGTCGGTGATCACCTTGAGGTGCTCCCTGAGGACGACCGTGTGGCGACGCACTACTTTGCCTGCGCGGATCCCGGGTATGTCGGATGGCGCTGGTCGGTCACTGTGGCCCGTGCCGCGCGCGCCCGGGTCGCCACCGTCGACGAGGTGGTCCTCCTTCCTGGCCCGGAGGCCCTGGTCGCCCCTGCGTGGGTGCCATGGTCGGAACGGGTGCAGCCGGGCGATCTCAGCGTCGGTGTCATCTGGGAGACGCCGGCGGACGATCCGCGACTGGTCGCCGGCTTCACGGGCGTGGACGACCTTGATGGCCTCGCCGATCGCGCTCCGGTGCATCCGTCCACCTGGGAAGTCGGCCTCGGTCGTGAACGTGTGCTCTCCGAGCGCGGTCGAGACGAGGCTGCACATCGTTGGCAGGACAGCGAGCGCGGTCCCGGATCAGCCATGGCCCGGTCGGTCACGCTGACCTGCTCCAGCTGCGGTTTTCTGCTGCCGATTGGTGGTCCGTTGGGACAGGCGTTCGGTGTGTGCGCCCAGGTGATGTCGCCGGCCGACGGTGCGGTCGTGTCCCTGGCCTTCGGTTGCGGAGCTCACTCACAGATTGCCGTGGCTGAGCGCGAACCCACACCGGAGCCGGTCACCGACTTCGTCGGCTTCGACGTTCTAGATCTCGGCCACTCCTGAGGCGGTAGCCGGTGGGGCGTGCCGCGACCGAGCCCGCCGAGCTGACGCCAGGACCATGCCGGGCACACCCAGAGCTGTTCCGAGCGCGCACACCATGACCACCTGTCCGGTGTAGCCCATGAGCAGGACGACGGCCAGGGCGATCGCCCAGAGCACAGTGCCGAGCGCGAGAGCAGCGATGCCGCTGTCGTCGCGGGTGCGCAGCGCGGGGTTGGCCATGATCTGCGTCTGGGTCAGATCGTCGCGCGGGGTCCCGTCCACAGGCTCACGGTATCGCTTCGCCTAGTCTGTGGGCGTGGATCATCGGGTGCGTCGCTACGTGACGATCGGCGTACTCGCAGCCCTGGTCGTGGGCGTGATCATTGCGGCGATCGTGTCGCGCTAGGCCCGCTGACCTGCTCCTCCGGAACAGGCTTGGCGAGGAGCAGGATGAAGCTGACGACGAAGCACGCGAGCATCACGGCGAACGCCGTCCGGATACCCCACGCATCGGCCAGTGCCGCGAGGAAGAAGGGTGCGATGCCGCTCACGATTCCGATCCCCGCGCTGGTGAGCCCCGCTGCTCGATCCGGCTGACCGGCCGAGGCACGCATGGCCCGGGAAATCCCGAGCGGGAAGTGCATGCCGATACCCGATCCGGTGATGAGGAAGCCCAAGATCATCAAGAGGGGTCCGGCCACGAGGAGCGTGAACAGGAATCCCACGGCAGCCAGGATGATCGCGCCGGCGAAGACGCGTTCGCCGGAGATGCGTTCGACGATACGAGAGCCCACGAGCCGACCCAGGATCATGCCGGTAACGATGGCCGAGATGGATGCGGAGGCGGCTGCGGCGCCCAGCCCGCCGCGCTCGCGCAGGAGGTCGGCTCCCCACTGCAGCAGCGTGAGTTCCACGCTCGTGAGCAGGATGAGTGTGAGGATCGCCCACCACATGAGGGAGGGCAGCCGAGACCTTGGCGCGATGCGCTCGGCCTGTGTGCCGACATCGAAGGCTGCCAAGCGACGCCCCCGCGCTACCTCAAGTGCGATGGCCATGACCACCAATAACGCCATACCGGCCCGCCAGCCCAGCACTGTCGTGGCTGCCACGCCCACCGCAAACGTCGCCAGGAGGGACGTGACGCTGGCGACCACGTTCCCCTCGGTGATCGCGGCATCGGCGGCCGCGCCCTGCCGTGCTTCGAGGAAGGCGCTCGCACCCACCGCGCTGATGCCGGCTCCCAGGGACCCAAGAAAGGGTCCGAGGGCTGTCCACCACAGGGGGCCCCCGGAGATATAGATCGTCGTTCCCGCGGCGACGAGCAGGGCCCCCGTGCGGAGCAGCGCTCCACGGCCCCACCGCTCCACGAATCGGGCTGCGCCCAGGCTGCCGGTAATACCGCCGATCGCGAGCGCGGCGCTCAGGACGGAGGCGGTAACCCGGGTGAGCCCTTGGTCATCGCGGAGCAGGGTGAGGGAGGCACCGAAGCCGTACACGAACCAGCCGAGAAGTCCGAGGGAGGCGTAGGCAAAGACCGTTTCCCGGTCTCGGATCGGGCGCGTCCGGGGGTGGACGGCTCCGGTCACAAGGCGTCGACGACGTAGTCGATGCAGCGAGTCAACTGACGGACATCGTCGGGCTCCACGGCAGGGAAGACCGCGACACGAATCTGATTGCGGCCCAATTTGCGGTAGGGCTCGGTGTCGACGATTCCGTTGGCGCGCAGCGCCTTGGTGACCGCTGTAGCGTCGATGCTGTCATCGAAGTCGATGGTGGCGACCACAGCCGATCGCTTCGCCGGATCCGCGACGAAGGGCGTGGCAAAGCCGGACTTCTCCGCCCAGTCGTAGAGAACACCGGAGGATTCGGCGGTCCGAGCGGTGCACCAATCGAGGCCGCCGTTGCCATTGAACCAATCCACCTGCTCGGCCATGAGATAGATGGTGGCGAGCGCCGGGGTGTTGTAGGTCTGGTCGAGCCGGGAGTTGTCTACAGCGGTTTTGAGGTCCAAGAACGCCGGCGTCCAGCGCCCGGTGGCCGCGATCTCCTCGACTCGAGCGAGCGCCGCGGGCGACATGAGTGCGAACCAGATGCCGCCATCGGATCCGAAACTCTTTTGCGGGGCGAAGTAGTACACGTCGGTCTGGGTCGGGTCGAGCGGTAGGCCTCCCGCGCCGGACGTGGCGTCGGTGAGGATCAGAGCCCCAGCGTCGGCACCGGCCACGCGCGCGGGGGCGATCGCGACACCGGTCGAGGTTTCGTTGTGGGGGGTGCAGTAGGCGTCGATGCCGGACTCGGCGCTGAAGGTGGGCGCGTCTCCGGGCTCTGCCGTAATGATGGTCGGGTCACCGAGGTGCGGGGCGGTCTTGGCCGCCTTGGCAAACTTCGCACCGAATTCACCGAAGGACAGGAACTGCGCTCGATCGCGAATCAGACCGAAGGTCGCGACATCCCAGAACGCCGTGGAACCGCCGTTGCCGAGGATGACCTCGTAGCCCTCGGGCAGCGAAAACAGATCTGCGAGACCGGCGCGCAGCCGACCCACCTGCGACTTCACGGTCTTCTGCCGATGCGAGGTGCCGAGGTAGGTGCCTGCCACATCGAGCAGGCCGCTCACCTGCTCACGGCGCACCTTCGACGGACCAGCGCCGAATCGGCCGTCAACGGGCAGGAGTTCGGCGGGGATGGAGAGAAAGTCGCTCACCGGGACAGGCTACGTGCCTGCCCGCTAACGGCGTACGGGGGGACGCCGGGATTCGCGTCCGTCCGGGACATAGCCCGAGGGGGCGACCATCACCGGGTCCCACCCGGGCACCGCCTCGGGGACGCGCGGCGGCGGACCGACGTAGCGGGCGGACGGCCGTACGAGGCGTCCGGTGCGCTTCTGCTCCAGGATGTGGGCGCTCCAGCCGGCGAGCCGGGCACAGGTGAACATCGAGGTAAACATCTGCGCGGGGACCTCGGCGAAGTCCAAGATGATGGCCGCCCAGAACTCGACGTTGGTCTCCAGGATCCGGTCCGGTCGACGGGCTCGGAGTTCGGCGAGGGCGGCCTGTTCGAGGGCGACCGCCGCGTCATAGCGCGGGGCGCCCAACTCCTGAGCGGTGCGACGGAGCACGCGGGCGCGGGGATCCTCGGCGCGATAGACGCGGTGCCCGAAGCCCATGAGCCGTTGTCCGCGGTCGAGCACGGAGCGGACATAACCCTCAGCGTCGCCGGTGCTTTCGACCTGTTCGATCATGCCGAGCACGCGCGAGGGTGCCCCGCCGTGCAGCGGTCCGCTCATCGCACCGATCGCACCGGAGATGGACGCGGCGACGTCGGCCCCGGTGGAGGAGATGACGCGCGCCGTGAAGGTCGAGGCGTTCATGCCGTGCTCGGCGGCGGAGACGAAGTAGGCATCGACAGCCTGCACGTGACGTGGGTCGGGCTCGCCGCGCCAGCGGACCATGAAGCGCTCGACGATGGTCGCGGCCTCATCGATACGCGACTGCGGGACCATGGGCAGTCCGAGGCCGCGGGCCGCTTGCGCGACGAAGGACATCGCCGTCACGGAGACGTCGGCGAGGTTGGTGCGAGCAGTGTCGTCGTCGATATCGAGGAGCGGCTTCAAGCCCCAGGACGGCGCCAGCATGGCGAGGGCCGCCTGCACGTCGACGCGAACGTCCCCGGAGTGCACGGGAATCGGATACGGCTCGGCGGGCGGGAGTCCGGGGTTGAATTCGTTGTCGACGAGGAGGCCCCAGACATTGCCGAAACTCACCCGGCCCACGAGGTCCTCGATGTCGACCCCGCGATACCGCAGGGATCCACCCGCGCGGTCGGGTTCGGCAATCTGGGTTTCGAAGGCGATGACGCCTTCGAGGCCGGGCACGAAGTCGCTCATCCCCCCATTCAACCCTGAAAGTCGGTCGTGATGGGATGCGGTTCGTGGACGACGCCCATGATCTGAGGGGAATGCGGGTTGCCTATGGCCTCGAAGCCTCCCCGGTGGCCGGCACACTGACCGAGGACGACCTCGCGGCGACACCGCTGGCGCAGTTCCGACGCTGGCTTGCCGATGCCGTGCGGGCCGAGCTCCCCGAGCCCAACGCCATGGTGCTCGGCACCGTGTCGCGGGACGGCGTACCCAGTGCTCGTACGGTCCTGCTCAAAGATATTGATGCGCGCGGGCTGGCCTTCTATACAAACCTGGATTCGCGCAAGGGACGCGAACTCGCCGAAACCGGTCGCGCCTCCTGCGTGTTCCCCTGGATCGCCCTGCATCGTCAGGTCGTCGTCAGCGGATCCGTCATCCCCGTGCCGCGAGAGGAGGCCGCCGAATACTTCGCGTCGCGTCCAATCGGTTCGCGCTGGGGAGCGTGGGCGAGTTTCCAGTCGCAGGTGCTGGAGGGTCGTCAATCGCTGGACGATCGCTACGCGGAGATTGCCGAGCGCTTCCCCGAGGAGGTGCCTCTGCCGGACTTCTGGGGCGGCTGGATCGTGGTGCCGGAGTCGATGGAGTTCTGGCAGGGCCGCGACTCGCGCCTGCACGATCGACTCCGCTTCCGGCGCGTCGACCCAGACGCCGCGATGGATGACGCGGACGGCTGGCTCGTCGAACGGCTGTCGCCCTAAGGTGGGCAGGCTCTTCGCCGACCTCACGCCGCTGCGTCAGAGCGCGCCCTTCCGGCGGCTCTGGATCGGACACAGCGTCGGGACCGTTGGTCAACAGATGACCGGTGTCGCGGTCGCGCTCCAGGTCTACGACATCACCGGATCGTCCTTCTCGGTTGGTCTCGTCGGACTCTTCCAGTTCGTTCCCCTTGTCGTTCTCGGACTATACGGCGGCGCGCTGTTGGATCGTGTCGATCGACGCCGGGTCGCACTCTTCGCGACGATGGGCCTGTGGGGCTGCACGGTGGCTTTGGCGGCTCAGGCGTTGGCCGGTGTGGGATCGGTTGCGCTGCTCTACGGCATCATCGCCGTGCAGTCCGGCTTCTTCGCCTTCAGCAATCCCGCGCGCAACTCGATTGTTCCCCGGCTCGTCCCGATCGGTCTGTTGCCTGCCGCGAATGCGCTGAACACCCTCACCTGGGGGATCGCCTTCACCCTGGGGCCGGTGCTCGCGGGCCTCGTCGTCGCCGCCGCCGGCACCACGACCGTGGTCTATCTCATCGACCTCGTGCTTTTCGCCGTGGCCGTATGGGCGATGTGGCGGCTGCCCTCACTCCCTCCGGAGGGAGTGGCCCAGGACGCCCCGCGCGGCTGGGCGAGCGTCCTGCAGGGCCTGCGCTTCCTGCGCGGCAAGCGCAACCTGCAGATGTCCTTCTACCTCGACATGGCGGCGATGGTCTTCGGGATGCCGCGCGCGCTCTTCCCCGCGATCGCCACCATGTGGTTCGGCGGATCGGTGGCAGATGTCGCGCTCGTGGTGGGCCTTCTCTCCGCTGCTCCGGCCGTGGGATCGCTCATCGCGAGCAGCCTGTCCGGCCCGTTGGGCGGCGTACGACGGCAGGGCCTAGCGGTCTTCATCTCGATCCTGGTGTGGGGCGCCGCCATCGCGGTCTTCGGTGTGTGGCACTGGTTGCCGGCTGCGCTCGTGCTGTTGGCGATCGCCGGTGGCGCGGACAGCGTGAGCGCGATCTTCCGGGCGACGATCTTGCAGGCGGCGACCCCGGATGACTACCGGGGTCGGCTCCAGGGAATTCACACCGTGGTCGTCGTGGGCGGCCCGCGTCTTGGCGATGTGGAGTCCGGCGCGGTGGCGGCGCTGTTTGGGGAGACGATCTCGGCGGCATCCGGTGGACTGCTGTGCATCGTGGCCGCCGTGGGCTTGGTGGCGTGGGCGCCACGATTCCTCAAGTACGACGCCCGCCACCCCGTGCCCTAGACCCGAAGGACTTCCTAGCGGGGGAGAGCGGCAGCGAGCAGGGTGGTCGCCAACTCATCCGGGGTGATGCCCCGGGCCTTGGCCTGCTGCCGCAGTCTCTTGCGCACCGACTTCGGCACGCGCACGCCGAGGTCGACGTACTTGTCCTTCACCGCGCCGGTGATTGCATCGGCGGCGGTGCCTTTGGTGGTGATGCCGTCATGACCGGTACGCCGTTCCGGACGACCACTGACCGGATGCAGGCTGGCGTCGGGGGCCTTGGTGAGCGCGGGGCGCGGTTCCGGCTTCGACATGGGACTCCTTCAGGTCACTTCCGGTTAGTGAAGTACTCGATCGAGGACGTCATCGAAAGCCTCCACGGCTTCGCGAGCACCGGGAGAGGGCCAGGCTTGAATCGGCACACTCGCACCTTGCGCCTGCTGCACCGCCGAGCGCTCCGGAATGGGGGGATCGATGATCAGGTCGGGGAACGCCATATGCAGTTCCTCGAGTCGATAGCGATGCTCGGTCAACTGCGTCCGCAGCCGGTTGACACAGATCCCGACCGGACGCAGGCGCAGGTTGAGCGTGTCACGGGCCGCATCGATGGCGGCCAGCGCACGGGTGGCCCCCTGAAGGGCGAAGAAGCCCGGCTCGGTCACGACGAGTGCACCGTCGGCGGCTGCGAGTGCGTTGCGGGTGAGTTCGTCCAGGGACGGGGGGCAGTCGATGAGGACGAGGTCGTAGTGGTCGGCCACTCCGGTCAGGCTGACCCGCAGTCGGGTGGCGGAGTCGGGCCCCTCGGGCCGGTTGCGATGGGCCAGCGCTTCTTCGCTCGGGACGGCGTGGAGTCGGGGACCCCAACCGGAGGGAACCACGGCATCCTTGGCGATCCCAGGCCGACCGTCCGCGAGGACGTCGCCGAGGCTGAACAGGTGGGGCGGGAGGTCCAGGGCCGCCGTCGCATTGGCCTGCGGATCGGCGTCAATGACCAGCACGGACATGTCGCGGGCCCAGGCGGCACCGGCCAGCCCGAGGACACAGGTGGTCTTGCCCACCCCGCCCTTGAGGGAGAGCACAGCGACAGTCGTCATGACAGTCCAGTGTGTCAGGTCGCGGTGCCCACTTCTTTCATGCGGGCGAAACGATCGAGGGCGTCGAGCCGCTCTGCCGCGTGGTCGACGACACGCTCGGGGTAGCCCCCGTCGTAGCCACCGAGGACCTCCCATGGCTGATGAACGGCCTTGCCGGGCAGATGGGCCAGCTCCGGCACATAGCGTCGGACGTAGTCCCCGTCGGGGTCGAAACGTTCACCTTGACCGACGGGGTTGAAGACGCGGTGGTATGGCGAAGCGTCGGTGCCGCAGCCCGCCGTCCACTGCCATCCATGGGAGTTGCTCGCCAGGTCGGCATCGCGGAGCCAGCGCATGAAGTGCGCAGCCCCACGCTGCCAGGGCAGGTGCAGATCCTTCACGAGGAAGGACGCGACCACCATGCGCACGCGGTTGTGCATCCAACCCTCGGTGAGGAGTTGGCGCATTCCCGCGTCAACGAAGGGATAGCCGGTCTGTCCGGCCGCCCAGGCCTCGAACAGGTCATCGGCGCGGTCGCCGCTGTCCCACGCGAACGCGTCGTCGAAGCGAGCATCGAGTGACTGTCGACCGCTCGTTGGGCGCTGGTGCAGGACATCGGCATAGAACTCGCGCCAGGCGATCTCCTTGCGGAAGACGTCCTCGGCTTCGCTGTCGCCAAGATCGGCGAGCATCGTGCGCGGGTGGATCTCACCCCATTTGAGGTGATGACCCATCGCCGAGGTTCCGTCGATGGCGGGCAGATTGCGATGATCGGCGTACTCCTGGAGGCGCTGGTCCCGGAACGCTGCCCAGCGTTCGAGTGCGGCCTCCTCCCCGGCCGCCGGGAGATCGAAGGGCAGGTCGGGTGCGCTGGGGATGCCATCGCACTCCTCGGCCATCACCCAGGTGACGTCGGGATCCGCGGCCGGCGCACGCCAACCATGCCTGCGCCAGGCCCGATAGAAGGGCGTGTAGACGCGGTACGCCGTGCCGTCATCCTTGGTGACCCGACCCGGCGCGACGGCGTACGGCGAACCGGTGACCACGAGGTCGATACCCTCGGCTTGCAGGGCCGCGCGGACAGCCTCATCGCGCTGCGCTCCGTAGGGACCGAAGTCGGCAGCGATATGAACTGACTCGGCACCGGCGCGGCGGGCGACGTCGACCACGCGGGCGACGGGATCGCCGTGCTTGACCAGGAGCTGGCCGCTGAGGTCGGCGTCCAGGGCACGCAAGGAGTGCGCCAGGTAAGCGCGGCGGACGTCGCTGGCCGGCTCCCACAGGGCCGGATCGACCACGAAGAGGGGCACCGCGGAGCCGTCGCGTTCCCCGGCCGCGGTGAGCATGGGGTTGTCCGACAGGCGTAGATCGCGACGGAACCAGGCGATGTCGGGCATAGGGGCAGGCTAGGGGGTCGCGCCGTCCCGGGCATCCGGTGCGTGACTTGCCGGGCGCGGGAGACGGGGGTGGGGTTGAATGCTGACGTGAGCGATCTCATCGACACGACCGAGATGTACCTGCGGACCGTCTTCGAACTCCAGGAGGAGGGCGTGGTCCCCATGCGTGCGCGGATTGCGGAGCGGCTCGGCCAGAGCGGCCCGACGGTCTCTCAGACGGTCGCGCGGATGGAACGCGACGGGCTCCTCACCGTCGAAGGCGACCGCCACCTCGAACTCACTCAGCGGGGCCAGGAGTACGCCGCGCGTGTCATGCGCAAGCACCGAGTCGCCGAATGCCTCCTGGTAGATGTCATTGGTGTGCCCCTGGAGGAGGTCCACACCGAAGCCTGCCGATGGGAGCACGTCATGTCCGATGCCGTCGAGGCGCGCGTACTGGCGCTTCTCGATGGTCCGACCCACTCACCCTTTGGCAATCCGATCCCCGCCCTCGCCGAACTCCTGCCCGATGCCGAGTCCTCCGGGCTGGTCGACTCGTCGGGTGCCTCTGGAGCCTGGGTGCGCCTGGCGGATGTGGGTGGCCCGGAGGTGACCCGGGTGACCGTGCGCCGCATTGGCGAGAGCGCACACGCAGATCCCGAGGTGGTGGGGCGGCTGCGGAGGGCCGGCGTGGTTCCTGGAGGCACTGTCCAGGTCCAGAGCGGCGCCGAGGGCCTGCTGGTGGGGTCGGCGGGGGAGTACATCGAGCTGCCCCTTGATGTGGCGTCCCACATCGCCGTAGAGCCACTGGGATAGGTGCTGGGTTAAACGGTACCCCCCAGGGTATTCTTGGGCTACTCGCGCGGCGCCGCACCGGTGCCCGCTGGCCCTGGAGGTTGTTATGCCGCCCATCACGCTCGATGAGGTCTGCCAACGCGATGTCGTCACCCGCCTCAAGCGGATCCAGGGGCAGGTCGCGGGCATCATCGCGATGATCGAAGACGGTCGGGATTGCGGCGATGTGGTCACCCAGTTGGCCGCCGCTTCGCGCGCCTTGGACAAGGCCGGCTTCAAGGTGGTCGCCAACGGTCTGCAGCAGTGTGCGAGTGCCGAAGGTCGCGGAGAGAAGCCCGCGATGAGTGCCGAGCAACTCGAAAAACTCTTCCTCGCCCTGGCCTAGGCACTCCAACTGACTAGCCTGGCGTCATGACGCCGCCTCGCCGCCCCGATGCCCTCGCTGTCCTTGCCGACGGATCACTCACCGGGCAGGTCGCCCTGGTCACCGGCGGTGGCACCGGGATCGGCCGTGCCACCGCCGAGTTGTTGGCCCGCCTCGGCGCCACCGTTGCGGTGACCGGGCGTCGCGCCGAACTTCTCGAGGACACTGTGGCGGCGATCGAGGCCGCCGGCGGTCGCGCGTCGGCGTACCCCTGCGACATTCGCGAGCCCGAGCACGTCGACGCGCTGATCGATGCGGTGCTCGCCGACCATGAGCGAATCGACCTGCTGGTCAACAACGCGGGCGGGCAGTTTGTATCGCCTGCCGAAGACATCTCCTACAACGGCTTTCGCGCCGTCGAGCGACTCAATCTCGATGCGACCTTCTACATCTCCACGCAGGTCGCCAAGCGATCAATGCTGCCGAACGGCTTCGGCAAGATCGCGAGCATCACGATGTCGATGACACCGCACCGCGGCATCGTCGGGATGTCACATTCCTCCGCGGCGCGGGCCGGTGTCGAGAGCCTTACGGCGACGTGGGCACAGGAGTGGGGTGGCCGGGGTATCCGGACGATCGCGGTGGCCCCGGGCATCGTGCACACCGAGGCCTGGGAACGCTACGGGCTCGACCCCGATCAGGTGGCCGCCGTGGTCCCGATCAAGCGCCTGCAATCGGTCGATGATGTCGCCGCGCTGCTGGCGTTCTGGCTGTCACCGGCCGGGGACTACATCACCGGCATCACCCTGGTCGCCGACGGCGGCTTCAACGTCACCGGGCCAACGCTGTACTAGTGACGCGCTACCCGTGACTGCGTGGGAGCTGGGCGCTCGCCTACCGAGACCCTTGCGCAATCCACTAGGACCGCGGTGCGCGGCCTGATCGCCTAGTCATCGAGGACGAGGGACAAGATCTCCATGTCCTTGCCGTCGCGGACATCATCTGAACGCGTACCGCAAACAGGGCAGCACAAGTCGGCGGTGCCGGCGAGCAGTCTGTCCGCGTCACACTGGGGGCAGTGGATGACCACGGGCGCGCGCTCGACATGGAGCGCTGAATCCGCGAGCGGTGTCTCCCGCGCGGCCAAGTCGTACGCGCGGACGAGCGCCTCGGGGACAATCCCCGTGAGAACTCCGATGCGCACGCGGACCTCGAGCACCTTCGGAGCATCCGATGGGAGCGCGTCGACGACGGTCGACACGATCGCCTGCGCAGTAGACAGTTCGTTCCCGTAAGCCGCCATGCCCATGACTATAGGTATGTGCGCCCGCAAAGAGGCCGCCTCGTTCTTTCGTCAGATCACGGGGCTTAGCCCGGCAATGTGACGAAAGAACGCCCCTATTCGGGGGCGGTGAGCTCCCACGTCTCGCCAGATACCCGAAGTGGAATGCCGGACTTACCGCGCTCGCCGAGCTTGACGCCGAGCACCTGGTGGAGCTGGATCGTGTTGATCTCGAAGCCCAGTCGCGAAGCCGCCATATAGAGACGCCACACGCGTGCGGTCTCTAAGCCGGCCTCCGCGACGCAGGCATCCCAGTTGCGCTCGAGGTTCTCGCACCAGTGCTTCAACGTGAGCGCGTAGTGCTCGCGGAGGTTCTCCTCGTGACGGATCTCGAAACCAGCCTCGTTCATCTCGGTGATGATGGGGCCGGGAGGGGTGAGTTCACCGTCGGGGAAGACGTAGCGATTGATAAAACTGCGCTTGTAGAGCGCGGGCCACTTGCCGTCAGGGCGCGTGATGCAGTGATTGAGCATCCGGCCCTCGGGGCGGAGCTTGCCGTAGAGGAATGAGAAGTACGACGCGTAGTTGTCGCGGCCGATGTGCTCGGTGAGGCCGATCGAGGAAATGGCGTCGAAGCCGGTCTCCTTCACGTCCCGGTAGTCGCTGAAGCGAATCTGGGCCCGATCCGTCAGTCCCGCGTCCTCGATCGCCCGCTGGCCCCACTGGGCCTGCTGCTGCGACAGGGTCACACCGATTGCGCTCACGCCGTAGTTCTTGACCGCGTGCAGCACCATCCCGCCCCAGCCGCAGCCAACATCGAGAAGGCGCATGCCCGGCCGAAGGTTGAGTTTGCGGCACACGAGATCGAACTTCTCCTCCTGCGCGAGTTCGAGCGAGGCATCCTCGGTGGGGAACACCGCGCAGGTGTAGGCCATCGACGGCCCGAGCACCATCGAATAGAACGTGTTGCTCACGTCGTAGTGATGATGGATGGCCTCGGCATCGCGACGCTTGGAGTGGCGCTTGCCGCCGAGTGCGCGCTCCTGCACCGGCGGCTCGGGGCGCACGAGGGCCTCGCGAGCGAATCTCTTGACGAGCTTGGCCCGATCGACAACGGACACATGATCGAGCGGCATCGGATAAAGACGCTTGAGCGCTTCATAGACATCACCGTGGATCTCCAGGTCGCCGGTGACGTAGGCGCGTGCGAGACCAAGCTGGTTGGGGGACGC
>Ga0208542_1000001_pt1 | contig 181136 bp, 268 predicted proteins | sample DEB08_DNA_3_FD_185495 | JGI IMG/M metagenome (GOLD analysis project Ga0208542, IMG submission 185495) | Aqueous microbial communities from the Delaware River and Bay under freshwater to marine salinity gradient to study organic matter... | ecosystem: Environmental > Aquatic > Marine > Coastal ... | reverse complement strand
AAGAAATCGTCAAGATGATAGCTTGTATCTGAACCCCACATATCAAGTGTATCGTTACCATTGAAGTATTTTATATAGTGGTCCATATTGCCGTTTGTTGTTTCACAGAACTGCTCGATATCTTTCCAATGGTCAAGTTGATGAACTTTATTCTTTTCATCATAACCATAGTATCTAACACCATTATCCTCTAATGCTTCAAGTTTAGCAGAGATTGCTTTGGTAACTTCATCACTATCTTTGCCGAACTTTTTAGCAAGGTCTTTGACTGTTCCGAGGGATGGTTTCTTATCAATCAACTTTTCGCGGGTTTCTTCATCTAAGTCACTTAGTGAAAAGTTATTCTCTGGTGCGTATCCGCCGCCCTTGATACCTTTTACCATTTCATGCTCTAATAGTTTGATGATATATGGGTGATATTTTGGCTTTGGTTTCTCGTTTGCTCTACCCTTCATTTCTCCAAGATAACCATTCTTATCAATGATGAATGTAAGGTGAGGACGGTATAATCCGTTTGGTAGTTTTGTTCTTAGGGATAGGATGGTTGTGCCGTCATAGTCTCTCCAACCAACATTACCACAGTGCCCCATAGCATTTGCTTCATCACTGCACCCGCCTCGTGGTAGATGCCACCAAGCAAGGTTCTCGTTGAACTTGATGATAGGTTTATCGCCTTCCTGTGGCTCAAGTGTGCCTTCTCGTTCTTCTTTCCATTCGTTTTCATAGTCGTTGAATACATTGACTAACTCTTGGAATGTTTCATTGCCGAATGTATGTTGTTGGATTTTTGGGATTGGTAGAGAAAGTGAGTGTTCAAGCTGTGAACGCAAGAAGTTGATTTGCGGTACAGCCGCATTTGGTTTCATTTTCTTACGGGTTTTCTGGCTTTCTTTTTGTAGAGCGTCAAGAATAGGCTTTATTTGTTCACTCTTCTTTGCAGCGTCAGCGGCTGTTGGACCGGACGCTTGTAACTGTGCCTTGTTGATCATTAGGTCAATAATAGAAAGTTTCACATAGCGAAGGAACCATACTATTCTATCATTCTTTTGTAGGGTTCGCTTTGCCCAAGAAATATTTGGATTGGTCATGGCCCGAATATCATCGTCGTTACCCATTTCCTGACCGATCTTTCTTAGACCGTCAAACATAGCCTCATAGTTCTGTGCTTCAAGTAAAAACTCTTTTGCTCTCATAAAAAAATCCTCTGCTGTATTTAGCGGAGGATGAAAGTTTGTTACGAAAGGAACTTGGTGGGTCTATTTGGCGACCAACCCTATTTTATGATAAATAAAAGTGTAAGCCACGATACTGGTAATATCTGCTTACCCTATAACTGACAAGGAGTTACAGCAATGTACTATTATACTATTTATAGAACCATAAATCAAGTCAATGGAAAGTCGTATATCGGCATGCATAAAACTAAAAATCCTAACGATTACTATCTCGGGAGTGGCATACATTTGAAAAAAGCCATAGAGAAGTATGGCAAAGAAAACTTCAAAAAAGAAATATTATACATTTTTGACACCAATGATGAAATGGTTGCGATGGAAAAGAAGATAGTAACCGAAGAATACATTTCTGATAGAAATAACTATAATGCTAAAGTCGGGGGAAGAGGCGGTTTTTCTCGTGAGAACGCTCTGAAAGGTAATGCAGCAGCACACGCAGTCGGCGCACATATTAAAGGTGCGATGAAGGCGAGTGAGACATCCTGCTTCAAAAACAAGGTTTTCGCCAGTGAATGTGCAAAGAAGTCGTGGGCTAAAAGACGTAACAAAGAATGACCTTTATCCGTGTATGCTGTTGATAGCCTCGTCAATGAAATCCAATACTTCTTCTTTATGTTCACTGAAACGATGGTCAGCATCGCCAATAACCTTGACATCAGCACGACCTTTGTAGTAGTTTACAGTCGGTTCTGGATCAATGATGTCATCTTTGCCGCCAACCAAGACACTGATTGGCAACCCATGGCGGTCTTCGTCTACCCGAAATGCCCTGTAAGCACTGATATGGTCTTCGGTAATAACGATATCTTCGCCACCAACGAAACTCTTATTGGCACCCAACCGTTCTTTCAATCGTGGTTCAGCGTCCAACACAGGGTTCAGCATAATCAAACCTGATACTGGACGAACCTCTGGTTTGATATAGTTTGCCAACCAACGAGCAAGAAAACCACCAAACGAAATACCAACGATATACAGTGGTTCCAAAGGACTTTTGTTGATTAGTGACCGCAGTTCAGCAGACAGTTTGAACGGGTTTGTTACATCATACGTTGGAGTGTATACCCGTTGTTCAGTGCCGAAATGTTCACGGATCATACGACAAGTAGAACTCTTGTCACCAGATGAACCAAATCCGTGCAATGCGATAATCATTTCACTGCTACCACTTCAAAGTCTTCCAGATTCACGCCGGTAAGTTTAGAACCAATGCTCTTGGAATGTTTGTATGGTTTGGCTTCATACCATTGACCGAGAATATCCATCGGGGATACAAGCTCAATCGTGTAAAGCAAGCCATTATTTTTTGAACGAAAAATAGTCATTTCTTATACCTCAATACAACTTTCATTTCACCCGCATCCGTGATTTCCAAGGATGCTTTGCGATTGCCATGAACCACTTTCAGCGTTTCTAAGAAACCTTTGACGCCTTCATCTTTAGTTTCAAAGTATGCGGCAGTAAGGGCACGGCGGATGGTTCCAACAGTCAAGTTAGGTTCATACATCACAGTTTCTCCGCACGAAAGTCATAGAGGTCAAACATACCGAAATCGTGTGCTTCGGACTTGGCTTTCATAATGCCGAACTCCGGCGAACCACGCCAAGTGAAAAGAGCGATTTCAGTACCAGTACCAGTTTTCGCATAGATACCATAGCGGGGAACATCTTCGCTACGCATACGGGCCAGTTCTTCACGCATCTTCGTAAAAGCTTCGCTCATTATTCACTCTCCATTCTTTCAAGGCGTTCTTTTTCGCCAGCAGTGTAACCATTGTGATAAAATGAATGCTGACCATCTTTACACGGACGGCCTTCAAGACCATCTACGAAACCGTCAATCATAGCGGCTTCTGCTTCAAAAGTCAAATCAACCATTATTCAGCACCTTCCAGAACAGTTACACGCTCGTCGTATTCCATCATTGAAACTTCCATCGGGACGAAGACTTCTTCACCAAGGCGTGAATATTCATCCAGTTCAACTTCTTCACCGGAGAAAACTTCACGGGTAACTTTGATGGTGTAGGCTTTGTAGCCCTCGCCGACGATACCAGCATCCGTGATGATGCCTTCAATGAAGCACTCGCCACGATCAGGCATAGGCTCGAAGTCGTAGGCTTTGATTTTAGAACCGATTGCGATACCTTCAAATTTCAACATTGTGTAACTCCATCTATCAACTTATATATAGAGTATACCACAAAATGAGAGTTTGTCAAGCGTTTATTCAAAGAAATCTTCAAAATTAATGATATTTTTTGATGGATTGAAAAGAAGAATCTCTAAGGCTTTCTTCGCTTCAAATCCTTCTTCGGTTTTCTTGCGCCGACCAGCAGTGTAAGTGATATCAAATGTTTTCATCATGGCGTTGCGGTTGTCAAAAAAACCATCGCCAGCGTCACGATTACACAACCAAACATCTTTGTTTTTCTCAACAATATCGATAACTTTCTCAAGTTCACTATCTGGAAATGCTTGGTTATAATCAGCGAAACTATCTCTGTATGGTGGATCGTAGAATGTGAAATCGGATACTGGAACGGCAGACCAATCTCCGCAGGTTATCACTACATTCTTATTGGTTAGTATTGTATGCCACGTTTCCAACACATCAAGATCATACACAGAATCTTTTTGGTTCAACAGACCGCAAGGTGTTCCATAACGGTTATTGGTATTCTGGTTGATTTGCCAGATACCATTAAATCCTGTCTTCATCAGAAAGTATAGGGTTGCCGCTTCTTCCGGCATAGACCATTTCTGATAATGGTATGCGTGTTCGTTACGAAGACCGTAGTAGTATTTCTTGCGGTCTTCTTTGGATAGCGGAATGTACTTTTCTTGATACCTATCCAGAGTTTTCTTGAACAGATCATAGTCGTTCTTTATAGCCAGATAGATATTGATAAGTGGCTGATTGATATCGTTAATGTAACTGGTTGTCGGATTATATTTCTCCATAACGTGAAGAAACATAGCGCCACCACCAAAGAACGGTTCGGAATATGTTTTAGCAGTTTCGGGGAAGTAAGGCTGGTAGTTTTTCAACATCTTGTTCTTACCACCAGCCCAAATGTATAACGGTTTAGTCATATACTATTATACTATTTTCCTTTTTATGTTGCAACTTAAATCACAACATTGACATAACCATCTGCGATAGCTTGTGTATCACGCCCACGGCGCATCACAGGGCTAAACTTCAAGTTAAGATCGTCAACATCATCAACATTAGCGATATTAACAACAATACGCTTGTCACCGTTGATATACATAATGTTGTTCCAACCGTCTACCTCTTTGTACTCACGCAAGGCAAACTTGCCAAGTGCAGTGTTGAAAGCGATAGGATCAGAATAGACTTTTTCAACTTCGTCAGAAAGCGATTCAACATCACAGCCGACATACAGTTCTTTGAAGTAGTCACGATACTTGGAAGGATCGGTAACAGAAGCAATATGTTCTTCAAAAAGCTTATGGCTACGCTTACCAGGAACAGTGCCGTTCCAATACTTGGCGTTAAGGCGATCAATAAGACCCTTTTCAGTCTCACCAGTTTTCACAGGCTTGAGGCTTGCGCCGTCTTTTTTGATTTCAACCTTTTTGTTATCGTCGCCAAACTCCCCATCGGAAGTGTTGGAAAAACGATAGTTAGAAAGGATAAGAGGCAATGCAAGTTCGCCAGCCCCAACACCTTTGCCGTTGTTACTCAACAGAATGCCAAACAGCTTCATGAAAATCGTATCCGTTTTCAGCACAGGGCTGATCAGATCATCGATCTTGCAACGAAAGTTTGTGTTGAGTATATCACTATCGGTGAGGTTACTGTCATCTTCAAGTATTGCGATTGTTTTCTCTGCACTGCCATAGCCAAGTGCTTCGAAGTAGATAAGATAAGCCTTGAAATCACTCACAAAACGATCTGCGGCAACGTGACCGCAGATACCTCGTTTGATAAGTAGTTCATCGGCTCTGTTTAAAAGTTCTTTCATAATGAATCTCCTCTGTTAAGAACCTGATGTTTTACCATCATAAGTACTATTATATAGTATTATCTTTTGTATATCAAGTATTTTCTGGTACAAAAATCGGGAACTCTGCGTACCTATTATGTTTGCCTTTTTCGTTACGAGTCTCACGAAAACCGACATAGGCACCGTTCCAGAGTTTCACAAAGTACTGGACCCCTTCTTCTGGTCCCGGCCAGAGTTTACCGCTGGAATCAGCAATACGCTCACGAACTTCCTCGTCACCGAAACGGTCACGAGCTTCAATATCACGTTTCTTGTACTTCGGTAGAATAGTCCACCATACGAAATCTTCACGAAGTGTAGTCATAGTTCTGTTTCCTTACCTTGCAGTTTCAAGTTCAAATTTAGCTTCGTCTTTAGTCAAACCTTTTTCACATAACATATTGAAAGCATCGTTTTTCTCAATATGATCAGGACTAGAATAAGCAGCGTATTTTTCCAAGATGTACAGTATTTCATCAACTTCTTCATCGGTGAACCGACTTACCCATTGATATTTTTCAACACCTCCTGGAATCTGCTTCTTTCTATGTCTTTCTCGCCGTTCTTTCCTATCCATTTTTCAAGTATTCTTCGAAGTATTTGGCGGCTTCGATTGTTTTGTGGTTACTCATATTCACAGACAAACCTTTTCCTTCAAAAATCTTTGCAGCAGCACGAAGGGCTTCCGCACGGATTTCGTATTCTTCCCAATCCTTATCTTCCATTATGCACCCGCCTTCAACGCTTCCAAGAACTCTTCCTTGGATACCTTGTTGTTCTCTTTCGCTTGAACAACCTTCTCGTCGCTCAAGTCATATTCAGCAATATCGTCGTTATTGATAACGGTTTCTACTTCACCGAACACTTCGTCAAGAGAGTCACTGATATCCCAAGTATCATAACGCTTCATAGCCATATGCTCAAGCAACCACTCAAAGCTTTCACGGGAGCCTTCGCTAACGATAACTTTATCGATGGCATTGGACAAAGAGTTTTTGAAACGGCGTTTACGAGGCAAACCAAAGAACTCTGGCTCATAACTGTTACCATCTTCATCTTCGATGATAAACTCGTAATCCTCTGCCGCCATAGAACGCATACCATTCAGTTTCTGTACGCCTTCCTTGACCTTATCCTTGTCTTCGAACTCAACAACCTGATCTTCTTTGTCTTTGATTTTGACGGTAATCTTATACATCTTTCTTTACCTTTTCGATGGTTTCACGAACCTTGTCGATGGCGTTACCCATCAACGGATTGGTGAGCATGGACTTGAGAAGTTCTTTGAGTTTTTCATTCTCTGCCGCCATACGCTCATATTCGTTGAGGTAATCTTCCAAAAGTTTCACAAGTTCTTCATTATGACCAAGATAGTCATTGACTTCCCGCTCAAGTTTCTCCACTTCCGGTAAAGGTCGTGGAGTAACTTTCACGGTTACTGATGATGATTTTCCTTCACTCATTTGCTTGCTTCCTCATAGTTGACCGTTATGCCAAACGGGGCAACGGGAGAGTTATCACCAGCGTATCCGCCAGTATGGACAACGAACACGGTGTCGCAGTAGTCTTCGTCACCCCAAGTACCGCAAGGATACCCATCGGTGAACATAATGAACCGCTTCGGCTGAATGTCATGAGCCTTCATATGCTCCCAGCAGCACTCAAACATCGTACCGCCACCACCGTTGAAAGGATAGTGGTCCATATCATCGGCGTTCATTTCGTCAAAGTCTTCGTCGTTGTAAACTTTCGTATCAAAGGTGAACAACTTCAACTTGAAGGAAGGATACAGCGTCATAATGCCTTTGATTTCGCTGATGAAGTCACGCATCTGCGTTTCGCCAACCGAACCAGAAAGGTCAATCGCAACTACGATATCAATGGTATCGTCGTTGATCATACCCGGCAAACAAGCGCCAGTGTGCCAAGCTTTACGGGACGGACGCATAAATGAGAAGTCCGATTTGATGGTGGACTGAATATCCATCTGCAAGTACTCACGCCAATCAACCTTCGGCTCTTCCAGTTCTTTCAGAATACGCTGAATACCACCAGGGAGATTACCAGCTTTGGGATCAGACTTGGCAGCGTTGACTACAGCAGCACGGAGTTCGTCACGAATCTGCTGCTTCTGTTCTTCGCTCAACTTGGGCTTGGACTTTGAAGTTTTGTTACCGTTTTCATCGGTTTCGATATCACCATCGCCTTCGCCTTCACCATCTTCGCCTTCAAGATGCTCGTCAAGAACCTGTTTCATCAGTTCTTCCAAATCAATCTTTTCGGCGTTTTCGTAGAGGTAGTTGTAAACCTCGTCAGAAGACCAGCCAGCAAACTTTGCATCATACAGGCAAGGAACAGTGGTGATACGGTCACCAAGGCGCTGCTGAATGAGGTCAGCGTTCACAACATAATCTTGTGCGATGTTAGACAACTGCGGGTCATACTGGTGATCCTTGGTGCGGCCCATATGGTCATACACACAGTGCAGCACTTCGTGACCGAACAAGAACACCAGTTCTTCGTCGGTCAACTGCTCAATGAAACGTGAGTTGTAATAGAAATGGGCACCGTCAGTAGCAGCAGTCGGGCACCACGCATCCGCATTTACCAGCGGAAGACGGGAGCAAAGCTGACCGAAAAACGGAGACTTGAAAAGCAGCATCGTTTTGGCGTCCATAAGACGGTCACGGGAACGCTCGTCAAGAATCGGATCGATTTCCAGACCGACCAGTTCACTCTTTTTATCTGCTTGGGTAGTGGTTTCTGCGGACATTGATATCTCCTAACTGTCTATAGTATGATTATACACTAATTTCAGCATATGTCAAGTACTTTCCGTCACTTTTTTTCACCCGATATAGGCCAAATTTACGGTAATAATCTGGCTTGCCACCGTGTTTGAGACAGTATTTCCAAGCACCGCTGCCCGTAGAAAACAACACTTCGTTTGGGTTTTTGATGTATTTTGGATCAATCATTTTATTATCTCCTAACTGTCTATAGTATGATTATACACTATTCTCAGCATATGTCAAGCGTTTTCTGAAAGTTTTTTGATTTTGCTAATCCGACTTTCCAAATCACGTATATACTCGTCTTTCTGTGCCAGCTTTTGGCGAAGTTCTTCTTCAATAGCAGATTGTTTCCGTTTGGATTCTTCTTTCATACGGTAAATCTGGCCTATTTGAGCGTCGGAATGATATTGAGCAAGTTCTTTTTCGGCAATCTTTTTTGCTTCAAGTTTGCTGGTTGCTTCAACAACCATTATAGCCTCATAGTGAGGACCGTATTCATAACTTACTTCGTATTCTTTGAGCTTAGTCATAGCAACTCTCCTAAGAGTATTACGTCTTTCGCTTATGCAGGGCACGTGGCATTCCCTCAACTTCTAAATACAGTATAACATAGTTAGATGGTTTGTCAAGTGTTTTTATCCACCTAAGTATACTTTTAATACTGGGATTAGGCTCTGCATAAAAGCACCAGCCAAGAAAACATTCATCACAATCATAGCACGGTCATTCCACAGAACACCAACGTATGCCCAACCAATCATACTAATAACACCCAAAACAACATTCCAAGGTGTGATATCAGCAGCAGTAAGCATTGCACCGACGATACCTATTAATGCCGCCGCCCACTTGACGAACCAAGAGACATCATGAATAGGAGTTTGAGTTACAACAGTAGCAACGGCAAGCTGTTCTTCATAGTGTTCTACTTGTTGCTGTAGTTCTTCTACTGTTTGCGCTTCTGTGTTAGCTTCACTTATTAGCTGTTCAACTTCATCTTTAGTCATCACGGGTGCCAGCTAATCTTTCCCAAGTTTTTAGTTTCTCGCTAAGATCCTGGTATTCGTCATATAGTTTTTTTAGTTTGGCATGCATTTCTAAACGCTCTGGGTCTTCCACGAGTTCTGGTGGGATTTTCAATGCCCGTTCAATGCGCTCAAGCGTTTCACCAATAGACTTACCATTTAGTTTTAGGTCACCTTGGATTTCAACATCACCATATGCTGCGTTAGTAGTCCACGGAGATACGTTAAACACTCCCGAACTATCAGCGGTGGTGAAAGTCAAGTCACTTGTTTTGATAGTCGAATCTCCAACAGTGATAGTACTAGTATCGGTTACCGGGATATAACTGTAGATTATATCGCCGTTATCATTGTAGTAGTCTTCTGCCATTTCACTTTCCCATCATATCTTTTACTAGTGCTGAGAAATCATATTCACGTTTCCAGCCAAGCTTTTGTTCTGCTTTGGTTGGGTCACCAATCAGCAAGTCAACTTCTGCTGGACGATAATACTTTGGATTGACTTTTACTAAAACCTCACCAGACTGTGAACGTCCAACTTCGTCAACACCTTCGCCTTCCCAAGTAATATCAATATCAATATGCCTGAAAGCGACCTCAACAAACTCACGGACAGTCCGTGTTTCGCCAGTAGCCAATACATAATCGCCTGGTTTGTCTTGTTGGAGCATAAGCCACATACCATTCACATAATCTTTGGCGTGACCCCAATCTCGTTGAGCATTCATATTACCAAGCTCAAGGGTAGGTACGTTCTTCTCATTTCCTACCAATGAGTTTTGCTGATAATCAACAACATGATTGGTGATCTTCTTGGTGACGAAGTTATCACCGCGCCTTGGACTTTCGTGGTTGAATAGAATACCATTACACCCGAATAGGTTGTATGACTCAATGTAGTTTCTCACAGCCCAAAACGCATATAGCTTGGATACACCATATGGAGAACGTGGATGGAAAGGTGTTTCTTCGTTCTGCGGAACTGCTTTCACTTCACCATATAGCTCACTGGTTGATGCCTGATAAAACTTGGTTGTCTCAAACATATTCAAGTGGCGCATACCTTCAAGGATACGCATCGTTCCCAGCGCATTGATATCACAAGTCTGTACTGGAATATCAAATGAGATACGCACGTGAGATTGTGCGGCAAGATTGTAAATCTCATCTGGGCGTGTTAGTTTTAAGATACCCTCAATAGCAGAACCATCAGTCAAATCTCCCCAATGAAGATTTAGTCTTTCGTGTCCTAACAGATGTTTGATATTCTCTGTGTTTTCTGTTGCTGAACGGCGTCTAATACCGTGAACGGTATAACCCTTATCTAGTAATAGTTCTGTTAGGTAGCTTCCGTCCTGACCAGAAATCCCGGACACCAGGGCTGTCTTACTCATTTTTTTCTCCATATCCAAATAGGTTCCGCAAAAGGATTATTCATATCTTTTAGGAACTCTGAGTTGGGACGCTTACGCATTTCGTATCCCCAACATCCTTCGTATTGTGCGCCATCCAGTGTCGCAATAAAGTCGTTCATCATATCACAACTGCGTAGGCTATCGTCATACTGCCGTGTAGCATAGGCATCGCTGATATTTACCATCATCACACCACCCTTCTCTAAATGTTCCCAGCATTTGTTTAGGGTCACACATAGAAAGTCATTCATCCACGCATCAAACTTCTTATACCTTTTCCACGATTGTGTATCGTCAGTGTTATATCGTTCTGAATCAAAGTATGGTGGGGATGTGAATACTGTATCAAACTTACCATCAAGTTCTACCTCTTCGGCGCAACCGTGATGAATGAATGATGTTTTATCGTCACCCTCAATCTCAAATAGACTATTACCGCCAAGGAAACTGTTCCACTCTGTGTATGCTTCTGCCTGTTTGATATACCCAGGATGAACATTATCGTTGGGATCAATGCCCGTGTATGTCTTCGCTTTGGAAGCATAGAAACCACATAACCTATCTCCCCATCCTGAACTGAAATCTAATACATTCTCTGATTGGAAATGATTGTAAATAGCCTTTGCTGAACTTGGACGAAACTGTGCGGCAATATACTTACGAAGACCGATAATGGTTCGCAATACATCCCTATTCACTTCTTCACATTTCATACTCCATAAAGCATTGAGTAGGGTATCACGGATTTTATGAATATACCAAGAACGATGAGGACTTGGATATTTGCGGTGACCGCACATCCATCGTGCTTCTTGCTGAAAGTAATCAGATGCTTTGTTGCCTACGTTCAGTGACTTTACCAACATATCGTCTTTATGGTATTTGTAGTCGTAGCGTGTATCAAACGGTGACTTGATAATGATATCTTCGTCGCTGAAATCACATAGTAACTGAAAGTCTTTCATCGCATCTTGTTCTGAAATATTACGCATAGGCATAGGTATTTCATACTCATCGATAGCATCTGAAATAAGTTGTTTTACTTCCTCTTGTGTGTGTGTTTCGTTTAGTTGTTTCCACTCATACTTTGGAATGAGGATTTCGCCATTACGGACAATATCACTTGTTTTCATTCGCTCTGAATATCCTCTTCTACGCATTCTTCGCCGTACTGGATTTCATAGATTACCAGATTATCGGTGCGGCTATCGTTGATAAGTTGATGCCAACTGTCTTTCGTAATACGAAGATAATCATGTTTGCGTAGTGTTTTGATATTATCGCTTTGGTGAGTAGGTCTGCTGTCTTGGTCGTTGAGGATTACTTTGCCATAACCATTTGCTACGAACCATAACTCATCACGCTTGGCATGCTTTTGGTAACTAAGGCAACCGCCGGGGGTTACCACGAGTTTCTTCATCTTGGCATCGGTAAACTCATCGTCAAGAACTTCCCAGTATCCCCACCGAGTTTCTTTGTGTTCTTTTTCCCATTTTTTTAGAATCCAAGACGAACTGTTCTTCTTATCTTCGCCGCCGACACCAAATACAAACTCAATACCTTCAACAGACATTTCGGGTATATTTTCATTGGTTCTGTCGCCACCGTTAGCAAAGATAATATCGTGTTCTGGATTATCCAGTTTGATATTTTGTAGTAGGTCACAGGCAGAACCATCATCATCGTTGAAACCAAATACTGCATCAACGCATTTGAGGTTGTTTATGATTTCGGTGCGTTCTGTTAAAGGCATAAACTCTCTACCTTTCTTGCGCCGTAACCAATCATCGCTGTTCACACCAACATACAGTAAGTCTCCTAAAAGACTAGCCGCATTTAGGTAAGCGATGTGTCCACTGTGAATAGGATCGAATCCGCCCGAAACCACTACAATCTTCATAGAGATAGACCTAACATTGTTTTGTATCTCTCGTCTTTTAGACGGAAAATAACTTTATCACCACTAGCAGTTTCCCAAGTGAAATCTTCGTTGTACCTTAGTCCCATTTCACCACATTTAGCAGACACAATAGCAATCGCATCCACTTGTGTGTAGTTGGCGTTCAAGGCACCCCCAGGTTGAGGTAGATGCCCTGCCCGTTGTGTAAGACTTTTACACGGAAATGATACTTGGTGCCAATCGTCACGTTGTTCTGGAGTCATATTGTTATTCCATTGTCCCGTTGATTCTGTTGGTACTTGGAGATACGAAAGGGACATTACTTATTCTTGTGATGAATGCGCCGGCGGAAAATCTTAGCACCTTTTTCCCACTGGTTTTCGATAACCAGCCCATTGCAGCGTTCCCGCTCCATTAGGTTCCAAGGCGTACCTTTACGATAAAGGTCTGCCTCGTCATATTTGAAACCGTTCTCACGGGTCCATTCCCTGTACTCATCAAGATCATCGAAAATTTTGGTTAGTTGGTCGTTCATTTTAGGAGTCCTTTTCCATTAGGTTGATTTGATCTTTTACACGTAGTTTCTGTTTTTTTAGTTCGCTTAGATTGACTTTTAGTTCTGGTGAACGGTCATGTTGCCGTTCTTTTTCTAACTCGTCAACTGCACGAGATAGTCTTTTGTGCTTCGCTTTGAAATACTCTAAATCACGCTCTGCTTCAATCATATCTCACTCACAAGGTTTTGCTGTTGATACTTTGCCAACTGTTCCGTCAGCCGATAGTTGCTTGAAGAAGACATATTTGGTATCTACTCCAAAAGGTCCAAAGGCGATCTCGCCGTTGTCTGCTGGGTTTTGTGTTACCTCATGGCAACCAACCCACTCATACACTGGTTGTCCACCAGCTTTGGTCCAGAGATCACCTGGGGCGCAAGCTCCAAGTAACAATGCACTCGCTACTACTAATGTTTTCATTAGTCTTCATCCTCTTCTAAAACTTTATGTTCAATGTCGTAACCACCTTTGCGGTCAGTGAACCAATCTTCTTCCATGTCTTCGTAGTCAAAGCAACCATCTGACCAATAGACATATTCACCCATTTCTTCGGGGTCAAGTTCCTGAAATTCTTCCCAAGTGCCTTGGAAATGTTCATCATCACCATCAGTCTCTTTTCTATATTCATTGAAATCTTCTTCTGTGATTTCGTAAGTCTTGTATAGATGGACTTGATGATATTCCACTCGTTGAAGTTTAATCATTTGCTTTCCTTATTTTTGTTGTGCTGGCAAGATGTATTCGTATGTTGCCAAGCCACTGTTTACGTTAATTTGAGCGGCACCATCGTCGCTGAACTGCATAGTAATCTCACCAGGTAGGTTTAGGATTTTCATTACCTGATCGACAGGCCAGTTCCAACCACGCTTCAACTCGCCTTTTACCTCGTGCTGAAATACAAAGTTACCAGCGTGTGAGGAATGATCACCAAAGTAGAACACTAGGTTCTTATCTTCTGTCTTGGCGACGAAGGTATCTTCTTCACTGTTGGCTTGCGCTTGGTACTTGAACCGTTCAATACTCGCAGAACTAGGTTCAAAGTCTACATGCCAGTTAGCGCCACGGAACTTGACGTTCTTGATTTTCTCGTTGATGATTTCACTGGACATGAAACGATAGTCGTTTTTGAAGTCACCATCACTGTTTTCAAAGTGGATTCCAACAGGGGTTTCCTCTCCATTGCGTTCTTGTGTGGTTAGTTCCAGTTTAGCATCTTCCTGATATGGTGGAAGGTTTAGTAGGGTGTTTAGTTTGCCCAGATTTGGCATGCCAAACACACCTGTGAATTCTGTGACGGGTTTATGGAATGTTGCTGATACAACAACTGAACGATCATCGGCAATGCCGTTCACAGTTGTGCTTTCATCGTTTCCGTCAATTTTTACAAGGTCGATAAATCCCAACCCATATGTATGGGTGACAATATCACGTAATGCGTCTTTCATTAAGAAATCTCCGTAATTGTTTATAGATACTATTATAATACTTCGAGAAACAAGAAATCAATATATTTTTTTGATTTTACCTAAAGTTTGTCCATGTCTTTGCGATATAAGTTCGCCAGGTTTTCTAAACTCAATGGTGCTGATATTTGCTGAAATATCTTCTGTAACAATATCATCAAAGCCCATCCCATAAACAAGTGGTTTCATATAGTGTTCCGTGTTGAACAGACGATAATAACGAAAGATAGTCATATCAAGACTGCTTTTCAATAGGCAGTTGTTATAGGTCAACAGAACAACGCCACCTGGACGGAGAAGGTTATAGAACCCTTTTAGATATAACTTGATTGTATCCAGCGGTAAACGTTCAAAGAAACCAAAGCTAAAAATCATACCAAACTGTCCATGTGGGAGATTATCAAAGTTTCCATCACCTAGCATTTGATATGTTCGTAATCTTTTTTGATAATCGGGGTTGAATATTTTCTCTGTTTGTTTCAAAGTCTTTCTATGTTTGTCTACGATATAAAGTGGGTCAAGAGCAACCAATGACTTGGTGAAATGATTGATACCGGGGCTTACCTCTAATCCTGGAACTTTCCAAGAGGTCAAAGCACCAATCTTTCCCGTTATTATCTCTTTTACATCACTGGTCATGTGAATACTTTTGTAATATTCTTGCGTATCTTCAAAGTTATCGTGTTTTACTTCGGTGTCGTAATACTTGTAACTATTCTGGATAAAATCTACTTCGTATTGGCGAATATTATCTTGGAATGACTTATCAAGTGCTTCAATATTGTCTAGGTTGATACTATTGTGTGCTTGGGTTAGATCGTTATAAACGGTTGATGCTGCATCCTGTGGATACTTAAAGTTATGAACAGCAGATGAGTATTGACTTACTTGATCTAACAGACCCCTGTAGTCAATCTTCTTGAATTCATCATAATCAGTAACTAACTTGAAGTATTCATCTGCCTTGCTCATATGTGTATTTATATGCGTACATTATTCAAAGTCAAATAACGAACTAAATGTGTTAGAAACGTCAGTCTTATGCTTCAAGTCCCACTTCAATACATTCAATAGGTTACCCACTTTCTTGTCTACAATGGCTTTCATCATAGCCTCGTCATCAAAGGGAAGCTCCTTGAACCATTCTGGAATTTTATGTTCGTCAATAGGGAACGCTACTTTATTATAACCAAGTTGGTTATCTTTTAGATCACAAACAATAGTTTTCTGTCCGTCCAAAATATCCATTGAGTAATGATCATCATAAAACTTCTTCAACTTATTCCAATGAATGGCGGCGGAAACGTGACCGGGGATGGTTACACCCTTCTGTCCTTTCTTCTCTTCGTAAATCTTGGTGTACTTCGTTAGGTTGTTCACACGCTTCGGTGTGCCTTTCTCCCAAGATGGACGCTCTTTGAACTCACGCTTGAAGTTCAGAATCTTCTCACAAACTTCGTCTTCGCCTTTCCCCGTGAGAACATCAATCAATAGTTCCATAAGAAAGTCTTGCATATAACTAGGCGTATCGCTTCGTTTTAGGTCCATGCCCATAGCTTTGACTTTACCAGGCTTACCGTCTACATCACGGCGGGTGCCCTCATCGTCATAAATCATAAGACCATAACGCTTTTTCTTGATGAATAAACCAGTGGATGCAATCAGTTCCAAACCGCCCTCAATGATAGAACCCATTTCGTTCGGGCAATTAAACGCCTGTTTCATAAAATCAGGGAAACTTTCATTGACTGCTTCTGCTACTTGATTGTATACCTCAATGCACATTTCCTTGGACCAATCTGGCGTGTCTTTTAGAACAGGCCAACCAGAGAAGTATACACTATCTGTATCACCGTATACCACGCACTTACCAGCGTTATCATATTCACCAGTGAATGCTTCGTTTACAAATGCGCTCATATGTTTGGTGATAAGGCGTCCAGATAGAGTAGTTGACTGTCCAATATCGAACACATAGAAACGGCAATGCTCGTTGAGGATTGCTCCATAAAGAGAATTAAGATTGATCTTTTTCACCAACTGTCTCTTATCCCAGAATGCTTTTTCTTCTGGGTCAGTAGCTTCTTTCTTCTTGGCTTGTAGTTGCTGGCGTTCTGCATACCATTTCTCAAGGATACCGGGAACGATACCTTTGTGAGTGTAGTCAAAGATAGTTCCATTGCCAGATAGAATCCATTTCTTACCACCGTGGAATACCAGATCATAAACCTCATCGGCACTATGAACTGTTGGCTCACCTTTCATCCAATCCAAATGAACCTGTCTTGTTTCATCTTTTTTCATAACATATTGGTATTCTAAAGAACCAAATACACCTTCCCAAGCACCAGGAAATGTATATTTCGGTCCTTGCGCCATATAATCAGCAATCATCTTTTTAGTGTATGTTGGACGCAACTGTGCTACCAAAGTCTCTGGACTCATATTCAGCGCACGAATAGCAGATGGATATAGCGAGTTGATATCAATAGCACCAATGTATTCGTGTAATCCTTTCTGTGGATACGCAACGTGGGCACCAGCGGCACGAGTATCAAAGTCTTCGTCAATCTTCACTTTGTTAGGAACAACCAAGTCCATAGAGTGAGCAAAGTTGATCAACGCTTGCTCCGTAACACCAACAGCACCAAGTGTCTTCGGTAGTAACACTGTGTTATCGTGCGCCAGTTCGTTAGTTAGGTCAATGAACTTTAGCTTGTCTTCCAAACGCTTCAGGATCATTGTGTCTTGGATGTTGTATTCTACAAACTTACGGAAGTCATTGTTATACAACTGGTCCAATGTGCCTTCGTACTGAACCTTACGCTCGTCTAGTTCATACTCGGCGATAGCATCCAATGAATAGCTGTGCATTTCGTGGTAGGTATATTGCTGATACAGTTCCATACTATCCAAGTGGATGCGTCCGTGCAGATCAAACGAAGTCTGCATATTTCCGTATTTGTTCTCAAATACACGCTCTTTTGGTAGTTGGTCAAGCAAACAGAAACGGCGTGTATCGTTCTTACTCATAATACGAGTAACACGGTTTACAAGGTATGGAATATCGTATCCCTCTGAGTTCCAGCCAGTTAAAACATCTGCATCTTCGATAATCTCAAGGAATGTCTCAAGCATATCTATCTCATTTTCGAATAGATATACGTTATCGATATCCTTGACCTCTTCTTTGGCTTCTTCCATAGTCAATGTACGTGGTGGGATAGCCAAACATATCATTGTCTCTAACCAAGAACAATAAAGACCGATTGCCGTTACTTTGTTAAAGGGGTCAGTGACTTCCGCAAACCCGTGTGTAGGTGAGAAGTCAACCTCAATATCGAAATAGCAAATATTCAGTTTTGGGGCAATAGCATCTAGATAGTTTTTCTCAAGTGTTTTATTGACGATGTTGATATCGCTTTCCCAAATCCGTTTATTGGATTGGATAGCAATCTCTTTCTGGTATTGCTTGTAGTCGTTAGTCGTAAACCTAGTCACGTTATTGCGAAAGATAGTTCTATTCTTACCCTTCGGGTCATCATAATAGAAGGACCACTCACAAGGGTAGTCCTTCACAACTCTCTTTCCGTCTATTCTTTCTATAACATGAACAACATTCTTACGTCTGTTATGTATAGCGTCAATATAACTCATTTATTCTCCTTATAGGGCATTCCATAGTCCCAGAATATTCATACCAGTATACCATGCCATCAATGAAAAAAGCCATATCATTTTTCGTACCCACATAGTATACATAAGAAGAACACTACCAACCAAGTATCCGCTGAATACAAAGATAAGTGGCGGGGTAGGGGATAGGAAAGCAAAAGCAAAACTTGCGATAACACTTGCGATAGTTGCGATTGCCTCACACCAGAAAAGCACCTTGCTTTCTTCCCAAGAATGCTTCCAGTAATCCAGTATTTGTTGTAGCATCAATGCCTCTTGAATAAGATTGGAAACCCATTACCGCCGATATTGGTATGGCTTTCGCTGTTTAGGATTTCACCAGCATATCTATCGGCACTATGTGTGTAATCTGCGCTGGTAATCTTTCCTGATGGGTCTGGTTTCTGGTCTTCCATACCAAACTTCTTTTTGAGTTCATCGTTCTTATAGATGGTATATTCTTCTGGCGTCATTCTGCCGATACTTTCACTTCGTTGCTGAATGTATCCCATCTGTTGTTTATCAACGCCAACGAATGCTGTTCCCCAACGGACACCATTTTCAGCAATAACCATAAACACATCGCCAGCATTTATCTCAATCTGTGATTTGTTATCTGGTCCAAGCCAACGGGTATCGCCATCATACTTACGAACCTCAAACTTCTGTGTCTTCTTTAGCCCAAGAGGATTATCAAGTTTTGCTTGGAGAATCATTCGTTGGGCTTCTTGTTCTGCTGTAGGGAACTTTTCATCACGATAGCGTTTTAGATGCGGCTTAGTCCATTTGGGAACCATAGCCACATCTATTTCCGCATCGGTCATTCCTTCAAGTCTATCCAATACTTCTTGGATATTCTTTTTTGGCTTCTTTAGTGTAGCCAGAAAGAATGGGTATGAACCTCTACCAGCAACCATTAGATTTTATTGACTGTAGCCAATAGGGTTTCCATCATTTCATGGTCTTCGGATTTATTACCAAAGTCATTCTTATGTGCTGTCTTCACAGCTTTCTTTAAGACGCTTGGCTTGATTTGCATTTCTTCTGCAATAGCCTTGATAGTATCATTTAGACCTTCGGTTAGGTCTTCGATTTCTTGGAAGGTTGTAATTCCATCACGGAATAACATATCTAGTTTAGCCTTTTCCTCTTGGGAGAAGACACGATTAGTCGCTGAGTTCATTATATACTCCTATGTTGATTTAGTTATTATACCACAATGTTGATGTGTTTGCCAAGATGTTTTTCTGGTTTCTTCTCATATTCTAATGAGTTTTTAGTTTTATCTTCTTCTTTCTTTGGTGACTTGCGATCATCTATAAAGTTTTTGTCACGTTCATATGCGTAACGAATATACTTTGTTTTTGCTGGTGTTATTTTCATCGTTTCGATATACGGGAAATCCAGTTTTTCTCTGGTCTGCGAACACTTTCAAAGTGAAATGCTCTACCACGAATACGGGAATAACCTTCTTCGGCAGTTCCAACAGAAAAGTTTCCAAGATTGATTTCTTCGCCATCATTCAGTAGAAGATATACATCAGTATCACCTTCTGGTTTTAGAAGGGCACCATCTTGGTCATACTGTTTTATCCACTGTCTTAACAATCCCTTTAGGCGACCATTATCTGCTGGGCGTCCAACGATAAAGATAGTATCTTCTTCAACAGCTACTTCTTCTGGTGTTCCTTGGTTCTCAATCCATCCACCATCAATAAAGAAATATCCATAACCAGCTTTCTTTACTTGTGCGGCAAGATGCTTGTTACGACGAACATTTTCTTCGTAGTTCTCTTGACCACCACGGAATGCTGTGATGAAGGCAACAGGGATTTCATCATTACTCAGATGCTGGTATGCACGACCAATAGATGCTTCGGTCAATAAGTCATAATCCCCCATAAAGTCAGCGGCACTTTCTACAATACGGATTTTGATATTGGAGTTACGTTCTAGGCCAATAGCTTCCATAATATTACCTTCGGCATAGTCACGAATGCTATTGCTTTTCTTGGTAACCATATTTTCATCCCATCCAATAGATAGTTTGATATCACCGAACTTACCTGACTTTACATCTTCACGCCCAATATGGTATTCAGCCCATTTTTGTAGTAGGTCATAGGTTTTATTAGTCATGCGACCAATGTTGATTGACCAAGTATCTTCACGACGATAAAGACGGGTTCTAATCCAACCTTTACGGAAAAGGTTTTTCATAATCTCTTCACGGGCTTGACCTTCTGAACCGACAGTTTCGCCATACTTATCGTATAGTTCTTTGATTTGTTCTTCGGTATATCCAAACTTTTCTGGGTGTTCTACTACTGCTGTAATATGAATACCGGGTGTTACATCTAAGATTTCGCCACGGGGGGAAACCCAGTATGCCATACCGGGAGCAAAGTTTGGGTTAGTTGGTGCAGTCATTTCACTCAATCTCATAACAATCTCCGTTCCCTATTATAGCATATTATTTGCTGTTGTCAAGTGCTTTTTTGCGCTGCTCTCTAACAAACTCAATGGCATTATTTTCGTCAACACCATGTTTCACAAGTGTATCAACACACTCTTGGAAGTATGCCATATCGTCCATTGACTCTTCTGGTACTTTACTCTCCACAGGATGTTCTGTTTTGTGTTCCATATAATGATAGACTTTTGATAGATAATCATTGGCGATGGTTAGTTTTGACTGAACCCAAGCTTGTAGTTGGTCGTTATCATCCATCGGCATAAGCAATTCTTCAATCTCTTTTGCATGATGCATTACTGATTGGATTTGAGAATGAGCCATAGAGATTTCGTGATCGCCTTCACTATCCATTAGTTCGGAAGGGTGAACGTCACGGACTGTTACGCCATTCTTCTTCATTTTCTTCTTAGCACGATGTTTAGTATAGGCACGATCTGTTGCTTCGCGTTCTTTACGCTCGTCATCAGTTTCGTCCCAACCTACAAGGTCTTTGGCTTTATCAAGGATGCCTTCGTTCATGCCACTATAATGAGCAATGATTTCGTCTTGTGAATCAAATACATTACCATCAATAAAGAATGATCCAGCGTGTCTATCGTAGTCACCTTGACCGACAACTACGCCATCTTTGATTACATCAACCATACTACCATCTTCGTCAGCACTATGAATGTGTAACTCTACGCCTCTTGGCTTATGACGAGAGTGGTAAGCGTCTTGTTGTGCGTGTGCCGCATCCATCTGGCTCATATATGCCTGTGCTGATGCTGATGGTTTTAGTCCAGCTTCCTCAACTTTGGCTAAACGGTCATAGTAATCTGGTTTTTCAGCAATATGGTCACGAGCAATCTCATCAGCCATTGCCTCATCATCAGTATGTTCTTTTTCAATCTTTACACCTTTAGCAATCTGCTTTTCAATAAAGTCAAGTGGCTTGTTATGCTTCTTGGCTAGTTCTTCGGCAGATGGTGTCTTTGGTCCCATCATATCTTTCTTAGGAAACATTTTTTCCTTGTCTGTAATAGGCTTCATAGCTTTACGCACTAGACGGTCACGGACTGAGTTTTCTTCAACATTCTCATCATCAGTAAGCATACCATCTTCTTTGGATGTAATAGTCTTCACACCTTTTGGCTTCTGGATATCTTTACCTATTTTTGGAGTGTGATTGAATGGCTTTGGCTTGGAACCTTCTTCCTCAACGTCTTTACGGGATTTCAAATAGTTGCCCATCTCTTTCTTCATTTGAGAAACTAGGTCTTCTTCAAGTTCTTCCTCTGCTACATACTTGGATAGGAAACCATAGTCGCCGTTTTCTTCGCCAACAAACTGATCTTTCTTAGGCTTTCCTTTATCGGTGCCTTTCCAATGTTTTGGCTTTTTGCCTTCTTCTAGGTTGTTGATACTTTCAACTAACTGTCTGAAACTATTGTCATCCATTACAAATATTCCTTAACTAACTGTGTCACCCGGGTAATAAGTTTTTCCACGGACGATAATAGGAAATGGTAGGTCTTCTGAAAGATGCCAAAAGATATCGTCGATATCACCTGTATGACGGTTTGCATCATACTCTTTCGTTACCCAACCGAAATCTCGTAGGTCACCAATAGAAAGATTACCACGGGACCAACTGGCATCGACTAGTTCTAGTGGCTCACCCGATGCGGCGTGTTGCTTTACTTTCCATTCAATCCATTCTTTAGTATGTGGTTGTGGAAACTCTGCCCATTGCTCATCTGTCCAGTTGTTTGGTGTTGGACCACGATCTTGAAACTTTTGTGGTTCATCACTCTCGCCGTAAATGCCTTTACGCTTACGTGTTTTACCAAGAGGTTTTGCTACTGGTGCCATAGCTCCTGCTGTGGTTGTTTCGTTAATGCTATCTAATTTATCAAGTAAGTCTCTAATCTTCATAGTCTAAATTCCCGTCCATTATAAAGTGTTGTAATCACTCCATTTAGCCTTATGGTATTTATGCTAAACTCCCCATTATCGGGATTTAGATTTTCTACTTTGATAGTGTGGGTGCCGGGTTCTATATCTAACGGGACTATTTCAGTAAGATAATGTGTCTTATTATCCCAAATGTAATCCCGTTCAGTCATTAGCTCGTCGTTTACATATAGTCTGTAAGCAACTTTATCACGATGGATGTTGCAGAATAAATCAATCTCTAGTTTTGTCATTTCTGTAGGCTCTTGAATACCTGACTTGGTTTATCGTAATATTTTACTTTGGAAAATGGTTCTAGTTCTGCTGGGTTCCAAGTGATATCGTGGGTCATATCGTGTCTGTGCTGACCACGCTCACCTTTACCGTGGACTTCACTTTGCATATATACTCTGGCTGGGAGTGAATAGATACCAGCAAGTTTAGCAGCAGCAATACGATGGTTTCCTTCGCCAACATATGCCCAGCCATCTTTCATACCAACAACAATCATTACAGGCTCTTGGATACCACGTTCTTTCATAGACTTAGCAAGGTCTTCTAGATTGCCCATATCCCAATCGTCTGTATCTGGGTTATAGCCGATATTTTGGTATGCGCCGCCATCATATGTGCGTAAATCATTACCAACCAGTTTTTCTAACCATGCCACGGGAACCATTTCAGCAGTTTTAGCGTATGGTTTGTTTGGGGCATTCCAGTGATGCTTTGACCAATCTACATCTTCATGAAAGAAACTATAATCACTTTCACCAACCATCTTTACCACTTCTTCTTTGGCTTTTGGATAATCGGGATGTACTGGATTTAGAGAAACTTTTGTGCCGTTCATTAGATCACTAAAGTTTGCCACCTTACCAATCTTATCTAGTAGTTGGTGTAGTGGATCATTTGGATCGTAGCCATCAATCTCGTAACCAGCCTTGCCACGAACTTCTGTGCGGTGTCCTGTCTTACTTTGTGTGATATGTAGGATCATCATATCATCATCACGCTCAAGTTGTAGGACATAGTTGCTTTTCTTTTCTGTGCTTTCGCGGAATGCGGCCATCTTACTTGCTTCTTTTTTAGTCTGACCTTTCTTCACATCGTGTGTGGAGTTATAGTCAGTAATACGACCAACGCCTTCTGTTAACGTACTCGCATCCACGAACCAAACTTGCGCTTCGCCCTGTGTGGAAATAAGTCCAATTAACCTAGTGTTTCCGGCAATTAACTCTAGTGAACCGTCTGGTTGTTTAACAACTATAGGCATTTCAACTGTGCCTGAGTCCATTGCCTGTTTAAGTCTAGCAACTTTTTCTGGCTCTAAGTCATCTAATGACTCACTGCCGTCAGCACCAGTGTTTCCTATCTTCTTTACACTGTCTGTGGTAACTCTAACTACTCTGCCAGTTTTAGCAAGTTCTTCCCAGCCTTCAGGCCCAAGTTTCTCTAAATATGGATAGCGGTTTGCTTCTTCCCACTCCACATCAAACTGTGGATTAGCATAACTAACTCCCACGTTTGTAATGCCGCCAACACCTTCTTTCACGACATAGCTATCGTATTCTTTTTCAGTGTGTTCAATCTTGGTGCGGGTACGCTTTTGTTTAGAACCATTCATCAACGGTGGATAACCATCAGCGTCAGTTTCAAATCCCCACTTTTTTGCCTGTGTAGCAACCTCTGGTGCCGATACATCGTCAGTCTGTACAAAATCGGATACTCTGCCCATTTCATTCAACTTGCTTTCATATGTTTCCTTGAAAGACTTCTTGGAACGACCAACCCACATAAAGTAGATCAACCTATCTGGGCTACCACCAAACTCGTTATCTTGCATCTCATGACCATAATCTTGTTCATACTTGGAGATGGTGTCTGTTACTCTTTTTTGTAGTTTCTTTAGACTAGCGTGATATTCTTTCTTACTAATCTCGCCAGCCTTATACATAGCTTCGTATGCATCTTCAGCTTCGTTTTGTTGGTCTATAAGTTCATGTATAATACCGTCGAGTTCGTCTTCTAAGTGATAGTATTCATCGCTGCTACCGTAAACAGACTCAAGTCCTTCTAGTTCGCCAGTTTCTTTGTCAATGTAGAGTTCGTGTTTCTTACCGTCAGTTTCTGTCTCTGTCCATGCCATAACAGAAGGGTTAGCAACAATACGCTTCCACATCTTCTGGGCACCAGGAGATTGACTGTCGCCAGAAGCAATGACCCAGCCGAACTTCTTGGATAGCATCAAGTAAACCTGTCCCATAATACCTTTGCCTTGCATCAACTTGGCACCCTTAGTTTCGTATGTCTGGTAGACAGGAGAATCGCCTTCTGTGCCTTGGTATTGTAGATCAATCTCGCCCGTGTGCCAGATGCCTCTGTCGGTGGCTTTATAGACATTCGCATAGATGTCATCTCTGCCGATCTCGTCACCATATCCGTCCAAGGTAACAATGAAATCACCAATCTTACCAACGATGGTTATTTGTTTCTGGTCTACTAGTGTACGAAATGTTTTTATAGGAACACGCTCAGAATCCATTGCGTCCTTTGAATAACTGTTGTCTGCAATCTCACTTAGTGGTTCTTCTTCACGAATGAAGTCATAGCCTTCCTGTGTTGGTTGTTGTGACATTTGCTCAACATTCTTTTCTAGAGCGTCAATACGTGTCATGATAGTATTGATAAGGTTTCTGTTGGAACGAGTTAGTTCGGTGTCTTTGGATAGTTCACCATCAAGACCTTCGATATCGTCATCCTGTACATCATTCTCTTTGTCAAGGCGGGTGATGTCATTTTGTTCTTTTTTCATTTCGTCTTGGACTAGTTTGACAAGAGCTTCCAAATCGTTTTTGGCAGTTGGATAACGAATCATCGCTTTCCTAATCATTGGGAAAACGGTTGGATCAATATCTTTTAGAGAGATACCGTCATCTTTATCCTTTTTCTCAGAGATGAAACGCATAATGCTCTCAGTCTTCTCGGGACCGTAGCCTTCTTTGGACAAGAACGTATCAACGTAATCTTCGACTAAAGAAATATCAGAGGTTGTTATCTGACTGCCGTACATCATTATGCCTTAGACCCTTTATACTGCTGAAGAATATCTTTAATTCTTCGTATAATCTGCACTACTTCTTGGTAAAACTCGTGGTTGTGATCTTTTTTAGGGTCTAGTGCGGATATTTTCTCCTGTGCTTTTTCTAGGTGATACTTAGTACGTTTCAGTACACCGTCATTACCGGGATGCATTGTTACTGCTTTTTTTCTAATATGAGAGGTAGGGTCTTTTTCTCTTTCTGGCGCTTGATAATAACCAGCAGAACCAGAGAAACTTCTTTGTGGCGCAAGAGAGATAATCTCCTGAACTAAGTCAATACTTTCTTGGATTTCATCTTTATCTTTTTTATATAAGTCTGAGAGAAACATTGTTATACACCTTTTTATGTATTTATCAGTTTTATAATGTTTCCAAAAGCCAGATGTAGAATGGTGTATCGAACTCAAGTTTCCAAGTTCCATTCCAGCCCAAGTTCATACAGTTACGGTGTATACCAAACTCACCAGCATCGTACTCGCTGTGAATATGTCCGGTATTAGTAATGTCGATGTCATCTACCTCAATCTTTAGAATATGAAGTAGTCTATCTTTTATAATATTACCATCAACGTCTAGTTCAACATCATTCGGTGTTTTATTCAGTAACGAAATACTTAACACATTTTCTCCTGAACAATCCACATCAAAATCAAGCGTCTTTTCCTCAGTGATAAAGTCTTTTATCGTGTGTTCATTTACGGATATAGAAAACTCGGTTTCTGTTTCATGAAAATCGGGATCATAACTGGTGTCAAGGGTGATTTTAAAGTTTAGTCTTTCCATCTTATACCTTTATATTGTCTATCAGGGTATTTAGACGGTACTTTTTAGAGGCGAGAAAAACACGTTGGTTGTATTCAAGCGTGTCTTTGAGATTATACATAACTTTCAAATGGGATTCGTGTGTATAGTTCGTCACCTGATAACATTCGGTAAAGCAACGATGTAGTCTCTTTTCGTTATCAACAACGCTGTCATAATCCTCATATATATATTCGTCAAATGTTTTATATCCAAGCTCTTCCAGTAACGATAGGCTTCCTGGGTTACCAATAATGATAAATGGTTGCATATTCAAGATACATTTGAACGTTTTCTCCGTCAGGAAAATAGTGTCGTTGGTGAAATGTGTCTCTGGAATAAACTGCCAGTACGCATTTTCAAAGAATGGTTTATGGATGATACTGTGGTCATTTCTTTCGGCATCACTGAACTCATCACAAAATATCGGTGTATATAATTCAAACTGTGCAACTAATCGGACTAGATCATTCCAGTAAGTTTCCCATTCGAAAATGTTATCACGGGTTTCATTCTCTGCGTAGTCGGTTGTGTATTTTTTATCGCAATAGCTGAAATATCCCAGATTTTGCATACCATGTTGCCACATACTAGCAGCAAATACTCTGCGCCAATCCTTATCAATGCGATTTAGGAAGGTGAATTTTTTATCACGCTTATTGAGATTTACCTTCATTACATAATCTTGTTTATGTATATGGAGGTAACGGTAATAAAGCTCATCGTCTGGGAAGTAGATGTAGTTGTCGCCATAATCTGGGGCAAGAGCATTAGCACATACAAACTTGACGAAGTTAGGGTCTATATCATGTTTATCCGTGAGGTATTCTAATCGTGGGGCAATATGTTCGTCAATCCAATCACCTTCGCTATAGTAAAAAACGAATACCAGTTTTCTTTCTTTTAGCCGCTTGTAACTGGACGGTTCCATCAACTCAAAGTAATCTATAACGGGGTCAAAGAAGTTGATATTGACCATATAGTGACCAACCTCATCATCGTCAAGTTCATCAACCAATGTTTCCTTATGGGGAACAACATCAAGACGTAAGTATTTTATTAGACGATTTTCTTGTGAGAATGGGAACTTTAGAGCAAGATCATACCATTCTTTAGACTTTGGTTTGAGGGTGGTGTCTTTGACTAGATTTGGGATATATCCGTATTTGTTTTTGAGGTCATAGACAAATTTTATCATTTAGTAGTTCAACTGCACCTTATCAATAGTGCCTTCGGTAAAGCCGGACACTGCAACCCGCACCCATACAAAGTTGCCTGTGAAATTATATGTTACAGCGGTAGAACCAGCAGATGCATTGGTCATAGTTGTTCCGTCAATATCGAACCAATCTGTTGAGGATGGTGTTGTAGCAAGGGAGCCTTGCATCTTGATTGTGCCTACGAAGTTATTTGGGAAGTAAGCAACTGTATGTAGACCATCCGTGTAACCGTAAAAGCCATCGCCTTTCGTTTTATCTGTTTGGAACGCAGCACTTGACCCGTCATAGTTGACGTTATCGTTAGGTGTGCCTTGTGTGACTGATGGTAATAGTGTTACTGATGTTGACGGCATTTTTATTCCTTAATTAGTTCTACGAGTTTGCTTTCGCCCACTAGTTCTTGGATGACTTCTTCTAGTGAAGCAAGCATGTCATCATCAAGAATTCCTGCTGCATCGGCATCATCTTTTAGTAGTTCACTTACTTTGATTACTACCATTTCTTCATTGAGTTTAGCCATTTGATAAATCTCCTTATAGTATATTTATCTTATGGCTTCATAAAGGTATTATAAAAATCTTTCACATTTTCACTACCAAGTTCCTCAATAACCCAATCAGTAAATTCAGTTGGGGGAACGGATAATGATACTTGATGAACCATTTGGCGAAGAAGTCTTACTTCATCTTCGGTCAGAACGACTGTGTATTCCATAGGCTATTATTTCCTCGTTTATATGACTTCTCTGAAGTCTTCCACTCGCAAACTGTATAGTTACTACATACGACATTGTTTGGTAGTCTTTAGCAATACTAACACGATGTAATCCATAGTGTTTCGCAATTTGTTCTTCCATAACATGGAACCCTTGTGTTCGTTCCGCTGTTACTATGAGGTCTGGTCTGCTATGAAGGTTTTCCATTATTTCGGACATAATCTTTCGCTCGTGGTATTCTTCCATATCGGAAGTGAGCATATCCCAAAAGTCTTTTTGTTCCTCGGTTAGCTGTTTCTTGCCCATTTCTTTATGTAATAAAACCTTATCTCATTTAGTAGTTGTAATCCAACTAGACATACAACTATTAGCTCAAATGTTGTCATACTGCCATATCCGCTTTAATCGTGTCGTGTGGATCATAACCATCCAAACGAATATCATCCATTGTGAATGAGTCGATGTCTTTGATGTCAGGGTTCAACCATAGTGTCGGTAGTGGTCTTGGTTCTCGCTTCAACTGCTCATTGACCTGATCAAAATGATTGTGATAGATATGAGCATCGCCAAGCGTCAATACCAGTTCGCCTACATCCAGATCGGTTACTTGAGCAATCATGTGTGTTAGCAGTGCATACGATGCGATGTTGAACGGCACACCCAAGAACATATCACAACTGCGTTGGAACATATGACAGGATAGTTTGCCATCTGCCACATAAAACTGGAAGATCATATGGCAAGGTGGTAATGCCATCTGGTCAAGCTCGCCGGGATTCCATGCTGTAACAACATGGCGGCGACTATCTGGATCATTCTTGATACTGTCAATCACATTGGCGATTTGGTCTATGTAATGTGTTCTCCAATCGCCCATCATACACGCCCCTTTTTCATTGGGGTCTTCAAATCCAGTTCCCTTATAGGCAATATCAAACTTGCCACCGTGGAACTTATGAGTTGCCCAACGCCGCCATTGGACACCGTACACTGCGCCAAGGTCACCTTCAAATTGTGCTTTGGGTTTCCAGTAGTCAGCATTAGCATTAGCAGTCCAAATGGTCTTGTCTTTACCAAGGATTTCAGCCAAGCGTCTTTCATCGCTGGAACCTTCTAGGAACCATAGCAACTCGCTCACTACTGCCGACCAAGCCAGACGCTTTGTGGTCATTGCTGGAAAGCCTTGTTGTAAATCAAATCGCATTTGATGTGCGAAGATAGAACGTGTTCCAGTACCTGTCCTGTCGCCACGGTCAACGCCAGCGTTCATAATGATTTCAAGTGTCGTTAGGTAGTTTTGCATTTTTCAACATCTTTCGTGTAAAGTCTTTTATTCTTCTTGGTGTTTTATCTGTCCAATGAAACTTATATCTATCAACGATGTTGAAGAATGCCTGAACAGATATTTTGTCTTTGACACCACCCAATGGTGTTTTGGTCATTAGTGTTTCATAAACGCCAGGCTGACAGTTCTGTAATAGAATGTCCTCTACCACTTCAATAGTTAGTTCAGTTTGTGCCAGTTTAGATTTTGGGTCCATTATCTCGTTTCCATATCTCAAACTTACATTTACCATGGACTTCTTCTTCGTATGTTAGGTGGAAGTCACCAAGAGCAAGTCCTAGTTCCGGTAGGAAAGTATCGCCTTCATACTCACCATAAACATTCGTTAGATATATTGTATCAACTATTGGTAGGGCTTGTCTATATATTTCTGCGCCACCAATGATGAAACATTGGAAACATTGTTTATCGCTATTATCACGCCAGTAAGCATTGAGCTTTGGTAAAAAGTCTGCACCAAGACGACCATACATTCCTTCTGATTCCACTGTCCATTCTTTTGGATGACTACGGGAAATAACGTAGTTTTGACGGGATGGCAACGGACGGCTTGGCAATGAGTCCCAAGTCTTCCTTCCCATAACAACTGCATGGCCTTTGGTGTGCTTACGAAACCACGCCATATCTTCATCGATACGAGGCCAAGGAAGAGCGTTACCGTTTCCGATAACGCCATTCTCCGCAACCGCCACGATTAGATTGATCATTGAAAGGGGTCAGCCCATCCTACTAGTTCATCTTGTGTATCAGTGTCTTTCCAGATAATAATATTCATAATATCTGCTTCAAACTTGGTGCGACTTCGTAGTGCTTCCAATAGACGATCCTGGTCAACTACTTCATAGATTTTCATATTATGCATATCGTGGTCTGGATTATTGAGGATACGGGATTTCCCCACGTACCAAGTAGCATCCTTTTCACGATAAACCAGCATTGCGTCAGATGGTTCTTCACCAGTGCGATGAAGTTTTCCTTTACCGCTCAGAACCTTTTTACCTTTACCCTGTTCGGCAGCATCAATGATGGATTGATTCTTTAGCTTTCTATTGATTGTTTCAACATCGTCTTTGGTGAGTTTCATGTCTTCTTGTTCTGATTCGCTAGGTTTATTGTTACCCTTACCTTTACTAACTTTTACCATCAGTATGTCTCCTTGATTTTATCACAGATGTTTAGTTTCTTTGCTTCTTTTGCGTCTAACCATACATCCGTTGCTGGTAGAAGCTTCTCACGGATTTGCTTATCGGATAATCCAGTACATTTCTTATAATGGTCAACCATCCGCTTGCTTGTTAGTTCGTATTCTTTTACCACACCGTATAACTCGTGTTCCTTTCCGAATGAACCCCAAGAATACTGATGGGATAGGATAGATGTATTTGGCGTAAGAACACGATGCCCTTTCTCGCCAGCAATAAATGTAAGCAACCCACAAGAAGCAATCATACCAACACCAACGGTTCGTACAGGAATAGATGAACCTTTCATCGTATCAATCAGGGCGAAACATGCATTCACATCACCACCTGGAGAACAGATGATTAGGGTCAGATGTGATTTCTTTTTAGGTGCTAGGTTTTCATTGATAATCCACTCAACGATTGGTTTGACTGTATCTTGTGAAAACTCACTCATCATAAGATACATGCCTTTTTCACCCATTGGTGGACCTTGGTTTTGATTTTCTTGATTGCTCATATTATACCTTTTCTACTTTTGGTTTTCTTCCAGGCTTTTTGCCTACTTTGCGTGGTGTACCGTCTTCATTTAGATTGAACGCTTTAGAAATACGATCCAAGTTCATTCCACCAACATGAGTAATATCTTCATGAGTAAACGAGAAGAAGATATTTGGTTCACGCATATTATAGCCTTTGAACTTAGATGTATTTACCCCAGTGAGAATCAGTTCCTTAGAAACTCGCACAGGGTCACCACCAATACCACGGGATGTAACAACGGCAGTGACTTTGGTTTCTTCTTGAATCACGTTTAGTTCAATAAGTTTATTCGCTAATGTTAAGTTCATTTTTTGTCCTATATTCATCGATTTTTTTAACAGATTGGGCTGCATAGAACCCAAGGATGGTCATTTGCTTTTCGTCTTCAACATAAAGATATGGTCGTGAACCATACCAGAAACGCCCTCGCCTGATGGCGTTTTGCCATTCACCAGTAAACCTAAATGGTTCCTTGCCATCTTTACACTGGCTTTCGAAGTAATCCACAAAATGTTTTACATCATCAATCTCCCTATGGTCAATGAATACCTTGAAACGATACTTTTTGAAAGGTAAGTTATTACACACAACAATATTACGCTCTGAATCTTCGGTCAATGGAACAGGGTAATATTCAAGTTCAGTAATATACACTGGTTTTGAGCTTACGACTTGGTGCCTATCATTATAGTCTTCCATCTTTCCAAGAAACCGCTGTAAGTCCTCTTCACTCCTAAAGTAAGCGTACAACGAATACCACTCATATCTTGTTTTCACATCATCGAACTCAGCAGCAGTACGGCGTATATCTGCCACTATACTGTTGCTTCTATTCCAACGGGGATGATCCTCGTTTATTCTGATTCTCAGTTTGAATGCATACTTACGCCACCATAGTTTCTTTGCTTCGGTGATAACACATCCATAACTTCTAACAGTATTGATAACAGCCGTTTTCTCATGAATCGACTGTAATGATTCCTTGTTCATCAATAACCTCTTTTTCATTGATTTCCACTGGTAATGGTTTGGTAAACTCAAATACAACTTCGTTATCCTTATAGTCTACCACAACAATGCTACCCTTGTCAACCTTTTCGAACAGTAGTTTCTTGGACAGGGGAACCTTGATTTCTTGGTCAATGGTACGAGCCAATGGACGAGCGCCCATCTTTGGATCGAAACCAGTATCCACAAGATACTCTACTAACGCATCTGTGGTACGGATTTTCATACCACGTTCACGGAGTAGATCGTTCACATCGTTCATAAACTTGGCAACAATCTTCTTCATAGAAAGTTTGTTCAGTTTACCGAACTTACATACCGCATCTACACGGTTACGGAACTCTGGTGCAAAGAAGATTTCATATGCTTTATCATCTTCCCCTTCTTTCTCAAGGGAACCGAACCCAATAGAGTTTTTCTCCATTTCGGCAGAGCCAAGGTTACTGGTCATAATGATAACACAGTTACGAGCATCGGCACGTTTGCCGTTGGCGGAAGTTACATACCCTTCATCCATCAACTGTAGAAGGACATTCATTACGTCAGGGTGTGCTTTCTCAACTTCGTCAAATAGGACAACAGCGTGTGGGTTCTGTTCAATCTGCTTGACCAACAGACCACCACCGATATTACCGTCATCGTGCCCGACATAGCCAGGAGGGGCACCAATGAAACGGGCTACAGTATGCTTCTCTTGGTATTCACTCATATCAAAGCGTAGCAGTTTCATCGTTAGTTCACGGGACAACTGTTTAGCAAGTTCAGTCTTACCAACACCCGTTGGACCCATAAACATAAAGGTGCCGATTGGTTTATCGTGTGCTTTTAGACCAGCCTTGGCGACAAAGATTTTATCCAAGATGGTATCAACCACATTATCTTGACCGAACACATTGGTTTTGATATTTGGCTCAATATCAGCAAGATTTTCACTCTTTTCCTTTTCATCCATAGATGATACAGGAACACCAGTGATACGACTTAGTTCTCGTAGGATATCTGCTTTGCGGATAACAAAGTTCTTACGACCAAGTAGGCGTTGTTTAGCACAGGCACTATCAATAAGGTCAAGTGCCTTATCTGGTAGTTTCTTATCAGTCTGATAACGGACACTATAATCCACCGCAGCGTGAATAGCATCCTGTTTGATAGCCTTGGCACTATGGAACTTTTTGAAATATCCAGCAAGACCATTCAAGATTTCTTTCGCAACTTCGGGGGATGGTTCATCCACAGTTAGACGATAGAAACGGCGCATCAACGCACGGTCTTTCTCAAAACTATTGGAATATTCTTCCCAAGTAGTTGAAGCAATAACCTTCAAGTCACCACGGGAAAGAGCGGGTTTAATCATATTGGCGAAGTCTGGACCCCCAGCACTACCACCAGCACCCGCGCCACGCATCGTATGTGCTTCGTCAATGAAAAGGATTGCCTTACCTTTGGCTTCCATAGCCTCAATAACTTCCTTGAGTTTTTCTTCAAACTCACCACGGAACTTTGAACCAGCGACCAGCGAACCAATATCAAGGTTCCATACAGTCCAACCTTCAAGGTAGTCTGGAACTTCACCTTTATTGATTTTTAGGGCAAGACCTTCGGCAATAGCAGTTTTACCAACGCCAGGGTCACCGACCATTAGAACATTTGACTTGGTGCGTCGAGCCAAGACTTGAGCAATATCATCAAGTTCTTCTTGGCGACCAATAACAGGGTCAATCTTACCCTTGGTGGCACGGTCATTTAGATTGGTACAGTATTCATCAAGGATATCATCTGCTTGTCGGTCGTTCATTTTGCCTTTCCTGGCACCTTTTTTGCCACCGCCTACTTTTTTCTGTAGGGCATTCACAACTTCTTCTTTGGAGTTTACATATTTCAAAAGGAAATAGCAAGCGTGTGAGTTTGTTTCAGCAAGCATACTTAGATATAGGTCAACAGCATCCATTTTGGTTCTACCGCTGAATAGAACCTGTGTATAAGCACGATTGAACACACGTTCAAGGGCGTGTGTCTTTTGTGGATTATTTGTAGTAACTTTGGGGATGTCATCGCGGTTTTGTAGATAAGTTTCAAGTTCTTCCCGTAGTCCATCAATATCTATATCTAGTTCAGTAAGTGCGGCAATGAAATCTTTGTCTTGAAGAACTCCGTGAAGAAGATGCTCAAGGGTTACATATTGGTGTTTTAGTTTGGATGCTTTGACAAGCGCCTTATCAATAATATTATTGATTTCTGGACTTTCTTCAATCATGATTTTGCCTTTCTGATGTAGTCTAACTGTTCTGTTGATAGGTCAGTTGGTGTCTTGACGATAATCTGAACTAGAATATCGCCTGTGTTATTTCTGAAACGAAGACCCTCATTTTTCATTTTGAGGATTGCTCCGTATTGTGTTCCCTCTGGTATCTTGAGTTTTAGATTCTTACCCGATAATGTTTGAATGATTTTTTCGGTGCCAAGTATAGCATCAATACTGTCTATAGTAATATTAGTTAGAAGGTCAAGTCCTTTCTTGACGAAACTCTCGTTATTCTTGATGTTTATTGTAACAAATAAATCGCCTCTTGTCAAGTCTTTATTTACATTGTCGCCAAGACCAGAATACTTGATGGTTTGCCCATTTTCTATGTGGGCTGGAATGTTTATCTTTACTAGTTCTCTATCGCCATTACTCATACGCACACTTAAATGCTTCTCAATATCTCCGTCACCCTGTGCTAGTTCTTGTAGGTCTATGGCAAGGTTGATATTTAGATTATGGTTTCTTGCGTGTCTATGGCGTGTTCTAAATCCACCAGCGTTTTGACGAAACAGTTGTTCTTCCATTTGAGCAAATATATCTTGCATACCCATATGGTCTGAACGGAAATGAAATGAGTTCCCATTCATATCACCAAACGGATTAGGTGTGTCGTATTCTCTGCGTGTTTCTGGGTTTTTTAGGGTTTCATACGCTTCATTGATTTGTTTGAACTTTTCTTCATCGCCGCCCAAGTCAGGGTGATGCTGTTTAGCCAACTTTTTATATGCTTCTTTGATTGTATTATCAGAAGCGTTCTTTTCAACGCCCAGAACTTTGTAATAGTCCATACTACTATTTACCACATAATATTATTCACAGTAGTATTATAGCATAAAGTGAAGGGGCTGTAAAGCCCCTTTATAAGTTATTTTTTATTTTCTTCGCAGTTCTTAAACCACAATATATCGTGTTTGACGATTTTCTCGCGGTCTTGCCGAACCTCTGGGTGTGTTTTTTGTGCTTCCCGCAATGCTTCAATAGACGCATCTGATAGAAGTAATGGTCTTACCCATGCACATCCATCTGATTTCACATCAGCAATATTTGCTTGAACGCATCCAGACAGAAGGACAACAGCACAAATAGCTAATACTTGTTTCATCCTTCTTTCCTTTCTTTTCTTTCTGCCCTACGTTTAGCACGAAGCTCCCGCATCTTGGCGTCGAGATCGTCATCGGACATTTCCGAAACCTTTTCTGAAACAACTATAGATTCTTTGGCTTTTTCTGTTTCATCTTTTAGGGTTTCTTTTGTAACAATGTCGGCACCCTTTTCAATATTGGCAGCATCACGCTTATTGGACTCCCACATTTTGATGAGTCCACCAATAATCTTTTCAAAAAGAACACCGGCTAGTTTTCCCCACATTGTTACTTGTCTTCTGCTTTATCTTTGGCTTTTCCGATGTTTAGGGCAAGCCAATCAACGACTTTATAAGCCTTGGCTACCCACTTATCATCTGTCGGTGTTGGGGTAACCGCAGCAATAGCTGATGCTGCTGTTACAATGGCAGTTGCCCAAGCTAGATATGTTGCTAGTGAGTCACCTGTCATTAGTGCGATAATACTTTCCATTTTTCGATATCTCCTTATGGTTTATGTACGTATATATTTATACGTTTAGCATACGTTGGCGTAATCTTTCTGCACGGTTTGTGACTTGATTATACCAACGGCTATCTTTCATTTCTGCGGCAGCGGTTTTCCAGTTTCCTTCATTCACCGCCGCTCTAAAGTTTTTAAACCTTGATAATCTGCGTCTTCCAAGGTTGAAGGACATATTTACTGTAATAAGTCTTACATCTTCTGGTAAGTTCCAAAAATCATCAAATAGTGTTTCAGCATCTTTTATGGAAATAGATACATCTTCTTCAAATGACGCTTGAACTCTTTGTTTTGATACTTTTGTTCCAACTTTCATACCCCATTCAGGATCGTGTTCTTTAATCAAATGACCAATCCCAAACGTTTCAAGACCAAGATGATCTAGATAGATTTCGTACTTTACACCTTCGTCACGTTCAAGTTCCTTACGAAGTTTACCCATGAATGTGTCTTTTTTCTCTACTGTTTCTTCACGTTTCTTTGCTGCTTCTACTTTTCGCTGCGTTTTGGAAATCTTTTTCTGCTTTACTGGTTCTTCTTTTACTGGTGAAAAAATACTTTTAATCCATCTGAAAAAACTCATCTTTTATCCCTTACTCTGTTCACCTTGTATCCGTCAACAGGTAGACCGGCTAGTGTTCTAATCTCATATTGACTTTCAGTGATTTCTTTATTTTTTACGGATGGAACAGCACTAGCCATCAATAGACCTTCAAGTTCATCCGCATCTTTCTTATTTTGATCCTGTAAATCACGATATTTCTTTGGACTTAGAGGAACAATGCGTTTCAAATCTTTTACGGTTAGGGGCCATTCTGGTGTATTACGCTTACGGCTGGCACCATACTTGAACTTCCAATCTTTCGTGTTGGTAATGTTCTTCATATCCTTGATGATTTCAAGTAATCTTTCTGGGAAATCTAATCTACGCTCAAACTCAACAAATACCAAATACCAACTATCTTCATATTCTGATTGACTTGCTTCGGCGTCAAGAACATACTTATAACCTTTCTCAAGAAAACTTTCTAGGTCTGCTGCTGCTGCGCGATACTTTACCTTGAAAGATACAACGATAATCTGGTCATCATCGCCCATCTTCGCTTGGAACTCGTCAAGATGAACTTCATTGTGAACTAAATCTCTTAGTTCTTGTTTTTGTAGTCCCTCAAATAGTTGTGGTTTTTTATTGATGAAACTGTACATTATAATCCTAAGTCTAAATCTAGATCGTCTTCGGCGGCATCTGCTACATCGCCCATTGCAGCACCTTCTTCATCCAAATCCTGTTCCCAAGCTTGGTCAATATCTTCCATGTTGATATTCTTGCCTTCAATCTCAATAAACCCTTGGCGGATATCGCTAATCAAATCCTTGGGCATACGAATAGTAACCAACCAAATCTTCTTTCGCATTTTCTTAGGTTTCTTGGTGCCAGGTTCAAAATCCTCTGGTGTCTCCACCTTCACAGGATACGTCATTTCTGTTTGCTGAAAGTGGATTTTGCAGTTATAGTCCAAAAGACGGGTTGCGCCCTTTGGATCAGGCATCATTTTATAAGGATACATAAACTGGCAAGTAACCCAATACTTCTCAACTTCTGGTCCCTTTACCAACTCACCGTTAATCCAGTTTTTGAAAGCATACATATCAACATTATCCATTACGCGCTCAAAATCGAGCAATGTGGATAGCATACTGTCTGTCATAAAGATATCTTTGGTGTTTTCAATGACGGTTTTGAGTTCCATACATAAATCCTTTGTCTATAGTATTTATGCTCTGAGTATCTTTATGTAGAGAATGAAGGGTGGCTATAGTGTAATATTGATTATAGCCACCCCAAAACGTAACCGCCACTGCTAAAAATAGCAGTATTATTCTCATTCAACCAGTTCTGGTTTGTATACGCTGCTCAATCCAAGAGCTTTTTTGTTGAAATCAATCAATGTTTTCAACGCATCTTCTGTGATAAATGTCATTAGTGTATCACGGTGCTTGTTTCCTTCTTCACCAATAATCCATTCATATTGTCCAACTTTCTTTTGGATAGCAGCAATACTCTTTGGGTCATTAGCCATATCAGTCAATGCCTGACGTAGTTTCGCTAGATTTGGGTTACCTTTACGTACCCACAACGCTTTCTGTAAACCATCGCGGAAAGATTTAACAAGCTTATACGCATCATACAATGAACCAGATGGTTCGGAACCGTATGTTTCTTTAAATAAGATTTCCATTTGAAACCCTGGATAGTTAGGATCATCACTATGGGTGCCTGTCGCTGGATTTAGGATACCATGATGAAACCACACTTCACTATCGCCAGTATCAATACTTGGCTGTACGTGCTTTTTAAATGCTGCTGGATTTTCCCGTGTGCCATTTAGTTCACCACGCTTATATGCTAGGCGGCGTTGACCACCAGACATACCGTGAACCCAAGTAACATTATCCTTGAAGCATTGGACATATTCAGCAGTTGTTTTTCCACCGCCGCATAATAGTAGTGTCATAGCAATACCTTCTGGAACCATACCGGAGCCAGCGGCAAACTTTACTTTCTCGCCTTTCACATATTTTGTCTTATGACCCACAATGATGTTAAGGTTCATTAACCCAACACTATCGTAGTCAGCATAGTTATAATCTACTTTCTCTTGAAGGAAAGAAACACCATTACCACCATGGGAAACCATGACAGTCTTATCGTCGTGTTGCAGTTCATTGTGGAACTTATTAAACCCTGGAATGTCTCTTGCTCCAGGAATATGTTTCAATACAATCCTTTCTCCAAGTTTCTTTTCGAGTTCAGCAGCAACAATTTGTGCCCAAACACTGGTGCCGCCGCCTGGTTTTTGTGGAATGACAAATGTATAATCTGCCAATACGGGTGTAGCGAATAAAGCAATAAATGCTACTAATAGTAATTTACGCATAGTTTGTTTTTCCTTTCATAATGCTATAAATGAATGTAATAATAGTCAAAGTAATAAGAGCAATAAAAAGATATCTGTCGCCCAACATATCCCAGTTATATATGGTGAATAACTGTATGGATAAATTTTCTACTTTGTCTGCTAAGATGAATGCGACCAAGAATGCTGGTCTACTGTATTTATAAGACTTCATCGTAAAACCAAGTACACTAAAGATGCCTAATACAACCAAGTCTTCCCAACCACCCGTATATTGCATACTTGCCCAAACAATCATCGCAAGCAATAAGGGGAAATAATATACATACGGTACAGATGTAATCTTGCATACCAGATTTACGAATAATAACGAAAAGATACCAACAAATAATGTTGCTGTAAGGAAACCAATACTCAGACTTTGGAAGAACTTATCATCATACATCAAATCTGGTGATCCAAGATCGAAACCCATATATAAGAATAGTCCCATTAGAACTGCGGCAAATGGTGCGCCAGGGATACCAAATATAACGGTTGGAAGCATACTGGTTGCTTTCTGTGCGTTGTTGCTACCCTCTGGACCAATCACGCCCTTGATATTACCATTACCAAACTGTTCATTCTTATTCAACGCAACGGTCTGACCGTATGCCAACCAATCGCTAACTGCCCCGCCAAGTCCAGGTAATAGGCCAACAATCGCACCAATAAATCCGCCTCGCAACGATAGCCAACGATTCTGCCATACCGCTCGCATACCTTCTATGCGCTCGCTCCTAACAACATGACTCGTTGCCTGTCGTTTTTTGAAACCTTCAATCAACTCTGGTACAGCAAATAATCCAGCAACAACTGGAATAAGTTGGATACCATCTTGTAGATAAAACCATCCAGCCGTAAAACGTGGGTCATTTGTAGTCGGGTCAACACCAACCAACCCAACGAATATACCAGCCCCAATCGCTACAATACTTCGGACAGGTTTATCGGTTGACAAAAACCCAACTGTAGCCAACGCTAGAACAGTAAATGCCCATAGCTCTGGTATACCAAAGAATAGCACAAGTTCGGTATAGTATGGTAAGAATAGGAATACGATGCCGCCCCATAGCAATCCATTCACCGTTGAGGTTGTTACTGCTGCTGATATGGCATATGATGCTCTACCCTGTTGAGCAAGCGGGAAACCGTCTACCATCGTTGCTGCTGAACTGTTAGCACCAGGAATACCAAGTAATATACTTGTGAAGCTATCTGCTGTGGTGGATGCTGCTACCACTGCCATTAGGAATATGACACCAGCATATGGGTCAGCAATAAACACAGGCAAAACTGCGTATGTTGCTACTAGTCCTGTAGTTGCTCCTGCTGCTGGTATAATACCAATCACCAGCCCATATAGGATGCCAGCGATTAGTGCTGTTATTTCTATCATTATGGTTTATATGTGGCGATACTTATATCGTCCTTATGAGTCCATTGTAACCCAAATCGCTCAACAAAGTCAACTATTAGTTTATTTTGTGCCTGGATTTTTTCAATCATAACGTAATCGTCTTCATACCAATCGTAGTTTGGATATGTGATATCCCATCCGCCAGCTTCCTTCCACCAGTTATAGCATTTCCTATTATTACGATAAACAACTGTAATCCAATCTTTTGGAAACTTTTCTATAATCTCGTCAAACTTATAACACCATTCGTGGGATTTGAGTAAAGGTATTCCGTATCCTTTATATGGACTACAAAGATTATCATAGTCAAGGTCTGCTGGAAACTCCATTCCAGTTCCAAAGTATGCGCCGATATGACCACCGAAATCATGATGTGTGTACTTTCTTTCGGGTGTTCTATCTGATATATCTATTGCTGGGTGTTTTTCAATCTCTTGTGCTACACCACTCCACCTACTACCGGGGGCACCACAAAAGAATATTTTATCTGGTAATCCTATCATCTAAATATTTATATGCGTACATTACTTAAAGAATATTTCTCCACAACCTGGCTTGAACGTGATCGATCTTTAGATCAGTATACGTACACTGGATGGGCATTATTGGATAAGATCGGACCACATGAAAATGTGTTGGATGTTGGTTGTGGTACAAACCCTTTTAAGCCATATCTTGGTGATCGTGTTTATGGTATCGATATTACAGACGTAGGTGCTGACGAGGTTGTAGCGATTGAAGACTTCTATACCACTAATAAGTTTGATGTTGCGTTTTGTTTAGGGTCAATAAATTTTGGTAACCAAGATACTATCAATAACCAACTAGATAAAATCGACAAGTGCTTGAACAGTGGTAGGATTTACTGGCGTTGTAATCCCGGGAGATATGATCACGGAAACGACCACTTCAATAATATAGATGTATTTGATTGGGACGAAGGGAAATTATATATGTTCGCTGATATGTACGGATACGAGGTTGCAGATATGCAGAAAGACGGGAATCGTATATATTCGGAATGGATTAAAATATGATTGTACCCATTATATTTCCAGGAGGATGCCAAGGAACTTTCTTACAGTACATACTTGACACTTACAGTACAATTGGGGTTAATAAAAACAGAGACTTTTTATCTGTTGGTGGTAGCGCCCATAACTATCAAGGTTCTACTGCAAAGTCCTGTCAGGATTTCGTTACTAGTCACAAGTATGCAGCATCGCCTTTTATTAAGACTCATCCGAAAAGCGATCCTAATGATAGCATTGAAGAAAATATAAAACTTCTTTTAGAATATGCAGATAAAGTAGTATACGTGTACCCATTCGCAGAAGATACACATATTATTGTGTTGAATAACTTATTTTCTAAACTAGACATGACGTTTGAGAGATACCTTAAAAGAAATAACATTGACGTACAAAGTAAGATTTATAATCCATGGGGAATTTCGTATAGTGTAGAAGTAAATGACATCGACAGGTGGGTGCAGCGTGAATTTTTAAGTCTATATATGTTTGACTCGTTCATTGATGAGATTGAATATCATAACAAGGATATCTTTATGAATATGGATGGTGTCGTTTGCATAGACTACTCGTGGGTGTTAAATGACTTTAATAAAGTTATGTCTAGTTTATCCAAAATCGTAACATTCAACGATTACGATCACATATGCAACGATTATAACCTAATGCTCGATCACCAAGAACATATTAACAAATATAATATGATACAGAGATATATTAATGGGGATGGTACATTGGTTAATCCGTCAGTCATTGACGAAGCGTATATACAGCACAATTTGCGAAAGTCTGGATATGAAATTAAATGCGATGGTTTAAACGAGTTTCCTACCTTGATGAAAGATTTAGTGCCCCTTTTATCCAGTATATAAATTTATAATATACCAACATCTAAAAAAAAGTTTAGAAGTAAATACAATGTGAGCCGAGGTAGACACGGTTCGCAATAAAAGCATAGAGTGTTTACCTTCGCTCACCATATAAAATGGAGAAGGAAACATATGTCCAGAAAACAACGTGCTATGAAGCGTGAAAGAAAAGATAACACAATTCAATTCAACGAATATGTGCAGAGAAAGCAAAATGTTCAACTAATTCCAAGGTCATTAAATCAAGAAGAATATATTGACCACCTACTAAATCCAGAAAAACTTATGGTATTTGCAACAGGCCCAGCGGGTACTGGTAAAACCATGTTGGCCGTTTTGGCAGCACTAAAAGCATTCAAACAAGGAGATATAGAAAAGATTATTGTAACACGCCCAGCCGTTGGTGTGGATGATGAAAAACACGGCTTCCTTCCAGGTGACCTAAATGCTAAAATGGAACCTTGGACCAAACCTATCTTTGATGTGATGGAAGAATATTATTCACCAAAGACTATTAAGCAATACCTAGAAGAAGGTGTTATTGAGATTTCACCGCTTGCGTTCATGAGGGGGCGCACGTTCAAGAAAGCCTTCATTATTGCTGATGAAATGCAAAACGCTACACCGAATCAAATGAAGATGCTACTAACCCGTTTGGGTGAAGGTAGCCAGATGGTTATCACTGGTGATATTAAACAAGCAGACCGCAAAGATAAGGATAATGGTCTTCTAGACTTTAAACAACTATTGGCTAAGTTCAAGAACAGCGAATACATCGCTCTAACTGAGTTTATCAATCAGGATATTGAACGACACCCAGCAGTCAAAGAAGTACTTGACATTTATGGTGATGTAGCCTGATAATTATCTTGTAATTGTTCTAGAAACTCTGAAATCATCTTATCTTTATATGATTTCAGAGTTTTGTAATTATGATCTAATACCTCGTTAATATCACCACAAGCATCAAACCACAGTTTTCTTTCTGACGGAGATTTTTTAGCAAGTTTTTTTAGTACATAAATGACAAATTCTATTTTCCGATTATCATCATAATAATCGTAATCTTCGTTCCACCACTTATCAAATGTTCTAAATCCCATATCACGTAATTTTGCTAAACTGCCATTATCACCAATTATGAAAAATGGTTTCTTATGTAATATTGCCTTCCATGTCTTTTCCGTGATATAACACACATTACCTTCAAGATGTGTTTCGCACGATATATAGATGAACGTATCATCTAATAGTTCTTTTTCGGTGTGAATTATTAAATTATTATCAAAAGAATAATGATGATTTACCTTGCCATCTAATTTTAATGGAAGAAGTTTAGTAAATTCAACATCATAATCACCGAGCGTTTCTTTTAAACTCACATTTCCATATTCTAATAAATCGTTTTTCCATAATTGATACACCATTTCACTTCTATGTTTCTTTGGTATTCCATAATTCAAACAAGAATAGAGTTTTGTTGTTTTTACGTCAATGGGTGAATCAATGGATGGATTATAGTAATTGCACAAGTCACTATATTGGTTAATAAACGAATCATACATATAAAAGTTAAAATTATTTGATACCCCCATCGTCTTTAGTTTGTGTATATTTTCATTTATCATGGGTTTATATAATGGCGATGCGTAATGAAAATGTTTTGTTGGTATATTGTATTTGTTCAAATGGCATTCTATTAACCCAATAGGGGTATGTTCATAAAAGTTTCTTACATCATGCCTTGGCACTCCAACATAATCTAAATTAAAAATATTAAATTCTTCCAGACCCAATAATACTAATATCTGGATTTCACCTGTTTGTAAGTAAGATATTATGTCTTTATTATCTATATAATCCAATATATTGAAGTCAGCATGAAAAGCAATATAAGGATCACGGATTTGAAATATATAAAAAAAAGAATCCTCTGGTGTTTTAGTCAAGGATAGATATTCTTGAAATGAAATAATATTTATCAGGTCTTCTATGTATTCATCACCGTGGGCAGAAAACGGATGATAACGATTAGGATTATTGATATATTCAAGCCATTTCTTCTCTAAGCTATATCCATTTAATTTATCTTTATGTTCACGAATAAAATAAATCATCCACTATTTACCAAGAAAGATTGAAGAATGTCAAGTCTTTCTCTTCCTCAAAGTAGATATTATATGACTTTGATTTGTTATCCGCAATCAATAGAAAATAACCAGTACATCTACTCGCCAGCCAATCTTCAAGATAATAATACCTACATTCCGCAATCGCTTGTACGCTTGTGTTACACTCCATTGATAGATTGAATGATTCTTCATCTGGTTCCCAAAATCCTGGCCTATATTTAAGTTTAATGTCTTTATGGGGAAACTCGCCTTTACACAACTCCCAAACAGTTAGAGTGCGACGATGCCAAGTATCTAAGATGTTACCCTTGACTTTTGATGATTTCATAGATTTCTTCCCAAGTATCTACTGGATGAATATCATCGTGTGTGAAATCAACTGTATGGCTATGCTTTACCAGAATGGTTTCTAATCCAAGTTCGTGTCCATCCTTCGCATTATCCACGCTATCCTCAATCCAGAAACGACCAGTATTGCGATACTTCGTCAAGTGATGGATTTTGTTAGGCATATCGCCAGTGAGTGTAAGTTTATCAACTGCTGGACCGAACAAGTCTTTCAAGTTCTGCCATCGGCGTTCATAGATTTCTGGACTATCCTCAATAGCAGTGATACACTGGAAGGTATATCCTTCATCATATAACTTTTGGACATACTTTTGACTATCGCGGAATGGGGAAAGATTCCTAATGTATTCTGTGCGGTTGAACTCATGCACAAGTTCGTGGGCTTCTACACTTGTGAAACCACTTACACGATGCTCAACTTTGTAAATCCCAGGTTGCTCTGGCTCAAGTTCTTTACCATAGGCTTCCTTGAGCCATACCTCAAAACTCTCAATCCAGTTTCCAAGAACTCCATCAAAATCTGTTAGTATTCGTTTATCTTTCATATCTTTCCTTTCTTACTCTTCCATCAAATCCACAACTTTTACATAGTTCAACACAGTTTCTTTGGCGTTGGTGTAGTTGCTTACATCGGTGCGCTTCACCTTACCAGTAACACGGCACTTTTTACCAAAGGCGGCGGGTTCTTTCTGCGTGAAGAACGAAACCGCATTCTGGTCATTCTCAACCGCATTATATACATAGCAACCAAACTTTTCAATCCACTTGCTATTGGTGATTTCAATAACCACATCAATCTTCTGACCAACGTTGCCGATATAGTTGCTGACTTTAGCAATCTCACGCTCTGCTTTCTTGCGCTCTTCGGCAGCAATGTCATTCAAGTATGCGCTGGGAACACAGGCAGTCAACCCGAAATCACGGGAAATGATTTTACCATCTTCCTTGTTGAACAGTTCATACAGGGCAGACTTGAAACCGTTATCATCAAGATTACCAGCCAACGCATCAAACATCAGTTTATTGAAGTGCTTGATAATCTTATCGGCTTCGGCACGATGCTCGTCGGTAATCTCAAAGGCGGGAATGTTGTTCTTTTCGGGATGCCATTTGTTCAGCGTACCCATACCGAAATGTTCTTTGACCAAATCACGATTGCTGAAAACGAACAGTTCTTCATCGTATTTGAAGTCATAACCTTCGGGAACAGCAACTTTCTCTGTTTCCGAACCAAATACACGGGTGATAACAGGATAGGACGATTTGATATAACCGTTGGTTTCGGGAGAAACTTGGATATTCAGTTCATTCACAGCAACGGCAACCGCCAGAACTTCACGGAGTTCGTAGGTTTCTTTGTTCATCGGTTGCTTATTGAAACGAGCCATTCTGTATCTCCATCATTTGATTATGTCTTAGTATAGCACAGATTGGCTATTTGTCAAGCGAAAAGTTTGCTGAAACCTTCCCAAATAACGTTGTATGCGTTGGCTTCGTATCCCCAGCATTCGAAGAATTCGTCATCGGTAATAATGTCTTGCTTGCAGTGATGGTTCCAGCGATTCTGGAAGCCTTCCATCCCGGCCAGAAGGTCGCCATTCAGCGACTGACGGGTGATGGTTTCACGCGCATCGTTGAAGTCCATTTCTACACGATAAAAAGACGGGATGCTGATCATTTGGAAACTCCTTTTCTCAACTTACAAATATAGTATAGCACAGATTGGGAGATTGTCAAGCACTTTTTTTCAGATTTTCCACGGCATATTTTACCCTGTCAGGGTAATCTTTTAGAAGTAATGAACCAGCCTCAAGATCGTCCGTGGTGATAAGGTCTTTGTGCCAATGCTCTATGGTATCCCACTTTTCCAACATAGCCTTCGCCATACCATCAAACATACCATCAGAAAGGATAGGTTCATCTTGTTCGTAATAAGCATACGCCGCCATCAAATACCAAGGAACCATCATATTTGAATTGGAAATGGCTTCCATGCATTTCTCGTCAAACATTATTTTTCCTCAAAAAACTTGTCGTATTTTGTGTTTTTTTTCTTTGGAATATCCAACGACTTCATAATAATCTGCTTGGGTAAAAAGTTCCAGCAGTAATAACTGGACGAAAATGTGATTTTATCGTTGTCCTTGCCATTAGCCATATGAAACTTCATACGCTGTTCAAACATCAACAACTGTAAATCCTTATCACGAAATAACTGTTTTGGAGCAGAATCATTTAGCCAAGTATTAGCCATAATCAAAGCAAATGGTTTCTCAAACGCCAGCGCCCTCTCAAAGAACTTACGCTTATTGGTGAATGGGGGATTAGACACCATCACATCCCAATGTGTCGGTTCATACTCAAAGAAATCTTGCCCGTTATCAATATGAGAATACGTAACAGGATTTTGTTTTGATATCTGTTTGACAAACTCGCTTTCTGGTTTATCAAACGGACACCACACCATCGCTCCTTCTGGTATATATTCTAGAATAGGTTTTACTGCGTAATCGGGTGTATAACATTCATCATTATTCCCCGCAGAATATAAAACCTCTTTACTATCAATCATTCTAAAATCTCTCGTAATGGATTTATGATTTCTTCTTCGGCACGTTTTACAACCTGTGCCTCATCATAAAAATGATAATGATTATGTTCCATTTTTTGTATTGTCAAATCATCATATTCTATATGGTGAATATTGTCAAGAACTTTCTTCAATCTTTTTTCATCATCAAGTTCATCATCATAACTTTCATCAAATAGATTACTGTATGTTTCAAACCCTTGTTCTTTTATCCATTTCAAAGAACCTGGTTTATTTACAGTGATAAATGGATGGAAAATCGTAGTGGTTCATATATCTCAAGAAAAGCTTATCGACGCCTTCCTTGAAAAGATTAGTCCACTTTTTCTTCGGTCTGAATATTCGTATCACGATGTTTATTACTTGCTTTCATACCGTCTTCAATATACCTACTATAGTTCTTTTCGTAATATTCATAAAGTGTATTGAAATCCATGCCACCTTCGCCATCATCGGCTTTCCAGTTTTTCATAACCTTTTTATCATCAAGGTCAAGAACAACTTGTGCTTCAATCATGTCATTCTTCTTTAGACCTTCACGGAACATAACTCGCTCGTCCCATTGAACATTACGGTCATCATTCATCCAACCCTTTAGGTGGGTAGGCGCACCTTTGCGTGGTTTCATAGCGTAATACGCAAGGAAGTATCTATTCTTTTGTTTCATTTTATCCTCTCAGTCTCAATAGTTCAATAACAGTTGCCGCCAGATGAATGTCGGCGTGGGGAATACTCGGTAGATCAACGATTGCCTTGCGAATAATAAGAATAGCATCGTCAATCTGCTCGTCGGTATCTCCCCATAGTTCCAGATTGTTATACATCCATACGAACATATCATCCATTTCATCTGGACGGGTATTTTCTGAAATCAACTTTCGTGCTTCCGTGAACTTGTTTGCTTTCAACAGTTCAACGAACTTGATTTTGACTTCGGTTGTGCTTTCGGCAATATCTTGTTGGATAAGTTTACCGCCAATAGTATTCTGTTGAACCAAGTTCAACGCTTTGCGAAGACTTGGATATGTTGCCTTCACATATGTATCAAGCATATCAATATCAAAGTCAACCTGTTCAGCAAGCAATACTTCGGCAACCTTCGCCGTAAACTCCGTATGGTCTTGCTTCTCAATCTTGAATACTTGGCACCTATCCTGTAGTGCTGGAATAACTTTGTGGATATAGTTACAGGTAAGAATGAACCTACACGTACCCGCATATGTTTCCATAAGATTACGAAGTGATGGCTGAACAGACTGTGCGTTTAGAAAGTCTGCCTCGTCAACGAGAACAATCTTGAACTCACCAAATGGAAGTGTCTGTGTAAAGCCTTCTAGTTTAGCGTAGAACTCGTCAATCTTACGACCTTCTTTGGAACCGTTCATTACAAGAACATCAAAAGAATCGATATCCAGTTCGTTGATTAGAACTTTAGCAAGAGTTGTTTTACCAGTGCCAGGAGGACCGTGGAATAATAGGTGTGGAATAGACTTGTTTTTAATCCATTCTTCCACTTGTGCTTTCTGGTCTTCGTTATGAAAAACATATTCATCTACCGTTTTCGGACGGTATTTCTCAACCCATAAACTCATCTTTACCTCGTATGTTAGGGTTTATTATAACAGTTATTCTTCTTCGTCGTCAATATCTTCTTCGTCGTTTTCGTCATCAACGACTTCATCTTCAAGATACCAATCGGGCGGTTTCCCATAGCCAACTTCACGAAACCACGAGCGTTCAGAGCCTTTGCGACGAATAATCTTTTTAGCCATTAGAAAATCGCCGTTTGTGAATCCGCTACATAATCATCTTCTGGCTCTTCCCATTGCGTACCAAGAATATCATTGTTATCTGCCCTGCGAAGTTCAACAAGTTCCTTACCGTCAATCTCATACTTGACTGAACGAGTCCAACGTCCGTGGGCAACCAATACCCACTGTCCTGGCTCAATATCCTTCTGCTCTGGGCCAACGGCATAGACCTTTGCCCAACGAGGACGAAGACCACGCTCACGCCCATCGTCACCTGGAAGAATAAGTCCAGCTTTTGTCTTACGCTCACCAAAGTTCATTTCATATACCAATACATGGTCCTTGATTGGTCGGATTTTTTGACCACGGATAATAGTGTTATTTACAGGCATTATTCTTCCTCGTCATCTGTATCCACTTGTAAAGCAGATTGTTTCTTTGGTTGATCACCGTGTAGTTTATTTGCTTCCTTCATAATCTCTGCTCTGGTTTTGATAATATTACCTTTAGCATCAATCTGGTCGCCACGAGCATTTACGCTAATATTTCCTACTGCCCGTACCTTTTCGTTCTTTAGAATAAGAGCATCCATATCAAGTGCCCTACCCTGTGCTGTTCTATGTTGTCTCGCCATCGCGCAAAAACTCCTTTATTGATAAATCATAGTACATGCTATTTACTTTATGTACTCCTATGAGGTATAGAACATAACTCGCAACACTGCTGCCTCGTCCTACCCCCCATACTATTTTATGCTCACGCATTGTGTCCACGAAATATTTTAGATAGCATAATAATCCAAACATATCTCGTTCTTGGAAAAGCAATAGTTCTTCTCCGCATCGCTGTAGTTCCGCATCTGTCTTACATTGACCAAGAACCCAATCGGCAATATCTAATGTTCTATAGTAATCGGGCATTCTCCAAGCTCGTTGTAATGTCCTATCAACGTAGTTTATAGTTCCAGAAACTTGGAATGGTGTTGATGTATCTAAAACAGGATATTCATCGTAGTTTTTCGATATTGCGTCATGATACTTCTGTGCGGCTTCTGTCCCTACATCATCGGCAAGAAACATAAACTTTGAAATATCGACATCTGGGTTCTTATATATTTCTTCCAGAATGTCTTCTTCTTCGAAATATAGGAAACCTACATCATCTTTCAACATTATCGATTACCATCTGCTTTTCTAACTCTCTTCTTAGTGTAGCATATTTGGCTTCTTTCTGTCTATAAAAATCAACAGCATAAATGTAACCTTTAGCATAGTATTCGTCAAAGTCTGCTACCAGAACCCAAACAACAGGATTTACAAACTCATCACTGTTCTTTATCATTGGAACTTTTTTCATTTGGTTTTCCTTCCACTACTTCTGGTTTAAACTTTTTTATTTGAATAATCTTGCCTTCTTTCTCAACATCACTATCCCAGCCTAACTCAATATCAGGCCAATCAATCTCTTGTAGATGAAGTTCTCGTTTCCCATCTTTCTCTGTAATGATATCCATCGTAGACATATCAGGTCTTGCCCACCACGCCTTATGTTTCTCAACAATCTCAGCAGTAATGATAGGTGGATAATCCAATACCGCCGAATCATAAATGTATTCTAAGTCGCCACCAAGATAACTACACACAGAAATATAGTCAATGAAAAACCTTTCTTCAAGGATACAAGATAACTTGCTATGTAGAACGATAGCCAATAGTTGGTCGTATGGTTCGTCAGGTAAGAAAACAACTTTGTTATCAGTTTTTTCTAGTAATGTTTCAAGGATTGGGTTTTCAATACCGCATAGCAAACTCATACCAAGAATGCCTTCCACCATAGTTTTTAGGCGTTCAAGGGCAATGTTCTGCTGCATGATATCGGCAGTATTTGGAACAAGATCAACTTTCACTTTATATAGATTTGGTACAATCTCATTCTCATATACCGCATTAGCCATAAACTCCGACTTCCAAATAATACTCGTCATGAAATGTCGATCTTATCGCTATAAAAGTCTTCGTCACCAAGTTCTTCCATTGCTTCTTTCTCACGTTGGATATACCGTCCGTGAAGCTCTCCTTGGTAGTGTTCAATCATCATTTGCACTTGCCCAAGAAGATTATAGTTCCCTCTTGCGCGAGTTGCTTTTCTGTGTAGTTCGTTAATTTTGTTTACCAGTTCATCGTCTGATAGATTTTTGATATTAGGTGCTAGTGGATGCATAATATTATTTATAACACAATTTTTACAGTTGTGCCCTTTCCTTTAATAGGCATTCTATCATATGACTATTACAAGTCACCCTCTTTTCTATTTTCAGACAAGAATGCGTCAAATCCGCCGGGATAACGGGCTTCAAGTTTCTCTACATTCATTTTGATAATCTCTTGTGGGTCAGCATCCAGCGCCATACACGCTTGCATCCAATACCATAATACATCGCCCAACTCACGCTTCATATGAAAGATTTCATCGTCGTTGAGTGGTTTGCCTTGGAACAATAGTTTCTTTACAATCTCTGTAAACTCACCGCCTTCGGCTGTAAGTCCCATAGCCGCTGTGGTTAGTCGTGGAATATCAACGGTGCGGTGATTTTGTAGCGAAGCAATACGAGCCATATAAGCATCATTACTCTTACTTGGTTCGCTGGTGACTTCATTTACAAAGTTCTTATAATCGTTTAGGTCAATAGACATTTACAATACTCCTTTCGCCTATTATACAACGAACAGAATATCATGTCAATCTATATTTTTGCTAAACGGATGATATCTTTGAGCATATCGTCTGCGGGTTCTTTTTCTTCACGCATATCGAACTGACGCTCAAATGCGTCAAGTGCATCAATCATCTTAATAGAACCAGCATTACCAGAAATCTCATTGATAAGTTTATCGTTATCGTTATCATCAATGAGTGGTTTGTCTAAATGACCGTGTTCACCGAATACTTCATTATAAGAGTAACGGTCTACGTTTTCTTGATATCCCCAACCATGCTCCATAATATCGTAGATATTACCATTTTCGAAATACTCATATGCGTATTCATCATCACTGGCGGCTTGGTAAGCGTCAAGTAATAAATGATGATCGTTGAGATACAAGGTTACTTCGTCATTTAGTCCTGTGATTTCGGCACCGAGATCATATGGATTTAGAGGTGTATAATCTACATACTTCATAATGCGGCGTTCAATGGCTCCACGATAAGTCATACCCTCGTATTCTTCCATATCACCTTTGTATTCATCGTCAAGTTGGAACACATGCGCTTTATTAAACGCATCAACCATATACTCCCAATAACGATGGCGTTCACGCTGTAGTTTCCACAATGCTCGTTCTGGGTCAGTGCTATCACCTTCGGCAAAAATCTTATCTTGATACCAGTTAGGTAGGCGACGAATAAGTTCCACGAAATACTGGTCATCAAGGTCTTCTGCCTCAAAGTCAGTTATTTCAGAAATATCTTCGGGGTCATTTAGAATCTTGAATAGTTTATGAACAGGATGATGATACTCAAACTTATCATTACAGAATGTCTCAACATCACCGAATGTTTCCAAAACGATTCTGTTCTCTTCTTTCTGCATTTCATATGGCGCAATATTTTTTTCACGCATTTTCTCATATATCTTATCAAGATCATCTTGTGTGATATCAGCAAACTCTTTTTCACGAAAACCAGCCAGTGCGCTTTTCAGTTCTGGTTTCTCGTCTTCTAACTCTTCTCTCTCGTCATCGTCCAAGTCATTCATAGAGAAGTTGTTTTGTGCGAGATAACCACCGCCCTCAATACCTTTGATAGCATCGTGTTTGAGTAGAGCTACAATATATGGATGAAACTCTGACTGTGGTTTCTCGTTGAAACGACCTTTCATTTCTCCAAGTGTTCCATCACTTTGCAGAATGAATGTTAGGTATGGTTGGTAATATGTTTTGCCCTTCTGCTGAACTTCTTTACGAAGTGAAAGAACTGTATCATCACTATATGAGCGAGGGGAGTTACCACAATGCCCCATAGCATTACCTTCAATGGAGCAAGAAGGTCTGGCTAAATCCCACCACGCAAAGCCATCACCAAAGTCAATGAGTTTTTCTGGCTTGCCCATATGATGATCATCGCTTCTATCGTATTGGTCCAATGAGATATTGAACCTGGCGTTTTCTTTCCAGCGTTCCTCAATGGTTTCCATAGCATCTAAAATCTTTTGTGATGGGTTCCATCCAAACTCTAAGGTATCAATGTTTTCAAGTTCAAGTGACTTGAAGTGTTCAATCTTATTCTTGAACCAGTTGGACAATACCATCTGCTTCGCTACAGAGACAAGCTCGCCGCCGTCTTCGCCCATCTTATTGGACATTTTTGTTTTTTCTTTATCAAATACCGATTGATATTCTGGAACAGCGCCAGCCAAATGACTTAGAATGAACAGACGGACGTAGCGCATATACCATAGGATTTGTGCGCTATTTGGTTTGCCGTTTGTTTGGAATGTTTTGTATGCCCAATCAAAGTTTTCTTTGGCGATACCAAGTGTCTCTACATTTTCCTTTGGGTCCAGAAACTGAAACATCTGCTTGAAATCAGATTTTGGGCTTTCTTGTAGCATGTCCAGTTTATTCAATAGGTCACGCATCTACCACTCCTTGCTTGCTGCTAACTTTGCATACATTGTATGGTCATATGTATTTGCTTGCATACGCTGGGCAAGTTCTTCTACGCTATCCCAATCCGGTTCTCTATTCCACTTCGCTGGTGGATTGATACCGTTTACCATATTTGCTAAAAACTTCCAATATGAGTTAGGGTCTTTACGGGCAAGCTCGCTCACGAAACCTCTTTCCTCATATGGTTTATGTGCGAAATCCCATACACGATTGGCGAGAGTTTGGAAGTCAATCATTCCTTCGTATAGTTGAGATAAACGCATTATTCATTCCTTAGAATGTGCTAATAGCAACACGTTTCCATACTGCGGTACTTCCGTCATAAGTCCCTGTGCAGATGTAGATGTATGAGGCATCTACCACAATCATTCCAGCAACATCGCCAGATTGTCCAGCACTTGTCGCTGGTGTACGTTGATCTAATGAAAGCCCACCACCACGAGTTAGGTCTTGAATGGAGATAACTGAACCAGCATCGTGTGTTGTGAACTCAAAGATATATGTACCTGTAGTATCAAAAGTGATGATGTTACTTGCGTAACCCTGAATGCTTCCCGTACCAACAGTTACTGCCGCTGGTAGGGTAACGGTATGGGCTGTATTAGTGATATCTACCTCAACTCTAATACGACCTAACTTACCAGATGCTGGGAAGTTGGTGAAAGCAAGAGTGATAGAACCGCTTGTTGAAACAGTTTGGTATGAACCTTCGCTGTAACTGCAAGTAACTGTACCAGATGTAGAACCTTTTGCTACACGGGTTTCCGCAAAGTCACGAGTTTCAAAGTCTTTTAGTAGGGCACCACCACCGCTGTTATCAAGTGTTGTTCCAGTTAGTGCGGATTTTAGGATAACTTTACTCTGTAAGTCTTCAATCTCGGTCTTCGCTTCCGTGAAGTTTGTCTTGATGTTGGTGAAGTTGTCTCTAAAACCCTGGCTATCATTGTCTTGTCCAGCCACTGGATATGTGCCGTCAATATTGTTTGGATTCACATTTGAGGTCATTTATAATATCTCCATTTGTATAATGTATTTATACATATTTATCGTTCTATTGTTTCTTGTGGAAACTTTAGGAATGTGTCTCCATCATCTTTCTCGTCTTTATATAGGAATGAGTTGGCCAAGAATCGTGTTCCATCGCCGTCAAATAGCGTTTGTTCATCAATGCCGTCATCCAAATCAAATGTTGTTTCAGATGTTTCGTTCCATTCGTCGTTATCTTTATCGTAGTTTACACTCATATCATAATCCCAGATATATCGGTCAACGATAAACTCGATTTTCTTCAAATCAATATCTGTTCTACGGTTGATATTGAAAATGATTCTATCGGCATAACCAGGATTTACATAAGCGACAACAACGGCTGGGGTAAATCCTAAAATAGTTCCGTCATCTTGTTTGCTACGCATCCATAATGGGAGACTTTCAAGTTCAAGTTGCCCAATTTCATTTAGGAAGCGTTGATTCATGTTTTTGAATGAGTTTGGATAAAATACGTGTTGATCTGTATCGCCGGCACTTATAGCATCACTATCCCCCGTGAACCCATTTGTATCATTTACAAGAACTGGATTTGCCCATTGATTGTTATGATTATTGTAAAAGTCAATACTTATTGAGGTGGACTTCCTTTGTGTATTTTCTTCACGATCAATAATTTCAGCGTAAACCACTTCATATTGAACTACACCATTACGAACAGCACGAGCTTTTTTGAGTGGACCAAGAGCAACGCGCTTGTTATAGTGGTTCTTAGCCATTGTCGCAATCATCTCAGTCGCAGTACTTGGGTTTAGACCAGTAGTAGCAATAAACCTGATATCTGATTGGATACCATACCAATAATCTGTTTTGCGGTAGATCGCTTCATTTGGAAAATCATCAGGTGATTGAATGAGGCTTTCCCAGATTTCACGCTGTGAAACTTTTGGATATGCTTTGAACCATAGATTTTCATGAGGAACGAACTTACCAGGATCAATAGTTATAGTGAACGTTCTAAATGCACTGATATCACCATCAGCATCGTAAGCCTCAACTGTAAATGTGAATATTCTCTCAAAAGTTGTTTCATTGATGATCAGGCTATTACCATCAAATGTTGTTGTTCCACCATCAAACATAAAGGTTTTGAATGATGGTCTTCCAACAATAAGACCATCAGCACTTAGACGCAAACCTTGCGGTATTCTACTTGCTGAACCAGGTTTAAAACGATAGGAAAGGTTTTTACCTAATGTGTTATTAGCCTTGACCGATAGTGTGCTGATTTCACCTACACGAATACTTCCCATATCTGCATCAGTAACCCAACTGATAATCTTTCGTATATCACCAACGATAGTCATGGTGAAGAATACCCAATCACTCTTATAATCGTTGTTGTTCTTTTTCAGTACACGGACGGCAAATGTATAATCAGTTTGTGTTGCTGCTTGGTTTGGAATATAACCATATAGCCATCCTGTATCGGGGTCAATAGTCAAACCAGGCGGCAACTCTAGGTCACCTTGGTCAAATCCATTTATCTCACTATCAAACCCACTATCATTATCAAAGCCTTCGCTATCACCAACGCCGAAACTGTACTCAATCGGATCACCGTCAAAATCTTTGCCTTCAAACTGGAATGCAAAGTAGTTATCATGTGTAACAATACCGATATCACTCGGTTGAGTTAGAAGAACAGGAATACGCAATGCTGTCATATCCGCAGTCAATGGATATCCAGACATATCAGCAGTTAGAATATCTGTATCAGCAGTAAATGTATCACCCGCATATACGAATAGTGAATATGTTTCTGCGACAGTTGATTTGCCATCGGTTACAACTACTGTAAATTCATAGTTTTTATTTACTGATCGTGTTCTGAAATCAAATCCAAACATATCAAATCCATTATCGTCGTTATCAAAACCAGGTGTCCCGCCGATAACTGGAACAGGCTCAATATAACCAGATAGTAACCCATCGGAACTTATAGATACACCGTCTGGAACATCGCCGCTTAGAATACTAAATGTTAGTTCATCATCTGGATCATAATCGATGGCAGATATTTGGTGGCTAACATAATCGCCATCACGGTATGTCCCTAACAAACCGCCATCTGTAAGAATAATAGGATCGTCCTGACCAACAACCGTTAGTTCAAATGTTCGGTCATCAACAATATTATCACTTGATACGGCACGAACAACAAATCGTGAAGTCACATCTTTCCCAACATTAGTTGGAACACCAGCAACGAATGTTTCGCAACTTGGAAAACCTTCGCATCTCCCATCTCTGGTAAGACGAAGACCTGATGGAAGGGTGCCTGATTGTAAATAAAATGTGATACCAGGGTTTACAGAACCGGGAACATCCACATCGGGGTCACGGCAAGCAAGTTGGAAGTCATAAAACTCCGCTTCTTGGATTTTACCCAAGTCTCCTGCTGGGGTTAACCATACTGGTGCTGCCATAATAATACCTCTTTATGGTATTTATCAAGATACGGCGTAGTAAGGAATGACGTATTCTGTACCAGAAACCTCTATTTTTACATACCCAGAAGGGTTTGCTGGTAATGCTGATGCTCCACCCGCTGAACCAACTGTCGATTGCGAACCACCTGTAATATTTACACGCTCAAAGTGACCTTGGAAAGCGTAGATGTTTGTCCATTGGTCAGCAGCAGCACCAATGCTCTGTACAGCAGAGTCTGCTAATGGGAGAATGTTACCCGCTACTGTAAGTGATGTTAGAGTACCGACAGATGTAATCGTTGGCTGTGCAGCAGTGGTTACTGTTCCGGCAGTAGTAGCAGTAGATGCATTACCTGTTAAGGCACCAATAAAGGTAGTTGCGGTGATCGTTCCGCCGTTTGTGATATCATTTGAGTTTAGGTCAAGGTTTGCCAGTGTACGCACAACACCCGTTCCTGATGGATCAATCTCAACATCTGAGTTGGTGTTTAGTGAAACAAGCTTGTTACCGTTTAGACCTAATTCTGTACCGTTGATATCAGATGATGCAGTGATAGCGCCAGATGTAACGGCACCAGATACTGCTAGGCTTGTCAATGTGCCAACTGACGTAATAGTTGGTTGTGCGGCTGTAGTTACAGTTCCAGCGGTAGTTGCTGTATCCGCATTTCCAGTTACATTACCTGTTAGGTTACCGACAAATGCTGTTGATGTGATTGATGTGGCACCTGTAACAACGCCAGCGGCAACATTGATTGTACCTTCTAATGTAAGAGTACCAGATGACGAAATATCGTCACCGTCGATAGTGATGTTGTCAACAGTTACTGAGGTGAACGCACCTGTTGATGGAGTAGTGGCACCAATGGTGGTATTATTGATAGCAGTTAGCACCATAGAATCTACGTGCATCTGTGCGGCATAGATGTTAGTCCATTTATCAGTTGGGCTACCTAGATTCTGAATGGCTGAATCGCTTGCTGGTAAGAAGTTACCGCTTGAAATAACCGTGTTTCCTGTACCATTTGGATCAAAGTTAATGTCGCCGTTGGAGTTGTCAGATGAAATGGTATTACCGGAGAAAGATAGGTTGCTGAGACTTGTTCCGCCAAGTTCCGTGTAAACTTCCGTGAAATTATCATTAATTTTGTCAAATGCGTCCCTGAGATTATCCCCAGTACCATCGTTTGCACTTGCCCCGATATTGATCGTTTGTTTAGCCATTCAAGCAACTCCTGTTTTATGTATTTATCTTCGTGGAAATATTTTTTATTGCTAAATATTATATGCGTATATTTATTGTACTGGCACTTCTGCTTATTCCCATCGCATCATTCGCTCATTCGAATGAAGAGTTTCTAGACACAGTTGATGTTGTAAGAAAATCGATTGTTGTTGTCGAGGTTAGTCAAGAACAACCTACATTGTCTGGAATGACACCAGGATCGCTACTTGATAACTACCTAAAGAAAAACAAGCCTGAGAAGACAGGTTTAGGTACTGGGTTTATTATAAACGGTAAAGTTCCCTCAAAACACAAGTATATCATAACGAATAACCACGTAATCGACGGAGCAAAGAAAATAAAGATTTACTTCGAAGAAGATTCAACCCCTCACATTGCTACTTTAGTAGGTACTGACCCACTCAGTGATATTGCTGTTCTAAAAATCGATGAGAAGGTATTGGAGAGCGTAGAACCAATGTCGTGGGGAGATAGTAATAAGTTACGCCCCGGACAAGAAGTTTGGGCTATCGGGCATCCGCAAGGATTAGCTTGGACAGTCAGTAAGGGTGTTGTAAGTCACAAGAAAAGACGCATTTCCAATGGTTGGCAGACAGTGGTACAAAGCGATGTATCTATCAACCAAGGGAACAGCGGTGGTCCCTTGATGACAATGGATGGTAAGATTGTCGCTATCAATACATTTATTCTATCCAAGTCTGGCGGAAGTATCGGATTGAGCATGAGTGTTGATAGTGAAAATGCTCAGTATGTCGTAGCCAAGCTTATTGAGAATGGCAGAATTGATCGCCCTAGAATGGGAACCCATCTTCACTATGATCCCGAAACACAACAGGTGTCCATTGAGAAAGTTGAAGAAGGTAGTGCAGCGGAAGAAGCTGGGATAGAGCCAAAAGACGTAATCCTAGCAGCAGACGGTAAAGAAATCCATCACGTAAATGATCTCTTCGATATCCTTCAATATAAATCACCATACGAAGATATGGATATTACTCTGTTAAGAGAAGGGACAACTATTGAGTTGACCATTACACTTGGTTTATTAGGGAAGGAAGAAGCTAAAGAGCAGGCAGACGAACTCTCAAATCCGAAAACTGAACCTAAGTCAGATTGAGAAACTTGTACCGCAACCACAACCAGATTGCGCCAAAGGATTAGAAAAGTCAAAACGTGAACCCATTAGGTCAGTTTTCCAATCGATTTGAGTGCCAGCAATAGCAAACATACTGGCACCATCAACCACGATTTTTACACCGTCAAAGTCCAATACTTCATCATCTTCTTGGACTTCATCCAAAGATATTTCTTTTAGAAGATAGTTGAAACCAGCACACCCGCCACCAGATACTCCGAATACAAATGCTTCGTGCCCATAATCTTCCATTAGTTGGGAAAAATGCTTCGTCGCAGATTCAGTCAATGTTATCATTATACTCTCCCGTAAAACTTTGTTTCTTCTTTATTATTTACATCAAACAGATGCCAAGCACAGTTGTCTTTTCCGGTCATTTTAGAATCTTCGATCCACTTGACCCTACCAATACTCACAATCTTTTTCAACCTCGGCATATATTCTGCGCTCTGTTTGGTATGAACCCAATCAGCATCAAATAACAACCATGTTGGGGCAATATCACTCAAATGTATAATAAGAGGATGTAAGATTTTTCTGTCCCAAGGGGGATTAGTGATAAACATATCGGCACCACTAGTCCACTGTAAATCGAAAATGTCTAACTGGTCAACACTTTCGTCCTGTGGTTCTATGTCTATCGCCATCACACATTTATGACCGAAACTTTCTAAGTGTTTCACCAAGCGACTGTCACCAGCACAAGGTTCAGCAAACTTAGTACCTTCCGTAAGGTGAGGTAGCAAAGGCAAAACTGCATTTACTGGCGTCGGATAATAGTCCCTGGCGATTCTAACGAAATCGCTTCTCTTACCCATTACTTGTACCTGTACGTTATTCTGCCTTTTCCAAGGTCATATGTACTCATTTCGAGCTTGACACGATCACCTTCAACAATCTTAATTTTGTTGGTTCGTATCTTACCACTAAGGTAAGCTAGAACTTCGTGGTCGTTATCAAGACGAACTTGAAACATACTTTGTGGTAGAACATCGATAACGTCACCATCAAATTCTAGCAAACCTTCTTTAGCCACTTACTGTTTCCCTTTCAATTCCTGATATCTATGTGTTAGAAACTCTTTTACAATCTCTAAGTTTTGACTTTCAATGTTATCACCCCAAGGTGTATTTGCACTTTTTGTATTCACTCTCTCCAACAACCTCTCGCAACCCGTCATTTCAATGTATTCGATACTGTCCATTTTAGTTTCTCCTGCTGGTTAAAAGAAAAGGAATGCCAGTACTTCACCGACATTCCTCAGTCAAACTTTTGTGTATTGATACTTTTGTTCATCACGACTTTATTTAGCATAGTTAGATTACGTAGCCCCCGCCATCGCTCGTATCTCGACAATCGTTAGACTGCCTTTCCCGTGGGTGGAGTTAGTATACGATCCCATCATATCTTGGACCGTACAAGGCATCAATCATGATACCCTCTGGTGTGATCTTCTGCGCCTTCAATACGCTTTCAACGATTGAAGGTGAGAAACCACTTACCAGACACACCCCATTCTCATTGTAACTTACTGGTGCCTGATTGCCACGGGCATTCAGATTCCAGAAGACAATAGTTGGTAGTTCGTAGCCAGCCTTCTCAAACTTGCTACGAGCCTGTGCAAATGCACCGGCATCCATAGTTGGAACAGAGCCACCACGGGCACCCCAACTGTAAGAACTACCAGTTGCTTCATCAAACTGCATATCACTTAGGATTAGCAGATACTTTGGCATCTGACTTTGGTCAATGTTGTTGCTAGTAGCAACCTCAAGGATACGGTCAAATGCCGCCAATAGGTTAGTATTCATTCCCCAATCGGCACGACGAAGCTGTGTGTACTTCTCGTAGATTGTACCAGTTAGTGACTGTAATACTGGATTGGCACTGAAAGTCATAATCTGGTTGCGGAATGGACCCTTCTGCTTATCTGCGATATACAGACCAAGTGAAATAGCAACATCCATACAAGTTGTGGATGAACCACCAGCAGAACAAGTCATTGAACTACTAACATCTACCATTGGCAGAATAGCATTGTCACCAAGATAGTCTGGCAATGCATCCCACTGTGCGATAGACACATCCAAGTCACCCTTGTTCATACCCTTGATTACATCATATGGGTAGATGGCAGACGCATTGATTTTCACAGAACCATCGTTGCGGATTAGACCTTCACGATAGGCACTATAGCCATCTGGATCGTGACGATTGAACGCATTCTGGTAACGGGATGCTGCCACGCTTGGAACATGACTGTAGTTGATGTTTTCCCAATCCTTGGCACACATCTGTTGTTCCACAGTCTTTGATAGATTTACCAAAGTCTTACGATACTGCTTTGGTGTCATACCAAAATGGTTACGCATAGCGTGAGCGAGTTTGCCCTTACGAGGCATCCACTTTGCAGCAAGCCCGTTACCATCATCAAGAGCGTTCTTGATTAGGTCAAATGCTTGTTCACGGATGAAGTCACGTTCAAACACTAGCAAGTCATCCCAACGACCATATTCTGGAATCTTTGGTAGAACCTGTAGCAAAGTGTTTGGATGAACCTTCTCCAAGTACTTCAATAGATTACGGAAGGTCTGACGCTCACCGGCACCACCACGAATGTCTCGTGCCCACATAAGGCAACGGACAGCGGTTTCACGGTTTTCCTGATAAGCACCTTCATAGAGGTCGGTGATATCTTTACCACGAGAAGCACCAATAGCGAAAAACAGATCGACGTTCTTATTCAAAGAACTGGAAAGCGTAGGCATACCGTTCTCACCAAGAACTACTTGTTCTGTTGTTTCAACTGCTTCTGCGAATGTGTTACTCATATCTCTTCCCTCTTGTTAAAACCAAAATACTCCCTTCAAGGTTCCCCATTAGTGCGGGAAGCGGTTTCCCTTGAAGGAGTATAATGGCGGGCTTGTGGCCCTTTCTACGGATGTAAAGTTATTTGCTGCATGCTTCCCCAATAAGACAGGATACTATTCTGCTTTTTCCAATAAAAGATTCATAATAGTTGCTGTGAGTATCCTAAAACTCGTTGTGTTCATTCATTATGTATGTATATTATACTTATCTTTTACTTGATTGTCAACACTTAAATGCGTCTTTTTTAAAGTTTTTTTAGATGTTTTCCGTGCTGTTCGAGTATAGATGTATTATATCACCTATTATGTGAGTTAGTCAATAGAAAAATCATTAGGGAAACCAGAATCTTCCCATTTTTTTCGCAAGTCAGCAAGCATCATACCCATTTCTTTCCCAGGCTTTACACCACGGGCAATCAGGTCTTTACCCGTGATAGGAAACACGGGTGGCTCCCATTTCACAATCATTTTAGCCAACGGTTTGTCTTCGTTGAACAAAGCGATACGGGCAGCATCGTTGATCTTTGTCTTTGGTTTTGCTGCCAATACTTTCAATGTCGTTTCATCTTTACCAACATCAGCATTATCCAGCACAAAGGTAGCACTATCAGTAATAGTGTTAGACAGTTTCCAACGGGCTTTGATATCTTCAATCTTCTTGGTTGAACCAACAGAAGCAGCAAGCAAAGTTGCGAAATCATCCGTAACTTTCTTAACTTGTTCTAACTTTTTCAAGTTAGGCTTGAAACCAATGATATCCAAGATACCAGTTTCATCCATCTTTTCCAACAGGTCAATGGTGTGCTTGCCTTTTAGAATCTTTTCCATTTCCATAGCAACACGTTCACCGCTAATCTGTTTTAGACCATCAGCAGTGCGCTTGATTGTGTGTAGCGTTTCTTGGTCCCATTTAGGAAACTTCATACGCCCTTGGAAACGGAAGAAACGCAGAATACGCAAGAAATCTTCTTCAATACGATTTTGAGCATTACCAACGAAACGGGCTGTTCCACTGTAGAGGTCTTTTTCTCCACCGTGGAAATCGTGTAGTGTTCCATCCAAGTCCATGAACATAGCGTTGAATGTCAGGTCACGGCGATCAGCATCTTGGCGGAAATCAGTTGTCCATTCTACATCGGCGTGTCTGCCATCCGTGGCGACATCAATACGCAATGTAGTGATTTCAAACTCTTCCCCTTCGTTACGACCAAGCACAGTGATTGTACCGTGTTCCAAGCCAGTGTCAATGGTTCTGAAACCAGCAAGGATTTCTTTCATTTCGTCGGGGGTTGCGTCTGTGGCAAGATCAATATCTTTTGGTTCTTTGCCAAGCAGAAGGTCACGAACAGCACCACCAGCAATCTTGATGTTCTTGCCAGCCGCTTCAAACGCACGAAAGATTTCCTTCAAGTCCGGTGTGACGATTGAAGAAGTATCTACTTTGCGGGGTTCTGTGACTTCGTTTATTTTCATAATACTATCCTAACATATTTTTAGAATATGTCAAGGTATTTATGAATGTTTTTTAGGTTGTGTTGCTTCGGAAATAAGACGAATAACCTGTTCCTCAAGTTCTTTGAGGCGTTCTTTCTCCCTGTATATAGCGTGGAATTCGTCTAATAGTTTTTCTTGTTCCTGTACCATATCGTTATTTAGAAAAAGGGTGGTTTACAAAAGGTTAATAAAAAGGGGGTAGAGTTAGCATCCTCTACCCCCACACTTTGTAGAAACGATTGTCTATCTTACGCTGACTTATGTTTACCTTTACCAACATGCTTGTCGTTACCGTTGTTACCAGAATCTACACGCTTATCAAGCTGTTCGTCAAGCTTGTCGTATAGTTTCTTCTTGTTCTCGTTTTTGGTAGCGTTACGCTCACGCTCCAACTGACGCCGAAGAACCTTGTTGATTTCCTCGTCACCATACTCAAGAAGAATGTACGCAACATACGAACCACGGTCAACCTGGATGCTCTTATTAGAGACACGGTAACCATGAACAGGAACACGCTTCACGAAGTTCTGCGTGGCACGTTCCAGTTCTTCCATCACAACTGGATTATCAACTGAACCCATTTCCGTTGCGAACTCACGGATGATTTCAGAAAGTTCACCCGCAATACGGTCTGCAAGCTGGCGCTTGGCAGAGAGAGTAGCTTTCGTCAACGCCATATCCAATGACGGTGAACGACCAGAACCGACAGAGAATACAGCGTGGTCACTCTGCGGAACATCGATAAACCAATCAGGGATATCGGCTACACGGTCTTCAAGAGCCTCTTGTTTAGCCTCTTGTTGCTTTTGATACAGTTCATACCGAGATTCGGGTGAACCGGGGTCAGCAGCACAAGCGGCAAGCAAGCCAACAAGGGCAACTGATGCAAGTAGTCTAGTCTTCATTTTAGTACCTTCCATTTTAGGTTTTACAAAACTCATACATCTATTATACTATACATTTAATATTTGTCAAGTGTTTTTTTCGTGTTCGTCAATATATTTTTGCAAAATACTTTTGAACCCTTCGTTCAAAATCATTTGTTTAACATCGTCCGATACATCAAGTTCAATATTCGCTGAACCATCTTCGTTTTCAACAAAACTAATAACTTTAATCTCTTCTTTGTTCATTTTTCTTTCTCCACTTCTTCCAGTAAGGATTGGACTTCGGTTGATGCCGCACACCACCAATTCATCGTTCTATCAATACAAGGATGGTATGGCTGGATGCCTTCTAAATGATAAGCCAAACGGTCCAATGCCATATCAATAGATTTTAGTCGTTTGATTTGATCTTCGGTCATCAGAACCTATCCATAATGTTCCAGCGGTCAGGACGCATTTCACACGCAATAACCGTATATTGATAAAGACTATCACCTTCTTGGACAGTCTCATAGAACCAACCACAACGCTTGCCCTCATAAGCAAACTCTGGACGGTTGATAGGAGTCAATCCTTCCAAACCAGTTTTAGGCTTGGCGTCTTCCCCATCGGTACAAACCAATACATCATTGCTTTCTAGTTTCTGTGGATACAGTTCTTCAAGCAAGATTTTCTTACCAGTATTGAACGCAATAGCACAAGACTTTCCTTCACTCTCGTTATTAGAGAATACATAAGAACCAACGCCACTATGCCAGTTACCATTCACTTTTGCTTCAAATGTGACGATACATTTCCGTTTATTATCGTTCCACGGAACAGAATCTTTTCGGACATTTTGAACACTTTCAATCTTACCTTGCTGGTCAGTAGTGGTATATTGTTTCAATACACACTCTGCTGACGCAACAGAGGACATAAGTGCCGCAACGGTGAATGCCGCAATACTAGTCTTCATTTTCCCGTGTTTCATTATGATCCTCAATCAAGTAACCATATTCTTCTGAATCTGCTTCTTTGATATCAAGTTCGCACTCAATCGTCCATAAACAATCACCTTCTAAGAAATCTTCGTTATCAACGAACCAGAAAAGACCGTCTTCTTCCATGCCTTCCTCAAACATTTCGTTGAGTTCTTCTTCACGTTCTTCATCAACTTCGGTGAGGATTTCATAACCTTCATAACAACTATCCCAAGTTTCCAACAGATCGTGTGGGTATTCTTCAAGGTCAAAATAATCTGTGGTCTTGGCGGCTTCGTATTCTTCATCGTTCATCGCAACGACGAAAGTGCCGCCTCGCCACAGGGTTTCTGTGCGAACAGTAACACCAAGACTTTCACTAGTAAATAAGGTGTATTCGTTTAGGCTTTTCTTATACTTTGGTCCAACTTCATATACTTTTACTGTCATTTTTCATTCCTTTTCAATAGACTGTAGTAGTGTAACTAAATCACCCATAGCGTTTAGGGCAATAATGTCTTTCTCGTTTTCTGCTCGTCCGTATGAACCAAGCACTTGTATGAGCATAACCGCATAGTAAATGGCGTGGTCACCTTGGATATACACACCAGGTTCTTTGCCATCGGTAGGTCCAGTGATTAGACCATTTGCCGTTTGCTCAATGTCTTTATAAACGGTCATGGGCAAGTTGTCCTAAGTTCCCAAATCAATCGTTTAGCAATAGCGTCATATTCACGCTGTTCAATCGCTCGTTGTTGTGTGTATGTACCATTCAACGCACCCATCAATCCACTAAACAACCCACGAGTATTCATCGCCGCTTTGAGTCGGTCACCAGGCGTAGACATTTGTGTTTTGAGAAAACGGATTTGTGCCTCTTTATTCGCACAATCTGCTTGCATATATCGTAGGTCATAGATATCCATACGATGCGTTGTCGTTAGACACCCTGATAGCGTCAGGGCAAGAACGGATACTAAAACAATCTTTTTCATCGGTATTCTCCGTTATTACTTAATACAACCATTATACACTATTATCATCTTCTGTCAAGCGTTTTCTTGCCAAAATGTTAGCAAAAACTCTTTCTGGTGATTTTTCTTCCGCTTTCTGTTTCTGGCGTCTTTCTTTTGCGTTTAGCTTATTATACTCATTCATACATTCTTTACAATACGATTGATAATAACCAGTGGCTTTAATGAAACGAAACTGGTCAATATCTTTTTCTTCCTTACACTTTCCACAAGTTCTTTTTTTCTGCAATGTCATTATATTTCCTCATTTGTCCATCCGTAACATCTAACAGTTTTCTACTTGGTACATGACAGATTTTACTTTTCGATGCATTAAGAACTTCATCTGTATACGATGGCTCAATTCCCAATTCACCACAAATATTCTCCATAAATTCTCTCTGTCTTCCAGATATATGATTATTATAATCATACACTAAAAGTTTAGAAATATCAATAATTTTACACCATCGCTCCAGTATATCGCCATAACAGAGTAACTTTTGGATAATCAGTGTTTCATAAAACTCCGAAAAGTCTTGCTCTGATTCCAGTAACGTATAATAACTTCTGGCTAACTCTAATGGATCGCGGAATATGAAGATATAGTGCGAGACTAGCGAATCGATACTTCTAGCAACATCGCTATCCATACTCCAATTATTCGTTGAGAAGTCTAGCACTGTGTTTGTGAGAGTACCAGAAGTATATAGAGAGTGCGGCTCCTTCTCTCCTTCATATCCTACCCTTTGCGACACGGTATTAAACAACCAGCTACTCGCGCAACGAGGCATTCCTAAGTATATGATCATTAGTAAAACATGCTCCTAATAGGCCGTTTTATATTGTACATCAGACTCCCATTAAAAAATAAGTCCGTGGTACTCTTTAGTGCGGCGTCTATCCATTCACTACCTTCGATGTGCTTTATGTGATCCAGGTATTCCTGATCAGGAATAGCTTGCGGAAGATAATAGTCTTTATCGAAGCACCAGAAATCATCTATTACCAAACGCTCCACCGTGATCTTATTTTCCAAATAATTCCATCTTGATTGGTACAACTTAGTGTCTCTGCGTGTGATATACATTGTAGCCGGCTCACTATTAAATCTTATCACTTGCTCAGTATCCATTATTACATACTCTTCATCGAACTCCCCCATATGAATAGATATGGACGGATCGGAAGTACTCTTCAACTTTGATATATGTACTTCGAAGTTCACGATATACCTTCCGTATAGTTCTTCTCGCATAATGCATAGCAACCATCGCGTAACTTATCCAAATTCACATTTTTTCTATCGTAGTGATTATCTAGTATAGGAATAATATACTGCTCGTAAAAATCCCATTGCCATCCAATGACAGGGACAAGCCCATAGTCGTTTGCTTTCTGAAAATGTTTCCATTTAGAATCTTGGTACTGGTTAGCAAGAAACTGGTCAGTGACAAAACTCTTTTTATCAACTTGTTCCCATAACGTAGACAACTCTTTCGTCGCAATGATGTACTCGAAATCTATGACATAACTAAAGAACATATATAACGATATGCCTTTTTCCTTTACTACAGATTGAACGAACAATATACTCTCAAGAAGCTCATAATAACTATTGAACTTGGACGCTAGATTTCTAGTATACCATTCTTTGATACGGTTGTCGTCTGATACAGAACTAGGCCAAAACCCTTCACCGGATACAACGTTACCTCGGATATCAACTAAGAAATTGCGTAGGTTATATGTTCTTATTTCATCGGCAATATCTGCCTTCTCAATATAGAAGTCTTCCTTACCTATTGAAGTCCATGTTACGATACATACATCTACATCTTCGCTATATATTTTATGCAGTAATGTTCTTCCTATTAGTTTGTTGCCGCCAGCAGGGACACCAACGTTACTGTGATCACAATGGTGTGTCATATTGCAGAATGAAGGCCAAGTTCTCCATAGTTCAAAACTCTCTTGAGACATACCGCACCCACCAGTTACAAGCATTTCTTTCTGCTCCTTACCTGACCGTCAGCATAATGATCGACGTTCTGTATTTTATTTGGGTCATCGCTGCACATACTACATATTTTATTAGGATTACCTACATCATCGGCAAACTCCGCGATATCATCATTCAAACCATACCCCTTATAATCTAAGAAAGGTTGCCAATCATCTTCTTCGGATTGACCTAATGCACTTAGTGTATCTTCTAAGTTTGCTATCGGACTACATTTGAACAACCTATTCTTGAAAAGAACGGGGTTGCGTGGGTTACCGCATATACTGATGCTCTTCTGCAAATCCTTGCTATCCCAAGGATAAATCTTCCCATCCACCGCCTTCATTGGTGTTTTAAATTCACCAAACACCGTGTTTTTCACAACCACATCTTTATGTTGTAAAGTAAGTAAACTAATTTCATCATTGGGTATTGGTTTCCACTTGTACTTAGATATGCATTTTGTTACGATACCCTTTAACATATCATATGTGTCGTTCCCACGATAATGATATGAACATTGAAGTGTTGAGTTTCCAACCTCGACCAACAAATCAACATGGTCCTCGCGCAGATAGAATATGTTAGTAATAATTTTTATACGCGAAGATGGAAAATACTCTCTTACACCACGCACCCATTTCCCAAAGTCTTTATTCAGAAGGGGTTCACCGCCGAACAAACAAATAATGTCACAGTCTATAAGCTTGGACCATTCTTTAAGCCACTGCTCACCATCATTGTATGACACTGTTCCTTTTCGGTTATAGTTAGATAGAGATATACAGCCGCTGCAAGATAAATTGCAAGAATACTGAATTACCAAATCCAGATATTGAAGTCTATGCTTTTCCATTTTTCATCATATACCAAGTTCTGTCGGCTTCCAGTTGAAATCCAAGATAATTATCTCTGATAAACCAGAACCCTTTGGTATCCTTTTCATTAGGCATTTTCCAGTCTCTACCAATCTCTATACCGTAAGGGCAAATACTGTGTAATGCGGAAAACTCAGAGGTTTTCTTTTCATAATAGTCTTCCAAACTCATTCCCTCTTCACCAAATCTTATAGTTCCAACTAATCGTTTCTTACACCACTGAAACTGCTTTATATTATCAGGCAGTGAAACTTGGGTCATTAGAATGGGATTTCCTCTACCTTTGCCGCTTCCAGTAGTTTAGAATAGAAAATCTTAGAGCCTCTATTCCTGTAATCGTCAGTACGAACAAACTTTGATGTCTCTGTAAACTTCACATTGGAAATATCCAAGAACATCAAAATCTTATCGTTCTCTGTATCAAAGTTATATCCATCAATCCATTCTTTACAGTTATAGATAAACTCTTTCTTACAACGATTGAACCAACGATCTGCCGTATAATCAGCAGTAACATTTCCTTCCATTGGTTCGTCAATCTTGGCAACCAAATGATGGTTTAGAGCATCTTGATAAAGTTCTTCCTTCATCGTCGGCGTAGGACGAACATACCAACAATAGTCAGCAACCAACGCCGTGAATAACCTATGGGTAAATGCTCGTGTTTTTGTAATCACATAGTAATGTTCATTACCCTGTACATTCAACTTGGTAATCACGGGTTCACTGGTCAAGCCAACCCAAGTCATGGTCTTGGTCCAGATGGGGTCAATAGGGACAAACTTTGAGCGTTTATAGTCACCGTATTCTTTATCGGTCATTTCAACCATTCGCCGAACACGTTCATCAAATATTGTATGCGTCATTAGTATCCACTACCATCATTCATAAAGTTATAGTTCAACTTCTTGTCTTTGGACCATTCCGTTAGTGTTCCTGGCTTTACCTTGTAACCGTACACATAATACTTGACGAAACGTTTTAGAACACTTTCCGATTTATAGCCATCAACAATAAGTTCATCATTATTCCAAAGTGGATTACCGTGAACTTCATAGCCATCAGTAATCAACTGTGATTGAGCAAAGTCAAATGTATTCAGCACATCTTCGGCAGACTTATGAAAGTCTTTGATGATGACTTGGATATCCACCACAGTTTCAATATTGAAGTTGCCCTTATATGTAATGGCGTTCTTTGTGGCATAGTGCTGCACATATCCCGCATTATGTAGACGGGCATTTAGGTCACGCTGTTGTTCCTCGGACCTAACATACACATCAACATCACTATTCACTAACTCGCCTTGTAGCCAGTGGCGCACAGCACCACCAGCAATCCAAGGTCCGTTTCTCATATTTGGACGGATAACGTAAGGCGCATATGCCTGTTCCGTAGGGACTACAATATCCTCAATCTTTTGGAAATCCATTATTGCCCCAATGAAATCTTATATTCCGTCATTACTTCCTCAACCGCCTTCTCGGCTTGCTCACGACTAATAACATATCGTTTGCTCACATTGTTGAGAACAAACTTTACAGCATCCTTGCGATTCAACTGCATGCCGAAAACAGCTTCACCAGCAGCAAAATCTAGTTCTTGTTCAAAAGTCACTTCACTCATTTTATTTCTCCATATGTTAGAGTGGTTGATACGATTATTATACAGTATTTTAGGTTAGTCTGTCAAGCCATATTTTAGGGCAAGAAAGGTATAATCTTTACCCCTCGCCAACTGAATGACCATCTTGGGTTTCAAATGGTATAAACTGCCATAATCCCCATCGCCGCCCCGATCTTCAATAAATGTGCATGCTTCCCAGTTGATTACCTTCATTTTGTTTTCTTTGCAAAACTTCAAGATATCCTGAGATTCATAGTAATCATCTACTATCAAGTCGTAGTTTCGGCTTGGGACATATGGCTGTGGCACTGAATACCTTGATGATGGATATTCGTGTTTAGCCGAAGTTTTCTTCGGGTCATAGCCAGAAGCGTAATGGTTTTTCTTCATTTATAACGGTTCCTACGGTCACCGTGAATGTCCATTTCCAAGCACTCAAAGGAATAGTTGATTTTACACCGCTGACGAAGTTTCCACATATGGAAATCCTGTGCCCGTTCTGGTGATTGACCAATAGCAGACCAAGAACGTGGGCGGTTTTCCATTTCTTTGATATAGCGGTAGTTCTCAACGAACTCTTTACTGCATCCAGACAATGCAATACCAGCTACTAAGACCAACATTAATTTTTTCACGATACTAACTCCTGTTTGGTTACACGACATTTATTAGAAAGATCAAACCAAGTCTGTTTTGTTTCATCCAAACAGAAACGAATGGTATCCACAACCATACTACTTGATGGACAATCATACTTCAACACCGATACAAACCTATTGAAATCTTCCATCGTTTCAATATTGCGTTCTTCTTGATAGGTTTCAATCATCATAGAATCCGTGTATTTGAAGATTTCTTTTACATCTTCTTCTATAATAGGAGCATCAATATAAACATCATCCATAAAGAAGTAATCTACGGAATAGAAAGGTTTCTTGGTTAGATGCTTGGTAAGTTCACCGTTCATTTCACTCTATCCTGAAAAGGCTTGGTATTGACGATTACCATATTCTTTTGTGCTAATGGATGTTCGGTTCCATCATAAACACGAATGCGGGAACAACCATCTTTACTGTAGATGTGCCCTGCCTTGGATGGGCCTTCATCTGAATGATACCATCCTTCGCCAAGTAGTTCCAAGGCTTCTGGAACAGTGCGCCAATCATCCTTGATCATTTGTTCCATTCCTTTTTGCATTCACGCCACGCTTCCAAGGAATATTCCCAGGCTTCTTTGGCTTCTTTTTTGCTATCCGCATCGAAAAAATAAGAGTGTTTCTGTGATGTTCGTACAATAACATTATCACTTTTAGCGTTGATTGAATTGATGTTATCTGGATTGAACGCTGTCGTATTGAAGATCAACAGTCCAGCTACGCAAGCTATTTTAAGCATTTCTAAATCTCCACTGTTGCGTAAAGGTCAAAATCTGGATTTTCCTCAACGCCACTATATCCTCTCGGATTACAAAGAACACGGGTGTCACCAACCATATAGTCAAAGGTATTATGAACATGCCCATGAAAAAATAGTGATGGCTTGGTATCCAGTATTAACTCAGACAAGTCACTCGCATAACCACCATTCATATAAGGGTCATGCTTATACATTTCGTGGATGGAAAGGAATGTCGGTGCCATATGAGTAACGACAACATCGCCTTCTTTCACATTATCCAACAAATATTGCTTGGCAACCATATGCTCACGCATTGCATCTTTGGGACCAAACTTATGATACGAACCATTTGGATTATGATAACTGATCTGGCGATAATCTTTCATAATGGAACCAACCACACTGACCGTCATTGGACAACCTTTGTTCATATCTGTCCAGAGTGTAGTGCCGTGGAAAGTAACACCATCCAGCGTAACACTCTCGTTTTGCAGAAAATGAAGGTTTTGGTATTTCGAATAGTTCTCACGAGCAATGCGATCAACCTTATCAATGCGCCGTCCATAGTATTCGTGATTGCCGTGAATAACTACAACATTAGGAAAAACATCAGCCTGTTCTTTGATCCAATCATCATAGTTTCGGACGGTAACATCGCCAGGCAGAACAAGCACATCTTCCCCATTATATGGGAAATCCATAGTCAAACCTGAAAACTCTAAATGTAAATCTGAGCAGTAACGAATACGCATTATATTCTCCATTCTTTATATAGTATACCACGACCTCAGAGATTGTCAAGTGTTTTTGAAATCTTTTTCCAAAATAACTTGGCGGCAATCTTCGTCCCACAGTCCATAAATGGTCTTGTGGCAACCACCGCATTGTCCAGTTCCAGCCCGTTCTGGCACTTCTTTGACTACTTCGCGACCACATCTATCACACTTCTTCAATGGTGAAATCTTCCATCACAGGATTGACAATCTTTTTGGCAATCTCATTGATATCATCATCAGTTTCAATGTAAAAGGTTTTACCGATACGAACATCTTTTACCATCGGGAAACCAAGCCGCTGTAATGAGTCTGTAACCGACACACCAGCGTTATCTCTGATGCCTTGGCGTAATGTTGTTGTTATTCTATATCTCATTTTAACCTTCTAAGGGATTATCAGACTGCGGCTTTGATTTGTCGTTCATAATGTTCCACCAGTTTAGTTGACGCAAGGTTCTTGAACTTTGACTCCACCATTATGTCAGAATATGGAAGGAATGTCAAGGCCCAATCGTTTGATGCGTGATTCCACATCATATCACTATGTGCGCGAAGTTTAGCTTTCTTGTAGCCACTTTCCAGTAACTGTTTCATGTCAGGTAGGACATTTGGATCGTGACCGACAAGCAAATCTTCACGCGATACAGAATAGTGAATGGTAGGACGAACACCACGCCAACTATCAATCACACGCTTGAAGCGGTCATCGTTGGCTTGGATATATTCTTCGTCACGGATTAGGTGATGGTGAATGTCAAGGACAAGCGCAACATCATTAGCAAGTTCAAGCGATGCGTCAAGACCCCACGACATTTCATCGTTCTCAATCGTTAGACAGTTACGGGCTTCGGTAGACAAACGCGGTAGGACAGCACGAATACCGTCAGGACCACCGCGACCACCGATATGGACATTTACTTTCATATCCATAAACTTTTGACCGTAACCCATCATACGAGCAATATCAATATGATACTCAAACTCGTCAATAGAGTTATTCACGGTGTCTGGATTGTCTGACGCAAGCACACAAAACTGACCGGGGTGCATGGATACACGCACATCGTGTTCACGCGCAAGGTCACCGATAGCGGCGAGTGTGCGTTCACAGTATGTTTTTACGTCAGGTTGTTGATAGAAGTATGACCAATCGGGGTGTGTGTACACAGGCATCACTTCGCTGCCGATACGCACCATACGTTGGTTTGGGGGGAGTGTCGCAACATACTTGATTAGTAGGCGAACAGAGTTGATGTTGGACTTGGTTAGTTCCCAGAGTCGTTCTTCTGCTCGTCGCTTGGGTTGCGAACTAAGCCACTTGACGGTGGTTGTGCGCCCGTTGATAGGACGCTCGATATCTTCAAGTAGCTTTTTGGATAGTGTGCGGTCAGGGTGCATATACTTACACGCAAAGCCGACACGATGTATGGTTTGGTCAAAATATGTCATGGTTGTTATTATAGCATATTGACAAAGAATGTCAACAAGAAAAAAGGGGCCGAAGCCCCTTTGTTGTCACTTAGTATTCATGAATATAACTTCAATTGTATTTACATTTCCGTGCCAGTTTGCAATGTCATTATATACAGCCCGAATAGTAGACGGTGCATACTGTCCCTCGTCCTCGCACGGTTATTTACATATTATAACACGAAGATTTCTGGAATTTCACTATGATTCGTGTGAATTTTTTATTACAATAAAAAAGGCTCCCGAAGGAGCCTTTCTATGTTTAGCTAACATCTAGATGTTTCAATGGAAGCTTATCTTTGATGTGCTTTTCAGCGCCAGTAGTGTAAAATAGTTTTAGAAGCTCAAGGGCACGTGGAGCAACATAATCGTTATCGCTACTCCCAGAAGCACCTTTGATATTAACCTTCCACAACTTGTTAAAGTTTTCCTGTGTATACATACCATCAGCACCCATCCTAGTGAGCCAAGCCATGAATGATTTATAGGGGGCACCCTTACGCAAGGCTGGATACGTTACTAGTAGCTTACAAATAGCATAGTATAAATCTTGTGTGATTTTACCATTTGGCTGCATATGTGACTTGAATGCTTCGCAAATCATATCACGAGCTAAACGCTGGATTCCCATAGAATGGTCAGTGATTTTCTCACCGCCTTCAAGTGCTGCCCGACTAATCTCAGGATTACCGACTTTCTTGTGCGGAACAGGGTGATGGGTTTCACCCTGGATATACATATCTAGAAAATCTAGAAGGCTGGCAAGACGTAGTGCTTCTTTTTCACCGGCGCGGAAAGCATTGACAAAGATAGTTTCTTTACTTAGTTTTCGCGCACCTGTAGCCTGTGTTAGATGGAACATTCTGGCGGCATCTTCAACCGTCATATCATGAAAAACCTCACACTGGATAAGTGTGTCTGGATCGTGGATAAGCCACGCCATTGCTAGACGGCCTAGACCATCCCAGCATAGATTAGCTTTCCACTCGTCGTTTTCAAAACGAGCAATCTTAGGTGTGCCAAATGCAACCTTATCAAGCCCACCTTCCTCTTCGATGCGCTTCCTAGCCCACGAAAGTTTAACCTCTCGCTGAGTTTCCAACGGTTCAATATCCTTCAATGGAATCATCATATGTGTGATTTTCGCATCGGCGTTGATCACACCGTATCCATCGGCTTTAAGTTCCTTACGGTGTTTATCTAGACTACCCACCATTAACTCATAAGGGTTTTCAACCTTTGGTGCTTGATCGCCAACTAAAACTTTCTTTACTGTTGGCTTCTTTTTTCCCGTTTCAGCTACATTGCTCTCTGCGGGAGACTCTTTTGTTTTTTGACTCATTGCATACCTCCATGTATCTATTATGGTCAATAGACCAACTATCGCTGATCGTGATATTATTATATCAAGAGATAATAAGTAATGTCAATAAAAAAAAGACCCCCGAAGGAGCCTTTTTTCTTTAAATGTTTTCTAGAACATTCTGCGGTGAACTTTCTCCATATGGGTCAGTCTCGCAGTTATCTTCAAAGCCAGGTTCTTCAAACCAGTGCATAATAACACCGTCTTCTACAACCATAGCATAACGCCATGAACGATTACCAAAGCCAAGATTACACTTTTCTACAAGCATACCCATCTTACGAGTAAACTCACCAGAACCATCTGGAATAACCTTTACATTTTGTAATCCACCATCAACTACCTGCTGTGCCCATTTATTCATAACAAATGAATCATTTACAGATAGACAATAGATTTCATCAACACCCTTCGCTTTAAAATCACCATATAGTTTCTCAAAGTCTGGTAGTTGATAAGTTGAACAAGTTGGTGTGAACGCTCCCGGTAGGCTGAATACAACCACTTTCTTACCAGCAAAGATATCATCAGTTGTTACATCTTGCCAGCGGAATGGATTGTCGCCACCAATAGATTCATCACGAACTCGTGTCTTGAATGTTACGCTTGGTACTTTTCGATTAATCATGTTCTCTCCTTACTTGTTTACTGATTTAGTAAATTTTTCAGTCATTTCACGAGCCATCTTTAGATTGCCTTCTGAAATGCCATAAAATGTCTTCACAACTGTTTCAGCATTGTCAAAGAAACTCTTCTGTGCAGTTTCTACATTAGCGGTAACCTGTGTTACATCCCATGCTTTCATCATATCGTCAAATTTCATCATTTTACTTTCCTTTCATTGCATTCATTACAAATAGTTTTATATGCTTTCCAATATGCAGACATAATTCTATGGTATGCCGCAACTAGTTCTTTACTTTCTTCTCTTGTCACCCTTTTTCTCCACTGGTTTGTAGTAATATCTTACACGGCGCATTGCTGCTTCTGTTTGGGCATTTACAAACTCTTCACTGGTGAAATAATTAAAAATCTTTCTAATCATACTCTGTGACCTCTTGACCAAGCCTTCTCACGGCGTTCCAAATCATAAACATCTTTTGCCTTTGACAAATAACGCTCGTAGTCGGTCATCTTGTTTCTGCGGAACAAGCTTGAAAAAAACCCCAACACTATCTCATTCCTTTAACCGAAAATAATGATGTGCTGCTGTATGCACCATAACGTGCGTTGTATTCGTGTGGGTATTCTGCACGTAGATATCTGCGGAAGTCCGCTTCTGCCATACGCATCTTCTTACCGTCAACGAAAAAGTTCTTCATTCGTGTGAACATCGTGTTTCTCCTTGTTTGTGTAAATGTTGTATTGTATTATACACTGTATTTAGGCACAGTGTGCAAGTGCAGCATAGGAAATCTTTAGGGTATTATTACATATCTGTATTGCAGTTTATGCATAAATAAAAGTGTAGTCCACGGGAGGGCAATCCCCGACTACTCTATAACTGATAAGGAGTTACAGCACATGCATATTTACACAGTTTATAAAATAACAAATAATATCAACGACAAAATCTATATTGGGTTTACCAAAAATGGGATCAAGCATCGTATGCGTGGTCACAAACAATCTATGAAACGTAGCAGCAACAAGTTAGCAAGTGCCATGAGAGATATAGGATTTGAAAACTTTCATATTGAAGAAATCTACCAAAGCAGTTGCCCCAACGATGCTCTTGCGAAAGAGGCTATTCTCATTGAAGAGCATAACTGCATTGAAAACGGCTATAATACATCTAAGGGTGGTTACAAAATACGAGGCAAGCAACGCATCCTAAAAAATCCAAAAGATACACAAGTAGTAAAATCAAAAGAAGTACTACTTAAAGAACAATACCAAGACTTACAAGAACAGTTTGGCAAGATGATATGGGATCGTATCGTCAAGGATGTTCAATCTGGTAAGATTGAATGGTTCAGTCAATAACGATTTCTTCGTAACCTTTTGAGTAGTTATTCAAAGACCTTTATAATATGATGGTTTCTTTAATATATCGGCGTATGGTTGACCGATTTCCACGGGATTAGCAGGACATTTACCGCACATCCAATGAGCTTTATCTGAATTTTCAGAAAATTCTTGTAGTTCTTCATCGGAACAATCGTAATCTAATCCTTGGAAATTATAATACCGTTGCCATTTTGGATGGTCTTGTAAATTATATTTTTCTAACTGTGGTCGTAACATAGCGATAGTAGCACATTTATAAAACTTTCCTTCGTATAGGGAAGCACAAGTCATTGATTTATGTGCTTTAAAACTTTTTTCTGGATCATTATCTTCGTATGGCATCATTGTGGGACCGTAACCTTGATAAGATTTTACCCAATTGATATGATCGCAATATTTTATTCGCAGTGTTACACCAGCAGCACTTTTAAATCTTTCGTGGGATAATCCTAAATTTGTTCTGGCTTCACTAATTTTTTCCCATTTATCCCAAGCGAAAATAGTTTTTAGTGTATTCTTCCACATACGCTGATACGCAGGGTCTTTAGAATGCTCGCTAACATAAAGCTTTATATTTGTATCCTGTAACCATTTATATAGATCGGGTAGATGGGGAATTTTAAGACCATTCGTTGATAGTGATTTTTCGGGTTCAGGAAAATATTGGGCGATACCATAAATCCATTCTTTTAAATCGGGATGCATAGTTGGTTCACCACCAATTAGACTAATATTGCCAGTTCTATTCGTACCCTGTTCATCAATCATATCTGGAAAATATACTCGTTTACTCCAAATATCCATCCATTGCTCTGCATCTTTCCATCTGGTAAAACCAGGATGATCGTGTTCAATGTATCTATCACAACCATAACAAGCCAAATTACAGCTTGACGCAATCATAATGCCAGTTGGACGTATTGGGAACTTTTTCATTTAATCTCCTTATTTTATACATTATATCATGAATGTGCTAAGAAGATCAATCTATACGATGTGGCGTTCCGTATGGTAAAGTGTATTGTACACAAGCGTCACGGTCAATATCGGGGGCAAGAAAAGCCCCTGCACACTTTTATTTATGTAAATACCTTATGTTCAAAGCATTTTTTACCAGCCGTGAATGGGTGTTATGGGCTTGGGGTGGTGCCTTATTACTTCTCGCTTCAATCTATTCACAAGTAGAAATCACTGTTATGATAAACAGTTGGTATAGAGATTTCTACAATATCCTACAAGAAGCAACCAAGCATCCTGTATCCAAGTTTTGGGATGGCATAGAAACATTCCTATATTTGGCTATGCCATATGTTGCAATCGTTTCTGCTACAAACTGGTTCGGCAGAGTATGGATATTTCGTTGGCGTGAAGCAATCACGTTCAACTATCTACCACGATGGCAGAAGGTTGAACATGAGATTGAGGGTGCCAGCCAGCGTATACAGGAAGACACACACCGTTTAGCAAAGATTTTAGAAAGTTTGGGTATGCAAGTTGTAAAAGCAGTTATGCTTGTTATTGCTTTTATTCCAATCCTTTGGGAATTATCCAACGACGTCAGCATTGAACCATTCGCCAGCATTGATGGGTCACTGGTATGGTTAGCGATTGCAGTTAGCATCGGCGGGATTATTATTAGTTGGTTCGTGGGATGGTTCTTGCCAGGATTGGAATATAATAACCAGAAGGTAGAAGCAGCATTCCGTAAAGAGTTAGTGTATGCGGAAGATGATAAAAATAACTACGGTAAAACAGAAACAGTTGTAGAGTTATTTACAGGATTACGATTCAACTATCAGCGTTTATTCAATCATTACGGTTATTTTGATTTATGGTCTAATAGTTTAGGACAGTTTATGGTAGTTGCCCCATATCTGGTGATGGGTCCAAGTTTGTTTACGGGTGCTATTATGTTGGGCGTTATGGTACAGGTCAGTAACGCATTCCAAAAAGTTTATCAATCGTTCAATGTGATTATGGAAAACTGGACGGTGCTTACGGAACTACGATCTATTTGGAAACGTTTGCGAGAGTTTGAGCGTAACTTAGAAGAACAGGTCAAATAAGAACATTCCGATAAGAAGAACTGGAATGACAATTGACAATGTTGCGTTAGTGGATAACCAAGTGAGTACTTTCTCCTTGTCATCGCTTCGGTCACTAAACAACCCAATGGTTGAAAGCATAAGTAAAATTCCTAATATGTATTTTGTTTCAATCATACGTCTATTATACCACACTGTTAGAAATTGTCAACCCATTTCAGCATAAAAGCTGTTGCGTCTCTTTGATTCTTGAAATCTATGAACCATTCCGGTAAGCATCCAACTACATGGTGCTTTGTATAGTCTGCTTCCTGTAGCTTTAGAAATATTTCTATATCACTTTCGGTTTTAATCATTTCGGGTGTGACGTTTTCTGCGTCTACCCAAGATCGACCATAATAATAGTTTGTCCCAGCGTCTATCCACGCTCTGTATTTTTTATCGCTCTTTTCACTTTGCTTTAATCTTACCTTGATCATTCTGTAGCTTCACAATATTTTCGACTGCCCAATCAATCTTTTCGATCTTATCTGCGAACTTGGACATTGCTTGATTATTGACACTCTCAACAATCTTAACGTAGGTAGGATCGCCAATACGAACCTTACCCTTTACGTTTATCTTCTGTATAATATTTAGGTTGTCTACCGTCAGACTTTTTATTCTTACGCCGTCATCGGTTACTGTGATCTGGTCAGTTGTAGATGTATCTGTAATGCCACCACTGCTAAAGTTATCAATATGTGTAATATTACATCTATCTTGGTCCAAACTGAAATCACTAAAATCAATAGATGACGAGGGAATACTCTTTTCTGGGAATGTATAGTCTCGCATATGCTGTTCTACGATTTGACCCATAATCTCATCGACTAGTCTACGAATATCAACTCTTTTCATTTCCGCACGGACAGTATTTCTAATCTCGTCTTCGATTATTGCCCGTTTTTCACTATCTTTCATTAGAACTCCGCTGTGATAATATACTGAAAGGCTTTACTAAACCCACTCTTATATAGGGGTTCTTTGTGGACTGTGTAATCTTTTGCCCCGTTGTCGTATAAGAACTTAGCAAGCTGCTTGAAATATAATGTTCTGCGTTTCTTTGGACCGACGACATCAAGATTATGGTTCTCGTCAATGATGTAGGTATAGTTGTTCCAAGCCTGTCTGTCTCCACGATTCCATTTACGGTGGTTGATAACTATTCTCTCGTTGTCGCCTTGTTTGATGTAGAAAGGCTCATCAAAGAACTTATCATTATGGTTTTGGTTACGGTAATCTCTCACTGTCGTTACGAGGGTCTTTTCAGTTATGCTTGCAAACGTGGCAATGAGTTCTCGTTGATCTTCATTAGTGTCTGCGTATGTTAGGGCTTGGTCTACTGCCAGAACAAGATCAAACTTTTTACCTTGGGATACAAGATCGGCGAGATCATCTTCATAGATCAGGTTACTAAGACCAATACAAGAACCGCAATCCATACAACAGTTCGTAATATGTACATCGTGTCCGTTCAACGCAAAACCACAGGCTACGAGATTGAACCCATAACTCAAGATAGTTTCGTATTGTTTGTCCGGTAAAGTTTGGACTATTGTTTCGTATTTTTTCTGAGCTAAACGCTTGAAAGATTCTGGGTCTTTCGCTAAGTGCTGCGTCAATTTATCGTGGTGTTTAGCACCATCGTCTTTATCGCAATTCATTATTTTTGTTTTTCCTTATGCAATATGTTGTATATATTTATTATTCACGGCATAAATCTAACGTGACGCAGTGTAGTCCTCCCCCTAATGTTCTCGCCATTCTCATGGGTGTGGTCAAGCATTCATAACCTTCTTTTTCTAGTTTCTGTCGTAGAAATGGTTGTCCCTGTTCCATCAGTAATAACCCAGGTTCAATGACCAATAAGTTCATACCAATCCATTTACTCGCATAAGGGTAAGAATCATAATACTGTTTTATCATTTCTCCATCTTCAACGTAGATACGCTTCCAATCTTTGAAAACTTTTGGATAGTTACTTTCATCAACCCTTGAACCATTTAGTAGAACAACACCTTCTTCAAGTGGAACAATAGTCGAATCAATATGAGCGTAACTATATAAATCATCTACAATATGAACTTTATGGTTCGGCAAAACTTGCTGTAGCCATTCCGCACCACGATAGTTCCCAGTTGAACTAACAAGATACAATAAATCTTTCCCTAATCGGCAAACATTAGCAGCATCAAATATAGGGTATTCTTCTGTAAGAACAGTATGCCCATCTTCTACAAATACTTCATCTTCTAATAAGGTGGGTCTTGGGGCAGCAATCCATACCGCACCGTCCATCATCGCTTTTCGTTTGATATCTTCATATGCCCTTACTTCATTCTGTCGTGAACGATAAACCATCGGGGTTTCAATAACAGTATCTCCAACGACTAATAGTAAGTCTCTAGGGCAATAGTTATACATACCATCGGTTTCCCAATCGTAGTTGATACATTCCATATCAAAATCTAATCGCTGTGGTCTATGAACTTCCACATCATACTTACCCAGTAGCATAATAAGTTGGCGTAAGTCTTGTGTGGCTTGCCTAATAACCTTCTCTGGTAGTTTTCCTTGCGGTAATGGGGAATATTCCCAGGTGGTTGTTATCGCTTGTAAAGAAAAAACATGGTCAAGGATGGGGAATCGTGCCCCTCTCGCTGAACCAACCACGATTGACTTTAGTTTATCCCATTCATTGTTGCTGTTGATAATCATTCACCATTCCATTTCCATAGGTTGCCGTTTAGAGACTTTACCGCTTCCATATTGTTTTCACATATAGGTTCAGTAGGATGATAATGTTCCGTGGTTATAATAATCTCTAACGCCATTCTACCATAACATCTATCGTGGGCACAGTTGAAACATCCTCTATCTGTGGGCTGTGTAAGAGCATCCCAGAACTCTTCTTTAGAAATCATATTCCCATCGTCTAATGTCTTCATCACATACTTCCGCTACTCTATCACGGGCACTACGATTATACTCTTTATGATAATCATTTGGTCGCTTGGATTTATTCAGTGTATCTCGTTCTACCTTATATCCAAGTAAATCAGAAAGATATTCGTCTAATAGTTGTCCATCCTCTAATCTTATCACATCCATATCGTGCCCGTCAATACAATAACTCATACTCTTCTCAAGGGTATTGAGTGGGTTGTCCGTGTATTTGTATTCTGCTGGATGAATGTATTTGCCGTGTAATATCCAATCAGGGAAACTAAACTTCTCAGTGTATTCCGCTGTTTCCAAATACCAAGCTTTTAGTTGTGGGTTTTTATTTTCCGTCTTATGCATTTTGCGGAAGCGGGATTTGATATCCCAATACAATGAATGAAAGCGTTCCCAAGGGTTTCTAACAACCGTAAAGACACGCTTCTGTGTGATTGGCTTGGGCCAGTATCTTACCTCTATGTGCTTGTAAATACGCATATGTCTGGAATCTACGCTACCAGATACATCATTCAATAATGAACGAATACTGGTTCCACCGCATTTCATAATATGGTAGAAACACCAATCTCTCTCGTCGTTTATAACCATTATAAAATCAAACTCATCCAAGTGTAATCTTTACCACGCATCATCCTAAAGTTGTATCCAATAACGTGATATGTATCATAATGATAGCAGTATTCGTGTAAAGGTTCAATATAGTAATATCTTCTTTTTAGTCTATTATCAAAGATGGCTTTGTATTTGCTATATTCCCACGCTGAAACATATACCTTATGCTTATAGATTTTACACATAATATGGTTATAAAGTTTGGTTCCCCATTCAGCCGAAAGCCATAACAATATAACCCCTAGAGCGATAGGGAGTAGTATCAAGCATAATAGAATTTCTAATAATCTACCTATCCACCCCAGCATCAGTCCACCCTGTTATTTGAAGGGTGTACCGTGGGTCAATACCAATATTTGCCGCAGCGTGTTCTGCGTCATTTTTCCACATCACATAATCGCCAGCTTTCCAGTTCAATACTTCGCCTTCAATCTCTAAGATGTGACCTTGCTTTCTGTCTTCAAGGAATACGATTGCTCGCCAAATATCTTCACCATGCCATAACTCATAAACCTGTTTATAACGGGCATATAAATCTCTATGGTTTGGTAGGATATCGCAAGTTCCCATAACATAATAACTTGCGCCAACATCTTTCCATTGGTATTTATTGGAAAAGTATTTGGTAATCTCTTTTGTGAAATCTGGTTGCTTCTTGCGAAAGTCTGCCATCTTTCCAACAAAGTTAGCAACCATATAATGTTGCTTTTTCCATTTGGTAATGGATTCTGGGTCATTGAACGATTCTCTTGTATAGTCCAAGTGTTTGTATTCATCGTTCCAAATAACTGGTAGGTTTCCTTTAGAATACAATAGTAATCTCCCTCAAATCTGGATAGTAGAATGGTAATGCTTTTCCAATCTCACCATCATGCAATAAACGCATTCCTCTAATAGTTGTCTCAACACGCATATTATAGTGATACCCAACCTTGAATACGGCTTGATCTACCCACGGATCAAAATCATGAATAGCTCTTCCATCATATGTCATTTGCTTCAAGTCATTGTACTCTTCAACATCATCAAGTAAGATAGCTCCACCGTTACCGATTTGTAATGGTTTACGATGACCAAAGCTCAAACACATATATGTGCCTTTTATGTACATATCTTCTTTGAATAACCTAGCGCAATCGTACACTTTATCGTTTACTACGCCACGGATAGGATACATATCATCGCTATCCCAGTTCAGCAATTCGTAATCTTCTAATGTAATACCTAACTTATGAATCATCATTGGGACACTGAGGTATGTACGATGGGGCAAGACCACGCTTCGCTGGGTAAGATCAATCTGGTTTTCTCTTGCCCAGTATCTAATACACAGTTCCATAGCATGCGTACAGCAATCGGTTAGCACAACATAAGGTGCGCCCGTATACTCACTTATCATTTTCTCAAAATCTAAGTATGCGTCAAAAGGTTGTTCGTAATCTTCTAATATCTTTACCATGCTAAAACTCCTGGTATTCTAATAACGGAAAATTGACCATCACCGTAAAATTGTCGAACTAAAATATCAGCAGCACAATACTTAGATACTCTATCATTCTTCATAAACAGTCGAACAACTTCTCCACGTGCGGGTGGATTACTAAACACGATATCTTGACCACTTAGTACATAGTCAATACTTTCACGCTGTTGAATACCGCTTATGTATATACTTATCTCTGTATCTATATTGTCTGGATGTTCTGTTGTAAGTTGATCCCAAAACTCTTTCTGTTCCTCAGTTAATTTCTTGGACAAAATACTTCTCCATAATATCTGCTGCTGCTTCGTGTGCTGGTTCCAATGGATGACCCATAGGTGCCTTCGGAAAATCATTAGCATTTGCCCAATACACAAATCCAGTTGGCCCAAGGTCGTGTGGAAACCATCTAAACTTATACCAATCAATAGCATCGTAATATGCCTTAGAGTGTGTTGGGTTTTGGAATGCACGATATTCATTCCAGTTTTCAGCCGTAGTAAAGATATACGGAATGTTTCTATTATTTAGAAACTCTTGGACCATCAGTATTTCCGCAAGGCTACTATCAGTTTCATTAGCATCACCAACTAACTTATAGTGTGCTTCTACCCAATCAGTAACACCAAACTCATGAATACGCTCAATATAGTCTTTACCGAAACATTTAGCAACAGTTTCGTCGCCCAGATTTAGATGAGCGGGTGTTATTGTGTACCAAGGACTGTTGCGCTCTTGTGTATCAAACGATAACAGATAGTCGTAACGGGAAAGATAAGACCATTGAACGATTACAAATAAGTCTTCTTCGGCAAGGGCAGAAACTTCATTGATAACCTTATGAGCAATGTACCTATTACCGACACCAGTATGCCCAGCGTTTACATAAGACATATTGTGCCGACGAGCAAGTTTACAAGGCCAAGTTTGTTCTTGGCTTTCCAGTTCCGCGCCTTCAATAAGACTACAACCAGCACCGATTACAATCATCGGGTCTTTCCGTAATATTTTACCTTGTGTTGAGTCCAGACTTGTCTCCAAGGATCAACAACGACTGAGTCTTCTGCTCCTTGGTCAAATCTGTCGAGCGGGTGAGCAAGTAGATACACCGCAGGTGCATCAAGTATTTTATCGTAATGTAGCTCGCCGCCAAGATGCTCAACATAAGAACCCACAAGAATGCTTGAACTTCCATCTTCATATTCCACACCTGGTTTGTACGATTTACCAAGTATAACAACAGGAAGTTTATATTTCATTAATGCTTCTGCCATATTTTTTGCTTGTTTCTCTCTGGCATTCATAATGGCATCAAATAGGTCATAGCCAAGATCAAGGTTATCTGCCATCCATCGTAGGGCAATGTTGTCTCTTGGATGGCAGTTATGGATTACAATACCTGTATCAGCACACAGATAAAACTGATCGTCTTTTTCTTCGTGGTTAGGTTCTACTTCAAGATTATACACATCGCCTGTATATTCTTCAACTTGAATATCTACTATCTTTTCCGTTGCCATAAATCATTACACCTTTCTTTGTTAACTCGTTTTCTGTTAAAATGAGTATCTTTTCTGTTGATTGTTCTTTAAGTAACTCAAACTTTCGTTTTTGCCTTGCTAACCAATATGTTGCCTTAACATCAACATATTCATTTGTATCTATTAGATAAAAATCTGGATAATAGTTATGACTTACACCCTCGTCATCAACATAAGGGATTTTTCCAAAATGCGATTTGAACCTAATGCCATTGTTATCAAGATATTCAGCATATGCCAACTCCCAAGTTCCTTGACATTTATGTATTCTGCCATTTTTATCAACATAATCATACCATTTACACTGTGTTGTTTTTTTATCTATATACTTGCCTTCTTCCCACGCTTTCTTCGTTGCGTTTGAATACTTTTGTCGTTCTTCGGGAGTCATATTTGCTGACCGTGTTTCACTGACTCTCTTTTGCGTATCTGGATTTTTCATAGGATTATTATCTCCTATCATTCTTCCAGTTTCTTCACAATGTTGTTTCATAGTCACAGACATTTCTTGGCGTTTTTTAGGATCACTCCATACTTTTTTAAGACCTTCTCTCATTTTTTCAATCTTTTCTGGTCTACTATTGAGTATGGGACGCCAGCAAACATTACAATAATCTTTATCAAATAGTTCCTGTTTTTTCATCTTATTATAATGACCAAGTGTTCTGTTATGTTTTTCACCACATTCGTCACACTCAATAAGAACCATCTTCTCCTTTATTGTTCGTTTACCAGATAATGACTTTTTACACTTTTCAGTTTTATCTCTCCTGTATTCTTCTATAACCATTTTGTATCTCCTGTATAAAGTATTTATACAAAAAATACATAACAAGCCCCGCTATCACCCAAAAACAAACATTTTATCTGTGTTTTTTACTTCTTTTGCTGGTATAATGATTCGTTTTCTGTCTCGCTCAATGGGGATAAGATGATCTTCTGTTACGGATATACTCTTTCCGCTACTTGTAGTAAATGTGTATAGTTTTCCCGTATATTCTCGTTTAGTTACTTCTGCTATTTTCTTTTGGTCCGTATTGGTTCCTGACCAGTTCATAGAATCAACAATATAGTATTCGTTTTCATCAAACTTTTCATAAAGATCGCTTATTGATACTACTTCATCATTTACAGTGACTTTGAAATCAGGTTTTACACAAGCTCCACCATCGCCCATACCAGCCTTCATATACATAGGAGACATAATGCGATGCGTCGAATCCGCCAAGGCTTTTGTAACCACATCAACGTCAATATTACCTTGTCGTTCAGCAACATCTTGAATCATGTTCACCAGCGACACTTTCGTTGAAATGAATGTATTATAGAAGATTTTGATACATTCACATTCGTCCCAAGTACCAACGATATAGCGTGGATCATTTTCCATAATCGTCTTATAGAAGTCGATCAGTTCTTTTGCGTCAGTGGTTTCATCACCGTCCTTTGTACCAATCATTACCATTTCTGGATTGATCATATCCCAACCCACAGTACCCATAGCAATAAGATATGGATTATAGACGAAACGATGTTTCATTCGTGGCATCAGATCAATAAACTCTCTACGAACTGTGCCGGGCAGAACGGTTGAAATCAATACAACCAGTGTCGTATTGTTGGCATATCTTTCTACTTCGGTTAGAACTTCTTTTACGATAGAATAGTCAAAGTCTTTTGGTTCTAAATGCGCCGTCGGGTAACGTCCGTCATATTCTTTTTCGTGCGGTGTTGGAACAGCAATAAATACAATGTCTGGGCAGTTATCATCTTGATAACCATAATGAATGAGGTCTTTGATAGAATCTTTCTTTTCTACAAGTCCTGATTCAAAACCAGAAATATCATAACCAGTAACAGTATGACCTTTTTTAGCAATCTCTTCCGCACAGGGAAGTCCAAGTTTCCCAACACCGATAAACGCAATTCTCAATGGAGTCTCCTTTATGTCTTACAATGACGTAACCAATTATACCATAGGCGTTATGGAATATCTATATAAAAATGGGTTCACTAACCAAGATGGTATGTATCATTATCCAGACCCAGGTATACCGTATAACGACACAAAGATGAAAAGTTACCCGTCGCATTTATCGTACTTATCGGAGTTAAGCCCCGCTAGTAAAAAAAATAAAATATTAGAAAATCACACTCATCGTGAAAGATTTATATTCGCGGCGAATGAGCCTAACTGCCTGTATAATGACACCTACGCTGTATTAAACGCCATTCATCCAGACTTGTATGCTATTCACAAAAAACCAATGGACACAATCGCGTACAAAGTATCCTTGAATGCACTCGTGTCTGATTTTGAAAATAAAGACTTGATAGCCGCAGTAGCGAAAGAATATGATAACTTTAATATCGTCTTCTTTTTCTTCCAAGGATATTTGGCATACCAATGGTATAGGCAGTATATGCATTACGAACCATTCGATACCTTTTCTTATAAGTTCAACTCAATGTCTCGCATCATAGATAAAAAACGATCCTACAGACTGTATATCACTAGCAAGTTGGCAGAGTACGATTTATTAGACCAAGGACAAGTGTCCTGTTCATTTAAATGCCCCGACAGCGAAAACACTATTCACGAAATACTATCAGAAAGATACTGTTTTCTTACCTATCCGCAGCGCGTTCATATTAAAGAGAATATACTAGATGTGTTACCTCTTCGATTTGATAAGAATGAGTTTGATGTTATACCAAACACTAGCTACGAAATCGACTGGCACACAATGGGCCAATCTTTCCTTCACGTAGTTAACGAAACAGTTTACTATGAAAATTTCGTACATCTTACCGAAAAAATATTCAAACCTATCGTATGCCAGCGCCCATTTATTCTTGCTTCGGCGCCGGGGTCATTGGCATTCTTAAAGAGATACGGGTTCAGAACCTTCGATCAATGGATCGATGAAAGCTACGATGAAGAACCTGATCATAATGTGCGTCTTGATATGATTGCGAAAGAAATACGAACATTGTGTTCATATTCTATATCTCAACTTCACGGAATCTACGAAGACATGAAACCTGTACTTGAGCATAATCGCAAGATATTCTTTGAAAAGTTAGAAGATATTGTTCTGGAAGAATTAGTGGAAAACTGTAGAGACGTTTACGAGAAGTCAGAAAAAATCTTCGGCCCTACCAATCATAGTTCTGATTATTATCCAGATCATCAGGATTAGTCTGTTGGTATCCTTGACCACCGTCATCCCACCTTAGAACTTCTTCAGGTTTTTCTTCAGGCTCTTTGCCTTCTCCCATAACCCAACCCTGTCCTTGGTTATTCGTTGGGGCATCTTCCGAGAAACCTTCGGACTCCAGCCAAGTATCAACAATGTCTCCACCTTGTTCTAATCCAAAGACGAACAATGTTCACACATGAAGAAATTGTTGAACAGGCTGAACGCCTTCAAGAATTTGTTAACAAGAAAGACTAATAAATACTGAGGGTCACTACTTAATAAGTGCGCGAGGGGTCATGGTTAGCCCCTCATTTTTTATGTGTATTCTAATGATGTTATAAAAACATTAATGATGTTGCATCATCAGATACAGTTGGGGTATAATTTTCTCCGGAAAAAATTAAAATTTCTCCTACATTTTCTCCTACATTTTCTCCTACATTTTCTTCTACTTTACCTTTACCATTACCTTTATTCGATTTTGTCTCTTCGATTGCAGGATCTGGTTCTGGACCTAAGATATTTGAAAAATCGATACTTTCATCTTCTTCCACTATCACAAAATCAGATACACTCGTTGTACTGTTCTCTGCATTGTTATTGTCTTCACTGTTTCCAGGAGCATCTTGGTCACCATTACCAAAACCGTTATTAGCGCCAGTACCAACGGTCCAATCTTCGTATGTAACACTGCCAGTAGAATATGTTGTTTCAGTAGTCGTTTCAAACTCCGATGAAGATGTACTATTTGATTCACCGAATTCTGTTTCTGTGGTACCATCGAAATATACAATCGTATAGACTGGTGTTTCTGTAGTGGTTGTTACTGTTTCTGTATTATATGTTTCTACTGTCGTAATTGTTTCTGTTGTTATATCTTGTTTATTCCTACCATCTTTTTCCGTATCAAATTCTGAACTAACTTCGCTATCAACAAGCACGGGGTCTAGGGTATTTGTTTCCGTGACTGTATTGTATGTGGTAATGATGATAGGCTCTTCTGTCCCTGTATAGATAATCTCTGAACGTGTGGTTTCTTCTGGCTCTTTATCGTAGATATTTTCTTCAATCGTAGATTCGCCATACTCGATTTCAGTTGTACCATCTGAATATGAAATGGTGTAAACTGGTGTTGTGATAGTTTTTTCAGAAACGGTTTCTATCATCGTATCTGTGTAGTTTCGAGTAACCTCTACGTTCGTAATGTTATTCTCTAAATCATTTTCTTTTTTTGTATCGTCGATATAACTCGTGTTTGTATTTGTTGAAATGATACTGGTTGTTATCTGTGTTTCATAGTTAGTTGTAACTTGAGCCGATTCGTATTGTACTGTCTGCTCGGTTCTTGTATCAGTTCTTGTTTCAGTTGTTTCTTGTTCGTTGATTTTGGTTTCACCATACTCGATTTCAGTTGTGCCATCTAAGTATGTAATCAGATAAACAGGTGTGATTGATGTCGTTGTAGTTACTAATGTGCTATACGTATCTGTGTATTGACGGTCAGTGGTAATTACTTCACGATTGTTCTCTAAATCATTTTCTCTTGATACATCATCTTCATAAATTGTTGATAACAGAGTTTCTTCACCACGGGTTTCCGTTACTTCAGTCTGATACTCAACCGTAATTTCTGGTTCTTCATAAGTAGTCTCGGTATTCACCAAAACTTCTTCCCTGGGATCAATAGATGTCTCAAAGGTCTCAGTTGGTGTACCATATTCCATCTCAACAGTACCATCAGAATACTTGATTGTGTAAACTGGTGTGGTTGTAGTAGTTACGGTGGTTGTTGTTTCATAAACATTGGTAGTGGTTGTAGTAGTGTCAATCCGGTCTCGGTTATTCTCGGTATCAGCAGTTGTTTCTGTTGACACTACATCATTAGAAGCCGCAAGCACCTCGTCACCCACTACTGTCTCTGTCTGTGTGTCGTATGCTGTTTCAATTACGGGTTCTTCTGTTCCAGTGAAAATAGTTTCTTCACGTGTTTGTGTAGTAGTGTCACTCAACGTTTCGGTTGTGATAACCGGATCACCTTGCAAAATTTCAACAGACCCATCCGAATAGGTGATGGTATAAACTGGAGTTGTTGTGGTAGTCTCTAATGTTTCAGTAGTAGTCGTGTCTGTATAGTTTCTTGTCACTATAACATTGGTAATATTGTTTTCTAAATTGTTCGTTTTTGTGGTGTCATCTACAAAACTTGTAGCAACAGTCTTTGAAATTTCTTGCGAAGAAACCGCAACTGTATTTTCAACTGTCCTAGAAACTTCATTGACTGGTTCGACAAAATTATCTCGCAATGCCGCCGAACGTGGAGAACGAATAGGTTGATTAATTTGTGTTGATGGGGTTGGAAAAGTTGGAATTGGAAGATCAGTTTGTACTAAAGTAGAACCACCAACTAACGGCGAAGCATCAAGCGAAGGCTCTGCAAGTCTTCCTACGCTTTCTTCAAACCCAACTTGTTCGCCACCAGCTTCAGTGCCAAAATCTGATAAGTCGCTACCATTATCTTGGTTACTTTCTGGTAAATTGTCATACGGATTACCATTATAAGAACCTGATCTTGAAAGATATTCTAACGGTAAATCAAAAATTTCACCAATCTCTTCAAAAGATAATGTTGTAATTTCTCCAAGACCGTTCGCAGCAGTTGCTTCTACCGTTTGACCTTCTTGATTCAATACAACCACATTACCAAACAAATCTGTAATGACAAGTTCACCAACTGTTCCATCTGCTTCTGCCATTAGTGTAAATGTTGTTTCGCCTTCGAAGATTTTTACACCAACTTGTGTTCCACGAATACCAATCGTCCCAACAGGTGTATTCAGCGTCATTGCGTTAGGGTCAGTCTTAGCAATATCGCCACTGACGTATACAAAAATACCAGACACTAAATCAATGGCAAAATTTCCTTCTTGAGTAGAAGGATCATATACCATTTCGTCTAATGTGATTTTACCACTTTCAGTTACAACAAGAGTAGATTTATCTACAAACTCGATTGTTGTTCCGGAATTTTCATCTGTAATGATTGTATCATTCGAATCAACTGTGTCACCTTCGTTTAAAGACACAGTTGAGCCATCAGTTCTAATGACTTTTACCGATCCTTCTGCAATATCTACTTTTCCGATTGGTTCCATTTTGTTATTGACTCCTATAAACTCCTATAGTATTTATGTGTTATTATAGCACAATGTATACCAGGAGGGCAATATGTCCGTAGTAGATAAGTTTTTGAATGTGGTTACAAGTGTATGTGATCGCACTGGAAGACATCGAACTATCACACAAGTTAGAATATTTCTCCCCAGAAAATAACTGGAAAAGATATAAAGAACAAGTAAAGAAAAACCCAAACGATTTCATACTTGTACCACAACCGGCTTCTATATGTGTAGTTGATGGTAAAATAACTTTTGAGTATTAAGCGTCTGGTACAACTTCTGTGCCGTTTGGTCTGATTTTGGATAACTCACGTAGATTTTTTCTTCGTTCTAATAGTTTTCTTGCACGAATGTTTGTTTGACGGTTTAACGGAATACGTGGTTCAGCAACTGGTTTTGATTGGGGTAGGGGTTCTTGTGGTGGACGTTCTTGTATCTGTGCTTTGATTTCTTCTGTTTCTTCTGCTGTGCGATGCCTAGCCTGATACTCAAATGTCTGCTGCTCGTTTAGAATAGCATCAAATACTCTTGCTGCGGATTCATCTGCCGCCGCTTGTTGCTCACGCATATGTTGTACAATAGCATCATTATCTACTGGTTTAGTAATATGCTTGTCGTAGTATTCCTGTGCGTTTTTTGGTTCTTCTTTTTTGAACCAAGATTTTACTCGTCCGAATATACCCATAATGCGTTGTCCTTTGAGATATTTATCTCGTCTTGACGAACAAATCCGCTATGGAGCCTACATCATCGTCGGTAGTATCATCGCCATTATTAGGGTCAGTTCCATCATCGCCCCCACCATCAGTGTTTCCATCATCGCCTGTGTCTTCTGGCGTAATGCCTGTAGATGTGTCGCTGGTTTCATTAGTTGGTCCGTTAGCATCGCCGGCGTCATTACTGGTGTTAGTAGAAGTACGCTCATTTACATCATCCTCATTCTGCGTTGTTTGGTTGTTGTCTTGTACGGTTTGGTCATTTTCTTGTCCAGACTCTTGACGAACTGTTGTATTTCCTTCATCCGTTCCATTGTCCGAAAGCTCTTCAACGACTTGCGTTTGTTCATTATCAAGTTCCGTAGTGGTAGTTGATATGATATTCGCTGTAGCATCTATAACTCCCTGTGTAGTTCCTTGCACCGTTGGACTATCCGCTTGGGACTGTTCTGGCGTTCCAATATCTTCTTGCACAGCGGCAGACTGAACTGGCTGTTCGGTTTCACCGCTGGTTTGTAAGTCATCAACGCTGTTACCATCAACACTGCGAATATTGTCGCCATTACCCACATAAGGTTCGTTACCAAGGTTCGCGTCTGTTTCATCTGTACCTCCTTCTTCTCTATATTCTACCACAAGATCGTCTATGGAGTCAAGTGCTGATGTTTCACCACGCTCGATTTTTGATAGGATTTCTCTGGCTTCTTCAATAGATACTTCACCTTCCAATACTAACCCCAATAGGATTTCAGCATAGGTCTTCTATGGTGTTTATTACGACCATATCCAATATGGGTTATGTTCTGTCGCAAATGGGTAATCTTCCTGACGAATAAATCCAGTTTTTACTTTTCTATTTTTTAGTTCCCATAGCCAAGCACAAATACCAGATGCCGTTGTATATTCAATAGCAGTCATTTGATGATTACTTATGAAAGTTCGTTGAAATGTGCTTTCTTCTAATACACCTTTCTTTTCACCGATCACCTTTACATATAGGATAACTTGGTCATCTTTTGTCGTAGGGACGCTTTGCTTGAATATCTTTACAAAGTCTTCACGATATTTGCTCATATTCAAATCTTCAAAAAGAAACTTCATGTGTTGCCTATGACCAGGATAACGAATGGTTCGGTAGTTCATATCATAAACTTTACCATCCCACGTTTCGTGTAGCGTTCCTAATCCGCCGCTGGTATTGAATGCTTCGTATTCTGTTCCATCAATGATAAGTGTTTCATATCCAGCCAATGGTGGAATCTTACATACTTCACCGCCCTCTACGGCATCACACCAGTTACAATATTCATTGATAACACCTTCGGGACTCCAACTGAAATAATATTTCATATTGTTGTTTGGGTATCTTGGTAATGCACCTACACGCATTTGGATTGTATCAACAGTATCAAACTGTAAAGCAAGATTGTGAGCAATGATATTCACAGCACCAGGAGCAAGACCACATTGCGGAATAATACTTGCGGATGTTTGTAAAGTTTTTAGATATTCTGTTGTTTCAACATCTTCCGATAAGTCCAAATAATGCTTATTATTTTTGGCACAATATGTTGCAATTTCACGGTTAGTTTTCGGCGGTGTAGCACAGCATATGGTATCATATCCGTCAAGTTGCGAAAAATCGCTTAAAATAGTGCTATATTGCTGTTCCACTACATCATATGCGTCAGCCTCAATATAGTGTTCATTTAAACGCTTTTTTATTGCTTTGCCTATTCGTCCGAATCCAACGATTGCTATCTTCATTTTGATACTCCAAAAAGATATTTATAGGCATAAAAAAAGAGGGGATAAAAACACCCCTCTTCTTATATCGAATGTCGATAAAGCCTTACTTACAACGCTTGGCTTCGTCTGGATTCCAACGGCTCTTGCCGTCTTCCATTGCTACTTTGTAGCCGTCCCAATCACCAGCGAACATTTCGTCTGTTGCACACTGATCGTAGGAAGCGCCACCAAGTAGCAGCATTGATAGTACTAGGAATACTCCCATTTTGTTTCTCCTTTATAAAGAAGCAGATTGCTCTGCAACTTTATTTAGTTATTTTAGAGTGGGCACAGAAATTTCTACTTGCTTTTTCTCAAACTCAACGTTCTGAATAAGACGGTCAACATCTACATTATAGACGAACAAACCGCCCACGATAACACCCAATAGAAACTTAAACATTTTATCCTCCGAAAGTTGTGATAATGGTTGATAGGGCTTTAGTTAGCTTATTTGGATAGATACGCTTACCATTTTTATTTTCAGCATAGATAACCGTATCAGTTGGATAGTTGCTATAAATGTCCATATAAACGATTGCATGACGTAAAGACATTGTTGCTGGAAATCGTTGTAGTTCCGCCAATGTCCAAGAACCAGAGAACGGTCCTGGCTTATAATGAAGAGTCCAGTTATTCACTTTCTTTCCTTCCTAAAGACAGGGTTAACACCAACCAACAGCACTACTATCAACCCAACAGAATACAGAACAAAATCAAACCAATCAAACCGTTTCATCGTCCAATATCCTTTATATCAGATTTACTACGAAGTTGGTAAGCACCCTTATTGTAGGCGGGGGCTACGGTATACTTCTTACTACGCTCAATGCGTTCTTCTTTGGCTAACTGTGTGCTTGATTTGATAGCACAAATAACATCACTGGTAGGCGGCAACCCTCTATCCTCAACCTTGTACGAAGGGATAGGGGAACGATAGGTCTTGCCCTTACCAGTATAGCCAACACGTTTGAGAGTTTTTTCTAACTCACGCTTGGCTTGCGCTAATCGTTCAGCCTTTTTCATTATACTATCCTTATGGATGCAGTGGGAAGTTGCCAACAACAGCGCCAAGCATTGGATCGTTTTTGTCGCCAAAGATGAACGAACAGGTGTCAACCGGCAAGAAGTGTGTCGTGTCGCCATCACGCAACGGGTAGGTTGGATCGTGAACAACGCCAGAAACAAACCCCATCGCACCAGCAACTTCAACTGCGGTACGCATCTGTGCTTCGTTCACAGCCAGAACCAAAACAGTGCCGAAACCCTGTTCAGTCTCTGTACGCCATTTCCAAAACAGCTTCAAGTCGGCATCGTCGTCAGGGTTGGTAGAATATCCTTCAAACTTATCTTCTTCTTGTGACATTTGATCAACAAAAGCGTTAGAAGCGTGGGAAGCCTGTGCCATCGCCTTACCAGCGTTCATGCTGGCAAGGTCATTACGCATCAGGATGTAAAGAACGGGGAATGTATCGGTCATAAATCTCTCCAACTGTTATATACAGTATAACATATTTTGGTGGATTGTCAAGTGATTTCTTCAAGTTTGTAGATACGAATATCCACGGTTTCGCCATCCGAATCACGGTAAGCTTCTTCAATCGTTTCCTTTACAGAACGAGCGTGGCCAATCGTTTTGTAATAACGAACATCGCCACCCCATCCTTCGGGATCAACAGAAGACCGCTCAATCGTAATATACGGGTAGATTTCTGGCTTATCAGTCATCAGTTTACAATCGCCTCTTGGTTGAAGACGAAATCGTAAAACGGTTCGCCAGATGCATCACGGCATTCTTCAAGCCGTTTCTGTACCGCGTTGGCTTTTTCAACCGAAGCATACACACCTTCGCGTGAAACGACACCATCACGCATTACTTCAACAATAAACACTTTATCCATCACAAATCCCCTGTTCAATCAGGTCGGTTGCGGTGCGGCCAAACCATCCTTGTAGACGATAGGCCAGCCCTGTATCGATCAGATACTGCCACGCTTCAATCACTTGTTCTTCGCTTTCAGCTTCAATGAAACCTTCAGCAAGGCCAACTGCGGTATATTGATCCATTAGACAACACCTTCCGTTACAAAAGCAACCCGCCGAAACACTTTCTCCAAGAGTTCATCGGCACCTTCGTTAGTCTCAAAGCCATACTCACTGGCAAAGTCCATCGTGGACGAACCCATCACAGTTTCAGCGAAACCATGATCCAGCGCAAAACCAACCAACTCATTGATGTCGCGTGAAACCAAGAAAGCCCCACCATTCCCAGTGTGAAACTCAAGACCACCGTCGTTAGCAGAAATATAGTTGATCATTTGTATCTCTCCAATCTCAATTTCTATATACAGTATAGCATAAATTATGATATTGTCAAGTGTTTTTATTGATTATTTCTGAAACAGGTTAGCGAACCTTTGCCTTTTTCGCCTGAGATAACCCAATGACCGAAAAGACCAAGAATCTCACCATCTGTGCGGTTGAACGATAACCAAGTAATGCCTGTTGAGTTTTTGATTGGAATATTGAAGATGTAAATCAACTCTTTTTCAGTCACGATAACTTCTTCTGCTTGCCAGTGTAGAAAAATAGAAGGAATATGACCAGTTAGTGAAATACGATTACCGCCATTTACATGAATATTCATTGACGATGAAATAGACTTTGTTGGGTCAAACTCTTTATCAGATTCAGTGATGGAACCCGTACAAGACCATTCACCAGATAATGCTTGGCGAATATCTGAAAGCGGGTCATTGAACATATTATTATATGTGTAAAACGCTGTGCCCAATAGAATGAAATAAGCAGCAATAGCACCACCAAGTTTGATACCCTGGTGTGCGGCTTTATATGTAGCAGAACTCTCTAAAAACCTATGTGTTACATAAGTTGGAATAAGAGGAACTAAAGTTAGGACGGTCCATATAAATAACTGTTCATACATACAGTATTTAGATAATATCGTCTACTTTTTTCTCCACTATTTTTTCAGCATATTTTTTATTCTTTTATTAGCTGTAACTGGCATCTTGCTTGTGCTATTTCACCAGGCTTCAAAGGCATTTCCCATATCTTTTCATGAATCCATTTCTCACACTTTTCTTTAATGATGGATGGGTCTTTCCCATCTTCGTATCGCCACGTTTTAGTGATAGGTTCTTCATTACATACGAACCCACCATTTGTACATATATAGATAAAGGCTACTATGAATAACTTCATACAATATTTATCGTTGGAGTATATGTGTCCAATCGTCGGGAACGCCAGTGTCCCTATATACTTCAATACGCTGTTTTAGATTATCATAGAATGTATCAATCTCGCCACCAAGTTTTCCCTTTAGGTTTGAGATACAGTCAAGGCAAAAGTTCCATTGCTTGGTTCTATAACCATTCAATAGTTTATTATGAAACTCTGTCCAGTGTGGTAGTTCTGGTAACATACCAAGCGGGATTTCTTCTGCGGATAATACACAAAAGGTTACTACCTCACCAACATTGGTCACATTGAATGTGTCCAGTTCAAGAACGATATAGTTGTCTTTGAACTTTTCTGCGTTTTCTCTTCCAAAAATAATTTTCATTTCTGTTCTCGCTGTGTCATCATTTTAGCAGCAAAGGCTGCACTAACCAGTAATGGGATCACAAACCATAGTTTAGTATCCTGTATACCTACTGTTGCCCAAGCACCGATCAAACCCGCCATAGTAATTGAAGCGAATACTACATAGAGATATAAAAATAGATCAAAGACTGTATTTCTCATTCTCCACGTTCCTTCATAATCGGGTTATCTTCTGGCTCAATATAATCCAAGTTTTCTCGTGCTTGTTCTACATAGGTTGTCAATGGAACTAACCAATGTTCTGCTACCTCTAGCTTTTTCTTTATTATCTGCTCTTTGATAATATCATCCGCCAGACGTTCATCATCATTTAGTCTATCGTTTGTTTCGCGTAGTTTTCTTTCAGCTTTATCCATTTCTTCTGCCATTCGCAAAGCATAATACTGTGCATGATTGACTTGCTGTTCGCCAAGTCCGTTCAGTATGTGCGTCTTGGGCCACATTTTCCTCACACGTAATCTCCTGTTGCCAAAATAGTTTCCATAATACGCTTCGGGGCATCTGGATTTCCTTTAATAACTGTATAGTCAATCTTGTTATCATCAAGGATAGCACGAATATTTGCGTCTGCTTCTCTTGCTTCGTCTTCTGTCTGATTCCTTCCATTTGGATTATATTTCTTTGTTCTCTCAATCCAAAAGTTCATATTGTCGTATGAGTTGAAAACATCCAGAATAAAGGATGGATATGTCCGTGGGTAAAAGTGCGGTGAATAATGTAGACCAAGTAGAATAGGACTATCTGTGATACACCAGTTCACTTGTTCCCGTAGGATTTGCATGCGATGGTTCTGTTTTGCCGTTACATATAACTGGTCCTGTAAAGTGTTATGACGTTTCTGCCATACCAACTTTTTAGCATATTCTGTAACCAGTTCTACTTCCATATCACGGGTTTTCATTTCAAAAAAAAGTCCAGATGCGGTAGTTGATTTACCAGCACCTGGACCCGAAAATAGATTCACCACACGCATTACGCTGGTTCCACCTTTACCTGTAACGGGAAACCAAGATTTCGTGCTTCAATCGTTACTTCTACACCTTTCTGTTCAGCCATTTCATATGGTAGTGTAGCAACAACACCAGCACCTTCATCATGGATTTCAGCCATCTTTTCCATAGCACTTGAATCATCATAATCAAAATGACGAATAAGTGTATCAACGACAAACTGCATCGTTGTCTGTTCGTCGTTTAGATAGATAACATTGAACATTGATGGTTCTTTTAGTCGGGTATTAGTCTTTACTTTTTCAGCAATATCAGTATCAGTCATACGGTCCTCTATTTGTTAGGGTTGTCTTTCGGTATCAATGTCTGCATAGGAAAATCATAAAGTTGTATATCTGCCCATAGTGTGCTTTCTAGTCGCTTGCCTGTTTGTTTTGTTTTCTTAAACTTACCCATCTGCATAACACCTTGCTTCTGACGCTGGGCGGCTTGCTGTAGTTTATTCTTTGCCTGTTCATTATATGGAAGAATATACAGTCTATCACCCTCTTCCTTGTTATTAGTCCAAAGCAAGATAGACTTTTTCTTGGTAGTAGGGTCAACGGATATTCTATATGAAACAAAAACAAACTCGTCTGATGGCACCCCTTCGTATGGTTTTCCTAATAGTTCTATTGATTGTGTTATTGTAACATATAGTGCAAGGAAAGTCAAGGGAACAATCAACATTTTTCGTGAAAAAGATAATGATGAACGAAATACAAGACCAAGTGCGACAATAGAAAACCCTACCCAAAAGACTACTAGAAGTTCGGTTGTTGTAAAAAATAGTTCCATTATGGTCCGTTCACTCTATCCATAGCGCCACCGGCATTATCAATATATGCTTGTACTTCACCCATTACCCATCGTTCTTCATCTTTTGTAACTTGCTCAATATCACCATCTTCCCCAATGTAGAACTGAAATGCTGCGCCCTCTGCTCCCTTCGTAGGAAGAACAACTGTTGATTTAGCAACTTCTTTATAAGGATTCACACGAAGCAATATTACTTCTACTTTGATATCAGCAATCGCACTATTCTCACCCTTTTGTGAATACCAATGAACATTTACATAATATTTGTCTTGTATTTTTTGACGGATGGAAACAACTTCACGGTTGATTTTGCTTTTAGTAGGTTTTCCATCAACAATGATAGTATCGTTTGTTCCACCAAGATCGTCGCGGTCAAGGTGCATCAATCCACTATCCTTGGAACGAAAACTTACAATCTTTGATTTCTCTGCTTTTACCCATAAATCAATGTCGTTTTCATCACCCTCCGGCCAACTCATAATAATCAAGTATTCCGCTTTTGGATCAATGGTTTTTGTCTTGGTAATAGGTCTAATCATAATGAAAGCAATAATGAAAAGAAAGACGAATCCAATCAATAGATTGAATAATAAGTCAATCATTCCAAAACTTGCTTTAAAACGCTGATTACTTCTGTACTTCCTCATCGTCTTCCCAACTGTTCTCAATAATAACCATTTGCAGTTTAGTCAATACTGAACCAATCAGACCAACCAAAGTAGTTGTAAGGGCTGTACTCATACCAACCGCCATGCCAGCAATAATATTTTGCAGACTTTTTGTATCGGTAACATCAATACTTTCAAACCCATTTCCAAGAAGAATAAGGAAGCCGGCAACCGTTCCAATCATCCCAAGGGTAATCATTGCTTCACTGGCGAACCAAACATAGTTCTGATATTTTTCTAAAACTTCTTGGGTATTTTCCTTACTGATATATCCAGCGCCCAAAGTTGAAAGAACGAATAGAAATAGAATAAGAATAGAAATCTTTGTTTGGTCAGCATCCCATAGTGCTTCCCACCAACCAAGATGACCAGCGATAACAGACGCAAATATAATAACAACTGTTTGTATCCACCATTTGAATAGTATCGGATTCTGTTTCATTGATAGCACCCTTCTTTGAATAATATACTAAGTTATTTATACAAAAAGAAAGAGCGGCAGACTTCTCTACCGCTCTTGTAAGGGAACTCTTTTTGAAGATTACTTCTTATATTCAATAGCAATCTTACGAGGTTGTAGTTCCTCTGGGACTTCACGAATCAACTTAATGGTCAGAAGTCCGTTCTCAACAGATGCACCTTCGACATGAACGTGGTCAGCCAATGTAAATGAACGCTCAAACTTACGGTTAGAAATACCTTTATGAACGTACTTACGATCTTCTTCACCTTCTGCTGGAATACCACGAATAGTCAATGTTCCGTCATGCTCTTCAATGCTCAAAGCATCCTCGCTGAAACCAGCAACAGCAATCTCTACGATATAATCGTTGTCACTCTCACTGATTACGTTGTATGGGGGATACCCTGCGGATGAACCAGAAGATGCTGTAGTCAAACGATCTAGTTCATTGAATAGACGGTCAAAGCCGACGAGTTGTGGAAAATCACGATGTGTTAATGTTTTCATTGCTTTACTCCTTATATCTAAGCAAGTTATGTAATGCAGACCCGAACCATTCGGCATCTGCGGGTAGTAAGGTGAGGACACCCTTATGGCATATCCTCACTCTTATTTATCATTATATCACAATATAATGGGATTTGTCAAGTATTACCCCAACGCTCGTTCTCTAGTTCACGCTGGCGCTTTAGCCAACGCTTACGAGCCATCGACTTTTCTCTTCGGCGACGAGTAGTTGGTTTCTCATAAAACTCACGTTCACGATATTCCTGGATGATACCCTCAGTCTGAACCATCTTCTTGAACTTACGCAAACCGTTGTTGAACGCCCTTGCCTTCTGTTCGTCAGTAGGATTCGGGGGATACTTGATTGTAATAGTTGAGCCGTTAAACTCTTTCTGTTTTGCCATTTGATACCTCTTCATAAACAAACTTTATCTTATCATTATACTCGATTGTAGCCTCATCTACAATAAGTTTTTTTACACCATCCTTGGCGTAATCATACATATGAAACTGATGTGGCAATAATACATCCTCAATGATGCTCTTTAGACCACGGGCACCAGTTTCTAATGTAACCGCTTTATCAGCAATAGCCACTAACGCTTCCTTGCTGAACTCCAACTCAATGTCCTGTAAGGTGAAATAATACTTATACTGGTCAATAATACAGTTCTTAGTATCAGTCATAATATGAACCAAATCAGCCGCATCAAGTTTCTCAACATGAGTGAATACAGGGAAACGACCAGTGAACTCAGGGATAAGACCGAAACTCACGAAATCGTGAGGTTCAATATCATTCAACATTTCTAGTGTGTCTTTTTCTTTTTCAGAAATAGTTGCACCGAAGCCGATACTACCTGGTGTTTTGCGTTTCTCAATAATCTTATCAAGTCCCACGAATGCGCCAGACGCAATGAATAGGATGTTTTCTGTGTTGACATTGATCAACTCTTGTGATGGGTGCTTACGCCCACCTTGTGGTGCTACACGACAATCCGTGCCTTCTACTAGTTTTAATAGGGCTTGCTGTACGCCTTCACCAGATACATCACGGGTAATAGATACATTCTCACTTTTACGGGCAATCTTATCAATCTCGTCAATGAAGATAATACCGTTCTGTGCTTTCTCCACATCGTAATCAGCAACGTGTAGCAAACGGGAAATAATGCTTTCTACATCATCGCCTACATAACCAGCCTCTGTAAGAGTAGTGGCGTCAGCGATAACAAATGGAACCTCTAGATATTCCGCGATTGCACGGGCAAGCATAGTCTTACCGTTACCAGTAGGACCAGCAATCATGATATTTGACTTCTCAATCTTTAGGTCTTTGGGGGGATGATTAATACGCTTGAAATGATTTGCTACGGCAACGGATAAAGCAATCTTTGCTTTATCTTGTGAAATAACATATTTGTCTAGGTGTTCTTTGATTTTGATGGGATTTAGATAGTCTTTGTTGATTAGGTTTTTCTTTAGTTTGGTAAACCTATCGTTCTCAAGAATGTCATGACATAGATCAACACACTCATTACAAATGCTTGTATCGTTGCCCACAATAAGCTTATCGACCTCGTTGCGGTTCTTTCCACAAAAGTCGCAGTTTAAGTTCTTTTCATTCGTCTCTTTGCTCATGCACAAACCTCAGTATGTAATCGATGGGATCAGTTAGTTGGTTCATATTCAACGACTCTATATCGTGTGTATTATTATAATACGAAACAGTGGGGTAATTCAATATAAATCCTTTAATCAAATCATGTTTTTGAAGATTAACAATCGTTCTGTCAACCTGTCTACTAGTATTTAACAACCATTCGCGCTCTGATTTATCGGAATACCCCAAATGAACACTCATAACGATATCCGAATCAAGTAGAATCTCCATAATGATCTTCATATCATCGGGTTCTATATCATAAAGCATAAGACTTGGTACATTGCCGTGATAGTACGTAGGAGAAGAAACTATGATAAGTTTATTGTCCGAGTACATCGTCTTTGCTTAATAAGGCTTGGATTTCCTCTTGTTCTTTTTGGCTCAAGTCGTCAAGTTCAACGTTGCCTTCTCCCAACTCGTTAATAAGATGCTGTAGATATTGTTCATCGTACTCAACATCAACGTCTTTTACAACTTCTACCCAACGGGAACCATCGTACTTGTATAGTTTACTTGGTAGTTCATCAACACGAAGAAACTGCTGACCGTTTACTGGGTTAGATGGGAAATCTGTACCAAAGGTAGCGTCTTTTGGCGTACCTGTGTCGGGACGAAGAACCATACCTGGGATTTTCTCAACAAGATTATATTTCTTATTCAACGAAGCAACTGCATTATCACGTGCTTCAATGTCACTTCTGAGAGCGTTATTCTCTTGGCGAATACTTTCTAGTTCGTTTCTAACTTCTACCAAAGCTTGTTTTAGCTCGTCTGCAACTTGTTCCTTTGTCATCAAACTAGCACGAATACTTTCCATTTCTTGCTCTAGGTTTATCTTCTGACTTTCAAGTTGGTTAATTTCGGCAACCATTTCTTCTAGTTTTTCAGTATTCTCAATCTCAACGATTTTCTCAATTTCCGTTGGCTTTTCATCCAACGTGCGACCTAGCTCTTCTAGGATTGCGGTATACTCTTTTAGTTCCATTTCTTTTTCCTCTAGTTGATGATACACTTGGACCAATGCTTCCTCAAGCTCGGTCATTTCTTCCTCTTTGGTCAGGTTTTTTTTAGATAGTTTTTCTTCTAGTTCTTTTTCTTTTTCAGCTATCTTTTGTAGTCTTCTTTGCTCTTCTTCTTCTAGTTTACGCTGACGCTCTTCTTCCTCTTTTTCGTCTAAGCCTAGTTCTTCTCTTTCTCTGCGATACTTTAGGAAAGCCCAATCACTAGCCATGACCAGCCAAATAGCCAACGGGTCAAAAGCAAGCATGAATAGCACAATAACAATACGGACTGCTTTACCCTTACCTTGCGGGTCTTCCTTGAGGTCAAAGCCAAATAATTCTGCAACGTACTTTACAGGACCAAGCTTGGCTTCAATCTCATTTATTCGTTGTCTAATATTTAACTTCTCTTCTTCAAGGGTACGGATTTCTTTACGCTCTTTAGCAATCTTTTCTCGTAGACCGTCAATATCTTTTTGTAGTTTTTCTCGTGCTGCTAGACCTTTTGTAACAGCACCTAATTCAGTGTATCTGTCTAGACTTTCACGAATTTGTGCAAGGTCTTTCTCAATGTCCTTGATAGCACCCTTGTGGAAACCGATCTGATTATCAACGTTATCTATCTCAGTTTGCATTGAGATTTCTGGTGCTTCTTGTTCAATGTGTCCCTTAGATAAGAAACCAAAGATACCCATACTCGTAATAAGCATAAGAATAACGACCATCATTGTCATTGGATATTTTATTTGCCCCGGCAATTCTTCCCAAAATCTATGCAGGAAGAAAGTTGCTACGAGCTTCCCAATCTCCAGCGTGGTAGCCATAATGATAACAGGAATGAGAGCGGCGGCAAACAATACCGCCAAACCAGCAATACTAAAATACGCCGCACAAGCGGCGATAGCTAAAGACATAAAGAGGGCAAGCCAGCCCATTACAGCAGTACTTTTCATACAGTATTTATTCTAACATATACAGACGATAACTTGCAATATATTATAAATATAGATATGGCTAACATTACTCTAAACTACAAAGGACTTACTGGACAAGGTTATACTCTTGTCATTGATGATGGACAAACTATGTCTCAGCTTCTTACTGCTATCGCAGCAGATGAAGGGTTGAGTTCCGCTTACTACACAATCTGCGAGAGAAACACGAGAGTAATAAACGACATCAATAATAGCGGAGATACCCTCGCATCATTAGGTCTTACTACAGGTGATTACATTGACTGCTGTGCTAAAAATCAAGCAGATAAAGAAAACAACCAACTTATGAGATTAGAGATTGCACAAGAAAAAAGACAAGCAGACGGTGACGATACCGCAACCTTCTTTAGAGAATGGAATACTTATGATGTTTTAGCTCTCGCTCGTCCATACACAGGAAATAGCCTAGTGGACGATAGCACAACTATAAACCCGTTGGTCCCACATAGACCCTGGGTATCTGGTGCAGGGGCTGTTGTTGAAGACCCAAATGATGCAGTTACTGACGCCGACACTGCTCTACAAATTTGGTATGATGGTGCTGATACCGCTACATATATCCCAAGTGCTACAGATGAAGGTCAGATTACACAATGGGCCGATAAATCAGATTATGCACACAACGCAAACAGTACAGGCAGCAGCAAACCAACATACGAAAACACCACGCCACAAAACGGTTACGGCTATGTTGAGTTTGATGGTATTAACGATTACATGGATATCAATCCATTCACTAATATGGCAAGTGCTGCTGGATTCAGTATCTTCGTGGTAGCAAGAGCATTGAGTCTCGCTGGCACATCATACTTGACTACTACCCGTCAAGACGATCTACAAATCTACCACAGTGGCGGCACATGGAATGTTCGTATGGACGATGGAACAAATACACTCACCGGAACAGGAACAAATGCTGGCGATACCACAGACTTCCATATTTTTGCTTTAGTATATGACGGTACTGCGGGAACAGATGCCGCAAACCTAGTATTCCGTTACGATTTAACAACAGATACACTAGGGTTTGCTGGAACAAGAACAACCACAACGAATAGCTTGAATAACGTAATGGTTATCGGCGCGGATAGCGCAAATGCCAATAACTACACAGGATATGTTGCTGAAATCGTTATCTTTGACCGAACACTAAACTCTGTTGAGATTGGAAACGTTGAGAACTACCTAAACAACAAGTGGGCATTGGGTCTATAAGACTTCATATCCTTCGTCGGTTGAATAAACAACCTTTTTAAAATCAAACTCAACAACCGCTTTCATACATCCACGGCACGGCTTGGACAAACCATTCACCCAACCTCTCTTCCTAGATGGGTCTGGTCGCTTTACTCGCTGGACATATAGCGTTGCTTTACTAAAATCTTTGGGACCAAGATGGTTCAACGCTTTTTTGATAGCGTCCGTTTCAGCATGAAGAAACACGGCGTGTTCATTCTTACCATACTTGGCGGCAAACGGATGGGACTTCATTGAGTTATTCCCAACGCTAATAATCTGCCCATTGAGTACAACAGCAGCAACGATACGGGAAGACCTCACAGGCTCAACATCAATAGCCTGTCGTTTGAGAAAGTCAAATAAACGCTTCTCTTTATTAGTAAGTTTCACCGTTCCACTCCCAAAGGTCTACGATATGGTTACCCCAATCCGCTTCGTACACTTCACGGTCAAAACTGAGTCCATCATGGTAATAACCAGAGCATTTGATATCGTCAACCATCTGCCCCGATATAAACTCAAATGGCTTCCGTGCAGCAGTAGGATGAAAACATTCATCCCCTTCTCTATCTTCGTATTTGCAAGTGCCGCATTGACGAGCAATAATCGGCGAAGACAGGATATGCCAGAACTGTTCTTTAGTAAGTTGATCGGGCATATGCCCCTCTTTTGTTAGTGGTTATAGAACTCTTGTTGATCTTTGTACCATTGCTGGTCTTTATAATCGTCTTTCTTTTGTTGATTATAGTCGCCTTGTGTTTTCTTCTTTTCAGTTGGGTCATCTACTGGCATTACCATAGATGTATCGTTCTGTTCTGCTCTGCGTAGTTTTTTGACTAAACGCTTATCTTCACTACTTCTATTGGCGGCGTTGATATGAAACTGTATATGAACCAAAATAAGAATACCAGCCTCAATGCGATAATACAAAACCACAGGGTTCGTACCATTGCTTATTTTATTACTTTTTAGAAGATGAACGTGTTTATAACCTTTCAGTACGCCTTGGTGACCGTAATCCTTATTGTTGTAAGGTTCCTGTGAATCACGAGTCTTTACCGCAATGAACTTCTTCATTGCATCTTCAATGATTTTTTCAGCGGCGGGATGTTTGTCTATGATATCAATCAAAGAATCGATGTAACCATCAGTCTCTTTGATGCCAGTAATGCCTCTGCTCGTTTCTGTTATGAACTCCCATAAACGCATTTATTTTCCAAGTTGCTTACGGCGCTCTGCGATGCGGCTACGGGTATGTTCTAAGAAGTTCTCAGGAGCAATAACTTCCGCTTCCTCAATGCCCTTTTCGGATTCAGCAAGGTAAGCGGCAACTTCTTCTTCATTGACGATAACTTCTTCCACTTCACCAGTGGCTTCGTTGACAACATTCTTTACTTTGACTTCAATCATTGTTTTCTCCTGACTATGTATTTATCATAGCACAGATTTAGGATTTGTCAAGTGGTTTTTTGCGTAATGTTACTTTGAAACTTCCGCCATCTTTGTTCAGTTCAACTTTACGCACTTTAGAATGGTTCTCTGCCCAAATGCGAAACTCTACACGCATCTGACCTTTGCCAGTGATCACTTTGAATGATTTTACACCACGATCATAGGCATCATCCACTTCATCCATAAAGCGTTTCCAGCCATCGTGGGTGTGATATCCGTGAAGGTCAAGTGGCATTAGTCGAACTTCTTGAAAATCCAGATGTGAACCTTCTTGGCGTTCTTACCAAGAGTTTTTTCAGTGAAACCAGTGGGGATATCACCATCCCAACCATTCTTACGAGCCTGTGATTTGGACGGGAACTTGCCCGTGGCGACGGCTACATCAGCCATCGTGAAGTCTTCACCAAAACGAATGAAGGTGGTTTTTTCTTCGGGATCAGGACCAAGAAACAGTTCCACATCTTCGGGGGAAGCATTCTCGTCACAGAAAGTAAAGCTGTTGGGGGGTTCATTCCACATAGATATCTCCATCAATCTGTATACAGTATAGCACAGATTATGATTATGTCAAGCGTTTTTTTGGAAATATTGATAGGCGTATTTCATCATACGCTGTAAAGGTTTGGCGTTTGGTGGGAAGATTTGGCGGTGTTTGTCGTATGTTGGTAGGTCTTCACGGTGTTTTTCGGGGTTTCGTAATACCGCTTCTGGATCAGAAAGTTTGATAACTTCACGGTAAATGTCGTGTCCGTGTGCCATCAACTCTTGTGGGTCACGGAAATAGGTTCTCATAAGGTCACGCTCTTTACCTGTTTTTTCTGCCTTCTTTAGACCTTTCATATAGCCAGATGGTAGTTTGTTATATTTGTCTGCACCCATACGATCACGCTGTTGTAGATGGATTGTTTCATGCTCAAATGTTTTCGTCATCACATCAATGAATGTTTCTGGACCCCAATGCCCATCAATACTATCAGGGTCAAGTATCAGGTCCATTTCGCCACTACCTGTGACTTGTGCGGCTTGGATATACCAATCAACAGCATTTCGTCCAGACTCACCAACATGAACGGTAATGGGTAGGTCTTCTTCCTCAAAGAATGTTTCAAGGATAGAAGCAAGTTCTTCTGGATCGTCTTGGTCGTTATTGTCTTTTAGAAACTCTGCGTATTCACGTGCGGCGTCCTCAACAGCGTATGTGAAACGCTGCATAAACTCTTGATCTGGATCAAGGATGCCTTCGGTGATTTCGTGAAGTCTCATTATCTCATTCCTTTTAGTTTGATATACATAATCTTATGGATGGTTTCGTCATAAGAACCATAAAGGTCTTCAATGATTGCTTTTTGTGTGTCGCCATCTGCTTGGGCGAACTGTGCCCTCAACTGTGTAGCGGAACGCATTGGCTCACCCAATACATCAAAGTCCAGTGTAGGTGCTACACGAATATAACCGTGCTTACTGAACGGTTGCATACTTTCATCGTCAGTCCAAGGCTGGAAATATGGTGCTGAACCATCACGCTTTGGCTTGAACTGGAAACGTGGGTCTTCGTCCATATCCTTCTGTGATACAGCAAATACAACCTTATCAACAGTTTCATCAAAGTTTTGTAAGATTTCTACTGGAACATATGGTTGGCGGCACTGAACGATTTTATCGGCTGGGACACCAGAAAACTCCATCATCATTTTCTTTTCGTCAAATGTGAATGGGGATTTTGGTGGGTCTACCTTTGCTGATGTTGCGATATAAGCATCGCCATAGTTTTGAACGAGGAAATCATATACGCTTGCGTGTCCCTTGTGGAAAGGATGAAAGCGACCAGGATAGATAGCAATAATCTTTGACGGGTTTTCAACCGCATCCATTAGTTTGCGTAAGTATGAAATGTCGCTCATTTTATGTCATCCTTGCTGCACGGTTTGCTTTTGAGAAGTATTCTCGCGGGACTAGTTTTATATCGCCTTCTGGATGGGCTAAGACATAACCTTCGCCGCCGCCTTGTCCAGCAATGCTTTGTTTGACAGTACTACCTTGTGAATCGATATCATAGATTATTTCGTCTTTTGCTTTCATAATGCCACCGACAACTTCCCATAATGCTTTCCATCCAGCACTATTTTCGGAAATGTATTGGGCGATATTTTGTTTCTTTCGTTCACTTAGTTTCGAGTTCTTTAGCCACGCACCAAAATCCTTGCCCATTTCGGTAAGACCTGTATCGACTTTACTATTGGTATAGGCATACAAGACTTGGGGGAAATCAGTTATCTTCAAAGCACGTAACGTATCAGTGTCAAGCATTGTATCAATCGCCGCCGCATCTTTCTTAATAATCTTCTCTAATATATTCAAGCTATCATGTGGAACAAATGGTTCCTTTTCAACGGTAACCGGTGGGACAACCAAAACTTCTTCGCCTTGGAATATGTCATATCCATCCAATGGACTTTCTGTTCCATCTGGCCCAACTTGTCTATGAATAACTACACCAGCTACACTTTTACCTATTTTGTTTCCTAGCTCACTGTCTACGTCAACGCTATACGTTACGATGTTTGGAGTGAAAACGTATTCGCCATTCTTTACTTTCGGTGTAGTGAAATAAAGCATGTCTCCTTTGAAGAATCCACGGTAATCCAACGGAACTGCTCTTTCAAAACTATTGTAGGCAGATTTCATTGCAGCAATAAATGGACCATACCCTTTTGGATTTTTGGCGAAACCGGGGCGGCTCGTTAGCATTTTTTCTAGATGTTCTGCACTCTTTGCCTTACCATCATAACCTTTTGCGGTAAAACCTGATTTATCAGTGAAGATAAAGTTACCTTCTTCATCACGCCCGAAAATAACAGCAGGACTACCATCCCACTTTATAGTAGTATCTTTATGGGAGCCTTTGTCCATATTTCTCAAACTATGCAATGCTCTTATTGCACCCTTACTTCCTTCCCAAAAAACAACATCTTCTGCGTGTTGGATACGGGCAGCTTCCATAAGTAGTTCATCCTCTACGAGTGGATTGGCGAATTCAAAAAATCTCATGGCAGTTCCAGATTGTCTCTTGCAAAAGTTTCTCTGGCGTCTGCTACTAACTCTTGATAATTTGGTCGGTCTTTTATAGCCGTGATAATACCATCAACATCATTTAGATTCTGAATAGGAATACCTAAAGTCTTGCTAATTATTACGGGGTTTTTGCCGCCATCAAGAACAGCATTGGTTTCTCTGTCAACAAGACCGTTCTTGTAACTCCACTTATATCCCATAGTTTTCGCAATGCTTGATAGAAGAATGTGTCTATGAACACCTTTGAACTTACTTTCTTCACCACTGCCTTGCATACTAAACTTTTGCCACTGTGGATTACCAAACATAAAATCGGTTTGTACATATCCATTGACTGGTTCACCATTTATTGGCGTCTTATAATGCACATTGTCGCCACTCTTCTTGATGTCTGTTTTATCAACACCTTTTTGTAAAAGAATTTTTACTAGTGTATCTTTATCTATTTCATTTTCATCAACTGCTAAATCTAAATCGCCACTTGTGTCTTTTTTGCCAGTGGTGCCTAGCATATTGTCAACTAAACTTAGACCAGTTAAATCTTCTAACCAGCGAACAGTTGGTTCTACGTCATCACGATTAATACGTTGTGTCAGCGGATTTTTATCTGCATCCTTGAACACTTTCCCGCCTTCAACTACGAAAGTCTGCGTTTTATTAAAAAGTTCATTCAATAACATAAAGTTATTTATTACTTTTTGCGATAAAAGATATGTTCTCCAATAACCGCAGCAACCTCAAACTTTTTACGCCATACTGGTTTCACCTTCTTGGCGTGATACCATAAAGAACCATTGGTAAAGTCTTTATACTTACCAGCAATAACATCACCCGCGATTTCCCAAGCAGTTCTCCATGATTGAATATCGTAAATCCTATCATGCTTACCATCCAACGCCCAAGAGAACTGTGCTACACGGCGTTTGGTTTTGGCTGAACGGCGGATTTCCCAAACCACTTCACTATAGCTATCGGGGTATTTTTCAGATTTCACACGATTACGAGTCACCAAAGCAACGGCAACTTGACCTTTAAGAGTTTCACCACGGGCTTCGTGATAGATATTACAAGCCAAAGCAATACGCTCACTCTGGCGTTCCTGTTCGCAATCAAGGATTGTTCCCTTTGTTTCTTCCCAAGGAAACGGTTCTGGTAACGGTCCTATTTCAAACACACGTTGAACGGGAACTGCTTCAATAACAGGAGCGTTATCTGGAATAGAAGCAGTAGCCTTTAACGGTCCTACTTCCAATACACGCTCAATAGGAACTGCTTCAATAACAGGAGCGTCATCGGGAATAGAAGCAGTAGCCTTTTCCGAAAACATTTTGGCGGATACTGCTCCAACTACAAAGCTTGCTGTAAGAAGCAAGACTATTTTCTTTGGTGAGTACATCATATATTTACTATACCACATTCCTGTGATATGTCAATATATTATTTTACTTTTTTGTTCCGCCATAGCGGTTGAAACGATATTCTGGAAGGCTATCAAAACCAAACTTTTTGACCTTGAAACCCTTCTTATATGCTTCCAAAGCATACATCATCTTTTCACCACCAGTACGCTCACGCTTCATCGCCTTCGTAATTGACTTTGCTACATTGCGGCGTTCACCCTTTGATACGTAAGTCTTACCTGATGGTTTTTTTCCTTTAGCCATTTTGGACTCCTCTGTAATAAATGTTGATGGATGATTATACCATATAATATGGTATCAGTCAAGTAAAAAGGGAGACTATTTTTAGTCTCCCTTTTGACTAAAATATACTAGAAACTCTACATTTTTAGTATATGTATTCTTTCATATATACTATAATAAACACCTCTTTGATTAGGACACTTTGCCTAAACTATAGACTGTAGGGATCAGCCCCATAATATATCATATATTCCGTCTTACGACTTGTAAGTATTTATCTACGACATAGTATCAACTCCCTTTATACTTGAGTTTTTACTGTATTTCATAGACCATTATACTATAGTTACTTTAGTTTGTCAATAATAAAATGGTGGGTATTCTGTTTCTAGGAACCCACCGAACCCAAGAAGATTATGCCGCTAGGCGGATATCCTCAATAGCATTATCGTTAGATGCTGCGTTTATTGTGTTTGCTTGATTTACGGTCATCGCCTACCGAGAACTCCACTTACCTATTAACTACCTGTCGATCCTAAATATCCGGCCCACAAAGAACACTCCGCAAAATGTGCTTTGTGGACCGGGGGGAAATTGCATCCCCGTCCAGTATAGCGTTGAGTTTGCTTCAACGTTCTAATGTATTTATTATATATCGTCGTGGTAGTCCATGTCAATAGGTTTTTTTGATATTTTTTCGGAAATCATATGCGTCACAGATGTTCGCATACCATTATAATCTACCGCAAATGCGCCAGCAATACTAGAACAGGCAAGCCACGTTCCGACTACTAATGTTATAGCATACATATGGGATGGGGATTTTAGATTTACGTCTGATACTTTTCTACACATTATGTCAACACCGTTGCTACTAGGGCAGCGACAACGGATGTGAACACGATACCCGAAAACCCATATGCTATGAGTTTTACAGGCGTAAACTCGTGCCTTGTAATGTATTCTTCTAATCTTTTATCTAAATGGTCAAGCCTCTTGCCAAGGTCTAGAGTTCTCTCATCAATCCTTGCAAGCAGTGAATACAAATCCGTATGGTTCTCTTGTGAACTATCGGGTTGCCTTCTACTGTGGCCTCTTCTTTCACTCATCACTATCGCCTCTGCGCTTATTTGTTAGTGATATTATTGAATAATATCTACTATTATTTATTGGTTCATGAAAAAGAATATGTCTATATATTATCCAACACTAGTGTCAAATGGCTCAATATCTTCTTCTTCGTCTACCAAGGCGGCAGTATATTTCACATCATTAGCGTTTAGTAATGCTCTATTTTGTCCTTCGCGCAATGCTAGTTTTAGGAAATCACCAGTAAGGTTATTTTGTGCTGTCTTCGCAAAAAACTCACCTTTATTTTTAACATCTGCTCCGTATTGGTTTAGTTGCTGGGCAAATGAAAGAATGCTTCCTTTGTGCCCAGCAGTAACAAGACTTACATCAACATCAGACAAACTCAAGTTTGATACTTCTTTATCCAACTGTGCCGCGCTTGTATTCCAGTTATTACCAACAACTGTTAGTAGTTCTTGTGTATTCGTAGATACACTATTGACAATACCATTTAGTTCGCTACTGATTTGTGCTGTTTTTGCTGTAACAAATGCTTCCATTTCTGTGAATACACTACCTGAACGTGGGTCTGTAATATCAACACTACCACCAAAATCTCCAGGAACATCCAAGTAATCACCATTTAGACCAGCGGTTAGTTCATCATACATTGTAGCAAGTGTGCCTGTTGTACCATCACTGTCCAGTATATCCATTCCTTGCTTATAACTATCAAGGAAAACTTCGTGTCCGTAACCAGCACTTGTTCCCAACATATCACGCATAAGAACAGAACCATCTGGACCAGAACCATTACCGTAGATACCAGAAAGAACATCAAAGTTAGCTTGTGATAAGAAACCTGTTTCAGCCATAACATAGTTCAGGTCAGTCGAATCAACCATTTCGCTCATCATTTCACCAAGCTCGCCCACATTAGCCAACTTTCCTACTTCTATGGAAGTGAACTTTTCAGCCATTTCACCAAAGTCACTAAAGGATTTACCAACCGCAGAACCAAGAACATTTTGGAAGTTTGTTACATCACCTAATGAGTTTAGATTGATGCTTGACCCCATAACCTGTTTGATATCAATCAAGTCCTGTACATTAGTCATACCGTTCATAATGCCTTGGATTTTATCTTGATATATACCGTTGGTTAAATCATCTAAAGGAATGCCGTTCTCAAGTAACTTATTAGCAAAGCCACCAATATCACCTAAATCATTTGATAATAGTTGCGAAGCTATTTGACCAGGTTTCATTAGATTACCAATATCAGCCATATCACCAAACTTACCCAAACTAGCGAAAGATGAACCAAGTTCAGTTAGAGAACCACCTATACCATCAGTAAGACTACCCAGACCGTTAGAAATCACATCGTTAAAGTTATTAAATGCTTCTCCAAGAAACCCACCGTCCGTAAAGTCAGTAAGTGTTCCAGCAATCTCCCCAAAGCCTGTATTTAATGCTCGTGTAAGATTAGGCATCATATCAATACTTGCTTCACTAAACGACAATGCTTGTTGAGCAATCTGGATAGCAGAACTCATATCACCGGGTAAGTATGTTGTTGCGTGGCTTGCGAGAGAAGAAAGCATATCACTTGGATTAGTCATAGCACCAGCGAATGCGGCGGGGGCGGCACCAGTAAGTGCGGCTTTTACAGCGTTAGCACCAGGAATAGCAGCAACAGCGGCTGCGGCGCTTGCCGGAATATATTGCAAAGGATCACCAACATGATCACCGACAGATGCTGCTGCTTTAGCAATACCCCCCAATGCTGCTGTTGGACTTAGGGAACCGCCGGCATTAGTAGCAATCGATGTCATTTTACTAAACATACCACCACCACCGCTCATAGCACCAGCGGCAAAACCAAAACCAGCAGCAGTCATTCCTACACCAGGACACGCCATCTTCTACTCCTACGCTATAATCACGTTATGACTACCAGTAGCACGAGGATGCCCACAAGTATCAACATCGACAACCCGAATAACAGGCTTTCCCTCAACAGTAACCTTCTTACTGCCGCCCGATGTTGATGCCGAACAGTGAATACCACATCCAGGCCTACCACAACAAGGATGCGGTGTTACCCGAATTCCCGGATAGCATAATGGTCTTCCATTCACAGTGACTTTCTTAGAACCAGTGGTAGTTGCTCCACCTGCTGAATTTACATCACCTCTTCTAACTGCTTTTGAGGCCATCTAATGCACCTGCTCCTGCTACTTGGATACCAGATGTACTTTTGATATATGCGTCTTGTAGTTCTTTACGAACTTTTGTTACCATAAGGACACCTGATTTCATAATCTCTACAGTATTATTTATGTCCATACAGAATAGGCTTGGTTGCATATCTACACCAATCTGCCCATTACCAGCATCACCAACCATAAGTGTCGCCGGTTTAGTAACGACATACGACACCATATTTTCTTCTTTTAGTTTAGCAATAATCTCTTCGCCTGTTGGCATTTTGAAGACAAGAATATCGCCTTCTTTATATTTTTGAACTAACACTTTATTCTTCTCCTATGCTTTCTAGATATAAATCTTCACAATAATCTTCACCATCCAATAAATGGTGTGTATTGCAGTCCTTGTCGGTTATTCCAGATATGAACGCATCCGTTGTAGTCTTGTTCCCATTCATAATACTAATGGCATCAAGTCCTGTTTTCCCATAACTCATATATGAAAGTGGAGCGGGTATACACCCGCTCAACAGAAACAACAACGTCATAAACTTCATCCATTATTTATTTCCACTCTTTGATTTGGCGTTCCGTCATAGTTTGAAATGTCTGGTTGCCGCCAGGAACTACCTTGCCGTTAATGTAAATCTGCGGGACAGACTTATGACCTTCACTAATCAAGAACTCCCGTTCTTCGGGTAAGTTCTCAATATTCACTTCTTCATAATCAATGCCCATCGCTTGAAGCTTATGCTTAGTCTCTACACAGTGTGGGCATGTTGTTTTTGTATATACTTTAATCATAGTTCAATGTCTTTAAAAGTGTTTTCATCTAAGTCCTGAATAGTTCCACCAGAAATATATGAAATTATTTCCGTTTCTTGTGGCGCGACTTGGACTTCTGCGCCAGCAATCCATTTCTGTGTCCATGGGAGTGGGTTAGCTTGTGGAACTTTATACGGGGATGGCAACTTGATTGCTTGTAAGCGTTTGTTTGCAATCCACTCAACATAGTTTACCAATAGTTTTTCGTTTAGACCGATCATACTACCGTCTTTGAATAGATAGTGCGCCCAAGCTTTTTCTTGCTCAACAACATCAGTAAAGATTTTTAGGCATTCTTCTTGTGTTTCTTCTGCAATCTTTTTGAAGTCTTTATCATCTTCTGGTAGTAGTTTGATTAGTTGTTGCGTTGCGCCAAGGTGAACATTTTCATCGCGGCAGATTAGCTTGATGATTTTGGCATTGCCTTCCATCTTTTTAAGTTCAGCAAACGCCCAAGCACAAGCAAACGATACGTAGAAACGAACACCTTCCAATGCGTTCACAGCATTGATAGCAAGCCAAATCTTTTTCTTGTGTTCATATTGCTGGTTTTTACCACCATAAGGATGCTGTCTATTATATTGAATCAAATCATCGTAATACTTACTGATAGCATCGGCACAAGCCATTACTTCTTGGTTGTCGTGGATAGCGTCAAATACCTTGCTTGGGTTTGGATATACGTTACGAATAATGTATGTGTAAGAACGACTATGGATTGTTTCGTTGAACGACCAAGTTTCAATGAACGCTTCCAGTTCAGGCAATGATACAATAGGCAAGAACGCCAAGTTAGGTGAACGACCTTGTACACTATCCAAAATGATTTGACGCTTCAAGTTGGATGTGAAGATGTGCTGTTCATACTCACTAAGCTCTTTGAAGTCTTTGGCGTCACGTGTAATATCAACCTCTTGTGGCGTCCAGAAGAAACCAATCTGCTTCTCTGTCAGTTTTTCAAAGGCGGGATACTTCACACTCTCGTAGCGTTGCATACCCATTGGCTCATCCAAGAAAATCTTGGACTTCGTATGGTCTTTCTGTTTCTTATTGAATACTGTCATATCTTCCTCTAGATCACGCATGCATCACAGTCTGCGTCATCAAACTGTGCGTTATTCTCATCATCAAAGTCTGTCTTCTCTGGCTCTTTCACTTCAATCTCACCCTGTCCATCCATTGTGTTGAAATAATACAGGGTCTTTCCGCCCCACTTATACCACATCAACAGGTGCTTCAACAACTCACTCATTGGAATCTTCTCGTCATCATAATGGGCTGGATTATAGCTTGTGTTTGTGGAAATAGTCTGGTCAATATATTTCTGTAATACAGCCATAATCTTCAAATAACCCTCTGGCGACTTTTGATCCCATAGTAGTTCATACTTGTTCTTCAATCGTGGATAACCAGGAACAACTTGCTTCAAGACACCATCTTTGGACTGCTTGACAGATACATACGAGCGTGGTGGCTCAATGCCATTTGTACTGTTACTAATCTGTGCTGATGTTTCTGCTGGCATTAGAGCCATCAATGTGGAGTTACGGATGCCTGTTTCTTTCAACTGCTTACGCAACTCTTTCCAAGGCATGCGCTCTTTGTGCTTTACGAGTTCATCAATGTCTTTCTTGTAGGTATCAATAGGAAGAATACCATCACCATAACGTGTGTGGTCAAGACGGTCACACGCACCTTTCTCTTTGGCTAAGTCTGCTGATGCTTTGATCAAGTAATATGACCAAGCTTCCGCATATTCATCAACCAACTCTAGGTCTGGTTCGCTGTATGTTGAGCCATTCTTGGCGAGGAAATATGCCAAGTTGATAATACCAATACCAAGAGGACGATAATCACTTGAATGTAGTTGAGCAGCAACCACTGGATACTTCTGGTAATCCAATAGCGCATCCAAGCCACGAACAGCAAGCTCACATGGCTTTTTGAACTGATCCGGGTCACTTACATTACCCCAGTTGATAGCACTAAGTGTACAAAGAGCAATACGCCCTTCTTCGTCAAAGATATGCTCCAATGGTTTAGTTGGCAGAGCAATCTCTTGGCAGAGGTTACTCATACGAACTGGCGCAACATCAGGTTTGTACGGTGAATGGTCGTTTACATTATCCACGTTCATCAAGTAGATACGCCCAGTGTTCTTGCGCTCTTCCATAAACGATGAGAACAGTTCTTGTGCTTTTACTGTCTTCTTCCGTAGTCTGGTATTACGCTCTGCTGTCTCGTATAGTTCCTTGAACTTATCGTAGTCATTGAAGAAAGACTCGTAAAGACCAGGTACATCACTTGGTGAGAATAGAGTAATATCTTCGCCTTTGATTAGACGCTCATAGAAAAGTTTGTTGAACTGGACTGAGTAATCAATATGGCGAACACGGTTATCGTCTGTGCCTTTGTTGTTTTTGAGAACGAGAAGGTCTTCTACTTCATAATGCCAGATAGGATAATGGAGCGTAGCAGCACCACCACGCACACCGCCTTGTGAGCATGATTTTACTGCCGTTTGGAAGTGTTTGAAGAACGGAATAACACCAGTGTGGTATGCATCACCGTTACGGATGGGGGAACCAATAGCACGGATTGCGCCAGCACCAATACCAATCCCAGCTTTTTGTGAGACATACTTGACGATAGCAGATGAAGATGCATTCATAGAATCCAATGAGTCATCTGTCTCAATCAAAACACAAGATGAGAACTGACGCTGGGGAGTTCTTACGCCAGCCATAATAGGTGTCGGTAGAGATATATCAAAGTTGGAGATAGCATCGTAGTAATCACGGACCCAACGAAGACGGTCTTTCTTATCATAATGACTGAATAGACTCATAGCCACCAGCATGTAACATACCTGTGGTGTCTCAAAGATTTCTTTGGTTACACGGTTTTGGACAAGATACTTACCTCTAAACTGTTCCATAGCAGCATAGGTAAGGTTATTATCACGGTCATGACGAATGTAGCTGTTTAGTAGGCTATATTCCTCATCATCGTAATCTTCTAGAAGAGATGGGTCATAAAAACCTTGTTCTACATTCTTCTTCACTAGTTCCTTTAGATGCCATGGTTCAAACTGTCCGTAGACTTGTTTGCGTAGATGATAGTTGATTAGTCTTCCGCCCACATACTGATAGTTTGGGGTGTCTTCTGTAATCAGGTCAGCGGCGGATTTAATTAATGTCTCTTGAATATCGGTTGACTTGATACCACTGTAGAACTGAATCTGGGAACGAATCTCTACTTCTGATGCTGATACACCTGTGATACCTTCACAGGCATAAAATACGACTTTATGTAATTTCTCGATATCTAATGGTTCTTTATTGCCATCCCGTTTGACAACAGTTATTTCTGTCATTATTGATCCTCTAAGTTTTTATGTCTTCACTATTATACTGAAAAATAGGTGAAAGTTCAATATGTTTTCTATCTACCACCGCTCCGTGATTAAAGTTGAGAACATACGTATGAATATTCACAGTATTAATTATCTCCGTGTTTTGTTTATAAACTGTATATATAATATCATCTGGTGAAAATATTTCACTGTAATATAGCGTGTAATACATACCCAAAGCAAGACCCACATCATCATAGTAGTTATCACTAAGAAGTTCCCAGGCTGTGGGCCAAGTCTCAGGTAAATCAGGTGCTAAAAACTGACCACTCATAGGAGCAGTCGCCCATAGTTGAGCAACACTCTCTAAACATTGTAACGTATTTTGTTTAGGTAAGTCAATACGGAATCGTCGCCAATAGATTATTCTATCTTCTGCGGATAGGTTGAACATACATTATTTAGACTAGTGTACGGATGGTGTATGTAAAAGTAGGAGCAACGCCTGTGTCGGTGTAATAATATAATGTGGTTACGCCAGCAGAGTTAGCAATACTGAAATGAACGCCAACATGACCGTTGTTTTCATCGTATTCTTCGCTCATCACTTGGTTACCACTATCGTGCGTAATGCTAATAACACCATTACGAACTGTTGTGCCATTTACCAAACTATACTCAATCTCTACATAAGTTTCGTCTGTGTCGCTGAATGTTAGTCCAGTTGTAGCAACAGCAGATGCCGTGTCGGTTAGGGTTACTCGTGTTCCTCTTGTGCGGGAATACTGACCGTGCTTTACACGCTCACTATCCATACCGAATGATGCAGTTGAACCAACCTCAACTCGTGGCTGGGTAGCATCGTCAGCATCTGGACGGTTGAATGTATCGCCAATGCTGTAGCAACCACCTACTACATATTCAATAACAGGTACATTAGGTGACCCACTACCAGAACCAGCATTACCGACATCTTGGAAATGGTTGAACGCTGATGAGAATGTGCCATCATACACGTGAATACCACGGTCATAAATGTTATCAAATAGGCTACCAATAATCTTCACACCAGTTGGGGATGTTGAACTATCATCTTGACCGATAACAGCACCTTTCCATAGGTTCTCAAAGCGGCAGTTATCAAATACAACTGAACGAACTTCATCATCAATCTTCACACCATAAGTGTGGTCTTGGAAGATACAGTTGTTGAACTTGATGTTTGTGGAATATTTCGCACCAACACTTTCAACAACAACACAAGCCTTACCAGAACCAATACCAGTTGGAAGGGATGTTTTGTTACCAAGGAATGTGCAGTTTTCAAAATACATATTGTCTGCTTGGTCAACCAAGAATGCGTCAATCTCTGCGCCAGCTTGGAATACCATATTGATTACGGAAATATTAGATGGAACGATACCACCGGATGTAGCAATGTTAGCACCAATCTGGTTCTTGCTATCGGCGGTTTGCGCCACATTTGTAACAGATGTTTCACTGCGTTTGATAATGCTACCCTTTGTGCCTTCACCTACGATTGTAGCATGGGCGGGGATTTTGATAGCACTTGACGAAACGATATATGTTCCAGCGGGGAATAATAATGCTCTGCGTGTGGCTTGGAATGTTTGTGTTACGAATAGATCAGTTAGCGCACGATTAATAGCGGCTGTGTCATCAGTAGCACTGTCGCCTTTCGCGCCGTAATCACGGACACTCACATAATCGTCAATCTTTGCTTGTAGGGTACGAACTGTTGGGGAACTGGAACTAACACCAGTAACAGCAGTATATCCAATATCATTATCAGCATAAGTGTAGTTAGTAGTTTCACCAATACTTGAGTTTTCGGTTAGGATTTCCACGTTTTCAATAGATGGCGCATCACTACCACCATTACCAATGAATAGTCTTCTTTGGTCAACGGACCAACCAAACTCACCAACGGCAAGCTGCGGTAGGTTTTCTTGAGTACCTTTGCGGTGGGTTATGCGGCTGATCTGAGTTATAGCGATTGGAGTTCTCCCTCAAGTATTATTAGTATTTATCATTTGTAGAAAAGATTATTACCTTGTAAATACTTGTAAAAGTTTAGTTCGTCTTCATATGCTTTATAAAATAGAGTTTGCAGCATATCATCTTTCATCAGATTGTGCAACCTTTGTTTATACGAAAGTTTCACAGGTATTTCGGCACTGTCGTGCCCTCTATCGTTTTCGCCTATCTTACCATTGTACCCATTACTAGAGAACCAGTTCGCCAGAGTACTGTTGATATTTTTACCTAGTAATATAAAAGTTGCGTTATTCAAATCAATGTTTTGGATATAATATATCTGTTTTTCAGTGTGATCATCTACCACGGGCACAGCAAACAGATGTTTCACTAAATTTTCATCATCTAATAACTTTGGCTGTTTTCCATATAGATTGTACAAATATTGTGCCATACCGCTAAACCATCTATCAAATGGATCACGATATACAATAATAGCGTGTTCTTTGTATATGTGCTTATTATTTGCCATCGATTCATTCCATCCAGCGTTTATAAAACAGCCGCGCACGAAACCTGATGCATTTTTGGGGATGAGTACGTGTACAAACTTACCATCAGGGCTGTACATAAAATCACGACCAATCAAATGACCGTTATGCAGCCATTTCTCACGCCAATCAAGCAGCAATCTTTGTGAAATATTCATCTACCCTGTCCCACCACATATGCATATACTTATCATAATCGGGACCGAATAGGTCAAAACGTTGGAACTGTAAATCTTTAGAACACATTAGGATTACGCCATTCTTGATGTTCGTTCCAAACATATTATTATGGGCTTCGGCATAGGCGCATAGTTGCATGAAATATTCATCAATCCACTCACGCTTCTTTGGCTTATTGGTCTGCTTGAAATCAACGATGGATTCTTGACCCTCAAATACACCAACGCAATCTGTTGTTCCCGCATACAATCCAGTGTAATACAATGGTGCTTCTACTGCCCAACATTCGTCAAGGTGCTTTAGACCTTCATCAATAACGATATTCGCCATCTTATATCCCTGTGACTCAAGAATGCTCTCACGAGGAATCTTTTGGCGTTCCATAATAGGTTCAATCGTATCTGACTTACAGTATTCCTCAAGATACGCATGCATCTTGGTTCCACGGTCTGCGGCTTCCTGTGTGTGTTTCTGTGCCGCACCTTTACCGTGCTGTCTATCAAAGTTTCGCTTCCAACGATTTAGACTATCAATATCTTTCTGCGGCTTTGTAGCGGATAGAATGGTAGTAACAGAGGCTACGGGTGAGCCATCTGGTGTAACGTAATGACGCTTATGGTTTATGTTTTTCCTACTAATAGGTTTGTAGTTATATTTTGAGATTAGCATATCACTATTATATATCAATAAATACGATATGTCAATATTTTTTGTTGATAGTTTTAGTCGTGAAAAATGCTGGTTTCACATGACAGACAATCATATCGATTTAGATTTCACTTACATTCAAGTGTTTGACCCGAAAGAATATACAGTAGATGATACCTTACCAGTTGTTTTTTGGCATGCTGCCGAGTTTCTTATCAGGGAAGAACTAGAGTTTTTTGATAGGAGATATAACGGGTATTATATAACTGGCGACAGCAACTATCACTTACATCGCACAAACAACTTGGAGTTGATTTACTTTCCGATACACGACTATGCCGCTACTCGCATATGGGATAACATTCCGCTAAACATTGACAAGAAAACGCACACGCATCTTTGTCTAAATGGCAAGGATATAGGACATAGACGGTATATTGCTTCTCTGCTAAATGATACGGGAATACTTACATACTTGGAAATCAAGGACATGGATTATTTTTTCAAAGGCGAGTTGGGTTTCACAAAAGAACAGCTAAAACAAGCAAATACTCTATGCAATCCAGTTAGGCCATTTGACAGTACAAATCTTATTCGAAACTTACCAGATGACATATTCCATAAAACTTGTTATAGTGTGATTGGAGAAACAGCGTATCAAACAGAATACAAAACCGCCGTAAAAGGGTTTCTTACCGAAAAAACATATTCAGCATTAGCGAATAATCATCCATTTGTATTAGCAGCGCCTGTTGGAAGATTGCGTCAGTTGCATGATGAAGGTTATATCACATTTAGTGAATGGTGGGATGAAAGTTACGATGATGTTGCTAGTGATGGCAAACGTTTGACGATGATTGGTGATGTCATATCAAAACTACAAGGTTATTCACTTGATGATTGGAAAATAATACTAGACGAAATGAAAGATGTCCTTCGTCACAATAGAGAGTTACTTTATAGTATTGATATTGATGAAAGAATCACCAAGAGATTAACCAATAAAGTGTGGTGTTATTAGAAGACCTACGGGAGATTGTATATCCCTTTGCTTGGAAATGGTCAATAACTTCTTTCATCTGTTCGGTCTTTGCGGCGTCTGTAGAAGTTTCTTTCCATACATTGTAATATGTAGCATCGTCGGTCATTGGGGATGCCGTGACTGTTGTTCCATTTACCAATATTGTGGATTGTGTGGAGTCACTAAGTGAATCACCAAACTCAACTTCCAAAGCACCACTAGAAACTGCGTCAAGGATAGCAAGTTCCAATAGCATAATCTCTTCCGTAATGATACGGTTGCCTTGTCCTCGTTCTCTTGCCTGTGCTGCTGTTGGAAAGTTAGCCATTATTCGTCATCCCCCATAGATACTTCTAGGAAGCTGTTTAGTGCTGATTCGTATAGACCGTTCATTCCAGCCAGTTTCAGTATTCTATCTAAATCACTCATTATTGTCTCCTAGACAAAGCTGACTTCGCCATATTCTGTACTTTTTGTTGTGGTGCTTGATTTGCTCATTACCGCTCCTGTGCCTTGATTTCCTTGGCAACGCCCATTTTGCGCCAAAGGTCAGAATCAGAAGGACCACCCTGAACACTTTGCCATTGTCCATCAATATTAATTTCTAGCTCCCACCATAGTTCTTTCTCACCAAAGGATTCACTCCAATGATCTGCTCTCGCACGAACATTGTCTGCTATCATAACAGGAGTATAGGATTTACCTTTTGATTCTTGAATACTATCAATTTCACGGACTTGTGCTTGTTCCACATCGGTTTCGTATAGACCGTTCATTCCTGCTAGTTTTAGTATACGTTCTAAATCACTCATTATTGTCTCCTAGACAAAGCTGACTTCGCCATATTCTGTACTTTTTGTTGTGGTGATTGTGCGGCTGGGGCACCACCCATTTCTGGTTGCTCAAACTCATCGGTTGTAGCACCAGCGGGTTCTTCGGCACCCATTCCCATATCTTCGTCACCACCGAGGTCAAGGTCCATGTCTTCTTCACCTCCCGTATCATCCATACCAAGGTCCAAAGGTTCATCATCTAAAGGTGCATCACCTGTCATGTTGAGTTCTACCCACTCATCATCTGCGCTTGATATTAGATTAGATACAGCGCCACCACCTAAAAGATTGTTGAGAGCATTCACATCCATGCTCACGCCAAGGTTATGTAGCATCTTCAGAAAAGATTTTGTACGGACTCTAGCGGACTCTTTGCCTTCAGCCTTTCTTTTCAGATGTGATACTAACCCGACTAGAGTTGGGATAGAATTATTGAACTCAACTAATCTCATAGAAGACGCCTCTTATAGACCAGATAGGTCTAGTTCAACTTCATCACGCTTTTCACGCCCCATGTCAACCTCACCATCATCTTCTGGTGCGGCATCCGTTTCTGGCTCTGCTGCTGGTTCTTCGGCATCTGCTGGAATATCAGCCATCGGTTCTTCACCGCCAGCATCTAGTTCATCAGTTTCACCACCCATCATATTGTCTGGTGCTTCACCGCCAGATAGGATACGTGCTGCGCCGTCTGCATCTGTGCGAGCTTGGCGAACTGCGTCCATAGCAGATGTAACTGCTGCGGTCATTGCACTTTCAAATGATGTTGCTGTTTCGTCGCCGAGTGTTTGACGGATTTGATCAACCAATGGTAGAATCTGTTCGTTCTGCATTTCGCCAAGGTCTTCAACCATTTTCTGCATACGGTCAACCATATCTTTTGCTGCTAGAACAACTTCTGCTTCCTGTTGCTCTGCTTCGTTTAGCTTACGCTTCAGGATTGCACGGCGTTTTTCCATAGCAATGATTTTAGTTTTCTCTGCTACGAACTTTTCTAATGTTTCAGCGATAAGTTTCTTTTCAGCATATACCTTGGAAGAACGAGCCTTTTCACCAGCCTTGGATACTGCTTCTTTCAATGTGTGATTTACAGAAATAAGCATTTTCTGGGCACGGTCAAGTGGTAGTTCGTCAAGGTTTAGACGGTAACCAAACTTATCCTTTAGGGCGTTGTTTAGTTTGCTGCTTGATAGCGTTTCGTTAAAGTTTGTAAGTTTCATTTAAGAGTCCTCGTTTATACTATTTATGCTATTTTGATATTTTTTATTTCTTCTAAAAGTCTATGTTTAGTAATATTTAGGTCACGGAAAGCAGCATCAATACGACACATCATAACTTCTTCTCTGGTATAATCATGTTTCTTCTGTGCGATAAGCAAAGAACGACGATAGAAACGGATATCGTCACGATACTTACCAATCTTCATATCTTGGTCTTTGATTGTTTTAGTTGGTAATCGGTTGAATAGTGATATAGCATATGCTATTACTGCTTTCTTACTGTTGAACTCATCAATATCAACATCTTCACGCATTATTCTAAACACATTACCGTGTTGAATGATATCATATGGACCAACTTTGATTTTGTTGCCCAAATCAGCAATAAGAAGTTTATCCTTGGCTTCAATCAGTAATCGGTTGATTATCTTGTTTATCATCGTTTCTGACAAAATAGACTTCCTTTCCATTTCTCCGTCTCTTCAACACATTCTTATTAACTAACGTATCAGCAATAACCAAATCTTGCTCGGTCAAGTCTTTCTTGTTGACTTTCCCCTCGTGTTTGATACGGTTAGCAAGAGATGCCTCATCATTAGTTATGAAAGTTGGGACGCTGTTTAAAATTTCTGCCAGTTTCATTTTAGGCTCCGGTTGCTCCTGTGCCTGTGGTTGTTTGCTGACGTTGTGCCTGTAGTTGTGCTTTACGGGCTTCACGCTCCTGTTCTTTTTTCTGTTTTTCTAGTTCTTGCTGAACTTTCTTAGCTTTATTTGGGTCAGTATCATCAACGGCATCGTATTCAGCTTTGTTTAGATTTTCGCCAGCCGGTTTTACTTCAAGCTTCTTGGTTTGTTTGTTACGAACAAGAGTTGGTGTTGCTGGATCATCCATATTGGTATTCACATCCTGGCCGTCTTTTGTTTTCATAACAATGTTATTCTGTTGTTGGAATTCTATATCATTGATGTCTTCAGTCACACCGCCAATATACGGCTTGATTTCAGCGTTATAATACTTTTGCATATGTTCGGCAAATTTGATCATAGCTTCAGTATAATCTTCTTTGAATTGCTGATATGCGGCATTTTTTTGTTCTCTACTTGGAACCTTACCGGGGATATTTCTAATACTATCATAATAATTCTTCGTAATATTTCCCAACAGGTCAAGTTGAACTTTTAGTCTTGTCGGGAATCGCCCATTGAAGTTGTTTTTCCAAGTCCAATATTCGTTATCGGTAAGCAAATCATGCATATAACTTTCTAGTTTAGGCCAATGAAGAATATATTCGTGGCGAACAGCATCAATCCAATATTTCAAATGGTTTATGACACGACTATAAAATAACTTTGATGTTTGGCTTCTGTCTGGTCCCATTGATTCATGAAACGTTCCTTTATCTTTCTCGTGATAATCACAAGCAACTTTCTTAGGAATATCTACCTTCTTGCGGAACTTTGCAGATTTACAAGCTGCTGTCATTGTCTTAGCCTGTTTCTTACTACTTGATTTTTCGGTGATAATCTGGTTGATTTTCATTTTTTTACCTTTTATTCATTGCTTGGACACGCTTTGATGCCGCATTTGTACGCATTGTCTTTTTACGCTTACGAGCCATTTTCTTGCCCATTTTCGCTTTTGTGCGCTTTAGAGTCATACGCTTTTTGATGTCGGGTGGAGCAAAACATTGTGCTGGCTTGGATACTACTCTACCGTTTCTTGGACCACCTGTACAACGAAACTTCTTTACGACCTTATTACCGCTTCTTCCCCACGCCATACCTTCGTCAAGTGATGCTTTAGCATCGGTATACAGTTGTGCGAAACCTCTACGGTCACCACGCTCTAATGTTTGAGCCAATGCGGCGGCATCATAATCCTGAACTCTATCAACTACCTCAATAGCCAACTCTTGCCCAATATCAAACATATCCATGACAGTTTTTACCATATCATAGCTGAAGTCCTTTAGGGATTCGTCGGTGCGTGTCTCAAATAAATCAAATAGTCGCATATGGTATTTATGCCTTGTAGGGATTCTGTTCTTTTATGAAATGGGTGTACTTGACTAGTTTTGGTAGATTATCAAAGAATATAGCGTCAATATGGTCATACCCAAGATGTTCCGCACATATAATACGATTGTTCCCAAGAGAAATAGACCATATCATACCATCTTCGTTTATCTTTGGGTCTTTTATTTTGTCCCAGCATTCTAGGTGTTTAAAAGCGTTTGTAAATGTTTTATTCCACCATTCTGGTGTGACTTTACGGTAAAGTATTGGGTATATCAATCCATCTTTTTGAAGACTAGGTAAGTCCCGCCATTCCCATCGACCATCCATATGATATGTTGTCGGAGATAGTTTATGTAAGGGGGTAGGTTTTATGTTAGGATGTTTCCTATACAAACACTCAAGGTTATTCATAGGGATATTTATAGGCAAAGAAAAAGCCCGACTAAAAGCCGGGCTTTCCCAAATCAGTTAGTAACTAACCTTAGACTAGTTCGAAGCCTGAGTCTGTTACGTCTGTGCCACCAATTTCTAGTGAGTTTGGTGAGATTGCACGAAGTGCAGTTTGTAGTGTTGCTGCTGTCCAAACGCCTGCTGGGTAAACAGCTACGGAAATGTGACCTGTGTTATCACCTTCAACTTGATACATAGCGATTGTGCCGCGAGTTTGGATTTCTGTTAGAATTCCTTCAACTGCTTCGCCAGCATCTAGTTCGTTGCGTAGGTCAACGTTGTCGTCAGATGGTGTCTGAACGACGATTGAGAAGAAGTCAAGCTGTGGTCCGTCTAGGATTACTGCTTCGTCTGCTGTGATTGCACCGCTACCTGCTGTGGCACGGTCAACGTGTGGTACACCAAATGCACTACCATTTGTTCTTGTTACTGTTGCCATTTTACTATTCCTTTATCTAAAATGTAATGGTCGTAGATAAACTACTTCCTTACTTTTATTTATCATTTTCGTTGAAAAAATACCTATAATAACTCTATATTTTAGTACCTAACCAATATCCAGCGGCAAATGCCCCAGCAGCCTTCGCCCATAATGGTACTTTGAAACCCTTATCCTGTGCTTTTTCCATATCTTCAGGATTAGGAACCATACCTTTTGTGGTACTTGCCCAAGGCTTGAAGATATCACTCATAAAACGACGATCCTGACGGAAATGTAGCATTAGTCTTGTTGATATCATTTTGCGTTCATTGGGGGAAGCCATAGAATAGTCCTGAACGATTCTTCTCATATTACGAAGAATACTGTTTTTGATACCAAGTTCTTTCTCTAGCTTATATAGAAACTGCCTATCAACAGATGTATTCATATTACCCGCCTTGATATCTCGTAACCAACGCTTAAACTGTAGTTCTGGAATACGAATACCGCTATCAGCGCCAACCTCATCCTTAAACTTGCTTGGATTCATAATGATAGAAGCAAGGTTATGTAGGTCGGTAGCACCAGAACGGACATTACTAAAGTCATAGAACTTTAGTGTGTCTTTGGCGTATTTTGCAGCGGCTTCTGGGTTTTCGTGGCGTAGTTGCTGTAGCATAATCATATGCTCAAAAAAGGTTTCACCGATATCCGCCATCGTATGTCCAGCGGCGTTGCGTGGAATACGAATATAACGGGCTTCCTGTAGTTCGCCTTTTAGAAAGGAATACTTCTCAGAACTCTCAGAAACAGGAATACTAATCCACTGTCTCTCTTCAAGCCATTTGTCTTCTTCATTCTCAAAAATATCGTCTTTCCAAAAAGTGTATTCAGTCATTAGTTATTTTACCCGTACATCTTATCGTTAATTTTAGCTATAATAGAATCCAAGGCATAAATCTCGTCATTAATATCAGCCAGATTCATATTATGCTTGTACTGTATATATAGACCAATAAGCTTTCTCATTTCAGCATTTGCTCTTGCCCATTTTTTCTTAAAATCATCCGTCTTCCCAGCAGCAAAATCATCTAGTTCTGTGCTGCGTTCTATTTCGGTGATTGTGTCCATAAGTTTCTTAATATCAGCCATTAGTAGTCCCTCAACTTCTTCACACCCCTGATAAACTTTCTAGGGTCTTTAGTACGGATAGCGTTGATAAGTCGTTTTTCCAAATCTGCTGCTGTCTCTTGATCATAACTCTCGTGAATCATTGATATAAGATTCATAGCAGAATCGATAATATTATTACCACGATTCTCTAGAACGTGAACTCTATCACGCTCTATTACTATACTGTCTAGTTCTTCTAGAATGCTACGGGTTTTGCGTTTCATCATACTATATTTAGCCCTTGTAAAATAAATACATAAAAGAATTGGAGAACAATCATGGGCTTTAACGGTCTTCTAAAAGCAAACTTTCTCGGTCCCGGACCATACGAAAAAAAGGTAAAATATCGCTGGGAACTAAGTGAAGCACTATCTTTCACTTGGGAAGGCACTGATGAAGAATATGAAATCCTAAAAGAAATGGGTCTTACTAAAACCAAGAACCTTCGTAGCAGAAAAGTCAAAGGTGTAAGAACCATCACACTCACTTGTAATGAAGGCTTCATTACCGATTTAGCAAGTATTCCAAGAGGGGCTTGGGTTGTTATTTCGCCGTGGGATATCGCAAGAGCAGCAGTTATCCACGATCTTTTATATCAAACACTACGTAGAGTAGATGTAGCAGATTGGCAAGTATCACGCAAGGTTTGTGATGATATATTTAAAAAAGGTATGGAAGCAGCAGAACCACCAGCCGCACCTTGGAAAATATCCGTGTGCTATAACTCTGTAAGAATGTTTGGCGGAATGACTTTCAACAAATAAATACCGTATGAAAACAGTCAATCTTGTTCTTCAAGATGGTATGACTATTCCATGCGAAATATACGACAACTATACCGCAAACTGGTGGTATAAACAGTCCAAGCATTTTCAGCATCTTGAAGCATTACAACATCCAATGTACAACCCTTATTCTACCGAAGATATATCTTTTTACGTCTCGGAGGTGAAGAAGTATTCAGATAAGTTTTCTCTTGGTATTGATATAGAAAGAAATATCAACCAGGAATGGTGTAACTACGCTCACCAGATTTATGAAGTGAATTGTGTAAAGTACTGTAAAGACACAGACCTTCAAATTATACATATGTGTATCCATAAGATAGAGGGTTTACTAAAAACAAGAAATAAACCGCTCAAGCGCATAATCATTGATTATTTCTCGAAAACTGGGTTGTTATCAAGAAAAATAACCGCAGAAGACAGAAAGCTACAAAAATTAAACCACAGAAGAGGAAGTATACTTATAACATGGACAGAGTTGGGAAAAACGCCTAGCTCATACTTCAGAAACAATGAACCAAACCTCCAATCTAGGGTCAATGAACTCATCAAACCGTTCACCGACATCTTCGTAAATACGAATGTGTTGCTAGAAGACGGATACGTGCAAAACTCCGATAACCCAGAAATGCTAGAATGGTGGAAAGAGTACGAAAGCGAATGGATGAAACACTGGAACCTAAACTCATATGATCACAGTGATTATACAGATACAATATGCATAGGTAAAGTGTTGGATATTGACCTCTTAGAAGATCAGTACCGTAGAAGCAACACGATCAAGTATATAAAACGTGCTTAGTTACTCAGCCTACTCAGCATATCTTTCAGTTTTGCTGACTGAATATCCGCTTTCACGTGTATAGGTTCTCCCTGTTCCGCATCATCTTCGCTAGTCTGCCTATCTTTTATCTTCTTCATAATGTCAGAAGGTGGTTCACTACCATGATCCTGGGCATCCTCTCCTATATCCGTAATCCTTAGAGTATCTATATCAAACCCTAGATCGATCTTTTGTCCTACGCCTGAACTACTACGTGTTTTCATCAACTGGATTTGATAGATACCACGCTCACGGTGAGTACGGCTCGTGAAGATACCAATAAGATTATCTGCTGTATTGATTTTAGAAATACCACCAGAGATATGTGAATGGTCAAACTCAATCTCTTCAACTGCTGAACGGTTTAGCTGTGATGCTGTGACGAAAAGTACATCAAGCTCTTTAGCTAGGTTACGTAGTTCTTCCGATACATATTTGTCTTTGATAAACTGGTCACTTGGGTTTACCTTCACACCAACTGGCATCAATAGGTCTAAGTAATCGACGCACAGGAAGTCTACTTTCTTCCCTGTCTTTACCTGTAGCTCTTTTAGATATGCTCTAATATGGTTGACATTACTCTGCGCTGGCATATACTTGATACGCATATGCCCGGACTTCTTCCCAACCATCTTGACTTTCATCTCAACATCGTCAAGCTTCTTGAATATCTCCTTTGAGCTATGGTTAGCCACCATACTATCAAGACGCATAGAGCATAGTTCTTCTGACAGTTCTAATGTTAGGTAAACACCATTTAGACCTTTTGTTACCCAGTTTACAGCTAGGTTTTGCATAAACAATGACTTACCAGAACCAGAACCACCAGCAAAGATGTTCAACTCACCACGATTGAAACCACCGAACAACCTCTTATCCAGTGTAGGCCAGCCAGTACTTACTTGACCGTTGCTATCCTTCAATGAAAGAAGTCGTGAGCGTGGGTCTTCAAAGTAGTCAGTACCCAAGTCTTTGGTTAGACTGATTTGTACAGCATCTTTGATAATCTTCTCAACTGGGTCATATTCTTGTTTTTCAATAAGGTCTGCCGCCAGTAGAATAGCACGATTTAGCTCTTGTTGTTTGGTGAAACCTTCAAACTCTTTATAGAACCAATCATAATGGTCTTCCCCAACATCAGGGACTTCTTGCAGTTCTACACCGGTTGCAGCTTTGATTTGCTGTCGTGTCGGCATTATAGAATGGTCTTTGACATGATCGGAAATAAAAGTTGCGGGTTTTTTCAAAGACTTATCAAAGTTAGCTACGTTGTAGATATCCTGTACTCGCACAAAGCTCTCAGGGTTCTCAACCATCATTTCTAGAAATAGCTTTTGTAAGTCTGGTGAATAGTTCATACGTATTTTTTCCTCATCAATTCAATCTTTAACCGTGTGTCGTATTTACACTCTAGAATTTTTTTGAGTGTGTATACTTTACCATATAGTTGTACTGCATCGTTCACATCGTGAGCTTCCCAATCTGGAAACGATACACTCCATCCATACTCAAGCGCCAAGTCAACCAGTTTCTGACCTTTGCTATCACGGTCAGGCACTAGGATAATCTCTCTGCCCAATCTATCAATGATATCAGCTTTGACTTCTGATATCTCGCTCCCCAGTATACCAACGCCGCCTATGGATTGTGCATCTAGCGGTCCCTCTACAAGTATAGCAAACTTAGCATCTGGTAACTGTCTGTCAATGTTATATACATAATCACTGTCGTACTCATTGAGATACTTTACTTTGTTATTCTCAATAGACCTAGCCGTATACCCGACAATCTGGTTTTCCCAAGTCATCGGTATAATCAAGCGTCTATTCATCTTTTTTAACTTGTTTATTGGGTCTGGTGTCCAGTACATATCTTCTATCTGTGCGGGACTAAGACCACGGTCATGGGCATACTCAATAACTTCCGTTAGGTTCTCATCGACGTTCTCAAGGTTCTCATCACCGACTGCGTACCATAGTAGTGTATCGCCTATCCGCTTGGCTTTGTCGGGTAGGTCATGCACCTTGAAATCAAGCTTTGGTTTGAACTCTTCTGTTTCCTCAACGATACCGATTTCATCACGGACACGCATACTCTCAAATACCATCCGTTTGACTGTACTCTCGTCAACACCCATCCATCCCATAAGCTTACGCATCTTATATGATAGATGCCAACCAGGTTTCCAGCCAGTTTTGAAACCGCAATTAAAACAATGATAAGATATCGTGTCGTTTTCCATGATGATACCACCGCGACCACGAGTATCTTGTGTCTCACCATTATGAATACAGCACACAGCATTACCTGTAAGCCATCCTTTGGATGCTTTTTTCGTTCTACGACCAAAAACCCACGCATCGTGGACGGTCTGCTGGATGATATTCATAGAGTTATTATAGCAAACCTGGATAGGCTGTGTCTATAAATTCCTTGATCCTACCCGCAATCCATTTATGCCCATCTTCATTCGGGTGCCCACCGTCACATAGTTGTTCTGGTTTCATATGTTCTTCCATACTCGTTCCAGCCCAAAACATATTAGGGTCTTTTACGATATATGGTGACTTCAAAGCGTTGAACCCTATATATCTAAAACCTTTGGCTCTTGCTGTATTCAGCATAGCAGATACCATTGCGGTATATTGTATCTTTTCGTATTCTGGCGACCATGTATGGGTTACATAGTCTTTATAAGAGTTTTCAAACAATGTTGTGTCGCTTATCCAAGAACTATGCTTCCATTCTTTTTTGTCGCTATCATACCAACTTTCACGGGATGGTGTGGTAAAGGCAAAGATATAAAAAACTTCATCCGTATCGGCTGTTGCCTGATGATTCATAAACTTATAGAACATAGATTTCAGAGAACCACCAGGGTCAGAAAGATTTTCGTTGTCGCCCAATAACCCAAGGAAACAGTTCTGGTGTTGATATTTTATCTTTTCGTGCCATGATAACGATGGATCAACTGAATGTTCCAGTTCTGAACCGTACATCCAAGAACAGCCGAAGCCTACAAATCTCATCCAAACGCACTCATCACTTGTTTGCCGCTAAATGGAATCCAACTTATCTTGCCTTTATCTTCGTGGGCATTCACATAGTAAACACCATCGTGCCCCAACGACTTCAAAAACTCCCATGGGTTTTCATCATACGTTTGTAGAGCATCAAGCATATCCCAAGTGCTTTCGTATTCATCGCCATAGTCATCTTTTAGGAGTTTACCAATCTCATCTTCGTGTGTCTTTATAAGTTCCATCCACATATCACTCCAATGCCATTCGGCCAAATCTGGTAGTTGTATTGGATTGACGATTTTTAGATATACGGGATAAATGTGCGGTTTTTCTTCGCCAGGAGATGGTTGATTATATCCACGTGCTGACGGGTGAAGATTTAGTAAGTCTTCAATACGAGCATTAGCAGCACCTTGTGTTCCAAAATGTGATAAATCGTGGAACGACTTGATTTCATCGTTGAACAATGTGCCGTGATATACAATCAACGGCTTTCTATCTTTATCCACAACCTTTGAACCAGCAAACCATTTTCGGAGAGCGGGGTCATCTGTGTTGCGATATTCGGCGATGAACTCTGTTGCTCTCATTAGTGTCTATACAGTACTGAACTCACTGTTCCTGTTGTGTCGGCTTTTACAAACCTAACAGCACTAAACACACCATTCCAAGTGGTATATTGTGGGCTACTGTCGGCTGTATAAGTGACTGTCTTGATATCAAACCAGTTAGCGGATACTTGGTTAGCAACATTGTCCATCGTGCCTTGAACGGTGATGGTGCCTGTATATGCTTGGTCAAAATAAAACTGTGCGGTATGAAGTGCTGCGTTATTGTTTAGGCGTGGTTTCGCATCAATAGCGGCTGTGGTATTACCACCACGGAAACCAACACTTACGCTTTCCATAAACTCTGGGTATACACCATGCTTGACTTGTAGCTCGCCTCTCGCACCAAAGTTATCATCAGTGTAGGCTACATATTCATCACCTTCACCATTCACAACCTTTACGCTCCAAGTGTAATACTGTTCCTTGATATCTAGTAAATCTGCTTCTGAAATAACCAGTTTAGCAATACCATTATTGCCATCCTCAATCGTCATTGTTCTGGTTAGGTGGGTTGTGTGGTCAGCGTTATCAATAATGTTAAAAGTGATTGTTTTTTGGTGGATTGCCACTTTCTTCTGGTCATTATTACGGAACTGAAAATGTACCGTATTATCAACGCCTCTATAAAGTTGCATTGGTCTAGCATAAAACATTTCATCTCTCCCTGGCACGAGGACGCTCTCGGTCAAGTTGACTTTCATTGTCTGCTTATATAAAAATACGTCCTGTTTGATCATGTTATTATTTATCCCCTCATTCCCAACTTATAAATACCAAGATGGAAGATGAAGACCTTTTTGCTAAAATCGCAGAGCGATACCCTTTTATATCTCATTTGACATATGGGGGCGGGGAATACGTTGGTATTATCCAAAATAAGGATAAAATGATTACCAGCCTATATGATTATTCTAAGTTGAAAAGCTTGGAGGAAAAACGCTTGTTCCTAGAACTAGGGGATACTTGGTGGTGGGAAAGTAATAGAATGATTCCCATCAATATCTTCCTCAAAGAAAACTGGGAACCAGTAAAGCATTGTCTTACAACATTAAACAGTAAAGACTGTGATATCGTTAGCGGTCCTTATGTAAGCCTAGCAGAGATTTCAGCCAAAAGGATAAAGAGAACGAACATACAACTGGTTCGCAGGGTGAAACCGAAGAGCTAGGTATTTCCCTCAATCCAAACGCACCATCATAAGTTCTAAGAGTATCGCATTTAGTACACTTCTCTATATATTCATCATCACCGATGGGCAACCATACAATCTCATAGTTATGCTTGGTCATTTTCTTGCAGTTCCTCTACCAACTGCTCAACACTCATAATACTTGATGCTCCTTTTCTTCAATGATGTTCATATGGATTGCTACGAGGTGTGAATAAGATATGGAATGTGACATCTTGAAGAAGTAACCTTCATCTGGGCGTTCCCAGACAGTCTCCGCAATCTCTTTCCATGGTTTGCCGATAAGATGTTTCTTACCTGGACGGATAATGGAAATGAACATCGCCATTCGTGGAATACTATCTGGTTTCATCTTACCCAATAAGTCATAGTAGTTGTTGATATGAATAATCTTTTCACAAAACTCACGGTCAGTCCATAGCCGTTCCCAGTTAGGTTCTTTACTTATCAGTTCGTTTAGGTGTTCCTCATCACGCACCAGTTCATAAACATGAACATTTAGAATATCCAGTTTTACAAAACCACGGTCTTCTGCTTCCTTATAGTCAAAGGTACAGTTATTGGTTCGGGGGTCAGTAGGAATATCACATACATAGATACCAGTGTTATGCTTGGTATGCTCATCATTCTTGACGATGGTAGCATTAGTATAACCATCTAGCACTGCCAACACTTTATCCCTGTCGGCACAATCTATGTCTACATCAGGTAAATCGTATTTCATAATCCAGCCTCTTTCAGTGTGTCTTTTATGTATTCTGCATCGGCTACATAGTTACCGAAACGTGAAGTCCAGTAATCAGGGTCAATGTACTCAAAGATAAAACCCAACTGTTCTTCATTTAGTTTTCCCAAGAACTCCAAACCACTATCACAGTTATAAAGAACCCACGGTGATATAGAACCCCTGATGATAGACTGGACAACTCTGTTAGGTGCTGCATATTTGAAGTAATGGTTCCACTCCGCACCTTCCTTGTCTCCCCAATCAATCATTTCCGTGAACGCTCGCTGCAATGTATCGTTAGGGTTCTCTTTTCGTATCGTATCGTGTAAGTAGTCCTCGTAAACCTTATCGGTACACCACTTGTCCAGTTTTTTGTTTTCCTTGATAACCCAATCAATAAAACGTTCTGGTTTCAGCGCCCTTATCATTTTGATATGACGCCCAAACTTCACAAACGCCAAATAATACTGAGACTTACAAAACTCATCATATGATGGTGGCACTTTCTTGTTTTGTGTCATTTCATAGAATCGTTTGTAAGCACGATAGCCAAACTGGACACCAATCTCTTTCTCTTGTTGATGTCTGCGCTTCTGCTCACAAGCGTGAGCCATAAGTGACTTTTCTCTACGGAACGACTTACCGCAAAACTCACATTTAAAGGACGGATTTGATGTGCTTGTCATCGTATCCCCTATCTCTTAGCATTTGTTTTACAGCTTTTGTATCGTAGACCATATCCAAAGTCTCTAGTTCCATATCGCCAGCTTCTGGGAACAGTTCTTCTAATACTTCCAGTTTCTTGTTCTTCTTTCCCTTCTTCATCGGAATCCATTCGTGGTATTGATTACCCATATTAGGACTGACCGTGGTTAGAAGTAGCCATAGAAGTTCCTGATGCTTTGTAGAAGGAATATTCCAATAACCTTTATTTACATACTCATTAGTAGCACGGAGATACCATTCACGTAGCTCCTGTGGTCCCTTGGATGTGCTTAGATAACGCATAAGAACATACGGCTGGATTTCCTTCTTTTCGTTATCAGGAAGGTTCTTATAGAAGTTTCTGTCTTTACGGTCAAGAGCGTTTAGAACTCTTGATAGTGCGAGTTTAGCCATAGTTATCATATACCTGTTTTATACAGTGTCCAAAGGTTAGGTCAAACGCAAACGCATCGGTGACTGTTTTAAATTGTATCACATATGAAGGGACCATTTCAAGTAATATCTCTTGCTGAATATCTACTCTATCAGGGTACATTTTGGTTTGATTTTTTAGAAACTCAATGACTTCACTAGATACTTTTGTTCGTGCATCAACACGGTACAGCCTCGGTTCTTCTTTGACTATCTGTTCCACTGGCGCTCCCAATACGTCACCTATTACATCCATTACCAGACTTTGCTGATATCAACAACTTCGCATTGTCTCGTAATATCCTTCACAAAGAAAACACAATCTGGACTATCGCCGTCTTCTAGCGGGATAGCCAGTAGTTGACCGGGTTTCAGTTTAGGGAAAAACCAACGAACCTCTGTATATACGTCAGCAAGTTCTATTGGATGGTACTCAGGCGTTTTGTTCCCAATGGGATTGAACGTGAATGCTTTGAACCCACGGTCATTTACACTTGTCAACGGAACAACCTCAAGGTCACCAAAATCAGGTTCGCCGATTAGGATTTGCCAATCAACAGGCATCCTAATATGTCTATTGCCTACTTTCATAACCAATGCTGGGGCATTGAAGCTTTCCAGAAAGATTAGTGGAATGAAGAAATAATCAGGGTCTGTCGGGTCACTGTTATCAAGGACTGCAAAACGCATGTCATCTATTTCTTCTGGTAGTTCGTCAAGCTCAAATGTTTGGTTTTCTGCTGTTAGTATTCTCATTAGTCTGGTTCCGATACTAGGTTCTTTGTGAACTGATAATGTTCCCACGCTTTTTGTAGGGCTGGGTATTTTTCTCTCATTTTTTTCTCCGCATAATAGTCTTCGTATAGCTCGTTGATAGCATCGCAGACATCATTGTAATGTGCAACTAACTCGTTACTAGGAGAACCTGGCGGTAAGTATTGTATTCTTTTCGTCATTTCCAGTCAACCTTTTCTATTGTAAACGGAAAGCTTTTCTCTTTGTAAAACTTCTTGCGCTGGGTAAGATGCCGCTTCGCAAACTTCGCTGTTGAGGTGATGTCCCACACTTGCACGAAGTCCTTATCTTCCGCCTTACGTACACCACGCCCGATACTCTGGACCACACGGACAAAGGATTTACCAGGTTCAATAAGAACCAAATTAAAGATACGAGGGATATTGATACCCACAGCAGCAACGCCATAGGTGGCAACAATAACCTTTCCATCCTCTGTTTTAATTTCATCGTAATGTTCCTTTCTCTTATCGTTCTTCATATTACCGCTAACGAATACCGCATCAGGTCCAATCTTGGCAGTCAGTTCCTTACCAGCTTTGACACGATCAATCAAAACTAATGTATTGCCACTGTCCGAAATCTGGTTGATTAGCCTCGCCATATAGTCTTGACGGTCTTCGTCAGCAAGAAGATATTTCAGTTCGCTCTGGTAGTTCTGGTATTCTTTGATATCAATCATCTGCACGATGTTTACATGACAGTTAGCCAGAACACCTTTGTCCTGTAAAACCTTGGATGAAACATCATTCGTAACCGGGCCAATACCAATAAGTAGGCTCTGCCTGTCCATTTCCTCTTTGGGGATAGTGCCCGTCAACCCCCACCTCACGGGAACGTGAGCTAATGGTCCCGTCAATAGTTCTTTTAGTAGGTCTGCCTTGGCACCATGTGCTTCGTCAACGATCACTGCAACAACATCTGATGCAAACTCGTCAATGGTAAACCCTAGCTCTTTGGCACGGGTCTTCTTCATCATACTACCAAGAGACTGCCACGTACAGATAGTATGTGTCTTATCGTATTCCTTGCGGTCACCATAGAACACACCGACATCCAACCCCATATTGATATAATCTTCTTCTGTTTGTGTTACAAGAGATTTATTAGGGACAACGACGAGGGTTCTACCGTATTCTTCACAACGATGGGATAGAACGGCTGTAATGATTGTCTTACCAGCACCAGTAGCAACCTCTTGGATGCTCTGCTGGTCCTGTAGGAAACCGTTGATAACCTCTACTTGATAGTCACGGAGTTTTACGGGTTGTCCAGCTACCGGGTGTCCTTCGGGCCAAATGAAATCCTCATAGGAATATTCATCCACTGGAATAAGTTTGATATCGTGTGAATATGTACGGTTATCTTCTAAGTCAAGTGTATATCCTTCCTTCTCCAAGATTGGGATAATATCAGGGAGAAGGTTGATATAGGTCTTGCCGCCCATCTGAAAGAATGATACCTTACCATCCCATCTACCAAGACGAACCGCTGGCATGAATCTAGCACCAGGCACTTCATACTTGAATCTATTCACTAACATTTTTCTAGTTGATGAATCTAACCCTTCAATCTTACAGTTACATTCATCAAACACTTTGATCGTTGCTTTCGGCATTCTATTATTATACTAAAAGCCTACAGATTTTGCAATATAATACTTGCCCACTGTTGTTGTCCTGTTTTGTCAGGGTGTCCATAATCGTCTGCCTTGGGATAACCTCGTAAGTGTTGCTCCATACTTGATCCCCATAGTATCCAATCTGTCTTATCTATTTTATCCACTTGTTCTTTTAGATGATCCATCCCGAACTGTTTAGCCATACTGTGTTCTTGTTCTATCTGCCATAGGAAATCACATTGGAGGGCATTAAACATAATCATTCTAACTGGTAACTGTTGTAGCACACGGATATAGAATACTGTTTGTTCTATGCTCTTTATATCGTTATGGCAGTGTCTATACCAGTATTCATTCTGGTCAAACTTATCATTCTGGTAATCGTCGTTTTCTGGTAGAACGAAACTATGCGATACTCGTAGCCAATCATTCTTGTAATATGGCAACTCTATTCGTTCTGGTCCCGTCCATCCTATAATAACCAGATCAACAGTGTTGTCTAAAAGGTATTCCATAGTTGTGCGAAAGATGCGGTGATTAGAACCACCACCTTCGGCAAGATTTACTACATCGTGTCCAAGCAGATAAGGCCAAGTATCTTTTTCATCATGGTTATCGTATATGCCTTGTGTGAAGGAACAACCGTTAGTCAAGATTTTCATTTTTGCCAAATGTCTCCATTCCACCGACACCATCACATTTACCGCATTGTTCTATGCAAGTACCTAATGGTTTGTCTGTCCATGTGTTAGATATCTTGGACCATTCATCCATAACATCTTGTAATGGGCGTTGTAGAATGTTTATGTCAAGGTTCAATGCTTTTAGTTGATATCCGTATGATGTATCGTAGGTCATAGGGAAAGACCCGCCAAGCCAACAACAGGGCCAAGCATCACCATTTACCGCAACATACATAACTTTATCCCTGATGGATTTGCATACGATTTCTTCTGGCATATCTGGTTCATCCAATATAACTTGCCTATTATTCTCATATTCTTTCTGTAAGAAACTTTCTAAATCCACGTGCTGCTCAATCGGCGGCATAGTTTCTGGTGGATTATCACCTATCCAGTATGGTTCACCTTTTGGCGTATATGCTTGTCCATCATTGCGATTATCATAGAATACCTTGAACTCTTTGAACCCAAGTTCTTTTGCCAGTTCTCTACATGCTTCCTTCTGGTGTTTATTATGAGCAAACTCAATAAACTGCCATACTGCATATCCACCAGCATCTATAAACGCACCAGCATTCTCTAATATCTTTGTCCAACTAGTGTTTTGACGGTATATCTTATGTGTGTCGCCAAGCCCGTCCAGCCCGAACTCAATCTCAATATCATACTTGGCTAAGTTTTTCCACCATTCTGGTTTATGCATTGATCCATTGGTATGAATAGTTATGGGATTATCACAGACAGAGCGTGTATACTCTATGATATCCATAAAGTTTGATGATATACAAGGATCACCGTAGGTTCCACAGAAATCAAGTAGCAAGTCATCGTTTGGAAGGAACTGGCGTAGGATATGTTTGTATTCGTCTAGTGACATATCCATCAACGGAAAACCGTCACGGATACCATAGCCGTTATAGTTTCTTGGACAGAAAGGACAGGCGGCTTGGCATCGTGTGGAAATCTCTAGATTTACGACTTGGATATCTGGTACGGTATACACAGTGTATTTACATAATTAAAAGAGAGAGAGGGGGATTTCTCCCCCTCTCCGCAAGCGTTTGTAAGTTGATGGAGCGTTACGCTTGCTTAGTTTTTCATACAAGTGGCTTTAGCGAAGACTTTCCAACGGTCACCGTTGACCACTTTACAGTCAGCGATTTTCAGAGCCATCCGGAGGCTAACTTCTCGCAAAATATCGACATTCTTAAACATAAAGTCGAGGATTTCAGCTTCTTCTTCCTTCTTAAACTTGTAAGAAGTGAAGAGGGCACCCTTACGAGCGATCTGCTTGACACGCAGCATCTTGTCTTTCATCGTGTGCAGTGTCAGGTCCAGATAGTGGCAACGGGACATAAGGGCTTGCAGGTGGTCTTGCAGCTTCTTGGAGCGGACATGCTCAAAGTTGATGTTGGTGATGAAGATGACGGAGCCTTTGAACTCAAAGCTGTTCTCAATGCCTTCGGCACGAAGCTTGGCGCTGTCGGCGTTCCAGTAGATTTTACGGGTACGACCACTGTCCAGAGCGGCTTTGAGAAGGTTCAGTGACAGGTCATCCATCAGGACGCTATCGCAGTCATCGAACACCAGCACATCACCAGCGTTGCGAAACTCGTGCAACTTGCAGTACAGACCCAAGGCAGACATAGCACCCTTGACCACTTCGGTCTTACGGACACCACCGTTAGCACCCAAGTCGGTAAAGGTGTTCATTTTGTCGAGTTCACGCTCGACACCAAAAGACTTGCCGACGCCCGGAGGACCAGAGACAATCATACCACGGATTTTCTGGCGCATCATCGCCTTGGTCATATCGTGGAGAATGTCGAAGCGTTCTTCGATTTCGGTCATCCGCTCTTCTTCGGACATTTCAACTTTGACTTCGTTGTTTGCCTCAATGGCACCGTAGGCGATGCACTGTTTGGTGTAGTCAGCTTCTTCAACCCACGAAACCATTTCGGGGTCAACCGCAACACGGACATTCTTTACGTTGCCGCCAAGAACCTTGGAACCATCAACAGTGATGAAGGTGCCGTTCTTACCAGTTGAGAAGTTTTTCACAACAGGGAAAATCGTGTTCTTGATAGTCTTGCCGCGAACTTTACCAGATTTGATATTTACATAAGCAGTCATTTATCGCTCCATCTATTTGACTGTTTCAACCAACTTACTCTTACAGTATACCACATTTGAGTGGTATGTCAAGCGTTTTTTACAGGTCTTTGAAAACTTTTTTGACCAGTTCTTCAACTTCGGGGAGAAGGTTATCGAAGCCGCAATCGCCAACATGGTAGTGCGGAACTTCGGTGCCATACGAGAAGATAACATCCCAAGCGGTATCCAGAATCGAGGTCTTGGACTTGGCTTTGCTCTTGATTTTAGCCATACAATCTTCGTCGTTCATTTCATAATGAGCGTCCGAAATGAGATACACAGCGAGGTCGTAGGACGAAAACGCTTTCTCACGCTTGGAGAAAACCCGATTGTTGCCGTCTTTACACTTGAAAACTTTCATTTGGAAAACCTTTCTCTCTCAATCTCTACATACAGTATAGCATGGATTACGATATTGTCAAGCGGTTTTTTAGACTGCCTCGTAGGGCTTGTCCCACTTACCGATTGCCAGATTGACATAGTATGCGGTGTCAAAGTAGTCGGTCATCGCATCGCTGTTATCGTAGTAGCCTTTGTTATTGGCACCACCAGCGCCAGCGGGGGCAGTGTGAGCAATCTCGCTGATCTTGCGAACCAGTGCTTCATGCTCACCATAGAAGTGCGGGTGGAAGTGGTTCAGTTGCGAATAACGGTTCTTGGCGGCGTACTCGTCACCTTCGAAGATGCTCTCAAGAGCAGCCGGACCCTTTACAATGGAGATATGAACAGACGAGTGATGCTCTTTACGAACAGAGAACTTCATCTTCGGGAAAGCTTTTTTCAGTTCAGTGCGGATTGCTTTGACATCGGTGTTATCAATATAAGCCATTTTGGAACTCCTGTTTCTCTCAACTTGTATAAACAGTATAGCATACTTTCATATTATGTCAAGCACTTTTTTCACAATAAATATTTTATGTTTATGGAAACGATTAGAGCAGTTTTCCCCAATAGTCATATCGTGGATGCTGCCCTCAAATATCCAATCACTAAAGACGGGTGGGAAATAGAGTTTCCAGATTGGGATGACTGCCGATTTCACCAAAAAGATTTTCGCTTGGTTCTCATTCTACAAGATATACTGACGATGGCTCCCGACGATATATTTCCAACTGAACTACTGCGTATCAATGACTATTACAAAGACCGTGTAGACTTGGACCAGATTATCGTGGTGGTTTGGCCCAGACAGTTGAGTAATGATTGGAACAAGACAAGCAGTTTCAAAGTAGTTGAGTTCAGCCCCCATCAGTATGAAACATGGCAGAGCTATAAACAAGCCGAAAATGTATTACGAGAAGAGTTCAATCACAAAGATTACGAAGACAACTTTCTCTGTATGAACCGTATTGACAAGCACCATAGACGTGCTACATACGAAGCATTGAAAAACTGCCACGGTAATCTTAGTTACCAACAATCGGGTGTTGAGCTAAAGTATAGAGGGTTTACATACAGAGAATATGACCAGCATTATGATAATCTAATGAACTTTCTTACCCTAAAGAAAAACTTCAATACCAGTTTCTTTAGCATCGTCACTGAAAGCCAGTATTACGAAAAGTATGGAATAATAACAGAAAAAACATTCAACGCAATAGTTGCGGGTCATCCGTTTATTATAGTGGGTCATCAAGGGGCATTACAGGATGTTCGGGATTATGGTTTCAAGACGTTCTCGCTTATGTTCAACGAAGAATATGATAACTTAGAGTACGACAATAGATTGATAAAGGCACTGGAAGAGAACTGGAACTTCATGGGAATAAAAATGTCTCCCAAATCTATGTATGAGTTGAGAGACTTTTGTAGTGAAACGATTGATCACAATCGTGATTTCTTTTTTAATGAGTTCGGGGATGTTCTTATAGATAATCTACGGAGACAGTTATTGGAACTATGGTAGACTTATATCAGTTCTTGCAAATGTTTCGTATGGAATCTGAAAGTCTTCCCAAGTATCAATGTATACACTATCTTCACTTTTTGGAAAAGTTAATGAACCGCTATCCATAGAATCCCACGGAATTTCAACTCCATTGATACGTGTATTGCACCAGTTCAGGTTCCTATCACCTGCTTCGTCGGCATAAGAGTCATTCAAAAACCTAACTTCCAAAGTGTAAACACCATCTGGCTTGTCAGTTACGAACTCAAATGTATTCGGTGTGTTTATGTCTGCTGATGATACCTCAAAGCTTTCTGTCTGCATTTCGCCATCAAATTTCACGGAAGCAAGGGCATTTTCCTCACCGTATTGATCTTGGTAAAAGTCTAATTCAATTGTATATTTCGCCATTTTTTATTCCTTTCTGACAGTATTATTTATTCCAATGAGCCATAATCTTCTTATGTATTTCGTGTGGTTTTGGGTCACCGTGGCATACCACGATAGCACAATCATCTGGCAAAACAAAGTCCCTATCTGGTTCGTGATAAGAGTTTCTATCATTGCCATTATTTCGTTTGCCACCTTTCTCAAGTTCCCATTTCCAAGACATTGCCCATTCACGAGGCCACCAAGTTTTATTTTTCTTGTGAGTGTTAAAATAAAAAGTCATGAAGTCTTGGTCGCCACGGAAGGTATTTACATTATACGGAATGTCTTTGGTGAATGCTTCCCAGATAGATTGTGAATAACGCTTTGTTTGCCATCGCATTATGGAACTATTACTAACGTGATAGTCATGAATATATTGACGGTTAAAGTCTTGTAAAATACAGAACTGCTTTGGGTGATATGTATAGAAATGATCTATGTTCTTTATGATTATCATATCCAAATCAAAATACATAACATACTTGTCGAAGCCGTTGTTTGGCCGGAACATCGCCATTTTATACCACCACGCCTTACGATGATCCAGCAGATTTACCCCATCGATTTGCCATTTAGGAATAGGTATAGTTCTACAAGGGATTGCGTTTGCTATCTCTGGTTTGTCTGTGATAACATTGAATCGAAAGGGTAGGGTTGTATGTTTCTTCACGCCGTTGTAAAGATTGATAACATACTCTCTTGAATACTTGTCTCCTACCCAGACACAACAAACGTCATACAAAATCTTCATACTCCTTGGAACAAAGGTATCACATATAAGAAAGTTACTTGTGATATATGCGAAAGAGAAATAGGTGCAAATAATATCAAACGGCACCAAAGTCTATGTAAATAATTTAGGTTCCGCCAACATTCTTTCGTTGAATATCCTCACTCAGCGGTTCAGGATAATATAACTCAAAACATACAACATCTGTTAGAGCGTGGAACTTATGATATTCACCAGGTTTACAGACAGTCATATCACCCGCTTTCAATAATGTCGTATCAACAAGGTCATAATCATTCTTGTGAACCTCAATCTCTAGCTCGCCTTCAACCACGTAAAAAGCGTTATACTTATATGTATGTTTATGAAGGGAACAATAGCCACCTTTCTTAATATCAATCCTGTGAAACTCCACAAATGGAGTTTGTAATAGGGGTTCTGTTTGACCCCATACCTTACCAGATTTCATTAGTTATTCTCCTTTATAATATTCAATTCTGCTTGAATTTCTGCTGCTAATACAGACATTAATTCTTTTTCAACATCAATACTTATATTACGCAAATCGGATTCCACAGCGGTTGTGTATGTTGCTGATAACTTCTTTGTCTCGCCATCAACTTCTGTAAAAAATGTTGTAACTATTTCATTACCTGATTGACTTTTTTCTGTGTAGATATTATCTGTAATGCCTGGTAACTCAATCTTTTCCATTAGTTATTCTCCTTTAGAATTTGTATAGTCAGCGTTTTCATTTGCTCTAATGAATCGTAATCGAACTTCTTGATACTTTCGTTTGTATTCTTCTCAATGACAGTGCGAGCATTTCTATCATCATACGAATATTCAACAATAATATCGCCGCCGTCCAGGTACGTTCTGACAGATACGCCGTCGATAACTTCGTTAGTTTCTTCCATTTTTTATTACCTCGTCTATTTCTTTCATATGCTTCAAAAATTCTTCCAGCTTATCCAATGGAATCATATTTGGACCATCACTGAATGCGTTGTCTGGGTCATCGTGTGTCTCAACAAATAACGCACCAATACCTTGTACCAATCCAGCCTTCGCCATAACTGGCACATACTTTCTATCACCACCAGATACACCACCAAGACCAGATGGTTTCTGCACGGCGTGTGTGGCATCCATACAAACTGGATAGCCAGTTTCTTTCATTATCTCTAATCCTCTGTAATCAACGACAAGATTTCCATAACCAAAGAATGTCCCACGTTCAGTAAGCATAATGTTCTTATTACCTGTGCTTTCAATCTTCTTCACCACATTCACCATATCTTCCGGCGCAACAAACTGACCTTTCTTCACGTTGATAGCCAATCCAGTATCACCAGCTTCAACCAACAAGTCTGTTTGGCGACATAGGAACGCTGGTATTTGTAAGACATCAACGACATCTTTTAAAATGTCGCATTGGTAAGGTTCGTGGACATCAGTGAGGACAGATGTCTTTTTACTAAGCTCTTCAAAGACTAGGACCGCATCGCCAAGACCAACACCGCGCTTACTATCAACAGATGTTCTATTTGCTTTATCAAATGATGTTTTGAAGATGAATGGAATACCAAGACGATCTGTGATTTTCTTTATTTCTGTTTGCATCATCAATGCGTGATCACGGCTTTCCATAGCACAAGGACCAGCAATAAGTGTAAACGGTAGGTCATTTGAAATAGTAATGTCTCTTATTTTAATCATATGATATTTAGATTGTAAATACTGTATGGAAATATTATTTGATCACAGATTGGGGTGGCAAGAAAACCAAGATGTATTCATATCAGAGGTAATGGCCAGATTTGAAGATGATGAAACAGAATATGCGTTGTCACACGGTTGGCTAAAATACACACAAGATTTATGGTATCAATCCCGTTCTACTCGTATAAAAATACCACACAATATACCGTCATGCCACGATATTCATATAGTTGATATCTCATTTGAAGAAGTAAATGACATTTACCAAGCCTACATCACAAAAAAGAATTTCAAGGATTTATACAACCCAATCAAGAATATACTTGATGAAGATAAATTCTTGGGTTTTGCAGTAAACGGTAAAACCGTTGCCTTTAGTAAACTACGCCATTATGATAATAATGATTTCGAGTCTGCCATGTTTTGTTGGGACTATAAAAACCCAAAACTAAAACTTGGTATAAGAACGATATATCTTGAAATGGAGTATGGCGCACGGCGCGGTGCGAAGTATTTATATATAGGGCCTGGATACGAAAAGTCAAGTATCTATAAAAAAGATTTTGATGGATTTGAATGGTGGACAGGATCAGAATGGTCTACCGATAAAACCCTTTATGAAAAGTTATGCATTCGGGATTCGAAGTCTAAGTCTTTTCAAAAAATCGTCGGGATTATGGAAGCGCCATAATACAACATCTTCCAAATTTTCCATAGTCCAGTTGTCATAGTATCCAGTATGAATAAGTTTTAGGGCTTTGTCATTTAGGAAACTCAATTTCTGAATGAAGAACAATGGACATTTACCAAAACTCATATCACGCCCATTTATTATTTCCGGGGCTATGTCTTCAAGCACGACCAAGTTTCTTTTCATAAGCTCGGCGTTTATATCTCGCAAAACACTGGTCACATTTACCGATACTTTATCTGTATAGGCAATGCAAACATCAACGTCTAATGTGTCCGCCAGTTCTATTAGTTCTAATAAATCTTTTATTTCAACTATTTTTATTTGATTATCAAGTCTGGCTTTTTTTGCATAAGGACAAATGGTTGGGTCTTCTACAAAATTGAGAATCCAATTTTCTATATCATCACGCATAAATATATTTATATACGCATATAATTGAGAAGAAATGTTTAACAGACTAGAAGACGCAAGAGAAGCACAACAAGTAGTATTCATAGGTTACGATCCAGCAGAAGATGCTTGTGCCAAGATGTTAGCACACAGTATTCGCTCAAGGACTACAATGAATGATCTGGTTATCGTTCCAATCATTCGTGACGAACTGTTGGCATATGATCTATGTACTCGTCCTATTGATCCACGTGGGTCCACGCAGTTTAGTATTACACGCTTTATGGTTCCACATTTAATGGATTACAATGGTGTTGGTATCTTCTTTGACTGTGACATGATTATCACCCGTGATATCAAAGAAATGTTTGATCTGTTTGATCCTTCCAAAGCACTCCAATGTGTGAAGCACGATTATCAACCAAAAGCCGATCCAAAGATGGGAGGATTGCCACAGACAACATATCCACGCAAAAACTGGTCAAGCACCGTTATCTATAATTGCGACCATCCAGAAAACCACAACCTCACCAAAGAACTCGTTGAAACAGCAGAACCAAAGTTTCTACACAGGTTTATGTGGGTAAAGGATGAACTGATTGGTGGACTTCCAACAGAGTTCAACTTCCTTGCTGGTGAATACGATAAGCCAGACACGCTACCATTCAACATTCACCATACTTTGGGACCGATGGTATGGCGTGAGCAATACGAGAGTGATGTTGATTATAAAGACTTATGGTTTGATGAGTTCAAAGCCACATTTGGTAGGGACTTTGATCCCGACAAAGATATCATTCGCTAAAGAAGTATGGATTAGTTTCTTTTAGGATTGCTAATGCTTCGCCTGTATACATTTCTTTTGGTGTGAACTGTTGGTAGGCAAGCCAGTTCATAAGAACTTGTGTTCCATACCCAGACCACTCTACGCTTTCTATTTTATCGGGCTGAAAACGAAAGTTACTGTACCCGTTTATATGTTCTGTCTCCATCATAGGGACACCATTTAGTAATGCTTCCGTACCACTCATACTAATAAGAGTTATCACACACCACGCATCTTTTATATCTTCGGCAAACGGGATAAGAGCGGCGGCTGGTCCCGATGTTCCGTTTCGTCTTGGTTTATGACGAACACGAATAGGACGGTCTGTATACTCTCTTATTGCTGCCGTTGTATCGTTTATCCAAGTTTCTACGCTACAGTTACATAGGTGTCTCGTCACGCTTTCTGAACTTGGACACAGAATAATCTCGTGCCCTCTTTTCTTCTTTTCTTTGATGGGGGTATTGTGTCTATCAAACCTATCGGAAGAAAGTGTTTGTGCTTCAGTTTTTTGAAAGTGTGAATGCATTCTGTTTGGACATATGCGCCAATAGAAATCACTATCGGGGTCAAGTGCTTCCTTTAGACCAGACCATCTACCAAAGTATGGCATATCCGAAAAGAGATACGGTCTGAACTCAGCCTCGTGTTTCTTTATCATTTCTGAGTTTTTACCGACCAAGCCCCAAAACATACTAATGCCGCCGTGCTGAACATAATCATACTCAACGTGAGTTTCATCATCCCAACCCAACATAAATGGATTGAAGACTTGCCAGCATTTACTGTCTTCTTTGTTTCTGGGTACATATATATTCAGTTCGGTCATACAGTGATTATATCATTCTTTTATGGTTACGTCAACTAGTATCCTAAAAAAGATTTATACCCGTCATTTATAAATCGGAAAGCTGTTCCGCGCATAACTTCCTTGTCTGTCCATTGACAGTAAGCCATATTATTAAACCATTCATCACGTTTCGGATATTTTTTCCTATGTATCGCATCGATATCGTGCAAATCTCTGAAACCAACGGGATAACATTGGGACGAAGGTGAAAGAGGAAAAGTTGGTATACCCAAGCAGACTGCCTCAACCAATCCAGTACTATTCCAACTAACAACCGCTTGTGAGTTTAGAATCTCTTCCGTTAAAGCTTTTCCCCCCGATCTAATATATAAATTCGCGTATTTTATCTTTATACCTTTGGAGTCTTCAGAATAATAAACATTGTCAAAGTATTTTATATCAAAGAATTTAATATCTCTCTGTGCTGGATGTTTTCTGATAATGATAGGAAGCTCAGAATACTGCTGGATATATTGTATCAAACGATGCAACCACTTCGCATATACTCTGTCATAATGTAGTGCATCGGTTCTAGCGGTATCCGCATATAAATCAAATAGATCGTTAAGACAACTTCCATATGTCGGTTGTGTCAGAATCAGTATGTAGTCACCTTTCTTCTGTGTCGGTTCTCTTATGTCTATCTCTTCTTCCTCTATAAACTTTTTCCATCTATCGGGGTTGTTACGAAGTTTACCAAAATAACCCACATTATTAAAGTAACTGTTCCACGCAAATCTACAGTAATGCTGCGTCAATATTACTTGTCTGAATATATGACTTTCAAAAACCAACTTCGGTTTCCCAGTACTACTGATGTAATCAAAGAATTGATTTCTTCTGTGTTCATTTGGTCTTCGTGGTTTAATATCAATTTGAACGAATGCATCTGCTTCTTTCAATTTTTCCTCATCATAAAAGGAAACTTTTTCAAATGGTGCTTTTGTTGGAAACGGATAAGACTTAAAACCTTCGCCCCATTCTTCAAACCAAAATATTTTGTTCATTTCTTCTTCACAGCCCAACTTGGATGTTTACAATAACTAGTTTTCTCCCTCGTATCAGTGATATATACTTTATCATACCCATGTGTTTCAAGAAAGGCATTTACTTCCTTCACTACTTTGGGCCATTTCTTTTTATTGTAGTCATCACCAGCAAAAAGACCACCAGTTTTGACTTTAGGATACCAATCAGATAAGGTTTTCCCATCATTCTGCCCCGTATGTGCATATCCATCAATATATAGAAAATCGATGCTTTCGTCATCAAATAAATCTAAGGCATCGTCAAAAGACATTTTCAATATCTTGTAGTTTGAAAAAATTCCGTTTCTTCGAATAGCTGTTTTGTATTCTTCAATATCATGCCCACGATCCGTATACATATCAACACCAACATAACTAGCAAATTTACCAGTGGACAACATTCTCTCGGAAAATATACCAGCCGCTATACCAAGTTCAACACCTAGAATATTATTACCATCTAATAGGTTAATAATATCGTGCCTATTATAATTTTCCAATCTCTCAATAATCATCGTAGTACTTTAACCCCTGCTGAATACTGAGTGGTTCGCCATAAGGGTTGCACCTCTCTATCACACTCTTGTATCCACTCATTTAATGCTTTCCATACACCGAATTCAAGAAAAAATCCTTCGTCGGAACACATCGGTATACAATAATCAAATTCTCTGAAACGGCTTTCTAGAGTATCTGTAATTGTGTGTATATTTCTAAATGTTTCAATTTCCATATCGTACCTACTTTATTCTCACATCAAGCACTTCTTTTATAAACCATTCTTCCCATTCCCAATCGTGGGGTTGGTGTGCCTTATTATACTCTTTTTCATCAAAATACCAGGTTGGGGTTCGCTTCCAATCAAACCCGTAAAGTGTTATAGATTTTGGAAGGTTGATTGATGTGTAGTAAGCCATCAACAAACCAGTGCTTGCCTTTATTACCTTTCTTGGTGCCTTCATATCACTATTCATGTGTGAATACTTAACCTTTTTTTCGTCGGTATTTTTTACATATAGTTCGCCCATTTGCTGATATACAGTTTTGGGCATTACAATATCATAAACGGGATGAACTTCGTCAGTTTCCACATACCATTTTTTCATCCCTTTACGATATATATCACCGCAAGTGCTACAATATCGCATATATTCACCTTTGGGCGAAAGATGAATAGCTTTACCCCACGAACATTTCGCAAATAGATGGTCAACGGTCCACCATTTACCAATACCCCATACATCATTTCTGGTTCCTTGGCTTTCAGGCTTTACTATCTCCGCACCACCATTTAGTCGGCACACGACATCATAACTATCTATTTCTTCGCCAAGTGCTTGGTCAAATAAAGCTTGGGCACCACCAACAATACAAACACTTTTACCAGCAAACCATTCACGCATAATCCAGTAACCTCGGCGGCTTCTGCTTTCTCATATAGTCAAACAACAGTTCTTGTTGGTATAACTGATACATACCAACATCATCCACTGCTTGCTGTATTTCTTCTATTGTCGCATCCACATGAAGACAAGGTATTTGTAGTCCCGCTGTCTCAAATAGACCAGAGTTTTTATGAGTGTTTCCTTCCAGTATAACAAAGTTACATTTCGCCTTACACGCCGCATATAACTCGTGGTGCCGTCCAGTAACCAATATCCGGTGTTGGCGAAGTTGTTGTACCAACTCATCCCAAGACTGTGTGAAAATATCCACGGTATGCTTCTCACCAATACCACTAACTTTTGGTTTATCCTTTATGGACCCCATACGATTACCAGTAACAAGACCGTGCTTTACTTCTATTGGGGTTTCAGGAACATCATGAAAATAACTGAAATCAAGATATATATCCACGGGTCTATCAATAACAGATAATATTTCACGCTTGGAAAGGACTTCTCTAACTGCTACATAATCCACTTCCATCAACATTTCGGTAAGTTCGGGTGAGTTATTCTGCCACACGCTATTCACAATCATCGTTTTACATTTAGCAGAAGCAAGGATATTCATTATTTCATATGCCCGTTTCGCATCATCGTGCATGGTTCCTTCACCATTAGCAACGATAAGGTCATACTGGCTCGTATCTTCTATGATGGTCTTGCGTGGAAGAATATCTACATCGTGTCCTTCAAACTGTTTCATAAAGAACTCAACAACTTTTACACAACCAGAATGAACGTGGGATGTATCATTTAGAAACAATATTTTCATGAGTTTATTTACCACTGTGTTCGGTCAGACATTTCTTTAGTAAGTTCCAAACATAACCATCATTCAATTCTTTCACGCTCCATTGCATAAAAGCAAGTCTTTTTAGCCATTCTGTTCTATCTGGTTGCGGAGCATTACAAATATCTGTTACCTTTTTACCAGATACATCCCAAGCAATAGCACTGCTATCCAGCGTAACAGTCGGCAAACCATAAAGTACTGCTTCTACTGCACTATGACTGTTGTATGTAACCATCGTGTGTGTCATATTGAAGTCATCATAAAGATTATCGTTGGTACTAATTTTTACATAAGGTAATTTTTGTCGTAGTAAATCACCCACACTCTTATCGGTTGGATGTGACCTTATAAGTATGGGTCTGTCCGTTTTTTTCTTTAGTTGCTCTACGACATCAGAGATATAACCAATATACGTATCGCCATTGTCATATATTCTTTTTACTGCTGCATCATAACGTTTCTGTAAACATACGAGAATATGATCTCCCCTATGTTTCCATTCATTGACGTTTATATCGTGTTCCTTTTGTAGTTCTTTCCATCTATTATAGCTGGGGTCATATGGAAAAACTGCTTCGTCAGCAAAAAAACTATGCCACGCCATTTTTACCCACTGGCCTTCTATGTTCTTATAATCCCAGCCATCGCTTATCAATCGGATAGCAGGACCGTCAAGTACAAGTATCGATTTTCCCATACTTTTAATCTTCTGCAAAATCGCATTTCTATCTTCGTGCTTCTTCTTTGGTTTTTCCATACCAGATTGAATAACAAAATCAAAGTCATTTTCATCATTTATGGAAATCTCCATAAACTTGTCGCCTCCGGATTCAACCATATTTTTTAGATTACGGGCCTTTTCAACACCACTCATTTCCGTAAAGATTACAATATTCATATCATATTTACCAACATTGTTGAGAAGTTTTTCATCAAAAAATCCGACACCTAAATACATCTATGAATGATTTACCAGAACATTTAGGTGGTCACGCCGGAAAGACACACTTATTCCCCGTAGCACTAGACTACCTCATTGAAACATTTGATATCAAGACCATGATCGACGTTGGTTGTGGTCCCGCTGGAATGGTAGAACTTGCTAGAGAGCGTGGTCTAGATGCTATAGGTATTGACGGCGATTGGACCGTAGAAAGAAATATTGAAGTCATTATCCACGATTTTACCAAAGGTCCGTATGAGATTGAGCCACGAGATTTGGCTTGGAGTGTAGAGTTTTTGGAACACGTTTACGAAGAATATATGGATAACTATTTCAGCATCTTCCAACAGTGTAAGTATGTTATTTGTACAGCCGCATTGCCTGGACACGAAGGGCATCACCACGTGAACTGTAAACCACACGAATATTGGGTTGATAAGTTTGCTCATTATGGGTTTGCTTATGATGAAAAGATTACAAGTGTTCTACGGTCATTACCAAAAGATGTTTCTGGGAAAAACAAGAAAAACTGGATTGCCCAGACAGGAAAGTTCTTTATCAATGAAAAAAGTTTGTATAACACACGGGACTAAAACAAATAGCAGCATCATGGATGCTTTCTCACAGTCCATCGGTGCCGAAATCTACAACATAGGACATAAGAACCACGATGGTGGACCAAAGGATATGGCGTATCGTGAAGATGTTATGCCTATCTTTCGTAGCAGAAGTATGTGGGCAACCCGTTCTATGCGCCTTTACCAAGAACGCAAACAACCATTTGTCTATGTTGATACAGGTTTCTTCGTTCCACGACCAAAAGAATATCATCGCCTAAGTGTTATGGATTTCCAGAACTATACAGTTATTCCACGCCCAGATGATAGATGGAAAATGTTCCAAAAGATGGGATTGAAGATGGAACCGTGGCAGAAAGGTGGCAGAGATATTCTTATCTGCCCACCGACAACTAAGACTATGGCTGGGTTCGTTCCAAGAGAAACACAACAGAAAAGTCTTCTACCATCGCAACTCAGTACCTGGCAACAAGATACTATAGCACTCTTGCGCGAACATACTGATAGAAATATTGTTCTAAGGTCTAAACCAGGTATCAAAGAAAGGTCTGGTAGAGGCGATACATTAGCAAACTACTTAGATAATCATAGTATCTTTGCGGTTATTTCTTTGAGCGGTTGTGTTGCTCCCGAATGTGTTCTACGGGGTATTCCTTGTTTCGTTCATCCAACAAATGCGGCGGCACCAGTATGCGAGACAGATTTTAGAAATATTGAAAATCCCATCTACCCAGACCGCGAAGAATGGATTAGAAGTCTTTCATATGATATGTGGAATACAGCAGAAATCCGTTCAGGTCAAGCTTGGGTAGAAGGTCTTGAGCCAAGATTCCAAGAGGTTTATGGGTATGTTCCAGAAGCAACAGAATCAAACCTTTCACAAGCACGGATTGAATATAATAATAAGATTGCTAGGCTCTAGCCTCGTCACGCTTAATCATTTCTTCACGCAACTTAGACCATAGTTCCCCTGTAGCAAGCTCCTGTGAAGTCCAGCAACCATAATGTAGATTATTAATCCACTGTGTTCTATCGGGCATAGTTGGATTTACGATTGCGTCAAGCGTATGGTCGCAAACATCCCACGCCATACAGAAATCATGGAAACAGATAGTAGGAATACCGTAAGCAACCGCTTCTACAGCAACTGTGGAGTTCCAAGTGACGGCTCGGTTCGTATCTTTTAGAACCTGATAGATTGGAACAGTATGATCAAAGATACGGACATTGTTCTGTTCGGCATACTTCCAAATATCAGTGGTGATTTGTCCTAGCTTGTGGCATTTCGGGTGTGCTTTGATTACAACTTCTTTATCAGTTAGAGAACGGATTTTAGGAACCCATTCCTGTAATAGTTTTAGTGTGCTTTGACCACCCATAGAAAACCCTGGGTCTGGCTGAATAAAGATAGTCACATACTTACCAGCGTTCGGTCGCCAATCATTCCAAGGCACACCATATTCTGCTTGAATCTTTTTCCATCTATCATCTGGGGAGTTTTCATTACAGAATGTTCCATTCCCCAGAGGACTATCAATACCCACACGATAGTATTCATAGTTTCCCAGAGACTTGAAATAACCCCCGTCAAAACAAACGGTATGTCCTTTCATCTTGCGTTGCTGTTCCAACACCTCGTAACGATAGTTCTGGACCTTTGCCTTTGGTTCGGGAGATAAACTTCTTCCATATCCAAAGATTACACCATGACGATATTTTGGTAGTTGATAATCCCGTTTAGGTAGTCTGTTCCAAATAGGTTCATCGCCATTCTTCAGCATACCTTCAGCAAGTGCCTCAAAAATATCATCTACTATAACACTTGGTTTGAAAATCTTTTTACGCTCAAGGTTCATCCCTATGTTTAGTTTCATAGGGGTTTCATTTCGAATCTTTGCTGTTCCTCTAAAGATTTCTACTTGTAGTTTCATTTTTTGATATTATTCCAGTAATCCACACCTTTTGCGTCTTGTCTTTCACCGGGGCGTGAATGTCCCGCATCCTTACGTCTGCCTTTTAGATGGTCCATATAATCACCAAGTTCAGTATTGATAAATGGATGACCTTTCATAAGTGTTGGATTCAGATTGTGGTTTTTGATTTTGCCTTCATTTTCCATATCTACCCTCACCTTATCAAAAGCATGGCAATCAGTCCATTGCCCCATCTTAAATAACTCGTCCTTATTATACATATCACGGTATCTCGTCATATATTCAGTACTATATTGATGTTTTAGATTGAAGGCAATGAAACCACATTCGGTATAAGTATTTCTACCAAGATACGAACAGAACATGCCTTCTGGTAACCAAGATTTATGAGCATCACCAACATCACGAAAGGTAATGCTGTCGGCATCCACCCAATACATCACATCGACATCGGTATTTGCCGCAAGGTGCGTTTGGGCATATACCTTATGTGAAAATCTAATAGCATCCCAAAGATAAGATGGGCTTTCTTTCCATCGGTCTTTGATGGTTTCTGGGCGGCGAACACCACCTGGGATACCTTGATTATTGGGCATACCATTTGCTACCGGATCATTCTTCCATCGTGTCTTGAAAGCAACCAAGTCAGGATTTTCTACCTCAAGGTCTTTATAGAATAATCGTGGGCTTTCTACAGGGTGCGGGATATTACCTTCGTGATAGATATGGATTTCAACATCTTGGGGCCAATGCTTGTTGAAGGTTTCAATCATATTCTTACCGTATAGGTCATAGTGCTTTGCGGCGAATGTGGTAACTAATGCGTATTTCATAGATTGCCTCTCCAAATAGCAATACCAACATAATCGCCATCAGGAACAAATATTTCTACATTATCAAGTTCGGCTACCAAAGCGTTACATCCAACTTGGGTAATATCAATCGGGTCTGGGTATTTCTCTGGGACATAATAATCATCAAATACTACAAGTTTGGAGTTCTTTACATGGTCAAAGTCACTACGGATAGTTTCAATACTATGCCCACCGTCAAGCCAAACAAAATCTACTGCGTGGTCTTCTAATACTTCCAGTGTATTGCCTTGAACCAATCTATAATCAAAGTTTAGGTCGCATCCTTGCTTCATAATCTCAAAGCCACGGGCGGTTTCTTTTAGGGTACATTCTGCTTTACCATTCCATTCTTCTTGGTCGTTTGTGTTAGTAGCGTCCTCAAATAAGTCATAACCTACATATGAAACATGGTTCTGGTAGCGTAGTGCTTCGTTGATAAGTGCCTTACCAGTTTTACCTTTCCAAGTGCCGATTTCAACAATGGTTTGCGGCTTTACCTCCTTCACGGTATCCAGTAGTTTTAGGTATCGCGGCTTGAACTTGTTTAGACGGCGTGAAAGGAAATCACAGAATGCTTTATTTGGTCCTTTCCCAAGACCACCGCCAAGTTTATAAAATCTAATATCATGCTCTTTGGTTACTGTAGCTAACTCTACATCCCACGCTCTTCTTTGCTCTTCGTTTGGGGGGTTCCGCAACGCATTGACTAAGTTATCTTTACGGCGTTTTAGGTTTTGATATTTTCTGTCCTTATCTAGAACTCTCTTTATTTCTGTATCCACTATAAAATCCTTATAAATATGTTTATGAAAAAAGTAATCATATATGGCTCGTCTGGTGGTCGTTCAAAATATTCCAGAATTATGCATAATTTCTATAGAGGTATAAAACTGTTCGACGGTTACTTACCTATTTTTGATCCCACTTTTATTTATAAGAAGTCAGATATCGCAGTAATTTTTGGTAGTTGCCGTGAAGAGAAGGATGCCAAAGATTATCATATGTTCAAGAAAGAAGTTCTCAAATACCACAATGGAACAGTTATATTTTTGGAATCTTGTCTGCTCGGTAGAATAGCGCATCCAGCCAAAAATAGTCATTGGCGTGTCGGCGTAGATCATTTTATGTTACACGAAGGAGACTTTGGTTGGCGTGATGACTGCCCAAGTGATAGATTTGATGAACTAGGTCTAACAGTCAAACCTTGGAATGATGGAGGTGATTATGTATTACTCGGCCTTCAACTCTTGAATGACGCAAGCTTGTTTGGTCTTGACTATTACACGTGGACAAATAACATTCTGGAAGAAATCTTGGAGAAGACTGATAAGAAAATTAAGATTAGATTACATCCGTTGACTGATGAAAAACGTTGGCCCAAGCATATGGATGTAAGGCGCTTTTTCAATGAAGATCGTATTATGATTTCACAAGGAGCTACACTCGAAGAAGACCTAGCGAATGCTCATTGTATGGTTACATACACTAGCGGTTCTGGTATTGACGCTGTTCTGGCTGGCGTCCCGCATATCGCTATGCATCCTGGTAGTATGGTTTATCCAATATCAGGACACAGCATCGAAGATATCAATGACCCACCGAAACCCGACAGAACAAATGTATTGAACAATCTTGCATATTCACAATGGACACCAGAAGAAATGCGTGAAGGTTTAACGTGGAAACACTTACATAACAACGTATTCAACAAGGAAAAAGAAGAAGAATGAAACTTGAGTTCGGTTGTGGACCAAAGATTACAAAAGGATATGTAGGTGTTGATGTTCGTCAGTTCAAGCATGTGAAGTATGTATGTAATGCTTGGGAAATAGACAAGTATGTTGAACCACAAACAGTAGAAGCAATCTACTCACGACATTTCTTTGAGCATCTTACTTTTGCCCAAGCAACTTGGACGCTAAATGCTTGGAAAACTGTTCTTCAACCGAATGGCGTTATGGAAATGATTGTCCCTGATATGCTTTTCCATATTCAGCAATGGATGAACCCAGATCGCAAAACAACAATGAATAATAATGGTATGACCGATGAAGAATGGGCATTGGCTGGCTTCTGGGGATGGCAACGTGAAACAGAAAAGCAAGAGATTTGGGATATTCATAAAACAGGGTACGATTATCCATTATTGAAGGACACACTTGAAAAACACGGGTTTCGTAATGTTGAACAGGTGAAATCTTCTAAGAAAAATCTACACGTGAAGGCAGTGAAATGATTAGAGACGATATGATTACAGACCACGGTTTAGAGCTACCCGACCTATGCGACTTTCCAGGCGCTGGTGATAGTCTATACCCAAGAGAAATCAACTTTGACCATGTAGCGAATATCCGTAAGACATTTGACAGTCGCAAGTTTCCAGCTTTCAAAGCCGCTTGGTCCAATATGGTACAAGAGATTTCTAAGTATGCTAACTTCAACGATGAAGAGAAGGCTATTTTAGCAGGTCAGAACAAATACATTGAGAATTCTGTTAGGTTATGGTTTGAGTCTTGCGAGAGGCAAGTGGAACGAAATGATTTACCAGAAACAGAGTTCTACAAAACACTTGATAGAGATGGGTGTGCTGGCTTCCACGGTAATAAAGAACTAACCAATCAAATGAACGACCTACTCAGTAAAGAGATTGCCCAACTATCTAATGTTGATGACCATACTGCTGCCGCACACGCCTATGACCGTTTCAAAGTGTATAATGAAGAAAATAATCCTGAGTTGTTTAGGTTAGTTCGTGCTTATTTTGACGAGAACCAAGTATTCCAAGCAATCAGCAAATATAACCGCATGGAAGGCAATATGGATTTAAACACGATTGCCCTACACGTTGCCACGCCCACCGATACACATCACTATATGACCCTACGGGATATGAAAACCACATCCAAGTTGATCTCATTACATATGGACCCAAAGTATAATCTAATGAAAAGCATTCTATATCTAAATGAGGTGGATGAGGATACGGGACCATTTACAACCATCCCGACATCCAATCGCTGGCAATACGATCAGTTGGAAAGAATGGTTGCTTGCGGAAATAGCACAGGTAACTATTTGGACACGCCTACCGCTCGTCGTGTCATGCGTTTCTTTCCAAGAGAGTTTCGCAAGAATGTGATTATCGGTAGATACATTTTGGATGGAACACCGATGAGTGACAAACTATTGAGTTTGTTATATCCTTGGACTAGTGATAAAGCAGATTGTATTATATTTGACCCAACACAAACATTCCATCGTGGCGGGTTATGCAAAACAAAGAACAGAGTAAATCTACAGATTTTGATGAGGTAATAATGATTAGCGAAAAGAGTTTGAAAAGGCGTGGATGGCGTGAAAAGTTATGGAACCGTTTGACCACCAGTTCCATCCTAAAAGAGTTAGACAAATATATTGACCCAAATAAAACAGTTATTGATGTTGGTGGTAATAGCGGTTACCATTGCCGATACTTTGCCGAACACGCCAAGAATGTTGTTACATATGAACCAGTAAAAGAACTACACGAAGTTCAAAAACAAAACATCGGTCAGTTTGGTTTGACTAATGTTGATTTTCGTAACGCTGCTGTCAGTAAAGACGAAGGTGAACTCACACTCTTTATTGATACTCGTCGGTTGAGTATGACTAGCCAAGTTCCATTGGTAGAGTCAGAAGAAAGAAAGGTTCCAATGGTTTCCCTTGATGGTGAAGGACATAAGGATGTTGGGTTTATCAAGATTGATGTAGAAGGTTTTGAAATGGATGTGGTATATGGTGCAAAGAACCTTATTGAAAACGAGCGTCCAAATGTTATGGTAGAGATTTATAAACCGTGGGCAGAAAAGACGGGGAACGGCGTTGATAACTATTTCATCTGGTTCATGCAGCGTGATTTCAAATGCTATTACTACGATTGCGAACAGAATAGAATGATAGAAGTTGCTGGTATTGTTGGTGGTGTGAATGCCGTAGATAAACTACATCATTTACATGATGGGGATTTCTTGTTTGTAGGAAAATAAATGGCGCATTATTCTTTGACCGAAAATAAGTGTTTTATCCACGTTCCCAAGACTGCTGGCGTAAGTATTACGACAGTTGTGTATAATAATGTCGCAGATATTATACAGGTTCAGAAAGTAAGAGACGAGAATAACCTTCCAAGAAATGGTTGGTCGGACAATCATTACACCTATGAACAAGTAATAGAAACATTTGATACACTCAATATCCGATATAAAAAAGATATGGTGTTTTTCGGGTTGATTAGAAATCCGTGGGATAGAATGGTTTCCCTATATAAGCATAGGTTGAGAAAGACGAAGCAGAAATATAATACACCAGAAGATAGTGCTTTACTTGCCCAAGGGTTTGAGGCTTGGTTATTGAATACCCAACATTGTGCCGACAAGTATCTAACTAAACTTCCACAACTGAAATGGTTTGAAGGGTGTTCTAACAAGAAACTATTGAAGTTTGAAGAGCTAAACGATAAGACTATTTCTGAGTTAATCGGTCATACAGTAAAACTACCACAGCCCCTGAATGTTAATTCTAATCACAGTGAATATGATAGCTTTCACACTAAAACTACCAGAGATTTCATAGCAAATCATTTTGCGGAAGATATTGCGTGGGGCGATTATAAATAACGATATGAAAATATCTGTATTTCCTGAGTTCTGTAGTTTGGCCGGACGCCCTGTAATGGAAGCGTTTATGGAAGCACTGCGGCGAGATGGTTACGATCTCATCGTAGACTCTATTGGCGGGGATATTGCTGTTATTTGGTCTGTCCTATGGTCAGGTCGTATGAAACATAACCAATATATTTGGAATGTACATAAAGAACAAAATAAGCCAGTCATTGTCCTTGAGGTAGGGGCACTAAAAAGAAATGAAACTTGGAAAGTAGGCATCGGTGGTATAAACCGCGATGCAACATGGATAGAACCATATGGCGAAACACGCCATAACCTTTCGTTAAAACCGTGGAAAAAAGATGGCGAACATATTATTGTATGCGGTCAGCATGGTCTTTCGGAACAGTGGAAAGGTATGATGCCAATGGACCAATGGATGCTAAGTATATGCCGTAAGATACGGGCGCATAGTAAGAGAAGAATCATTCTTCGCCCACATCCAAGGTTTCCAGTTAGCCCAGACTATGTAAAAGAGTTTTCTAATGTTCTTATCGCAAAACCACGACAGATTGAAGGGACATATGATGATTTCGATTTTGAAACAGCATTGGCGAAATGTTGGGCAGTGGTCAATCATAGCTCTGGTCCTGCTATTACTGCTGTTATGTCGGGCGTACCCGTATTCGTCAGTCCTCATTCTCTTGCTTATGATGTCGGGCTTGGGCTGGATAATCTGGACAGAATAGAAGACCCAGTATACCCAAATCGTGAAGATTGGATAAATACTATAAGTTATACCGAATGGACCATTGATGAAATATCATCTGGTATTGTTTGGGAAAGATTAAAGGAAAATATATGAGTGATATTAGAAAACTTTTAGAGAACATTGACCGCATTGAAGAAGAAGTATATGAAAGTGTTATTGAACTTGATGAAGACGAAAAAATAACTTGCTATGATTGTGACGGAACTGGTCATTATGATGGCGATCCAACCGAAGCAGAATGCGATACATGCGACGGCAACGGATGGATTTGGGGTGATAAAGTAGAAGAAGGTCGATGCTGGGATGGTTACGAACCAGTACCTGGAAAGAAAGCATACAGCAAAGGTTCTTGCCGTAAAAAAGGTTCTAAAAACGAAAGCCTAGAAGAAGCAGTTTTAGCACACTTAGCAGAAAGTGGTTATGATACAGATGTTATGGAAGCTGAATACCAAGGTCGCAAAGTAAAACTAAACAAGCCTATGGCTGGCGATGTGAAAAAGTTCAAAGTATATGTAAAAGACCCAAAGACAGGCAATGTAAAGAAGGTCAACTTCGGACAGAAGGGTGTAAAAATCAAGAAAAATAACCCAGAACGCCGTAAGAGTTTCCGTGCTAGACACAACTGTGATCAGAAAAAAGACAAAACAACTGCTGGCTATTGGAGTTGTAGAAAGTGGTAAAAACGCCGTAAAATAAGGCTTGTTATTGGAAATGGTTAGCGATGCGTCTTTGGAAGAAACGCAGACACTAAACTGTTATGCCCATCAATCCAGGTAATAACCAAATCGTTATCAGTTAGATAACCATATTTCAACACATTTTCACTCATTGATTTAGTTAGTAACCCTCTTTCTTGTATATCATACCAAGTAGGGTTATCCAATGGTTCACATTTCTTATATACAAACACATCAATTAGTGATCCACGCTTTCTAAAGTGTACACACTCAAATCCATTCGTTGCTAGAAGATACGTCAGCGAGGGAATAGTCCAGTTATATAAACCTTCATTCAACGACGAGGTTGTTCTGTTGTATTCATTTGATATACCACTCTGTGCAGTAAAACAAAATATTCCACCATCCGTTAGGCAAGTGTTTATACTTCGCACCATATCGTATGGGCGATATGCTAAATCAAACTTTTCTGTATAAATGAAATCTACCTGTTCTGGTAGATGCAAATCATTATAAAAATCGACACCAACAAACTGAACACGTTTTATCTTACGGTATTTTCCCATAATGCCGCTTTTATCGTCCACCGCATATATTTTGTAGTTATACGGTTTATCATATTGATTTCTGAACTGTGAAAAGGTATCAATGATATCGCCACGATCCACACCAAGGATTGCGAGAGATTTTATACTGGAAAGGGTTTCGGGGTATTCCTCAAGTTCGTGTATCATCATACTCAAAATATTTATGACCTTCCATAATACAAGAAAACCCTGGATGAATGTTAGGATAAGAGCAGTTACCATTTGACGCAACATTATTTGTTGCTGGTCTGTCGAATGCATGGAACTTTTGCTTCGCGCCTTGTATCCTTACCTTTCCAGTATAATGCTTACACCACCGACAAGTCTTACGGTAGTCAGTAGGTTTAGTCAAAGCATCCCAAAATTCTTGTTTAGATAACGGTTTTTCCATCTTCGTATTGTAAGGCGTGTGCAAATGCTTCCTTGGAATCTTCTCCAAGAACATCATACGCAGAAACCTTCTGCCCTTTTAGACGATACATTGGCTTGCCTTTGTCCTTACCATGCTCACGGTAAGACGCTGGACCATCTTCACGGTGAAGAACATTATGCTGATAATATTTCTCCACAACAGTTCCATCAGGCTTTTCTAATATATGCGCGGGACCGTCAGTGCGATGTTTTTGCCATGAAGTAGCAGACAAACTTCTGCGATTATAATATGACCAAGGTTGGGCTTCTATCTTCTGAAGATAAATAGTGACCTTACCTTTGTTGGTTTCTTCTACCCTACGCCGATAGTTACCGCAGTCGCTTTCATATAGTGCTTTGATAAGTTTCATTTCGTCATTCCTGCTAACCCAGCCCAAGTAATGTATTTCTCTGTTGTCTTACGGGCTTCCATATATTTGTCGTATTCTCGCTGTTGGTGCTTCTTATACTGCAAGGATTTCCTTGAGTATTCTATCCACGCCATTTGAGTGTTCTCAAAAAACTTCGTGATGTCTGTCTTTGCTGGTTCGTCCAGTAAAGAGATTTTCTCACGGGTTTCATAATAGAAGTTCTGCCAATCGCTGTAATCAACGATGCCTGGACCTTCTGCTATTGTTTTACTTGATACTTGCTCATTCATATATGTATTATAGCATAAACTGGGGATTTGTCAAGTGTTATTGATCCATCCGTGAAGATATTTGGCAAATTCCTTATGCCCATCTTCTAGTAAATGTCCCGTGCTTGTTGTTCGCAGTTCATGATTAGCCGCAAAAAACGGAATACTAAATTCCTCAACATCTTTTATTCTTTTATCTTGTTGTACTGTTTTATAAACATTCGTTTTATATATAAACTCATTTTCATAACCAAGGTCTGAATTATTAGCGGCAGAAAATATAATATAGTCGATACCTCTGTCTCTCAAGAACCCACGGAGCATAACCAAATTAGTATAATAGTCAATGAGTTTCTTTACGATATTTTCAGAAACCATCAACATTTTATACAACTCTGTATTTTCTTTTTTATATACTTTATCAAGGGTAATCATAGGTATAGGAAATGGTAAATCCCTCACTATTGGATAATCCCGTATCGTTTCGTCATTGGCAGTCGCAATGATGTCTTTTCTATTACCATCGTACCAGAGTTCTTGTCTAGTAAGGAAACTAAACCCAATTATAACGAGAGACTTTCCGCCAAGTGATGAAATATGTTCCACACTGCTACGAAAAATCCTGTCGTTATTACTACCCCTAATCGCAGCATTTCTTATGGAAGTATTAGGGAAGTACTCTTGTAAAAAATCACTATATACGTTGTTGTCAGCAAGGGCAGTATAACTGTCTCCATTAATGTATATATGTTCATATTCCATTAAAGCTCAACGTCCTCAAGACCGACTGAACGAAGGCGAACAACGTGTCCTAGCATCCAGTTCTTACTATCAAAACCCTTCATAACCGCCAGATAACGGTTGCGTAGTAAGGCTACTTCGTTGATTATCATTTCCAAATCAACCACATCATCCTCACCATCCACATATTTTTCTACTTCACGGGACGATAATGCTTTCTGGTATCGTTCATACTCAACGAACTTTTCTTTGCGAAGCTTTCGCATTTGGATATTTAGAAAGTTTAGCACAGCCTCAATCTCTTGAAGCTGGCTAAATCTTACTTCGGTATTTGCTGGAAGTTCTTTTAGATTCTTCTCAACATTCCCCTTCACAGCCACTTCGTATCGTGCCTGTTCCAGTTCTTTTTCGTAGTAGTTGATGAAGGATGGGATTTGGCCCATATCTTCGGTAATCTTACCATACCACATTACTTACCATCCAATTTCGGTCTTTAGTAATCTTCTTCCCACTCATCATCTTCTTCTTCATCTTCATCTTCCAAAAACTCTTTCACAGTAGCAGACATATACTTATCAACGCCGTTAAATAGTTTTAGGTCTTCATCGTCCAACCCATTATCAACGAGGTTATCAATAACATGGTCTGCTGCTGTTTGTCGGTCTTTGGCTGGAATGTACTCACGTACAGTTTCCCAAAGAAGAATAAGCATTTCATTATCCATATGGTGTTCTCCCCAACTTGGATTTATTTATTCTTCGTCAGCAGTTTCTTCTGCTTCTGGTACAGTAATATCAATAGCACCAAACTCTTCCATTACGATATCAAGTTTGTCGCTGGTCCAGTTTTTACGGAACTCAATGATTTCCTCGCCATCTTTGGTTTCATAACGTAGACGGTTTCCTGTCTTTACTAGAATACCCTTTTCCTCAAACATATCAATCAAACCGCTATAAGGGTCCATTCCCGTTTCGTATGGGATTTGGATTTCAGCTTCCTCAAACGGTTTGTTGTATCGTGTCTTCATAATCTTACACTTGGCACGAATACCATGAACCTTGCTGGTTTTATTACCATCGGCATCTGTTTTCAGTTTTAGTTTCTTCATAGCGATAACGATTGAAGCGGCATAGATTGGACCAGAACCACCAGCAATCTTATCGTCAGGGTCAAACATATCCTGTGATGCGTATGTGTGGTTGGTACATACCATACCAACGTTATAGTTACCGAACATATTGACGCAGTTCATAACAAGGGATTTTAGGGCACGGGGTTTATGACCGAAATCACCTTTCATGTTACCAGCGTCAAACTGGTCAACCTGAACATCAGTTAGAAGGGCACCGAGACTATCAATGATGAATAGAACTTTTGGTCGTTCTGCTTCATCCATAGTCTTGTAGTCTTTCATAAACGATGAAATGGTTTTTGCTACATCATCAACCTTACTCATAGATAGACGAAGTAGTTTGTCTTCATCGGTATCTACGCCCAAGTCATGTAGCCATTTTTCATCAAGGGCGTTTTCTGAGTCGATTAGAACAACATAGATATCTTGCTCTTGTGCGTTACGGACAAGGTTACCAGCGGCGATATATGATTTACCAGCGCCAGATTCACCAGCAAGAACGGTTACTTTGCCAAGCGGAACACCTTTGTTGAAGTCTCCACTAATACGGTAGTTTAGTAGGTAGTTACCTGTTGAAACCCAATCAGTTGGGTCATTGAAACCAAAACTAATACCGTCAATAGATTTGGTTAGGTCTTTACGAAATTTACTCACATCGAAGGGGCGTGTCACATCATTCTCCTTTTCTTTGTTTCCACCATTTTTTTACGAAAAAATGTGATACTACCTCAACCCTCGCATCACTATATGGACGAGATATTAGTCTCGTTGAGTTCCACATACTTCCTAAATCGTCACAACCACGATTTGATTTAGGCTTGCTTCTGACGTGAACGAATCTTGTTGAGAATGTCAGCAGCACGATCTGAGCTTGATGATTCCTCGGCTTTGCTTTCTGCCTGTGGTTCGTCATCAGTATCAAAAGGTGGAGTGTCCTCGTCAACTTCTTCCTTTTTTGGAGTTTCTTTCTTAGGTGCTGGCGCACTATCTTCTGTCGCTTTCTCAGCACCTTCTGGCTTATCTACGCCGAATGGACGGTAGTATGCACCCCAACGTTCTGGGTCATACTTCTCACCATCAACAGATGCTTCAAACATTTCAAAGATGACTTTTAGTTCCGCATCACTTGGTTTACGTGGTAGATAGTCTTTCAGTGTGAATAGACCATGCTCTTCGATAGCTGCAAGCTGATCTTCGTCAAGGGCGGATTCTTTACGTGCCCAAGAAGATTGGTCATAAGATGCCCACTTACCATCCTGTGTCTTGCGGATGTTGAAGTTCAAACCAGCTTCGTAATCATCTGGCCATGCTTCTAGGTCTGGGTCAAGCAAGATTGACTTGATTTGTTTGTGAAGGTTTGGATTGATAACAAACCGACGAATTGGGTTTTCTGGTGTGTCATCTTCCAGAGTGTTACCGTTGCGGTCTACAAAACCAGGGTGATCAAGGACGAAGCCCTGATAGATATATGAACGCTTCTTCCAGTACTTGTTAGCCATTTCTTCCATAGAAGAATCTTTGTACCAAGGCTTGATTTCAGCCTGTACTGGACAGGTTGTACCATCGTTGTACATTTCCACACAAGGTACTTGCATCTTTACGAAGTCTTTGCTTGGGTCACCAACGACACCAGAGAATTCCAGATTAATCATAAGACGTTCTACCCAGAAACCTTCGGTGTTTGATGTATCACCATCTGGTAGGAACCTTACTACTGCTGTGCTGTCTAGGGGGATATTCCAGAAAGGGTAACTTGCGTTATCACCTTGGAAGGTAGATTTACCTTCGTTTTTTGCTTCTTCTTTTAGTTGTGCGCGGATTTCCGCTAAAGATTTACGTGCCATGTTTATGCCTCCTTTTTATGCCTATTATGCCACGACACCCAAGGGTGTCTTCTTTTTTGCCTAATCGTCAATCAAGTATCTCAACGACTGTGATACTATTATAACGCACTCTTATTTATCATTGCAATATAAAAATATAAAAAAGTGGCTAAAAAGCCACTTTTTCTTCTAAGATAGAAATCCCTGTATTTTGTTCCTCCTGCTAGTATTCTTCATTTTTCGCAATGCTTTTGCTTCAATCTGTCGAATACGATCCTTACTGACACTAAATTCATCACCTATTTCTTTCAGTGTCTTGTCATGAAAGAAACGTGAGCGAATAACTCTTTCTTCTCTAGGTGTTAATGTCAAAAGTACTTCTCTAATAGCAGATTTTAGTTTATCTATGTGATCTTTATCAATAATATCACTAATTCTACCATCATCGGACATATTCATAATAGAATCAATAGGAACAGAGTTATCAATAGCGGGATCATCCGGTAGGGTCGGCATCTTATTTGCAGACCCTCTATATGTTTCTCCATCTGGATTATATCTTGCCGCTTGTTGATTTGGGTGTGCTTCATCAACACGCTTCTTTACGGGTGTGCGGAGATAGGAATAACTTTCCCCAAACTCTTCCCAGTTTCCTTCGTCATCGTCAAGCACTTTTGACTTGTACTCATCGATGCTAATGATTGGGTTGATGATATCGGTTAGATCACCTTCTTCGAGTCCTTTGTTTAATTGACTAGGATTCATTGACGCATGAATTTGCCTAATCGAAACTGGCATACCTTGGTGGTTTTTGAACGTCAATGGTTGAGCCGTATTGTCTGGATTATACGTTACGCCGTTTTGGCCCATTTCAATATCAAAGGAACCGTCGCCATTATCCTCTACGCTAGTAATTTTGAACTTCCCTCTTTTGTTTGGGAAACCAGATACAAAATACTTGCCTTCCTTGATTTCTTGGCGCTTGCGTTCTGCTGTAATACCAGATAGTTTTTTTAGTTCGTTGATATCCATTTTTATAGTCCCGCCAGTTTCTTCATATCGTCAAGGTCTGTGTTTTCCATTTGATCTTGTGGAAGTTTAGATACTCTACCTTTATCATTCCAATCACCATGTTCATCATCACATTCACAAGGATATGCGCCACAGGCTGGGCAATAGTCTGGTTGGTCTTCACGGTCTTGGAAGAACTTACTTTGACGAGCGTTGTCTGCTTGGACTTTTTTAGCAAACTCATATTCTTCGTCTTGTTCCCAATCTTCGTCTTCATCTTCCCAACGCTGGAAACCATATTCATCATCTTCCATAGTGATATCTTCGGCACTTTCCATCCAGCGTGGTTCGTCATCGGCATAGACTTCATCACGGTCATAGTCTTCACCTTGGTCATAGTCCCATTCGGTATCATAGTCAATACCATACTGTTCGCAGAAAGCGGTGACCATAGCATTGATATCATATTCATCCATTTCGTTATCAAACTCTTCAAAAGCAAAGTCATAAATAGCATCGGCACCATAGTCTTTCTTCATTAGTTCTTCCATCTGTGCCCAATAACCAGGATACTTGGATGCCCATTCCTGTGCTTCTTCACTGTATGATGCTTCGCCATGTTCTGCTAGTTCTACACCAGCAAGTTTAGCGATTTCTTCTAATGACTCCTCTTGGTATTGGTCTGGCTCGTCCATATCGGCTTCGTCATCCATAGCATCCATATTGAACTCATCCGCTGGTTCTTCATCCATATCTGGTTCTTCTGCTGGTTCATTCATCCATCCATCAACCATATCAGCAAGTGCTGGACCAGCGTCCATCATTAGTTCATATAGTTTTTCTTTTGGGTCAGTGTCCATACCCAACATAAGCTCTTTTAGCTCATCAAAGTTATTGTCGTCAAGTAGTTCTGCTGCTTGCATAAATGAATCATAGTCCATATGGGTATTACCGAGTTCATACGCATACTGCATAATGCTATCGGATGCGTCAATCAACTCATCTTTCATTGCGTTTTCGGTCAAGTCATTTACCCAGTTCTCGAACATTTCTAGGTCAGATTCTTTTACCTTATTATCTTTCTTAGCACCACGCTCTATACGAACTTCTTCTTTGTAACCAGGATTATCGTTTATCTTGGTAATATCGTCAAGGTAGCGTTTTACAAGCTTGATAGCAGTTCTTAGTTTGTTATCAAACTCTGCTTTCATTTTGGCTTTTTCTTCTGGTGTTCCGAAGAACTGCATGCCGTTACCGATGGTATCAGAAACATTCAGAGAGAACTGGAATAGTTCATCTGGTAACTGTGGTGTTAGGTTCTGTGCAATGTTAGCCAGTACAAGAGCGATTTTTTGCATAGTGTCGCTTGAACGGTGGACTGCTAGTTGCTCGTCATCGTCGTGAACAAAGAGTGTTAGTGGTTCACCAGATGATAACCAAGCCTCAACTGGTTCTGTACCACGAGCATTCAATGATTTCTTATCTGCTGCTTCATCATCGGCTTCTTGGATAGCACGATTTAGATATGGTAGTATATCATCAAACTCTTCATTATAGATATGTCTTGTTAATGTAGAACGAAGAGTATCAAAGTCACCATCTTCGGATAGTTCTGAACGCTCAAATGTTTCAGCAAAAGCAGTGTAACCCTTTTGTTTTTGGAGAGATTCTAGGGCTTTCTTTACTTTACCATAACGGGATTTTGCTGCTTCTAGGATACGGTCAGCACCTTCCATCATATTATCAGTGGAACGAACTTTACGAGTAAACTTACTTAGAGCCTTCATCTCATCGTGCATCTCAACGATTGTTGTACCAATATCATCGGTGATACTACCTTCGTTTGCTACGTGTCTTGCTAAAGCACGGGCTGTTGGTAGATGATTTCTTGGGACTAAGAAACGCTCTCTATTAGCATTCTCAATATAAATCGCCTTGATATTACGAGAACGTGAGCCTCTTACTTCTTCGTCAATCGGTTGGGTGTGGCGAACAATCAACCGTGTATTTGCCTGTTCTGTGTAAGAACTTCTTCTTGATCCATACATTCTACTCTCCATAGTTGCGTCTTTGTGTGTATAGTTGGTGTTTTTACGGATAAAGTCAAAATCGTTCTTATCAAATCGAGACTTTGTAATATCATGAACTTTCCAAGCCATCATTCGTGTGGTGGAGAAATCACGCATTTCGTCAACAAACTTATACCATTTTTCCTTCTCGTGGTTATCCATCTCATCAGTAAGGTTCTTACTGAAAATCATCTCCATCTCTTCTGGATCGAAGATATTGAATGTGATGATTTTTGGGGAGGTTTCTGAACCGTAGTTGATTTGGAATAATACCGCAGTATCAATCTCGGATGTATCGTTGCCTTCAGCATCATACATCTGAACATCAGAATACTTAGAAATCTTATAATAAAGTTCGTCAGCAATCGTTTCTTTATCTTTCATAATACACCTTTACTATTGTATATGGTATTTATGCAAATGGCTAAGTTATCATGATGAAAGGCATTGGGGTTATTAGTTCGTCTGTGTGATCCCGTAAATGCTTCTCTAGTTTAGGGTCATAATCCTTTAGCACACTAGCCATTCTAACAACCAGAAGGGAAGCCATAACCAAATCATCAGTTTCGCCTTCTTTAGCAGCATAAGAACGACCTTTAGCCACAAAGTTCTTCATCTCAGAGATGAGGGGTTTACTGTTTATCTTCGTTCTGCCGCTTTCGACCAAGACTTTCCACTTAGCACACGCAGACACCTTTGAGGTTTCAGTAGTGTTGAATCCCTTCCTGAATTTCCGTACATTACCATTTCTCTTAGGCTCAGATAAGAATATACCGTCGATGTTCTCTTCGCCCATCTCAAAAATGCTAATAAGGGCGGCTTCACCCAATGAATTATTCTCGACACTATAGTAGACATCATTTCTGCTCTCCGTTATTTCAGTTAGATATTCACAGATACCCTGAAGAATCTTGATTTGGTTCGGGATATCTGTTTTATTGTGCATCCATTCACCTATCTGCACCATGTCAGGTAGTTCATATATCTGAATAGCTGCATTATCGCCGCCTGTTCCCATAGAAGGGTCAAGACCAACCATATATACATGACCTTTTGACGGTTTCTTATACCATCTTACTTGCCCGTGTTTTTCAACAGGGTCAATACCTTCCATATCAAGCAGTTTGATAGAGTTGATAAGGGTTTCTTCAAAAATCAAGAACTCACAACCATGTTCTCGGCGGAAACGTTCTTCGCCAATAGCCTCTCGTTCTTCATCGGCCCACGCTTGATCTCGTTCTGGATGCTCTTCCCAGTATGAACGGAACGGTTTGAAACCATTTACGCCGATACCAAGTGGGTTCTCGTTGCCGTACTCATCCTGTGTCTTATTAGCTTGTTTCCAGATACGAGCAAACTGGTCTTCATCTGAGTTCGGCGTTGAGGTGATAATACATTTACCACCAGTTGCCAATGTAGGACGCATAGAGGTCCAGAACTCTTCGGCAATAGTGTTTCTAACGAATGCAAACTCGTCAAGGTATAGTAGTGTAATAGACATACCACGACCTGTATTTTCGGTGGTTGCTTGGGCTACAAGACGGGAACCGTTATCAAACTCAATAGAGTTTTTGTTGTATGTTACTGCACCACAACGAATAAAGTCTGGACATAGTTCGTAAGCATAACGAACACGAGTCATAATCTCAGAAGCACCAGATTGTTTATGGGCGGCAATAAGAATAATGGCGTCAGGGACAAACATAGAATACCACAATAGATATCCAGCGGCGGATGTTGTTTTGCCTGTCTGTCTGGGCATCAGCGCAATACTAAAACGATTTTCGTGGTAGGTTTGAATAAGTCGCTCTTGATATTCAAATGGGTCATACTTCAACTGTCCCTTCGTAGGGTGTTGAATGTAGAAGTAGTTTTTCATAAAGTATTCATACCCAGTTTTTGGGTCGGCGCATCTAGCAAACTCAAGCAACTCTTCGTTACTCATCTTTTGCGGCTTATTAGGCTTCTTGACGAGTGTATTTTCGGGTATCATATGGATATTTAGTAAATAAAACTATGAAAGTAGCGATTTTTCTCAATACTGCTAACGCTAAAAAGCTAAGTTATCCCACTTTATTAGCATTTTCCAATGGAATCAAGGCTCATGGTGACGAAATCTTGCTTATTGACCAGGAAAATAAGCGTCATATACCAGAACCTATACCAGCAGATGTAGCGGTAATATATGGTTACGTACCTCTGGAATGGACTGATGAAACCAGCGGAAAGACAGGTATGGAAGCCAGACAGAAGATATTGGATTATTATGAAAAGGTCATTTGTATAGATGGCGGTGTGTTTCGTTCTCACGGTAATAATGCTTTTTGGAGGTGTGGGTATGGTTCTCCATATTATACTGGCGATTTTAGAAACAGCGGTAGCCCAGAAAACAGATGGAAATGGATGGAAAAATGGCTGGAAGATTACACAGGAAACGATTGTAGTATAAAACCGTGGAAGACAGAGGGTGAGTATATTCTGGTGTGTCTCCAAACATCCTCTGGTTGGTCTATGGCTGGCATGCCCACGGTAGATTGGTGTATAGATAAGGTCAAACAAATACGGGGTATAACTGATATGCCCATTGTCATAAGACGGCATAGAGCCAATAGTGATAATCAGGTTCGTATGATAATGAAAGGATTACAGGATTATCGTGGTATAAGGGTTGAGGAAAATAAGGAGGTTTCTCCTTTGGAATCTATCAATAAAGCATATGCTCTCGTCACCTATAACTCAACGATTGCCTGTGATAGTGCTTTGTCTGGGGTTCCTACATTCGTAGATGATGAAAGGTGTTGGGCTTATCCTGTCGCCAATAAAGATATTAGTAGATTGCTTGACCCAGAACTGTTTGATAGGCAACAGTGGGTCAATGATGTATCTTACTCTATGTGGCTAAACGAAGAAATGGAAAAGGGTGTTGTTTGGGAACACCTAAAATAATCCCTTTGACCAATCAACTTTTCTCACTTGTTGTTGTCCATAACGGTTGATATGAGCAAGTAATATTTCTTGGATAACTGCCTCAATATTCTCGTGCCAGTGTTGTAGAAACTTATGTGTTCGTGGAAAAGTTGGCTTTAGGTCTTCGTATTGCCAAACAAACTCCTGAATAACCGATTGGTGGTCAGGCATATAGTAATAAATCTGTAGAGTGGTCAAACGCTTTTGCGTGTAATCAATCTTCATATGGTATTTATCTTACTGAAGAATGTTGGGAACCACTTTACGCATAATCATTCGAGTGATCTGTTTCATTTCTTCTTGTTCAACAGAACCCTCAAAGCTAATACCAGCTTTTTGCCACATATTGAGCATACCATTAGTGGCTGTGTCAACAATAGATGATGTACTTCTACCTTTTTCAGCCAATTTACCAATGATATCCACAAAATCTGGTGGCAACTGACTTGCTTCGGCTTTGGACATAGCAAGAAGCTGAGAGATAGCCGCATCTTTCTGTGAACCACCTGTTAGTTCAAGTGCTTGCTTCGTTTGATCAAAGAGGTTCGTGCTACCAGAATCAACAAGGTTTCTGAATCCTTCCATGCCGCCGTTATTCATCGCCGCTTCTTTGGCACTATCTGCCGCTTGTTTCACATCGACACCTGAAGCATTTTGTGCTGGTGGTTCAGGTGCTGCTGGTGCTTCACTGCCTGCCGTTAGGTTTTCTTGACCTGATGGTACATCTGACTTACCACCTTCGAAATCTTGCCATATTGAATCACCTGTTTCGATAGTGTTCTGTGGGATTTTCAGTTCTTGTCCAGGTTGAATCATGTCTGGGTTTGTGATGTCTGGGTTTGCATCAACGATTGCCTGAACTGTTGTCTTATTCTGGACGGCAATATCACCTAGTGTATCGCCGCTCTGAACTGAATAATCAGCCATACTTGAAGTCATAGCATTTGGATCAGCGAACTCTGAACCATCGCCCATTTCCTGTCCCGTGGTATCAATCTTTCCCATATCATACTCGCCGCCTTCTTGACCAAAGCTTTGTCCAGTATAATCACGGGATGCAGCATCACCAGTTGGTTCGCCCGGTAAGTCAACTTCGCCGCCAGCCGGGGCATCACTCATTGCGGTTTCAAACGCACCAAAGATACCAGCCAAGCCAGCACCAGCAAGTGCGCCTTGTAGGATTTTCTGTTTCTCATCCCAAATATTCTTACCGCCGCCTTTTAGTGCGCCACCGATTTTCTTGAAGATATTACCCTGTGTGCCTTTCCATCCTTTGGCGGCACCAGCAATACCACTGAATAACGCTTTACCACCGCCACCAACAGCCGCACCTAGACCCATTCTTGCTAGTTTTGTTGGGTCAGTCATAGCGTGGAATGCTGTTAGAGCAGCAACACCAGCAGCAAGAGCATATGTGCCTTTATTGCGCTTTACATGGTCCAAGATTTTAGCAACAGCGTTTTTAGATTCTGGGCTTTCTTGTGCTGCTTCTTTAGCCATTTTTTCTAAGGCGTCTTCGGCTGCTTTTCTTTTGTTTGCGTCTTTCAAGGACTGAGCAAACTTATATGATTCGGAAGAGTTGGCTAGGTTTTTGAACTCTTCGTTGCGTTCTTGGTTAGTTTTCTTAATCTGTTGTTTTGCTTCACCAGATAGGTTGTTTAGAGCATTCTTTGCTGATTCTGGGTCTGCTTTTACATTAGATGCTTGTTCAGCACCTGAACCAATAGCGCCTTGACCACCAACATTGTATGCAGTACGAACAATGGCACGTAGCTGATCAACAGTAATATCACGCTCCATCAACTTAGATTCTTTTAGCATGCGCTGTTTGTTTTTACGTAGTGCTTCTTTAAGAATATTTCCAAAAGCACGATACATTGCCTCTGCTGCTTTGCCACGTTTGGCTAACAGTTCAGCCTTTAATTTAGATTGAGCCTCTTTATCAGCCTTTTGCCCGGCTTTGAAATGAGCGTCTTGTTTGGCTTTGTTTTCACTATCACGCTTCATTTTTGTCATCTTATTGTTCATCTCTTTATCTTCGAGTTTGAACTGCTTGACAACGGCTCTAACTTTTTTCATAAGTTCTGGATCATTAAAATCTTCTGCCCAAGCAACCATAGCCTTTGCAGTTTGAACCGCTTTCAGCCCCTGATTATCTTTCTTTAGTTTGGCAATTTGAGAAGCAAAGTTTTTAATAGATGCATCAGTATTGGCAGCTTTTGGATCACCACCTTTACCAGAGAATGATACATCGGAAATAGTTAGTTTAGCAGCATCCAATGCGGCTTTAATAACATCAAGGCTAACACCGTCTTGCTTTAGATATCCAACTACCTTATCAAGATTGAATCCTTTGTCTGTTTTAGCAGTTTTAGCAATTGCATTAATCGCACCGTTTGCTTTTTCTTCTGTTTCTTCTTCGGCTGTTTTTCCATATAGACCAATATTATCTGTATCACCTGGCGCAGAAGTTTTTCTTGCTGTTTTAAGAGCATCAGCATCGCGCTCCATTAGATATAGTTTACCACCTTTTGATACAGGATTGAAATGTTCCGCAATGAAAAGCGTATTACGAACATGACTTTCCATAACTGGAACATAATGTCTTTTTACAAATGTTTCTAAAAATAGT